>OQVN01000027.1_pt1 | contig 52050 bp, 38 predicted proteins | sample 1691621 | NCBI WGS metagenome assembly OQVN01 (sample SAMN03418278, study PRJEB22391) | human gut metagenome | biome: human-gut; feature: organic feature; material: feces | host: Homo sapiens | place: Tanzania | collected 2013-01 | reverse complement strand
AAAAACGCGCGTTGACCAAGGATGAGGAATTGAAAGAGTACGCCTTTGACACGGCAACTTACGAAAACGGAAAATACAAACTTCTGCTGTCGAAATCCGCAAAAGCGAAAGTCGACGCCGGCAGTTTCTTTTCGCTGTTGCCCGACGAAGAAAAATCTTACGTTGAAAAACTTATTGAAACGTCCGACTCGCAAGAAAGCGTGAAAATCAACACGTCGCTGGATCGGGGCGTGTTTTCGGCAAGCCAGCTGGAAACGTATTTCGCCTGTCCGTACAAACAGTTTTTGCGCTACGGCATAAGGCTGAAACCGCGCGAAGAAGGTGTGCTTCGTACCCTTGAAACGGGCACGCTCATGCACGCGATTATGGAAAAGTTCGTGAAAGAAAAGGCTTACGAAAACCCGACGGACGAGATTATCGCAAGCGTTTGCGACCGCGCCGTGAAAGAACAGCTCGAATCCCCCGATTTTATGCAGTTCGACGCCGCGAAAAACAAGCTTTCTTTCGACCGCGTGAAAAAAGAAGGCGCGAAAATCTGCAAGGAAATCGCCGCGCAGTTCCAGAAATCCGACTTCAAGCCGTACCTTGCGGAAGCGAAAATCGGAAAGAAGGGCGAGGCGAATTTCGAAGGGCTTAAAATCAAAAAGGACGGGAAAGAGTACGTCCTTGTCGGAAGTATCGACCGCATCGACGAAAAAGACGGGTATTTCGCGATAATCGACTACAAAAGTTACTCAAAAAATCTTTCGGTGAAAGACATTTACAGCGGCGAAAAAATCCAGCCGGTTTTATATATGGACGCCGCGAAAAACAAGGATCTGAAATACCCCGTCGGCATGCTTTATCAGCCCGTTTCGGTGGGATATAAAACAAAAGGCAAAAACCGCTTCAAAATGAGCGGATTCATAATAAATAATCCCGATATTATTTCGATGATGGACAACACGCTGACTGCGGGAAAAAGCAGCGACTTTCTTCCCGTTTCGCTGAAAAACGACGGCACTCCGTCGGGCAATCGGAAAAACGCCGTGCCCGATACGGCGTTCCTTGCGTTTGAAAAGTACGCCGAAAAACTTGCCGAAAAGGCGATCGGAGAAATTCTGGACGGCAACGTCGCGCCGTCTCCGCTTGCGAGTGCGTGCGGCTACTGCGACTATAAGGATATGTGTCCGTACGAGGGCGACGAAAGGTTTGTCCGCGACGGCTTCCCGAAAATATCTTCGCCCGAAGACCTTATGACGCTTGCAAACGGCGGCAAAATCGAAAGCCGCATCGAGAAGGAGACGAACGAAGATGACTAAGTGGACGAACGAACAAATTAACGTCTTTGACGCAAGCGGCAACGTTCTCGTGTACGCCTCGGCAGGCAGCGGGAAAACGTCGGTAATGGTCAAAAAAATCGTCGATGACGTCGTGAAAGGAGTGCCCGTCAAGGATATTCTCGTCGTGTCGTACACGAAAGCGTCGGCAACGGATATGCGACTGAAAATCATCAACGCGCTGTTTGACGTCGCAAAGGACGAAAACGTCAAAAACGTCGACAAAATCCGCGAAGAAATCGACAATCTTCCGTTTGCCGAAATCGGCACGATGGACTCCTTTTTAAGCAGACTTATCAAGGAAAATTTCGAATACCTTAAAATCTCGCCGAAAGCGCAGCAAATGGACGAGACCGAGTCCAAGGATATGAAACGCCGCGCCCTTAAAAAGGTGATGAACGACGAATACGAAAAGCAGGCGGAAGACTTTATCCGCGTTGCGTCGCGCGCATCGGGCATCGTCGACGACACCCCGCTTTCGGAAATAGTGTTGAAAATTTACGACGCGATTTCCATAAATCCGCGTCCCGACGAGTTCAAGGAGATGCTGCTTTCAAGCGTCACCGACAACCCCGACAGCGTTTACGGAAAAGTCATACTTGATTTTTACCGCGACCTTGCGGCGGAAACTTTGCCGTTTGCGAGAAGGACGATTGACGTGACCTCGCTCGGCGGCGCGCCGGATTACGCCGCTGCACTCAGGTATTCCGTTGAAATCCTTGAAAAACTTTCGGATATGCAAAACTCCGACGACGCGAAAAGAATAATCGCCGAGTTTGTAAAACCGAAATTCAGCAGTAGAAAATCCATTATAACCATTGAAGATAAGGCGCTTGTCGCGACGGCTCGCGACAAAACCGCCGAAATAATCGAAAATCTTTCCGAAAAACTTTTCGTCGATTACACAAACTATAACGTGAACGACGCAAAAGAGTTTATGCGCGTCGTTATGCGCGTCGTCGAAGAATTCGACAAAGAGTACGAAAGACTTAAAAAACGCGAAAACAAAATCGATTTTGCCGATTTGTCGAAATACGCCGTAAAACTTCTGAAAGACGAATCCCGCAGGGAAGAAATAAGACAAAAATTCTCGCTCGTGTTCGTGGACGAATATCAGGACATCAATCCGTTGCAGGAAGAAATTCTTCTGAAAATCACCGACGGCAATCTGTTTATGGTCGGCGACGTCAAACAAAGCATTTACGCCTTCCGAAACGCCGACTCCAAAATCTTCACCGACAAAAAGAAGTCGTTTGAAACGGGAAGGTCGCAAGGTCGCGCGTTGCCGATGACCGCGAACTTCCGAAGCGAAAAGGGCGTTCTGGAATTTGTCGACCGCGTATTTTCCGGGATAATGACGCTCACTCACGGCGGGTGCGATTATAAAAACGAAAGCCTTTTCTTAAAAGACGGATTCACGGGCAAAATGTCGAAAAACGCGCGCATTATGCTTGTGAAAAACGATCCTTCGCGCGAAGAAACCGAAATTTCCGGCGTTTACAGCGTAATGTCGCACGAAAGGAACTCGTCATTGGACGAAATAAGCGGCTATACGGAAGGCAGCGCGGTTGCCGAAGAAATCAAGAAAAAAATAATCGGCTCAAAAAACATAAAATGTGACAAAGATGGCAAAAGCGACGGCACGCCGCTCGAATACAAAGATATCGCGGTGCTTTTCAGGAAAAGGGGAAGCGGCGCGGACGGATTTTTGCGCGCGCTGACCGACAACGGTATTCCTTATGCCAGCGACGGCTTTATCGAAGGCGCTGGCAAACGATATATAAAAGAACTTTCCTGCTTTATAAAAGCGGTCGATAACTCGCTGGACGATATCGCGTTCGTCGGATTTTTAAGGTCGCACTTCGGAAAATTTTCGGATGAGGACGTCGCGAAGGTCGTGAAGTATTACAAAAGCGATTTCGTTTACGACGCCGTGAAAAACTGTTCGGAGAGTCGGGACGAACTTTCGGAAAAATGCAGAAACGCTCTGGCATTTTTATGGGACGAAAGAAAAAGAGCGGCGTTTTGCGGTGTGAAAGACTTCTTGTACGAAGTGGTCGGAACGACCGCGTTCGACGCATACGTCCTTGCCGGCGAAAACGGAAAAGACAATATGACGGCGGTCAGAAAATTTATTTCGGACGGCGCGGCGTATCCCGATTTGCAATCCTTTGCGGCGGCGATACGAAACGGCGACGACGACGATTGTACAAACCCCGACGACGAAGCGGACGCGGTAAAAGTCCTTACCGTCCACGCAAGCAAAGGGCTTGAATTCCCCGTCGTATTCCTTTCAAGGTGTGACGCAGGCTGGGGCGGAGAAGTGAGAAAAAGCGACATAGTTTTTGACAGAACCCTCGGCGCGGGCATAAAACTTTTTGACGAGGAAACAAGGTTAAAGGCGGATTCGCTTGCCTATACCGCAATAAAGCTGAAAGCGAAACGCAGGGAAGCGGACGAAAATATAAGGCTTTTGTACGTTGCGCTGACGCGCGCGAAAAACCGTATTTACGTCACGGGAATGGCAAATAAAGCGCTTGAAAAGAAGTTCGATTTCCCGACGCCGGTCATCTCGTCAATGAGATTTTCCGACCTTATTACGTACGCCGCGGCAATCGATTACGGCTTATACGGGCTTATCGACTTCGTGGAGCCGACCGTTGAAAACCCGAATGAAGTCGCAAAAAACGAACTTTATCTGTCAAAAGGCGACGATAAAACACGAAATGAGTTGAAAAAGGTGCTTGATTTCGTTTATCCGTTTGAAAAATCGAGCCGTATAAGCCAGAAATATACCGTAACGGAGATAAACCGACTTGTCCGCGACGAAGAAAACGAAGGATTCACGCCGAGTATGATAAATCCGTCGTCGGATAATCGCCGCACGGGTATCGCGTATCACGCCGTCATGGAAAACATCGACTTCTCGACAAACACCGTGAGCGAGATAAACTATCTTTTGAAAAACCTTGTCGAAAACGGCGTCCTTCAGGACGGCGACGAAGAACTTGTCGATGCAAACGATATTTTAAGGTGTATTCAAAGCCCTGTCATTCAGGAAGGGATAAAGGGCAGATATATCCGCGAAAAATCGTTCATGCTTTCGTTGCAGGCGGGGGAAGTCGGCGGCGACTCGTCCGACGATATTCTGGTGCAGGGCACGATAGACCTTGCGTTTTTCGGCGAAGAAAACGTCATAGTCGACTTCAAATATTCGGGACTTTCCGACGAAAAACTTGCAAAAAAGTACGCGCGACAACTCAAAACGTATAAAATCGCCGTCATGAAAGCCTACGACGTCAAAGTTGATAAAATCCTGTTATATTCTTTCAAAACCGGGCATTTTATAGATATAAAGTAATTTTTTTGCTGAAAAGTGCGCGTAATTATTTGCAATTAACTAATTTTATGTTATAATAGCATAGATTTGTAACAAGCATTGTTTTACTACGCGAAATAAAGGATGTGTTTTATGGTTGCTCAATTGTTGTCAACAGTGGAATTTTGGCAGGCTTTCAGCGTTCCCGAAAGGGCACTTTTCTGCGGTTTGGTTATCGTACTCGGGCTGACGCTTATCGCATTCGTCGTATTCGGCGGCATTCTCGGAAAATTGTCGGGACGCAGGTTCATTAAGTCTTGCAAAACAATCGGCAATTTCGCAAACGAATCCGGCGTTATCGACGACGGTAATCTGGAACAGTTCGAGGCAACTTGTTTCAACGAGAAAACCGACAAAACTTTTATGGAAGGTTGGGAGGCGTTCAAAGGCGCACGTTTCGATTATCCCAGCAAATACGTCGATTCCGACAAGATAAAGGCGAAATATTCCGGCAAAAAGTTTAAGGTCGGGCTTATTTCGACCGCAATCGCATTGTTTGTTTTCGCACTTGTTTTCGTGGTTTACGGGCTTGTTCAGGTCAAGAGCGCCGGAGGCGTCGATATCGCGGTTTACTGCGTGGTGCTTGCGCTCCCGATTATTCTTATGCTGTCATACGCTTTCGTAAAGCCCGAGAAGAAGACCGGCGCCGCATTAGACCAGATGCTTGAAGACCTCGACACCGCGGTGAAACTCCAACGCCACGTTGAACGTAAGGTTGACAACAGCCGCCTGTACGAAATCGAAAATCGCATCCGCGACGTCATCATTCACGAACAGTCCAAACCTATTCCTTCAAAGAAGGATCAGCTTGAAAAACAAAAAGCGCAGGAACTTGAAATGGCGGACGAAGACCTTGACGATATCCGCGACGAAATTTTCGCCGACGACAACGTTGAAGAGCCTGTTGCGGAAGAACCTGTTGTGGAAGAACCTGTTGCGGAAGAACCCGCGGCGGAAGTCGAAGAACCCGTCGAAAAACCCAAAAAGGTTATCCCGTTCGAGCCGTTCGTAAAAATCCTTGACGAAGCCATCGAAAAAGGTTATTCCAAAGCGACGATGCGTAAAATGGCAAACATTCTCGTGCTTGCTTTCGGAAAATTCCAGGAGCCCGCTCAACGCGAAACCCTTAAAAACTCCATCAGAAAATTCATCGTCCAATACAAAGCGGCGGTTGAAAGAGAAAGGGCGGCGGAAGCGGAATATGTCGCGGCAGACGCAGCGACGCAGCAGGAAGCCTACGGCGAATGGCAAAACCCCGACGCAGAATAATATAAAATGCAATATCCCCGACAAATCGTCGGGGATTTTTTTTGCGATTAAAGCGGAAAACGTCGCAAAAATACGGCGGTTTTCTTTGAAAAAAACTCTTTTTTTCCGTAAACGCGGTTTTTTTCTTGCCAAAAAATTTTTGAAGTGTTATTATTTCATTATCTTTTTGAACACGAGGTGTTAATAATTTACTATGGACGACCCTTTAAGTAAAAAGCAAATCAATATTGTTGACACCGTTCTTTTTGCGTAAGTAATTCTTTCCTTGTACGATGAGCGCGGTGTCCCCGTGCTTTTATTTTGTATTGGAGGAAGGAGAAATGCTTCAAATTTACTATACCGACGAAAATAATCAGCTTTTGTCGCTTGACGTCGAAAACGGCGTCGAAAACGTCGATCTCACCGGAAAATGGATTAACCTTTCAAACCCCACGGACAAAGAAATCGAACTCGTGAGCCGCGTTACCGCGCTTCCCGAGGACTATATCAAAGCCGCGTTGGACGAGGAAGAGCGCGCCCGTATCGAAGTCGAAGACGGGAATCTTCTGACGCTTTTCGATATCCCGGTTATGGAAGACGACGAGGACAGCGACTATTATACTTATTCGACCTTGCCGTTTGCGTTCATTTCAAACCAGAAAACCGTCGTTACCGTTTGTCTGAAAGAAAATATCATCACGCAAAACTTCATTATGAACCGCGTGAAAAGTTTCGCGACGTATAAGCGCACAAGGTTTTTGTTGCAACTTATGTACGTTTCAAGTACGAAGTTTTTGCAATACCTGCGCCAGATCGACAAAACCAGCACCCGTATTCAGGCGGAGCTAAACAAAAGTATGAAAAACAAGGAACTTATCCAGCTTTTGGATATCGAGAAATCGCTTGTTTACTTTTCGACGTCCCTTCGCGGAAACAGTTTCGTCATCGACAAGATTCAGCGCACCGAAGGCGTGAAATTTTATGAGGAAGACCAGGACCTTTGGGAAGACGTCGGCATCGAAAACCGTCAGGCAATCGAAATGTGTAATATTTATCGGGACATTCTGACGGGCACGATGGACGCGTTTGCGTCGGTCATCAGCAACAACCTGAACATCGTCATGCGTACGCTTACAATTCTGACGCTGCTTGTCGCGATACCTTCCATGATTGCGGCGTTCTGGGGCATGAACACCGGCGTGCCGTGGGAAGGGAAACTGTACGGCTTCTGGATTGTCGTGGGGATTTCGATTGCGATTTGTCTGGTTTTGGGCTTATTTATGTTCAAGAATCGCGGAAGGAAGAGATAACACGGCGGTTAAAATTGACATAAAAGCATTTCTTTGGTATAATTTACCCTGAACTTTTGTTCAGGGTGATTTTTTTATGCGCAAAAAAGTTTTATTAAGTTTACTGATTTTAATAATTGTGGCGTCGGTGCTTACGGCGTGCAATAAGGGTAAGGACAAAAACCCCGCCGTAACTTACGGCGATATTTACGTGCAACACGGCGGCATTGTGAGAAAAGCCGATTACGACCACGATCGTTCGTTTGTCTTGCCCGAAGGGCTTATGCCGTATTACGAGGAAAAAGGCACGGTCAATACGTACAAGGAGTACGTCAACGCCTACGACAAGGAAAACGGCGTGTTGAAGGTCAGGAAAGACATCCTCGGCGAGAACGGCAAGGTCGCTTCGTCCAGGTACGGTTTCGTCAGCCTTAAAACGAAAACCCTTATCGGAAGCGGCGCGGTGTATTCTGCGGACTTTTTTGTCGAAAACGGATTTATCGGCGCGTACAATGCCGACACGAATAAATATGAACTTTTCAGAAACGACGGCACGCGGCTGAACGTTCCGGTGAGTGCCGATTCCAAAAAAACGTCCGAAATGTTTATGACGTTGTCGGAGGACTATTACGCACTTTCGGACGGCAATAACTCCTGGCAGATTTACGCCGCAAACAATTCCGCGTCGCCCGTTGCAGGCGGCAAAAAGTTTTCAACCTATTATTTCGACGAGCAGGCGCAAAAGGCTTATGACGTGTCGTATATCGTTGCCGACAATTACATTATCGCAACCCGTATGATAAAAGCGACGTCGGTGTTTTCAAAGGACGCTGTCGTCGACGTTGTCGCATACGACCTTGCAAGCGGCAACGAAATCACAAGTATGTTCAAGGGCGTCGGCGTATATTCGTCGGGCGCAATCCGCGCGGCGTATTACCTCGGAGGCGACAAATTTTATTGCTATGAACAAACGTCCAGCACCAAAGACGACGGATATCAGTACAAGGTGCTGACCAAGCCCGAAGAGGAAGAAATTGACAAGCGATACACTTATTACAAAATTTCGGTGTGGACGTACGATATGAAATCGGGTGCGAAAACCCTTATCGTTCCCGACCGCATTTTCTCGACAATCGTCAATAAATATTACAAAAAGAGCGTTGGCCGCGATTTGTCGGAATATATTAACAACGGATACAGCTGGGTGTCGGTCGCAATCACCAGAGACGCCGACCGCGTTGCGACGCAGGATCAGCAATACGTCATCGACAGCAATCTGAATATTTACGTTTCGCTGTCGGATAAGTCGGGCAGCGCGACTCGTTACGACGAAGGTTCCAACGATTATCGCTACGTCAAACTGACTTTTGTCGACGGCTACGGCTTTGACGAGGACTCCACTTCCGACCTTATTATCTATGACAAACAGGGCAACACCGTTTTAAGGAAAGAAGGCACTTACAGCAAGGTCTTTTACAACAACGGTATCGTTACCGCGGTCAAGGAAGTTGCGGACGGAAGCAAGTACGTCGTCGCTTATAAACTTGACGGCACGGTCGTCTTTGACGAAACGAGAAAATACTCCGACATCGTCGGAAGCACTTATAACAACGACCGTCTGGCTTTCGTCGGAAAGTACGCAATGGTCAAAAAAGGCACGACGTACCTTCTTGTCGACAACACGGGACGCGACATCGGAAATCCCACGGTCAGCGATATGTACACGACAAAAAGAGGCGCGTTCTTCTTCAACGGCGTGTACGTCACGCAGGATAAAAAGACTTTGAAATTCGGGCTTAAAAACTACGACGGCGACGTTATTTTCGAAAATCGGTTCAAAGAAGTGATTATCGACGCGAAAAGGTTCGGCGACGTGGCGTTTTACGCAAAGGACGAAAACGGAGTGTGGAACGTATACTTCGTATAATCAAGAAGGGCGTTTGACAAACGTTATCGTTTACGACGTTCCGGCAGATATTTTCGGAGCGGCGTTTATATTATTTATTCACGGATTATGAAAACGCAGGTTATGGGAGCGGAAGGCATCGACCTTGCCGCAAAACTTATAAGAGAAGGAGAAGTCGTCGCATTCCCCACCGAAACGGTTTACGGGCTGGGGGGAGATTGCTTCAACGACGACGCCGTAAAAAGGATTTACGCGGCAAAAGGACGTCCGTCCGATAATCCGCTGATCGTACATATTTCGACGCTCTCGGACGTTTACAGGGTGGCGAAAGACGTGCCCGACGCGTACTTCCGCCTTGCCGAAAAGTTTTTGCCCGGCCCCCTTACGGTAATTCTTCCCAAAGCGGACGATCTGCCTTTGTCGTGTACGGGCGGGTTGGATACCGTCGCGGTGAGATACCCCGCGCACAAGATGGCGCGCGACTTCATAAAAGCCACGGGAACGCTTATTGCCGCGCCTTCGGCAAACGTGTCGACGCACGTGTCGCCGACAACCGCAAAACACGTTTACGACGATCTGAACGGGCGTATTCCGCTTATCCTTGACGGCGGCGAATGCGAAGGGGGAATCGAAAGCACGATAATCACGTTGTGCCGCGAAATCCCCACGATCTTACGCCCCGGCATAATCACCGAGCGCGACCTTTCAACCGTTTTGAACGAGGTGGAATTGTTCAAGGGCAAGGTGGAAAAAGCCGAAGCCCCCGGCATGAAATACAAGCACTACGCACCACGATGCAGGGCGGTGCTCGCAAGTACTCCCGAGAAGGCGATTGAATTGTACGATAATGCAGTAAAAGACGGTTTATCGCCTGAAATCCTTGCGTTAACCGAACATATTGCAATTTACGGCAACAGGAAACTTATTGATCTCGGCGGCGACGAATATGCCGTTGCGCGCCATATTTACAACGCTTTGCACGTTGCGGAAAACGACGCCGACTTCATCATCATCGACAATCTTACGGGCGGCGGCGTGTATGACTCCGTGATGAACCGAGTGATGAAAGCGGTTGCGGGAAAGGTGGAATGATGCGCGTGGTTTTCGTATGCACCGGGAATACTTGCAGAAGCCCTATGGCGGAAGCGATTTTCAGGTTTTACGCCAAAGAAAGCGGGGTGAAAGCCGACGTTTCGTCGTACGGACTTTTCATAAATCCCGATGAGTGCGAAACGCGCGGACAAGCATTGATTGCGGTCAGAAAACTTAATATCCCGATCAGGAAGAAAAAGTCAAAAGTCATCACGGAAGACGTCGTGAAAAACGCCGACTACGTCGTTACGATGACCAAAAAACAAAAAAACGCATTGCCGTACGACAACGTTTTTACTTTTTCGGAACTCGTGGGAGGCGGCGATATTCCCGATCCGTACGGACTTGACCAGAACGCATACGACGTGACTGCTTTCAGGCTGAAACTCGCGTCGCAGAATTTATTGAATATTATTTCGGAAAAAAGGTGAAAAAATGAAGTTTGAACTGAAACTTTTGGACTGGTGGTGGAACAAACAGGTCTTAAAAAGCGACCAAAAACGCGCGGCAAAACTCACGAAAACCACGGGCGTGTCCGCGATAAAAGACCTTGATTATTTCGGCGACGGCAGCAAATGGCACCTTATGGACGTGTATCGTCCCGAGGGTTCGGAAAACGAAAAACTGCCCGTAATTATCGATATTCACGGCGGTGGCTGGATGTACGGCGACAAGGATCTGAACGCGCCGTATTGCGAAGCGCTTGCAAAACGCGGTTTCGTCGTCGTGAGTTTTTCGTACAGTCTGTTTCCGAGCGTGACTTTGCCCGTCCCCGTGCAGGAGATTTTCAGGGCGATAAACTTTGTTTACGACAACGCCGAAAGGTTTAATATCGACCTTAACAACGCCTTTATCACGGGCGACAGCGCAGGCGGGCATTACGCAGGGCTTGTACTTTCGATTATCGCGGACGAAGAACTTGAAAAACTTTACGAGGTCGAAAAATGTCGTATGACCTTCAAAGGGGTTGCGTTTACCTGCGCCGCGTTTTATCCGAACTCGATTGCGAATTTCCCCGTGCACCTTGCAAAGACGTACGTCGGGCTGTTTTACGGCGGGGCGAAGAAATATGAAAATCACAAGTTTTATAAAAGCGTCGATATAATCAACAATAAGGTGGAAAAGTTCCCGCCGATGTTCATTAACAGTTGCTTCAACGATATGTTGAAGGGCGATACGAACAGGTTTATCGAATGTTTGGATAGGAAGAAAATCCCATACACCCTCGATTTTCCGACGTCGGACGAGTGCGAAAACAAAATGGGACACGTTTACGCCGTTTTGTATCCCGAAGACTGGGAAGAAAGCAAAAAAACAATCGACAAAACGTGCGAGTTTTTCAAAGAACAGATGAACAAGTAAAATCAAACGGAATAATTGACAAAAAAACAGCGACGAGCGAAAGCCCGTCGCTTTGTTTTCAAAAAACTGCGCAACCGTAACCTGACAATTTGCACCGAAGTGATACAAAAACAGGTAACTCCTTCAAGGTAACCTCGTGGCACACGCCGTTAACCGCTTAATGCTGCTGCGGTCAAGCTCTGACATGGTTCACGGGACGACATTGCACAAGACCTTGATATCAACGTCCCTTATTTTTGCCGACCAACCATACAAAAGGCCTCATACGGCATTCAGCCCCGCATATAGAGGGTTTCGGATTACAGGGTACCCCTAGTCCCCCGCCTAGCGCAGTAAGCGTATTGTACCACCAACGCGCGACAAAGTCAAGAAAAAGTTTATCGTTATTGTTCGGTACGGGTTGACTGAAAGACGAAAAATGTTGTATCATAAATAATATGAAAAATAAAAAGTTGATTTTAATTTTAATTGCGACGATTACGGTTATCGCGGCGGCAACCGTCCTTTCTGCGTGCGACAAAAATAAGGGCGAGTTCGTCGACGTCGGCATCGAGTTGTATTCCGCAAAGCAATATTACGTCGAGGGCGAATCTTTCACGCCCGAAGGCGGTATCCTTAAAGTTTACTCTTACAACGAAAAAACGAAGGAAGAAAAATACCGCTTCGTCGACCTGACCGACAAGGACGTTACCCTTGAAAACACGACGGGAGCGCGCGTCGACACGTACACCGTTACCGCAAGATACAAAGGGCTTTCGACGCGTTTCAAGTATATCGTGCAAAAAGAAGAAAACGCCGTTGCAAGTGTTGATTTCGTGCTGTCGGAAGACCACGGCGCGCCGTTGTATTCGGTGTCGGATATTCGCAGTGAAATCGATTTTTCGGACTTTATCGGTATGAAATTTGTGATAAAGTACCGTAATACGGAAAAACAAGACGAAGAAGTTCCGTTTTGGGACGCGAACAGTTATAGACTTTACGACCTTTCTTACACCGGTTTCGACGTCAAAACGGCAGGGGAGAAAGACATCGTTTTTTCGCTTTACGCCACCGACGTAAGGCTTCCTTATAAGGTCAAAGAGGAAGACTTCGAATACGACTTCGAATTCGTGAAAAAGGATGAAGAAAAAAATGAATACTTTTCCGTCAAAAAAGAAGACAGCGTGAGAAGAAATTACTTTGTCGGCGAGAAGTTTGACGCGCAGAACACGAAAATCAGATATATTTACAAGTCGCTGAAAAAAACGGAGCCCGTCGATATTTCCGAAAGCCAGATTTCCGGTTTTGACACGACGGCGCCTTCCGACAAAAAAATGTTTATGCTTTCGTTGCGCACGGGGATTGAAACGTTCAATTATTCGGTATTCGAAGAAACCGACGTCAAAGGCGTTACCGTGAACAACAAAGATTTTTCGCAACCTACGCCGGGTTTCAATTACGTATGGACGGACAAAACGCAAGGCGAATGGAAGTCATACGAGAAGTATATTGAAAAAATACAACTTGCTCTTGTTATGGACGAAAAAGGCGAACACTATGTACCCGTGACGGGTGCGGACGAAGATATTATTTTGTATTACGTCACGCCCGACGAACAAGACCTGAGCCTCAAAAAGGAATTCACGAAAGAAGTTTTTGACAAACTCAAAAAGACGGAGTGCGAATACGAAATAATTGCGGTTTATCGGAAAAATCCCGAAGTGTACGCAAGGAGAATCTTCTTTACCGTGAAAAACTTTATCACCGGCATAGATTTTGAAAATCTGAACGTTGACAATCTCACGTTCACGGAAGGCGACGCGTTCAGTTTCGGCGAAGCAACCGCAAAAGTGCATTACGCCGACGGAAAGACCAAAACCGTAAGATTGCAGGACGAATACGAAAAAGCCGACGAAAACACAAGGCTGATACGAATGAAAAACACGAAAGCGGTCGAGGCGAAAACGTTCGATATGAGCGTCGGCGAACATAAAAATCAATATTATATCAATATTTCCGGTTATGAAGTAACCGTAAACGGCAAAGAATACGTCGTCGACACCGGCAGACTTTATATAAGTTACGTCGTGAATAAAAAAGTGTAAATCAAAAAAATTTTTCAGGGGCGAAGGCAACGGCTTTCGCCTTTTTCGCGCGCTTTTCTTGACAATTCATAATATATTTTCTATAATGTCTTGAAATATATAAATTATTGAGGTTTTTCAATGTACAAAAAAGTTGACAACGGTCTTGATTTTGTGGCGCGCGAAAAGGAAGTTCTGGACTTCTGGAAGGAAAACCACATCTTTGAAAAAAGCGTCGAAAAAAACGTCGGCAATCCCGAGTTTTCGTTTTTCGACGGTCCGCCTACGGCAAACGGACGTCCCCACATCGGGCATATTCTCACCCGTGTTATGAAGGATATTATTCCCCGCTATAAGACGATGAAAGGTTATCACGTTTTAAGGAAAGCGGGCTGGGATACTCACGGTCTTCCCGTCGAACTCGAAGTGGAAAAACAACTGCACATCGACGGCAAACAGGAAATCGAAAAGTACGGTATCGAGCCGTTCATCAAGCAGTGCAAAGAAAGCGTATGGAAATATAAACACGAATGGGAAGTCATGTCCGACCGCGTCGGTTACTGGGCGGATATGGAAAACCCCTACGTCACCTACGACGACAATTATATCGAGTCGGTGTGGTGGAGCCTGAAAGAAATCGACAAAAAAGGACTTTTATACAAAGGCTATAAAATCGTTCCTTACTGCCCGCGTTGCGGCACGGCTTTGTCAAGCCACGAGGTCGCGCAGGGATACAAGGACGTCAAAGAACGTTCTGTTTTCGTAAGGTTCAGGCTCGTTGACGAAGAAAACACGAGTTTCCTTGCCTGGACGACCACCCCGTGGACGCTCCCCAGCAACGTCGCGCTTTGTATGAACGCGAAAGAAGACTACGCCAAAATCAAAGTCGGCGACGAATACTTCATTATGGCAAAGGCTCTTATCCCGTCCCTTTTCAAGGAGGACGAATACGAGCTTGTCAGCGTGAAAAAGGGCAAGGATTACGAGTATACGAAATATAAACCCCTTTTCGATTACGTCAAAGACACGTCGAAGGGCTGGTTTGTCACGAACGCCGATTACGTCACTCTTACGGACGGCACCGGCGTCGTACACATCGCGCCCGCATTCGGCGAAGACGACGCGCAGGTCGGCAGACGTTACGACTTGCCTTTTGTGAAATTTGTGGACGACCGCGGCAGACTCACCGACGACGTTTACGACTTCAAAGGTCTTTTCGTGAAAGATGCCGATCGTCCCATTATCATGAAACTGAACGAAACGGGATTGCTGTTCAAGGATATGCTTTACGAACACAGTTACCCGTTCTGCTGGCGTTGCGACACTCCGCTTATTTATTACGCACGCGAAAGCTGGTTCATTAAGATGACGGCGGTTCGCGACGAACTTATGAAACGCAATCTGTCGGTCAACTGGATGCCGCCGACAATCGCGACGGGACGTATGGGCAACTTCATCGAAAACGTCATCGACTGGGGCATCAGCCGCGAACGTTACTGGGGCACGCCGCTTCCCATCTGGATTTGCGACAAGTGCGGACATAAACACGTCGTCGGCAGCCGCGAAGAACTTTGCAAACTCGGCGGGCTTGAAAAAGCACCCGAACTTCATAAACCTTATATCGACGAGGTCACGTTCACGTGTCCCGAATGCGGCGGCGTAATGCACCGCGTTCCCGAAGTGCTGGATTGCTGGTACGACAGCGGCAGCATGCCTTTCGCGCAGTGGCACTATCCGTTTGAAAACAAGGAAATTTTTGAAGAAGTGTATCCCGCCGACTTTATTTCGGAAGCAATCGACCAGACTCGCGGTTGGTTCTATACCTTGCTTGCGATTTCGACGCTTCTGTTCGACAAGGCAAGTTTCAAAAACTGCATAGTTTTAGGACACGTCAACGACAAAGACGGCATCAAAATGAGCAAGCATAAGGGCAACGTCGTCGATCCGTTCAGCGTGCTCGACAAGCAAGGCGCGGACGCCGTGAGATGGCATTTCTATAAGTCAAGCGCACCCTGGCTTCCTTCGAGGTTTTATCCCGAAGCCGTCAGCGAGTCGCAGCGTAAATTCATGGGTACGCTCTGGAACACTTATGCGTTCTTTGTACTTTACGCAGATATCGACAAGTTCGATCCGACAAAATACAACCTTAAAGATTGCAAACTGTCGGTCATGGACAGATGGGTGCTTTCGGGGCTCAACAGCCTTATCAAATACGTGGACGACTGCCTGAACGAATATAAGATTTTCGAAAGCGCAAGGAAAATTCAGGACTTCGTGGACGAACTTTCCAACTGGTACGTCCGTCGCGGTCGCGAAAGATACTGGGGAAGCGAAATGTCCGACGACAAAATCGCCGCGTATATGACGCTTTACACCGTCCTTACCGAACTGTCGAAACTCATCGCGCCGTACACCCCGTTTATGGCGGAAAGCATTTATCAGAACCTTGTCAGGTCGTTTGACAAAAACGCGCCCGAAAGCGTGCATCTGACCTCGTTCCCCGTGGCGGACGAAAGTTTCATCGACACCGCGCTCGAAGACGGCATGGAAGAAGTTATCCGCGTTGTCGTTTTGGGACGCGCCGCAAGAAATCAGGCGAACATCAAAAACCGCCAGCCCTTGCAGAAACTGTACGTGACCGGCGTTGAATTCGACGACGAACTGAAAGCCCTCGTTTCCGACGAAATTAACGTGAAAGAAGTGCTTAACGCGTCGGGCGAACAGGACTTCGTAACGTACGAAATCAAGCCGCAACTTAAAACGATCGGTCCGAAATACGGAAAACTTTTGGGCAAAATCAAGGAGCATCTTGCGAATGCCGACGGAAAAGCAATCGTGAACGCAGTCGCAACCGGCACGTATAAGGTCGATATCGACGGCACGGAAGTCGAGTTCTCAAAGGACGATATTCTCGTGTCCGTGAAAAACAAGGAAGGTTTCAGCAGCGAAGTCGACGGCGATATTTCGGTAATCCTCGACACCGCGCTTTCCGCCGAACTTATCGAAGAAGGCGCAATGCGTGAAATCGTCTCCAAAATCCAGACGATGAGAAAGGAAGCGGGCTTTGAAGTTACCGACCATATCACGCTCGGGTTCAAAACGGATTCCGCGCTCCTTACAAAGATTATGAACGACAACACGACGGTCAGAAACGCCGTCCTTGCCGACGACGTCAGAAACGATATCGACGGTTACACGAAAGAATGGGACATCGGCGACGATAAAATCACGCTGTCCGTCAAAAAGAAATAATGCAAGTCAATTCCGAGTGGAAAGATTACGAGGTCATCGCAACCGGCGACGGCAATAAGTTGGAAAGGTGGGGCAAATACGTTTTGCTTCGTCCCGATCCGCAGGTCATCTGGCCCGAATCTTTCCCCCTTGAAAACTACAAAGGTCTGACGGCAAAGTACGTGAGAAGCGCGACGGGCGGCGGCCATTGGGAATACCTGGAACCCATGCCCGAAAACTTCACCGTGAGTTGGCGCAATCTTACGTTCAAATTGAAACTTATGGGCTTCAAACATACGGGGCTTTTCCCGGAGCAGGCGGTAAACTGGGCGAAAATGATCGACCTTATCAAAAACGCCGGAAGACCCGTTAAAGTTCTGAACCTGTTTGCCTATACCGGCGGCGCGACGGTTGCGTGTGCGTCGGCGGGCGCGGAAGTTACCCACGTCGACAGCGCGAAAGCGATGGTCGAAAGGGCGGGCGAGAACGTACGTCTTTCGGGACTTACCGACGCAAAAGTCAGATATATCATCGACGATTGCTTGAAATTCGTCCGTCGCGAAATAAAGCGCGGCAGGAAGTACGACGCAATCATCATGGACCCGCCGAGTTTCGGCAGAGGTCCCAACGGCGAAATGTGGAAAATCGAGGACAATCTGTTTTCGCTCATCAGGGAAACGAAAGAAGTTTTGTCGGACAATCCGCTTTTTTATCTTCTCAACAGTTACACGACGGGGCTTCAACCCACCGTTATGGCAAATATGCTTAAACTTGGGCTGAATACGTCGAAAAACGCAGTAATTACCGCCGACGAAATCGGTCTGAATACCAGGGAGGAGGGTATCGTCTTGCCAGCAGGCGCAAGCGCCCTTGCGATATTTTAATGGAAAACAATGCAATCAAAGAATATCAAGGCGTAAAAATCATTTACGAAGACAACCATATTCTCGTTGCGGTGAAGCCGCAGAATATGCCGTCGCAGGAAGACGAGTCGAAAGATCCCGATATTCTTTCGATTCTGAAAAATTATCTGAAAGAAACTTACGATAAGCCCGGCGACGCGTATCTCGGGCTTGTGCACAGGCTGGACAGAGTTACGGGCGGCGTTATGGTTTTCGCAAAAACGTCAAAGGCGGCGGCAAGACTTTCGGAGGCAATCCGCGAAGGCGAGTTTGAAAAAACTTATCTTGCGGTCGTTTACGATACGCCCAAAGAAAAACAGGCAGTGCTTGTAAATCACCTGAAAAAGGATCCGAAAAGCAATACCGTCCGCGTCGTCCCGGAAGTCACCGAGGGCGCAAAATATGCGGAACTTACTTATAAGGTGTTTGAGTCCATCGGGAAACTTTCGCTTGTCGGCGTGAAACTTGCAACCGGCAGAAGTCATCAGATCCGCGTGCAGATGGCGCATATCGGAAACCCGATCGTCGGCGATATGCGATACAGCGGAAATCGTCCGAAAGCGCAATGCAATCTTGCGCTATGGGCGGCGGAACTTCGTTTTAAGCACCCCACGCTCGACCAGACGATGGTATTCAAGGTTTCCCCGCCGGAAGACGAAAAACCCTGGAATTATTTTAATCTCGAACCTTTCTTCCGCGTCAGCGTGAAAGACGCTATGGCGGAAACGTTATAAACCTATGGAATTTATCGAAAACACTTTGGGCGGCGTCCTGGACGACCTCTCAAAACACAATCCGAACGGCTGGGCGGTAAGATATACCGACAGAAATTACTTCCGCACCTGGAAAGAACTTAACGACGAGGCGGATCTCATCGCGCGCGGAATGATGTCTTTGGGCGTCAAAAAGGGCGATCACGTCGCAATCTGGGCAACCAACACGCCCGAATGGATTCTGACGTTGTTCGCGGCGGCGAAAATCGGCGCGGTGCTTGTAACCGTCAATACCAATTTCAAAATTTTTGAGTTGGAATACCTTTTGAGGCAGTCGGACACGAAACTTCTCGTGATGATCGGCGGATTCAAAAACAACGACTACGTCGCAACCGTGAACGAACTTCTGCCCGAACTGAAAACGACTTCCGGCGAAATAGAGTCGGAGCATCTGCCGTTCTTGAAACGCGTTGTTTTTGCAGGGAAAGAAACGCCCGAAGGTATGCTCAATTTTGAGGATTTGAAAATTCTTGGCGGCGATTTCCCCGTCGAAATTTATGAGGAAAACAAAAAAACGCTGAACACACACGACGTCGTGAATATGCAATATACCTCGGGAACGACAGGCTTTCCGAAGGGCGTAATGCTCACGCACTACAATATCCTGAACAACGGCAAAACCATCGGCGACGGAATGAAATTTACAAAAAACGACAAACTTTGCATCACCGTTCCGTTTTTCCACTGCTTCGGACTTGTGCTTGCGATGATGGCGTGCATTACTCACGGCACGACGATGGTGCCCGTCGAAAGATACAGCCCCGTCCCCGTCATGAACGCAATCAGCGTCGAAAAATGCACGGCGGTGCACGGCGTACCCACGATGTTCATCGCAATGCTGGAACACGCGCAGTTCAATAATTTTGATTTTTCAAGCCTCAGAACGGGCATTATGGCAGGCTCGCCTTGTCCCATCGAAGTGATGAAAAAAGTCATCGACAAAATGAATATGCGCGAAATCGTCATTGTTTTCGGACAGACCGAAGCGTCGCCCGGCTGCACGATGACGACGACTTCCGACAGCATCGACAAACGAGTAAACACGGTAGGGCGTGCGTTCCCGGGCGTAGAGTGCAAAATCATCGATCCGGAAAGTGGCGAAGAACTTCCGATAAACACCCCCGGCGAATTTTGTGCAAGGGGATACAATATAATGAAAGGGTATTACAAAATGCCCGAGGCGACCGCGCAAGCCATCGACAAGGACGGCTGGTTGCATACCGGCGATTTGTGCACCGTGGACGAAGACGGATATTATAAGGTCGTCGGACGTATCAAAGATATGATTATCCGCGGCGGCGAAAATATTTATCCGAAAGAAATCGAGGAGTGCTTGTATACGTGCGACAAGGTTTCCGACGTGCAGGTCATCGGCGTGCCTTCCGAGGCGTACGGCGAAGAAGTCATGGCGTGCGTCATTCTGAAAGAGGGCGAAGAAATGACCGAAGAAGAAGTCAAGGAATTCGTCGGCGCAAGAATGGCAAAACACAAGGTGCCGAGATACGTCAGGTTCGTGGACTCGTTCCCGACGAACGCGGCAGGCAAAATACAAAAATTCAAGATGCGTGAAGAAGCGATCGAGATTCTGAAACTGCAAACCGCCGCTTCAATCGAAACCGCATAACAAGGACTTTAAGGAGGAATTTCAGAGATGAAACTTGCTTTTTCGACAATCGGTTGCCCGAACTGGTCTTATGACGAAGTGGTATCCACCGCGTCCGATCTCGGCTACGACGGCTTTGAAGTGCGTGGTATCGGCGGCGAAATCTATGCGCCCGACGTCAAACAGTTCAAACCCGAAAACATTGAAAAAACCAAAGAAAAATTGAAAAGCCTCGGGCTTGGCATCACTATGCTTACGTCGGGTGCGTCGCTTGCGGTGTATTCCGAAAAGGAAAAAGCGGTTGCGGAAGCCAAGGCTTATATCGACCTTGCGGAGTCGCTCGGCGTGCCGTACATCAGGGTAATGTGCACCAACAGACCTATGCCCGACGGCGGCGATATCCAACTTTGCAAACGTCTTTACAAGGAAATTTTAAGTTACGCAAGCGGCAAAAACGTCCTGCCTCTTATCGAAACGAACGGCATCTTTTGCGACACGAAACTGTTGCGCGATTTTGTCGAAGAGTGCGGCGGCGGCGTGCTGTGGGACATAAATCACCCGTACCGCTTCAACGGCGAAAGTATCGACACCACGCTCAAAAACCTTGGCGGCAGAATTTGTTACGTCCATATCAAGGACAGCGTCGTCCAGAACGGCGTCACGAAATATAAAATGCTGGGCTACGGCGATATTCCCGTCAAAGACGCCTTGCGCGGATTGAAGAAAGCCGGATACGACGGCACCGTTTCTCTGGAATGGGTGAAACGCTGGGAGCCCGACCTCGAAGAGCCCGGCATCGTGTTCTCGCAGTTCATAAGCACGATAAAAAGATATCTGAAACAATTATAAAAATCCGAAATAAAAGTCGCGCCGATCGGCGCGATTTTTTTTGTGTAACGCAACCCGCTTTCCGCATATAATGATAAAAACGCGGAGGGCTTATGAATAACGATAAACGACTGGAAATAATTTTCAACCATATTAAAAACGGGGTGGAATTTATATCGACGGACAACGTCTTTATCGACGAAACCGTGCGTATCGGCAAACACACGCGAATTTTTCCCGACCAGTACATAAGGGGGAATACCGTGATCGGCAATAGTTGCGTCCTGGACACGGGAAACGTCATTGAAGACAGCATAGTCGGAAACGGCGTAACAATCATAAAAAGCGTGTTAAGGAATGCAAAAATAGGCGATAAAACCACGGTCGGGCCGTTTGCCAACGTTCATACCAACGCCGACGTCGGGAAAGAATGCAGGGTAGGAAACTTTGTGGAAATCAAAAACGCAACCGTCGGACAGCGCGTCAAGGCGGCACATCTCGCGTACGTCGGCGACGTCGATATCGGCGATTTGTGCAACGTCGGGTGCGGCAGCATATTCGTGAACTACGACGGCAAAAACAAGCACAGAAGCACCGTCGGAGAAAGCGTTTTTATCGGCAGCAACAGCAACGTCATCGCGCCTGTCAACATTGAAAACAACGCATATATCGCGGCGGGCACGACCGTCACCGTTGACCTTCCGAAAAACTGTATGTGCATCGGTCGAAGCCGCGAAACCGTCAAGGAAAACCGCACGAAGTACGTCAAAAACCAGTTTGATATGAAATACTTCGGCACGGACGGCATACGCGGGATTTACGGCGAAACGCTTTGTGACGACCTTGCGTACCTTGTCGGAAACTTTCTGGGTTATTCCGCGGACGGCGGCAAAGTCGTGCTCGGCAGGGATACGAGGATAAGCGGCGAAAAACTATCAGGCGCGATTATAAGCGGCATTATCGACGCCGGCGCGGACGTGATAAACCTCGATATAGTGCCGACGCCCGCCGTGTCTTTCGTCACGCGTGAAATCGACGCAAACTACGGCGTTATGATAAGCGCGTCGCACAATCCGCCCGAATACAACGGCATAAAAATCTTTATGAGCGACGGACGAAAACTTTGCCGCATCGAAGAAGCCGAAATCGAAAAACATATCGAAAGCAAGCGAAAAGTCGTCGCAAACGAAAAAGGCAAGGTCGAAAACGGGGCAACATATTTTGAAAACTACGTGCGGGCGGTGGCGGAAATCGCCGACGATTTGTCGGGGCTCAAAGTCGTCTTGGACTGTGCGAACGGCGCGCTTTCACACGTTGCGAAACACGTTTTTGAAAGCCTTAACGCCACCGTGTATTCCTTTAACGACGAAGGGTGCGGACGAATTATCAATCACGAGTGCGGCGCAACCGACACAAAATTTTTGCGGCAGAAGGTGAAAGAACTTAACGCCGACGTCGGATTTGCGTACGACGGCGACGCCGACCGACTTATCGCTGTCGACGAAAACGGCCGAGAAGTCGACGGGGACGAAATTATTTTCATCATCGCGCGCGAACTTCTGAAAAAAGGAAAACTCAATAAAAAGAAAGTCGTTTGCACGGTTTTAAGCAATATGGGCGTTGAAAGAAACTTAAATTCCATGGGCGTGAGTATGCTGCGCGTGGACGTCGGCGATCATAACGTGCAGGCGGCGATGGCAAAAGGCGGCTACGTCCTTGGCGGCGAGCAGTCGGGGCACATAATCCTTGGCGAGTTTGCGGCGACGGGCGACGGACTTCTTGCAAGCGTGTACCTTGCAAGCACGATAAAGAAAACGAAACTGCCGCTGAGCGTCTTGTCAAAAGTTACGCGATATCCGCAAATCAACGCAAGTTTCGCCGTGAAAAATAAGTCGGAAGTCGTAAGAAATAAGGATTTGCAAAACTACGTTTCGGCAATAAAAGGGGAACTGCCCGAGGGCAGAATCCTAATCCGCGAAAGCGGCACGGAAGAAAAAATCAGACTGACCGTCGAGGCGAAAGACGAAGAAATAATGAACAACGCGTTTAAAAAAATGTCGAAGTACATAAAAGAAAAATTTATGTAAAATAAAACAAAAAGAAAGAAGCAACGCATTTTGCGTTGCTTCTTCCTGACTTAAAGCAAATATATATCAGATTTTTGATATATCGAGGTTTTGGATTTTTGATATATCGAGTTTTGTTTGGAAGCCGCCGTACATAAGGTTAGCGACGTCGTCATAGCAATCTTTGCCCAAAAACAGGGTATAGATTTCGCGCGCCTTTTCGACGTAATTGAAGTTGAGTTTTTCGGGGGCGATATCGTGATACTGCACCCACGCGTCGAAGTATGCGTCGGCGTAAGCGGTTTCGAGATTCGTGTAATAAGCGTTGTAGGGCATTTGCAGATAAATCTCGCCGTTTTGGAAAGCCGAAAGGTTGTTGAATATTTCGGGTTTTTCTTTGAGTTGGGTTTTGAGATGTTCAAGTCCGCCGGCGTCAAGGATAATCCTTTGAGGATTCATCTCTACGAGAATTTCCCAATCGACAGATTTTTGATAACCCTTAAAAGTTTCGCCATTTTTGCCAACATATTCGTCCAGAACGTTTCTTATTTTTGAAACGTCGAAGATGGAGTAATTTGCCGACGAACTTTCAATACCGTGCGTGCCGTAGTTGCTTTGGCAGCCGAGATACACGGTTGCTTTGTTGTTCTTGTCAATACCTTCGCCAATGCTCGAAAGATAAGTTTCCGTGTCGGAAATGAACGATAAAAGTTCGTTTGCGCGTTCTTTCCTGTTCAGGATGTCGCCAAGAAGGGCAATGGATTTTTTGACGTTTGTGTCAAACGCTTCCGTCTTGCCGTAACTTAATACCACGACGGGTTTCCCGATTTTTTGTTGCAAATCGTCCATCGCCGCCTTGTCCGAAGTGTAAAGGGAAAAGACGATATCGGGGTTTAACGAAAGAATCTTTTCGGCTTCGGGCGAGCCTTGCGGACCTCCCTTGCCGCACGACGGCAGGGATTTGAACAAATCCTTGTTGACCATTTTATACGGTCTTATCGAAAGTACGCCATTGAAGTCTTTGCCGTCTCCATCGATGTCCTCGACGCCGACAAGTTTCGACAAATCGCCGACATAGGTGTAAAGGCGAAGAGAGCCTGCGCCGATGCATACGACGCGGTTGATTTTTTCGGGCACGGTAACTTCGCGCCCCAGAAGGTCGGTTACGGTTTTGCCGTTTGCGGTGCCTTTGTCTTTATCACAAGCCGAAAAAGCGAAAAGCGACGACAGAGTAACGATAATCATCAAAAGAATCAAAGCGGATTTTTTCATTTTCAGTCCTCGTATATAATCGTTTTTTTGCCGTTTATTTCAACGACGTCGGCATTCACGTCGAAAGTGTCCTTAAAGTCTTGTGCGGTTACGTCGCATGACGGGCATTGACGCAGGATTTTCCCGTCCTTCATAAACGCGATATCGTCCGCAAATCTTAGCGCAAGCGACAGGTCGTGCACGATCGCGACGGTAATTACGTTTTTGTCCACGGTCAGTTTTTTGATGAAAGACAAAACGTCCGCCTGATTTTTCACGTCAAGATTGCTTGTAAGTTCGTCAAAAAGCAAAACCTGCGGTTCTTGTGCAAGGGCGCGGGCGATGGCGATTTTTTGTTTTTCGCCGCCCGAAAGGCTGTCGACGTTCCGCATTGCGAAGTCTTCCACGGAAAGGTCTTTGAAAAGTTTTTCCACAACGGACAAATCGTTTTCGGTAACGCCCCATCTGATGTAAGGACGTCGCCCGAGAAGCACCGCGTCGAACGCGCTCCCCGACGGGAAGAAAACGTTTTGCGGGACGTATCCCAGAAGTTTTGCTTTTTCGCGCGGTTTAAGCGACGATAAATCCGCGTCGTCAAGGGTGATTTTGCCGAAAGTCGGAGTCAATAACCCCAGAATATTTGAAAACAAAGTTGTCTTTCCCGCTCCGTTTGCGCCGAGAAGGAAAGTGCATTTCCCCGATTCCGCCTGAAAATTCACGCCGTCCAGGACTTGTTTTCCGGAGGAATATTTGAACGATAAATCAGATATTTTCAGATTCATTCTTCTTCCTCCTTAAAAGTATTGCCAAAAATACGGGGCCGCCGATAAGCGACGTTACTACGCCGACGGGAACCGACGTGCCGAAAATCGGCAGACGTCCCAGAATATCGGATATTAAAAGAAGAAGCGCGCCCGCAAGGAACGACGACGGCAAAAGAAATCTGTAATCGTCGCCGACGATGCGTTTCATAAACTGCGGCGCGGTAAGCCCGACAAACCCGATTATGCCCAGAAACGATACGGTAACCGACGTGATGAGCGACGCAAGCAACAGCGACATAATCGTCATAAACCGAGTGTTCACGCCAAGGGTTTTCGCATACGCAATCCCGCCCGACATCGCCGAAAAATCCCAACGCTTCAAAAAGAAGAACAACGTCGAAACCGCAACGACGATAAACATAATAAGATCGGTTTTGTAGGACGCGCGCCCAAGGTCGCCGAAAGTCCAGTACACGGCGGAAGCAACCTGCGTATCGCTTGCAAAATATTGAATGAGCGTCGTGCCTGCCTGAAAAATCGCGGATACCGCAACGCCTGCAAGTACTATCGCCGACGCGTTCAGATTTTTAAGCCGCGCAAGAAGAAGTATCGAGCCGGCAGCGATAATCGCCGATAAAAACGAGAAAGTCGAAACAAGATAAGGATTGCTTATCGAAAGCCACGAGCCGTGCGTAGAGTGGAACGCGCCCGCCCCGACGACGATGATTGCAAAGTTCGCCCCGAAAACGGCGGCGTTGCTCACGCCGAGAGTCGTGGGGGAGGCAAGCGGATTTTTCAAAACCGTCTGCATGACAAGCCCCGACACCGCAAGACCGCCGCCCGCAATAAGCGCGGCGATGACGCGCGGAAACCTTATGCGACGGACGATAAGCCGCGCCGTTTCGCTGCCTTTGTTGAATATTGCAAGGAAAACTTCTTTGAACGAAAGCGTGCCGCTGCCGACGAAAACGCTCACGACGAAAAACAAAAAAACAAGCGCGAGAAGTATAAGGATTATCGCGATTTTTTTTGCTTTGGCGACGTTGTATTGTTCGCTTACGGAAAGCGTTTTTTCGTTCTTTCTGTTCATATCGATAAAATTATGCAAAAAAAACAGGCGTTTGTCAAACAATATCTTTGGTTTTGTTCGGATAATTTAATAATAACTATACTTTGCCGAACGCAATGTTTGATATGTCGAAATTTGCCGAACAAATAGTATTGACAACCGAACACGTCGTATGATAAAATAACAAAAGGAGAACAATATGAATAAAAAAATCGAAGACACAAATGAGAAAATTTACAACGCCTTTTCGGAAGTTTTGCTCCTTAAAGACTACAACGACGTGAGGATTCAGGACGTGCTGGACAAAAGCGGCGTCGCAAGAAGTACCTTTTACGCGCACTACAAAACGAAGGAAGATTTATTGAAATCGGTCTGCACGACGATATTTTCGCACGTGTTTTCGCACGTTCTGAAAGAGGAAAAAAGCCACGACTTTTCCCGCTCGTCTATTTTTGATTACAAGCATTTCATAACGCACATTTTTTATCACATAAAGGACGAAAGCCGCCTTATACACGCGATTTTGCTTTCGCAAAGCAAGGCGATTTTCCTTGACTATATGCGGGAAGGCGTCAGGGAGTTTGCGACCGCGTGCGTCGTCAACGGTTTCGTCGACCTGAAAGGATTGCCCGAAAAACTGAAAGTCAGAAGCGTTATCGAAAGTTTCATTCTTATCATCGAGTATTGGAGCGACGCGGGGTTTTCGGATACGCCCGAAAAACTCACCGATTACTTCCTGAAACTTAACGTATAAATCTTTAATTGCTACATAAAAAAGCACGCCGTAAAAAGCGTGCTCTTTTTTATAAGACTCAAAGGGAAATTACAGTTTACTTGCGGCTTCTTTGTCAAGAATCACCGTGACCGACGGGTGCAGCTGCAATACCGAGGCGGGACAACTTTCGTCGACTTTCCCCGAAATCATTCTGAAAACGGCGTCCGCTTTGTTTTTGCCGCTTGCGAGCATAAGGATTTTTTTGGCGCGCATTATCTCGCCGATGCCCATCGTGATCGCGCTTTTCGGGACCTCGTCTATTTGACCGAAAAAGCGGGAATTGTCGCTTATGGTTTTTTCGGTGAGCCATACGCGGTGGGTGACGCTGTCGAAAGGCGTGCCCGGCTCGTTAAAAGCGATATGTCCGTTGCCGCCGATGCCCAGAACCTGAATATCGACGACGGCGTTTTTCAAAAGGGCGGAATACCTTGCGCATTCTTCGTCGACGTTTTCCGCCGTGCCGCAGGGGATATTGACGTTTTTCATATCGACGTCGATTTTTGAAAACAGGTTGCGCGTCATGAAGTTTACGTAGCTTTCCTTGTGCGACGCGGGAAGCCCGACGTATTCGTCAAGGTTGAAAGTCCTGACGTCCTTATAAGACGTGCCGCGATCACGATGGTCTTTTACCATTTCCGCGTAAAGCGGCAGCGGAGTCGAGCCCGTTGCGAGCCCGAGCGTTGCGGACGGGTTGTTTTTGACGACTTTGTAAACTTCGTTGAACGCGGCCTTGCCGAATTCTTCTGAGTTTTCAACGATAATTATTTTCATATTTTACCTCGGATTAAATTATACTATTATCAGGCTATCGGAGTCAACACAAAAGCCCGGGTAAAGCATTATATTATATGTTGAGCGCGCGCTGTTGACACCCCGTTTTCGGTATGATAAAATATAACGGAAAGGAATTTTATGGATAACGAAAAAAAGAAATTTGCAGTCATCGTTGTCAACGACAAAAGCGGGCGCGGAAAACGCGCAAACGTAGATAAACTCAAAAAAACGATGCTGAAAACGTACGACGTACGCGTGTTTCATATTACCGACGGCGAAGGGTTTTCGTACGTGCCGTGCGACGTTATCGCCGTATTCGGCGGCGACGGCACGCTCAACTCCGTCGTGAATATGTACGCCGACAAGGAAACGAAAATTATTTACGTTCCGTCGGGCACGCTTAACGAGTGCTCAAAAAACGCCGACGGACATTTTGAAATCAGGTCGTTGGGCCACGCCGACGAAAAATATTTCACTTACGTCCTTGCGACGGGCACGTTCACGCCGCTTGGCTACAACGTCGATAACAAACTGAAAAGGAAAATAAAAGCGCTTGCGTATATCCTGGGCGTGTTCAAGGAACTGAAAGTTTACAGAATCCCCGCAAAAATTTGCGCCGACGGGAAAACGCAAAAGGGCGAATATTCGCTTATTATGGCGATTAAGTCAAAGCAATGTTTTAACCTTAAATTCAACCGCGCTTACAAAAAAACGGGCGGGATTTACCTTTTGACGATCGCCGCGCCGAAGCACGATAAACTCCTTGGACTTATCGAACTTTTCTTCCCGTATTTCAGGGCGTTTTTCGTTGGATTTTCAAAGGAGTATTCGTCAAAGCGGATTAAGTTTTTGAAAATAAACAATGCAAATATCACGATAGAGGGCGGCGCGACGTTCTGCGTCGACGGCGAAAAGCGAGATATGCCGCAGTCGTTTGATATTGCGGAATCAGGGCTTAATCCGCCGATTACGGTCATATCAAAGCGTTGTTTTGATAAATTGCAATAAATAAGAGGTGTCTTATGCAAACACGAAAGGTCAGAAAAGCCGTTATCCCGGCAGCGGGGCACGGCACCAGGTTTATGCCGATTACGAAAAGCGTCCCGAAAGAGATGCTTGTACTTGTCGATAAACCCGCAATCCATTACATAGTCGAAGAATGCGCCGAAAGCGGCATCGAAGAAGTCGCGATAATAGTCAGCCGCGGCAAGGAAGCAATCGAAAGATACTTTACGCCGGCCTTAAACGACACGCCGGAACTTAAAGCACTTCTTAAAAAAATCAAAATCACCTTTATCACGCAGGAAACCCTGAACGGGACGGGCGGGGCAATATTGCTTACGAAAGACTTTGTCGGGGACGAACCTTTTGCGGTGCTTTTCGGAGACGACGTCGTCGTGAACGACGTGCCGTGCATAAAACAACTTATCGACGCGTACGACGAAACGGGCAAAACGGTTGTCGGCGTGCAGGAAGTCGAAAACGAACTTGCGGTGCTGTATGGCGCAATCGAAAAGGGCGAGTCGCACGGACGTTTTACCGAGTTTAAGAACCTTATCGAAAAACCTGACATAAATAATCTTCCGTCAAATCTCGTGAGCCTTGGACGTTTCGTGCTGTCAAACGGGATTTTCGGCGCGCTGGAACAAACGCCGATGCGCGGGACGGAACTTGTTCTTCCCGAAGCGGTCTCGACCATTGCAAAGACGGAAGGCGCGGTCGCTTATACCTTCGAAGGGGCGCATTACGACATCGGAAACAAGTTGGGATATGCTATCGCCGCCGCCGATTTCTCGCTTGCGCGATTCGGCGACGACTTCAAAAAGCACATAAAAACTATTTTGTAGTATTCTTTTTAAGAACCGTTATAAAGACGTCGCTTTTGCCATAGTTCTTGTTGAAAGCGCCGTCTTTTTTGTTTGCCGAAAATGCGACAACGCCGCTTTCAAAAACCTTTACGCACGCCGCCGACGCGGGATATTTTTCGATTTTTTCAATGCTTACGGCGTCGTACGAATACAACGTCACGTGTTCGCAGTCAAAGAGCGCGATCCTCCCGGACTCGTCAAAATACGGCACAAGCGTCGTTTCTGAATCGTACGTGCGCGTTATCACTTCGTCAAGGTGCGTGCAAAAAAGCGAGAGCGTCGTTTTTCCGTTTTGCGACGATACGAGCATAAGGTTTTCGCCGTTTTTCAATAGTTTCGTAAATCCTGCGGGAGGGAGTTGTTTTTTATAAGACACGACGGCGTTTTCGTCTGCGGTAAACAAGAACTTTTCGCCGTTTTCAAGGTAGATTCCCGCAAATCCGCCGTTGAAAGGCAAAATTACGTCGATTGTTTTTCCCGCCGTTTCGTCGGACGACAGGAAACCGTAAAAGTCCGAATACCTAACCTCAGCATAACTTTTTTCAAGGTTCACGAACATATTGACCGTTTCGTCCTTTTCGTAACACAGGGCGATTTTCGGGGACGAAAGATATATCGACGACGATTTTTCAATCACTCCGTCGCTGCCGATAACCCGTACGGACAAGGAAGAATCGCTTGTCGTTATCGAAAGAAGTCTTCCGTTTGTTTGAAGGTGCAGCGTGCCGTCGACGTCATTTTCAAAAGCCGTTCTGTTGATTACGACAAGGTCGAAATTCATTTTGTACAGCGCAACGTACGAGTCGGATTTCGTAAGGACGAAAAACCCGTCGCCCGTGATTTTGGACGAAAGATAATATTCCGCACCGTCGCCCGACAACGTTACGGTTTTTTTAAGGGTAAGATTTTCGTCGACAAGGGCGCACGCGACCGACGGCGCGGCGGTTTTCACATCGTATCCGTTTGACGAAGTGTCGAAAAAGACGTATGCGGTTTTGCCGAAAGTATGTACGTTTTTAAGGATATCGTCATCGTTGCCGCCGATATTCTGGAATTGTTGCCCGTTGTACGAATACGCGCTTTTCGGAAGGGGGTTGTAAAACACGGGACGTTCGGGCTTGTCCGTTTCCGCCGTGTGTTCGGTTTTGGTTTCCGCGACGGCGGGGGCGGTGGATTTCTGGATTTTTTCAAGATATAAAAGACAAAATACGCTTATCGCAAGCATAAGCGTTACCGTAAGCCATTTGTAAAGTTTTACGTTTTTCATATTTCACCTCAGGTGAAAGTGTAGCACCCGAAAAACGTTATTTCCCGCCTTTCGCAAAAGAAGTCAGAATTCGTGCAATTGTCCTATTTCCCGCGCAAGATACGGGGCGAGTCGGCACGGTTGTGCGATATATTTCGTTTATGAAAGATTCTTCCGAAAGGTTTTCTTCGTAAAGAACGCGCGCGCCGAAATTTCTTGCGTATTCGGCGTTGTCAAGCTGATCCCCGCGCGAAGCCGATTTTGAAAGCGGAATAAGAAGAAGCGGCTTTTTGAGATAAGTCAGTTCGCATATCGCACCTGCGCCGGCACGGGATACGACAAGGTCTGCGGCGGCGAATAAATCGCCGATATCGTTTGTGAATTCCACGGGGTGATAACCTTGTTTTTCGGGAATTTCGTTTTTGCCTTTTCCCGTGACGTGCACGATTTCGTAGTCTTTCAACAGTACGTCAAGGGACTGCGCCAGAACGTCGTTCAACTTCTTTGCGCCCATACTTCCGCCGATGACGAGAAGGGTTTTTCGGGTCTTGTCAAGCCCGTATTTTTTCACTGCCGCGTTTGCGTTTCCGAATTCCACTTCTTTGCGTAAAGGAAAGCCTACGTATATAAAATCGTCGGATAAAGTCGCTGTTTTGTCAAAACCCGTCAAAATCGTCGCGCCTCTTTTCCCGGCGATTCTGTTTGCAAGGCCAAGCGAAAGATCGCTTTCGTGGGCGACGCACGGGATTTTGAGTTTTCGCGCCGCAAGCACCGTTGGCAGGGATATAAAACCGCCTTTTGAAAACACGACGTCGGGGTGGATTTCTCTTAAAAACCTTTTTTGTTCTCTGACTGCCTTGAACAGCACGAAAGGGATTTTCAGGTTTTTGAAAACGTGCGCGCGGTCAAGCCCCACGGTGTGTATTTCGTGATAGAAAACGCCCGTGTCTTTCACAAGCGTTTTTTCGATACCGCTGCCGCCGACGAAGTATATTTTGTCAAAGTTTTCTTTTATCTCGGGCAGAAGCGCAAGAATCGGAATCACGCGTCCGCCGCTGCCGCCGCCAGTAAGCACGATTGTCTTGTTTTTCATAGCGTCCATAGTAAAATATATCCTAAGGCTTGCAAAAAATACCGAAAATTCAAAAATGACTTGCAAAGTATCGCGTTATGTTGTTATAATTAAACATGACTTGAAAATATGATACGTTATGAGGTGAATTATGAAATACGTTAAATTTACATCTTTCGACAACACGATTTTGCAGGCATACGTCTGGGACGACGTGAAAATGCCCAAGGGAGTCGTGCAGATTGTACACGGTATGGCGGAACACGCGCGCCGTTACGACGACTTTGCAAAGTTTCTGAATGCGAACGGATATATTGTTTTTGCGGACGACCACCGCGCCCACGGCAACACCGAAAAGAAAAACGACATCGGATATCATGCGGGCGATATTTACGGCGACTCCGTCAAGGACGAACTTTTTATCACAAAATACCTTTCCGAAAAATACGCGCTCCCCGTGGTATTTCTCGGACACAGTTACGGCAGTTTCATCGGACAACGCTATCTTGAAAACGACAGCGACGCGGTCGGCGTTATTTTGTCGGGCAGCGCGCGTCAACCCGGCGTCGTAGTGGGCGCGGGCAAGTTTTTCTCAAACACCATCACAAAGATGAAAGGCGAACAGGCGAAAGGCAAATTTATGGACAAAGTCGCTTTCGGCAGTTTCAACAAACCCTTCAAAAAAGAAGGACACAACTTTGCCTGGCTTTCGCGCGACGTCGATCAGGTCAAAAAGTACTGCTACGACGAACAATGCGGATACGTCATGTCCAACAACTTCTATAAATGCTTTATGAACGGGCTTTCGGAAGTTTATAAAAAGGAAAACCTTGCAAAAGTCAATAAGGATCGTCCCATTGCTATTTTCAGCGGCGAAAAGGATCCCGTCGGCGGAAAGAACGCGTCGAACGTCAAAAAACTTGCCGAAATGTACAAGGGGCTTGGCGTGAAAAACGTCAGCATCAAAATTTACAAAGATTGCCGTCACGAAATACTGAACGAACTTAACAACAAGGAAGTTTACAAGGATATGCTTGACGCAATCAACGGATTCGTCGGCAAATAACACGGCAAAACGAAACGACTTTCAAAAACACGCCCATCGGCGTGTTTTTTTGCGCCGTCATTTCCCCACGGGTACACAGTATCCCGCGGGGACCCCATAATTGGCAATGCTTTGCAATGACAGACCTATAAACTTTGGGTGTTAGTGTCAAAGGGACGATGATATGCGTCAAAGGGACGCACAATATTTTGTGGTTTTTTTCAAAAACCGACCACAATTTACTTTTTTTATTTATAAAAATATGTTACACTAATTTGGTAGTTTAATTTTGAAACTTTTAACGATTTTGTGAGAGGAAAATAATGTCATCTAATTACAGCGCAGAAAAAATCGAAATTCTGGAAGGTCTTGAAGCGGTAAGACTTCGCCCCGGTATGTATATCGGCGGCACGGGCAACCACGGGCTTCATCATATCCTTTGGGAAATTATCGACAACAGTATCGACGAAGTCGCAAACGGATACGGCAACACCGTCGAAATCACTCTTATGGGCGACAACGTTGCTCGCGTTGCCGACAACGGTCGCGGTATCCCCGTGGACATTCATCCGAAACTGAAAGTCAGCGGCGTGGAAGTCGTTTTCACACAGTTGCATGCGGGCGGCAAATTCAATAACGACTCGTACGCGTATTCGGGCGGCCTGCACGGCGTCGGCGCAAGCGTCACGAACGCACTGTCCGAGTGGCTCACCGTCGAGGTTTATAAGGACGGCAACGAATATCGTCAGGACTTCCATTCGCCCGAAGTCAACGGAAAAATCAAGTCGGGCATTCCCGTCGGCAGTCTGAAACTGGTCGGGAAAACCAAAAAGACGGGCACGCAGGTTACGTTCAAGCCTGATACGCGCGTTTTCAAAAACGAAAAATTCAATTACCAGATCATTGCGACGCGTCTTCGCGAAATCGCTTTTCTGAACAAGTCGATTACGCTTATCCTGAACGACAACCGTCCCGAAAACGAAGGCGGCACCGGAAAACAAAGCGTTTATCATTACGAAGGCGGACTTTCGGACTTCGTGTCGTATATTAACGCCGAAAAGGACGCGATTTACTTGAAACCTATTCATATCACGGCTGAGCAGGACGGCGTACAGGTTGACGTCGCGATGCAGCATACGACGGGTTATACCGAAAACATTTTTTCTTTCGTCAACAATATCCCGACTCCCGACGGCGGCACGCACGAGATAGGGTTCAAGTCGGCTTGCACGAAAGTCTTTAACGCGTATGCACAAAAAAACAACCTTATCAAGGACAAAAAACTTTCCGCGCTTATCGGCGAGGACTATCGCGAAGGAATGACGGCGGTTATTTCCGTAAGGCTCAAAAACGTGCAGTTCGAAGGGCAGACGAAAACCAAACTCGGCAATCCCGAGGTTAAGCCGCTTGTGGAACAACTCGTGTCGCAGAAACTTGACGAATTTCTGAATCTTAAATCGTCAAAGTCGATTGCCGAAAAGATTGTGGAAAAGGCAATGGGTGCGGCTCGCACGCGCGATAACGTACGCCGCGCGAAAGAACTGAGCCGTCAGCAAAAGAGCATAAACAACGCAAACCTTGTCGGAAAACTTGCGTCCTGCACCGGGAAAAAGCCCGAATTCAACGAATTGTTTATCGTCGAGGGCGATTCCGCAGGCGGCAGCGCAAAGCAAGGTCGCGACCGCACTACGCAGGCGATTTTACCCCTTCGCGGAAAACCGTTGAACGTCGAAAAATCGTCAATCGACAAAATCCTTGAAAACGAGGAATTCAGGACGCTTATAAGCGCATTGGGCACGGGGCTCGGCGACGACTTTGACATCGACGACCTTAAATATCACAAGATAATTATCCTTGCCGATGCCGACCAGGACGGCGGACACATCAGGGCAATTCTTCTCACGTTCTTTTTCAGATATATGCGGCGGCTTATCACCGACGGCCACGTTTACATCGGTATGCCGCCCCTTTACAAACTGCAAAAGAAAGACGAGGTCGAATACTGCTATAACGACGAAGAACTTGAAACGAAACGTCAGAACTTCGGCAGGAATTATACCTTGCAACGCTTCAAGGGACTTGGCGAAATGAACCCCGAACAACTGTGGGAAACGACGATGAATCCTTACAACAGAAGTCTTACGCGCGTTACCATCGAGGACGCGACGGAAGCGGAAAAGAGCATTTCGACGCTTATGGGCGACAAGTCCGAGCCGAGAAAAGAATATATCAACGAACACGCAAACTTCAACCGTGAAGATTACTTCGATAAGGTGGTGAACGGATAATGGCAAAGAAACAAACGGAAATTGAAAACAAATCGCAACTTTTCGAAATGTCCGTCGAAGAAGTCATGCACACTTCGATGATGCCGTACAGCGAATACGTTATCCTTGACCGCGCCATTCCGCGCGTCGAAGACGGTCTTAAACCCGTGCAACGCCGTATCCTTTACGCTATGTACGAACTCGGAAACACTCCGGACAAACCGCATAAAAAGTCGGCGCGTATCGTCGGCGAATGTCTGGGCAAATTCCACCCCCACGGCGACACGTCCGTTTACGACGCTATGGTCAGAATGGCGCAACCTTTCAATATGAGAGAAGTGCTGATCGACGGCCACGGCAACTTCGGCAGTATCGACGGCGACGGCGCGGCGGCAATGCGTTACACCGAAGCCCGCCTGAATCCCCTTGCGATGGAAATCCTGAAAGACCTGGAAAAGGATACCGTACCATGGCAATGGAACTTCGACGATACGATGAAAGAGCCGGTGCTTTTGCCGTGCCGATTCCCCAACCTTCTCGTGAACGGCGCAAACGGCATAGCGGTCGGTTTTTCGACGAATATCCCGACTCACAATATCGGCGAAATCATCGACGGCGCGGTTGCGGTTGTCGATAATCCAAAAATCAAACTTGACGAACTTATGAAAATCGTCCCCGGCCCCGACTTTTCGACGGGCGGCATAATTATCGCGGGGGACGACCTTGTGCAGGCGTACTCGACGGGCAAGGGCAAAATCACTCTGCGCGCGAGAATCCACATCGAAGACGGCGAATACGAAAAGAAAAACATCGTTATTTCGGAACTGCCGTATCAGGTTGAAAAAGCCGACCTGCTGCAAAAAATACTGCAACTTCGCGAAGCGAAAAAAGACATACTCGGCGGTATTTCGGACATCGTGGACGAGTCCGACAGAAACGGTATGCGCGCCGTAATTAAGGTGCGTAAGGACGCCGACGCGCAGAAAATCGTAAATTATCTGCTTGCACATACCAAACTTGAAACAAACTTCAATATCAATATGGTGGCGATCGCGGAAGGCAAGCCCAAACAACTCGGACTTGTCGAAATGCTGGTGCATTACGTCAACTTCCAGCGCGACGTGCTTATAAAACGCTGCAATTTTGACCTGAAACAGGCGAAAATCCGCGCGGAAATCGTGGAAGGACTGCTTATCGCAATCAACAATATCGACGAAATCATCAAAATCATCAAGACGTCGAAATCGGCGGCGATTGCGTCGGAGAGAATGCGTCAGAGATTCGGACTCACCGAAAGACAGGCGCAGGCAATCCTTGAAATGAAACTTCGTCGTCTGACGGGGCTTGAAGAAGACGCGCTCAAAGCAGAACTTGCGGAACTTAAAAAGACAATCGAGGAACTTACCGCGATTCTTAACAGCAAGAGATTGCAAAACAACAAGATAAAATCCGACCTTCTGGACGTCAAAAAGCGTTTCAAATCCCCAAGAAAAAGCGAAATCATCGGCGAAAAGGAATCGAAAAAGGAAATTCCGTTCAAATCCGACGAAACCGCTTATAAGGAAGGCGTCGTGGTGCTGAGCGACTCCGGCACGCTGAAATTCGTCGGGACACGCGGCTTCCAGCAGGCGGCGCGACGGGCGGCGGACGTTGACAAAAACACGACCGTCAGAAAGGCGGAATTCGTCAACAATCGTTTGAAACTCATCGCGTTTTCAAACCTTGGCAATATCTTCAAAATCGAAATCGACGACCTGCCCGAAAAGAAATACCGTGACAAGGGCATAACCCTTGCGGAACTTAACAAGGACGCGCTTGCGAAAGAATACGCCGTACAGATTTTCACGGCGGAAAACTTCCCCATCGGAGAGGCGTTGATTTTCACGAAACAAGGCATGGTCAAACGCACGTCTTTTGACGAACTTAACGTTTCGAAATCGGCGTACAAGGCGATAAATCTTACAGACAGCGACGAAGTCGTGTCGGTTGAGGTCGTGAAAGACGGGCTCAACGTGTTCACTGCAACCGAAAACGGAATGTGTCTTGCGTACGAAACGCAGGAAATCCCCGTGCAGGGCAGAAACGCGGGCGGCGTAAAGAGCATACAACTCGACAGTGGCGACAGCGTGGCGTTTGCGGGGCTTATCAACGACGAAGGCGAAATCCTTGTCGTCAGCGAAACGGGCTTTGCAAAACGAGTGTTTGCGTTCACTTTCGACTTATCCAAACGTTACAGAAAGGGCGTGAAACTCATCGATATGCCCACAGGTATCAAAGTCGCGCTAGCGGCATACGTCAAGGAGCCTTACGACATCGCGGTGTTCGACGGCGAAAACGTATTCGGGTTCTCGACCGAAGACGTGAAACTCGACGGGCGCACCACGCGCGGCAAACAACTTCAAAAATTTGCGGGAAAAATAACTGCCGACAAGCACGTTGTCGATTATTTCAGACCGCTCAACGTATAAAAAGAGGTACTACTTATGAAAATCGGCTTTGACAGCGAAAAGTATATGCAGATTCAGTCCAAGCATATTCTGGAACGCATCGACAGCTTCGGCGGAAAACTTTATCTTGAATTCGGCGGAAAACTCTTTGACGACTTGCATGCGTCAAGGGTGCTTCCCGGATTTGACGAAAACGCAAAAATCAAACTTTTGCAGAAACTCAAAGACAAATGCGAAATCATCTTTTGCATCAGCGCGTCGGATATCGAAAGAAATAAAATCCGCGCGGACTACGGCATCACTTACGGCGCGGAAATTTTGCGGCTTATCGACGCGATGACTTCAATGAAAATCAAGGTCAACAGCATCGTTATCACAAAGTTTGAGGATCAGCCGTCGGCGATTGCGTACAAAAACAAGCTGGAAGCGCGCGGTATTAAGGTTTATATGCACGGGCTCACGAAAGGTTATCCCACCGACGTCGATACGATTGTGTCCGACGAAGGCTACGGCAAAAATCCTTACATCGAAACGACGCGTCCTTTGGTTGTCGTAAACGCCCCGGGCCCCAACAGCGGAAAGCTTGCGACGTGTCTCGGGCAACTTTATCACGAATACAAACGCGGCGTGAAGGCGGGCTATGCGAAGTTTGAAACCTTCCCCATCTGGAATCTTCCTTTGAAACACCCCGTGAATATCGCGTACGAGGCGGCGACCGCCGACATCAAAGACGTGAATATGATCGACTACTTCCACTTGCAGGCGTACGGCGTGCAGACCGTAAACTACAACAGAGATATCGAAGTGTTTCCCGTCGTGCGTTCCATTTTGTCAAAACTTTCGGCAAACGAACTCGACTACAAATCCCCCACGGATATGGGCGTAAATATGGCGGGCTATTGCATTTTCGACGACGAAGCGTGTCAGGAAGCGTCGAAACAGGAAGTCATCCGCCGCTATTACAAGAGCTGCTGCGACAATAAAAACGGCAGAGTCGACCTTGCGACCGTAAAACGTATCGAACTTTTAATGGGCGAACTCGGCATCAAACCCGCGAACAGGGCGGTCGTGCAACCCGCGCTCGATAAGGAAGCCGCGTCCGGCGAACCCGCCTGCGCGATCGAACTCAAAGACGGCACGATAGTTACGGGCAGAGATACGAAACTTATGTCCGCGCCCGCGTCGACCATTCTCAACGCTTTGAAATCGCTTGCGAAACTTCCCGATCGTTTGAAACTTATCGCGCCGCAAATCGTCAAACCCATTATGGATCTGAAACAGCAGTTTTTGCATGAGAAAAACTACAAACTCACGCTCAACGAAGTGCTTGTCGCGCTGTCGATCTGCGCCGCAACCAACGAGGCGGCGGCTATGTGCGTCGATTGCATAAACGACCTTGCGGGCTGCGAAATGCACAGCACGAGAATGCTCCTTAAAAGCGATGAGGACGCGCTGAGAAAGATTAAGGTCAATCTTACGTCGGAACCCAAGTTTTTAAGCGACCAACTTTGCGATTTTTAATTTATTTGCCGCTTGAAAAACGACCTACCGCAACAGGTTGTGGTTTTGTTTTTTGACGACGAATATCTTTGATTTTCGCGGCGGATAAGTATATACTTATTATAATTTTTCAATTTGGAGGGCTTTATGGCAAAAATACCCGAAAGAAAATCGGTAAAAGACAAATACAAATGGAATCTTTGCGACCTTGTCAACGGCGACGAGGCGTGGGAAGAAAAATATAACGAACTTTCAAAAAAAGCACCGTCTTTGCAGGAATACAAAGGAAAACTCGGAAACGACGACGTCCTTTTGGAATTTCTGAAAAAGCAGGACGAAATCGCGATTGACCTTATCAAGGTTTATTGTTATTCGTCGATGAGCAATCATCAGGATCTCAGGGTCAAAAAATATCAGGAAATGAACGCGAAAGCCGAAATGCTGGCAGTAACTTTCGGCACCGTTACCGCTTTTGCAGAGCCGGAAATTTGCGAACGCTCGGAAGAAGAACTTCTTGCGCTGTCCAAAAAGCCCGAGTTTTCGGATTACAGTTATCGTTTTGAACGCCTTGCGAAAGACAAAAAACACGTCTTGTCCGAAAAGGAAGAAACGTTGCTTGCGGAAGTCGGAAACTTTTCGGGCAACTTCCAGGACAGTTTCCAGATGCTCGACAGCGCGGATATTAAGTTCGACCCCGTGACAGTCGACGGCAAAGAAGTCGAAATGTCGCACGGTATGTACGGCGTGTTACTGCAAAATCCCGACCAAAGCGTCAGACAACAGGCTTTTGAAAGCATGTTCAACGCATATAAAAACCATATCAACACAATCACGTCCCTGTATGCGGGCAGCGTCAAAAAAGACTGGTTTTTCAGAAAAGTGCGCGGATTTTCGTCTTCGCTCGAAGGCGCGCTTTCCGGGACGGACGTCGACGTAAAGGCTTACGAAAACCTTATCAAAGCCGTCGATAACAACTGCCGCTATATGCACCAGTACATCGCTTTCAGAAAGCATGTTCTCGGCGTCGAAACCCTTAATATGTGGGATTTGCATTGCCCGATGGTAAAGGGCGCAGACATCGCCGTTCCTTACGAAAAGGCATGCGATATGGTGAAAAAAGCCCTGAAACCTTTCGGCGACGAATACGCCGCGCTCCTTGACAGAGCGTTCAACGAAAGATGGATCGACGTCGTTGAAAACAAGGGCAAACGCAGCGGCGCGTACAGTATGGGCACGTTCGGTTGCCATCCTTACGTCCTGCTCAATTACCAGAAAAGCACGCACGAAGTCTTCACGATCGCGCACGAACTCGGACACGCAATGCACACCTATTTCAGCTGCAAGGCGCAACCTTTCGCAAAAAGCGATTACGAAATTTTCGTTGCCGAAATCGCGTCGACCGTCAACGAAGTCCTTATGCTGAAATACCTTCTTGCAAACACCGACAACGTCGACACGAAGAAGTTCCTTTTAAGCTATTATCTCGATATGTTCCGCACGACGTTGTTCCGTCAGACAATGTTTGCCGAGTTCGAACTCAAAGCGCATAACCTTGTCGAACAGAATCAGCCGCTGTCGGCGGAAGGTTTGTCGGATATTTATATGGACCTCAACAAAAAATACTACGGCAAAGCCGTCAGACACAACGACCTTATCCGTTACGAATGGGCGCGTATCCCGCACTTCTACACGGCGTTTTACGTTTATCAGTACGCAACGGGTATCACCGCCGCCGTTTCGATTGCAAATTCGATATTAAAACACGGCGACAAAGCGTTTTACAACTACAAGAAATTCCTGTCGGCAGGCGGAAGTATGCCTCCCGTCGAAATTTTGAAACTCGCAGGCGTCGACCTTACGACAGAGCAACCTTTCAACGTCGCTATGCGTGAATTCAGGGATACGCTCAACAGCCTTAAAGCGTTGTACAATGAAGAAAAGTAAAATCTTTTTAAGCATAATTCTTGTCGTCGTCGCCGCATTCGCGCTTACCGCGTGCGGCACGCTCGACTTTACCTACGTCCAGAATTCCGACGGCACTTACACGCATATCGTGAAAGTTACGCTCACCGAAGAAGGGGTGAGAGAGGCGGACGTGGGGCTTACTCTCGACGATGCGCTGAACGCCCTGAAAGAAGGCTTTATACGCAAGGATTATTTCGTCAACGCGGACGGGAACACCGTTACCGCAAGGAAAAATTTTGACAGCGTGCAGGCATTGCAAAACGACCTTATCGGAAACGGCATTATCACAAACGACGTGAAAAAGGACGAAAACGCTTTTGTCGTAAAACAGACGATATTTGGCGATATTAAGGTTTCCGGGAAGTTTATAAGCACAAACACCTGGTGGTTTGCAGGGGTTTTGACAAGCGGCGGACTGTCGCAGATAAACGCCGAGAAAATCGCCTTGAAACTTTCGGGTGCCGACACGTCCTATACGTTCGTTACGCCGTACGAATCGACGACGTCGAACGCCGACAAAGTCGTTAAAACGGAAGACGGCAATTATATGCACGTGTGGAATTTCGACGGCGGCAACGACACCGCGGAAATCACGGTGATGAAAATCAAGGGCGCAATGTGGTATGGCATCGCGATTATCGCGGCTGTTTTTGTCTTCCTTGTTTTTGTCGTAACGAAGGAAATAACGTCGCACAAAAATACGAAACGCAACAATTCTTAATTTTCGCTCATACTAACCGTATCAGCGTTTAAGAGGTAAAAATATGGCAGATAAAGTTATGAAAATGCCCGTAAACTACGAGGCGGAACAGGCGATGCTCGGCAGTATAATGATGGACACGAACGTCGCAAACGACTTCACCACGCTTCTTCGCGAGGACGATTTTGCGTTGCAGCAGCACAAGCAAATCTTCCTTGCAATCTACAATCTTATTCAGAATAACGAGCCTGTCGACGCTTTGACCGTCGCGGACAAACTTGCGACAAGCGGGAAAATCGCCGAGGCGGGCGGTATGGAATACATCGGAAAACTCGCAACCGGAATCCCCAGCACCGCAAACGCCGACAAGTATTTTGAAATCGTGAAGCGCGACAGCCTGTTAAGGGGCATTATCGAGGCGGGCAATAAAATCAGCAAAAACGCCTACACCGCGGAAGACGCGAACAAGGCGTTGGACTTTGCCGAACAAACCGTTTTCAGAATTTCCGAAGAAAAGGAAGCAAGCAAACTTGAACCTATCGTCGAAGCGTCGTCGGAAGCGCTCAATAAAATCAACACCATGCAGCGCGGCGATTACGTCGACGAGGGCATAAAGACGGGATTCAAGTTGCTGGACAGAAAAATCGAAAGCATGAAGCCCGGCGCATTGTGTATTCTTGCGGCGCGTCCGTCCGTCGGTAAAACGGCGTTTGCGCTTACGGTTGCAATCAACGCCGCAATCCGCAACAATAAAAAAGTCGCGATTTTCAGTTTTGAAATGCCGACGGTACAACTTGTTCAGCGTATGCTGACGACCGTTTCGCAAATCTCGTTCAAGCGGCAGAAACAGCCCGGTATGCTCAATTTCAACGAAACGCAAAGGCTGTTCAACGCGCACGAGGCGCTTTCAAACAGTAAAATTTTCGTCGACGACAACTCGGGCAACACCCCGGGCGATATCATCAGCAAATGCCGCCGTATGAAAAACACGGTGGGGCTCGACCTCGTCATCATCGACTACCTGCAACTTATCACCCTCGATACGAAGTCGAAGGCCGAAAACCGCCAGCAGGAAGTATCGACGATGAGCCGTCAGATGAAACTTTATGCAAAAGAACTCGGCGTGCCGTTTCTGGTGCTTTCGCAGTTGTCGCGCGGTACCGAGCAGCGCGGGGAAGAACCGCAACTTTCCGACCTTCGCGAATCGGGCGCAATCGAACAGGACGCCGATATGGTAATGTTCCTGCATCGTCCCAAAAAGGTCGAAAATCCGAAGTCGGAAGAAAGCAAGTTCGCCGCAAGTTACGACGACGACGGCGATCATAAGTTCGTGAAAATGCTCGTCGCCAAAAACCGTAACGGCGAAACCGGCAACGTGTACTTCGACTGGTGCGGCGATATGCAGACGTTCAAGCCCATCGACATAAGAGAAATGTCCACGGCGGAAGAAAAACAGCCCGCGGCGAAACTCAACACCGAAATCACGTCTGTCGAACAAATGCGCTCGGACGACGACGCATTCGACGATATGAAAATGGTGGACGACGACGGACAGAAAGGTACGGTCGAAATCGTGATGAACGACACCGCAACCCCCGCGACGATAAAAGAAGAACCGCTTGACTTTTCGGACTCCGACGGTATGACTTTCACAAACAACGAAAGCGGCGACCAGAGTATAAATAACGGCGACTTGCCTTTTTAACAATACGTTTTAGTCTATGACGTACATTGCCGAAATCAAGGATATTCCATACGACAAAAAACGCGCCGACGTAGTTTTAAGCGACGGCGAAATCTGTCGCGCGTTCAAAGCCACGATTAAGGAATACGGGCTTGTCGAAGGGAAAAATATCGACTTTGCGGAACTTAAACGCATCGCAAAGGAAGGCGAAGAACACATCGCTTTCACGACGGCAATCGACAGCTTGTCGCGCGGGATAAAATCGCAGAACGAAGTACGGAAAAATCTGAAAACCAAAAAGTTTTCGGACGACGCCGTAAACGTTACCATCGAAAAATTGCTGAGTTACAATTATCTCGGCGACCGCGCTTACGCCGAAGCATACGTTTCGTACAAGGGGCAAAAAACCGGACGAAGAAAAATTATTTACGAACTTATTACCATAAAAGGCATTGATAAAAACGTCGCGCAGGAAGTCGCATACGCGAAACTTTCGGACGAGGAAGAAATCGAAAAAGCAATTTCAATGGCGCAAAAGTATATCGAAAAGGAAAAGAAAAAACGCACGCGGATTAAAGAGCGCGTCTATTGCTTCCTTGCGACAAGAGGGTTCGACACCGATATTATCTCGTCCGCAATGAACAGCCTCGATTTTTCGGAAGAAGAATAAATCACCTTACGACCTTGCTTGAACGGCAAGGTTTTTTCATGTTTTTTGCATAATCGCAAAACCCACGGCATTTTTTATAAGTAGAAAAACCGAGGTGCAATTTATGAAAAAAACATTTTTATTGATTCTTACGATTATCCTGACGCTCGGCACGGTGTTTTCGCTTTCGGCGTGCAAAAAGAAAACCAAGCAAAACGAAGTCGATATTTCAAAAAACGTCAGTTACGCCGAAACACATCGCTACGTCGGCGAGAACGAAGACTTCAAAGTTGCCGTAACGAGCGGCGTCAGAGAAAAACTTTTCATTGCGGACGGAAAAGCGACGGACGTTCAAAACTTTACGGAAATCACGCTTATCCCGCTTAAAGCGAATTTGCAGAACAAGACGTATACCTTTGTGTTGAATTACGAGGGCGGAAGCGTCGAGGGCGAACTCAAACGCGACGTCGTAACGCACAATTTTACGGCGGTTATCGACGCCGAAAGTTTCAAGGATACGATAAAGTCGATTGTGATAAAATACGACAAGGTCGAAAGCGAGATACCGCTTGAAAACGCACTTAACGGCAAAATTGATTACTGTAAAGTGCTGGATATTGCAAAAACCGCATTGAAAGACGAAATCGGCGCAAACACGACGGACGGCGTTTTCAACCGCGAAATCATGGTCAAACTCGTGCGGGACAGACGCGCGCCCGACAGCCCGTATTACTGGTATATTTCGTTTATCGCGGGCGATAACGGATACTGGGCTTTACTTATAAATCCCGAAACGGGCGACGTCGTATCAAAGAAAAATTAATTGTAAAAAGGCATAAAAAATCCCCGAAACAACTTCGGGGATTTTGTCGTATTTTTGTTATTTGAGTCTTCCGAGACCGAACGACATTCCTTGCGATTTGCCGATTTCTTTTTTGGTTTTCCCGTCGATGAGATTCACGCAGTTGATGAACGTCTGAATTTGCTCGTACATAAGGTCAAGGTTGAATTTGTCCATATGTTCGTTGCCCGTCGGATCGACCGAGCAGAGATAATCGGGGGCGGTAACGAGCGCGATTTCGGGGATATGCTTTTTGGACAGCGGCTGTCCTTCGCCGAAGTGCATCGTGTTGTGCGCGCGAAGGGTGGTTGTCCTGACGTTTTTCCTGTCTTTTATCGCCTCGTAATAAATCTTATCAAGGTTTTTGTTGCCGGTGTAAACAAGTTCGGTATCGATGTCGTTGGTTTTTGTGTAAACGCCGTTGACGTCTTTCCATTCCGTGCAGCCCAGATGTTCGACAGACACGCCCGCAACGGCTTTGTACGTTTTGCCGTTCCAAAGGTTCTTGTTTTCGGCAAGCCATCTTCCCGTCGCCTGATTGGACGTCATAATTCCTTCGCGGAAGACGGGCAGACGGAAGTGTCCCGTTACGAACACGAAAATAAGCGTGCGTTTTGTGGGGTGCGCCTTAAAATATTTCATCATTGGCAGGATACCGATCCCGCCGTTTTCTTCCGAGAAGTTGCAGCCGTCGGTGTGGGTGTTTATGATGATTGCTTCGTTTGTGTCGCCGGTGCCTTTAAGGATTGCGTGGAAAGATCCCGTCTTTGCGTTGTCGTCGATATTGCCGACAAGGCGCAACGTTGCGGATTTTTTGTTTTTCGCCGCCGCAAGGACTTTTTTGCCGTTTGTTTCGTTCACCCAAAGCATGGGTACGCCGAGATATCCCAAAATGAAGTTGAGAACCTGTCCCTCGACCATTGCGTCGGACATATCTTCCCAGATGCAGATCATACCTTTCATACCCGACAGTTTCGCCGCCCAGAACGAGAGCAGCGTTTTGACGAAAGACGTGCTGACGGGGCCGCGGTAACTCTTTTCGATTTCAAGGTTTTCGGGCACGGACGCGCGCTTGTTGAATGCGATTTTACTGCTGATTTTTGAAAGGTTTTTGATGCGGCATACCGCAATTTTGCCCCTTGCGCGCTGGAAATCCAACGGGTTGTTGAAAACGGTAACGAGTTTGCCTGTCACGCCTTTTTCGTCGGTGAGTCCGCTGTAAGGGAAGGGGGAAGAAACGTCGATATTTTGTCTGTTAACCGTCAGCGACCAATCCGTCGCCTCCCATTTTTTGAACGTGTATTGCTTGTCAACAACGTCGTAGCCCATTTTTGCGATTTCGTCTTTCAGCCACGCCGTGTAAGCGTTCTGACCTTTCGTACCCGTCAGACGGCTGCCGAAAGAGTTCATCTTTTGCATATTTTCCATCACGCTTTCTTTTGAAGGCAAATCATTGAGAAAAATTGTCATAAAACCCCTCTTAAAAATAAAATTTGTGGTTATATTATATATTTTCGACGGCGATATGTCAATGAATGACGGGAAAAATCGAATCGCAACAAACCGCATTCGGCGCGCGGGCGCAAAATCGCTTGATTTAGGAAAGATAACAGTGTAAAATATAAAAAACAGGAGATATTATGGCAAATTCGTTTTCAAGGTCGGAACTGATTTTAGGGCATGACGCAATGCAGAAACTTGCCGCGGCAAGGGTTGCGGTTTTCGGCGTCGGCGGCGTCGGCGGATACGTCGTGGAAGCGCTTGCAAGGACGGGAATCGGCGCGCTCGATCTCATCGACAACGACACCGTGTGTCTTACCAATCTGAACCGTCAGATAATCGCAACGCACGATACGATAGGAAAGTATAAGGTCGACGTTTTTAAGGAGCGCGTGCACGCGATAAATCCCGATTGCAAGGTCGCGACTTACAAGACGTTTTTCCTGCCCGAAACAGCAGGCTCTTTCGACTTCAAAAACTATGACTACGTCGTGGACGCAATCGATACGGTGGCGGGGAAAATCGCCATAATCGAAAAAGCAAACGAGGCGGGCGTTCCCGTGATTTCGTCGATGGGCGCGGGCAACAAGACGGATCCGACCGCGTTTAAGGTTGCGGATTTGTACGACACGTCCGTGTGTCCCCTTGCAAAAGTGATGCGAAAAGAGTGCAAAAAACGCGCTCTCAAAAACGTGAAAGTCGTGTATTCCACCGAAAAAGCGGTGAAACAAAAATCCGCGCCGGACTCTGACGACGTGAATCCTTGCCGTCGCTCGACGCCGGGCTCGCTTTCTTTCGTTCCGTCGGTCGCGGGACTTATTATCGCCGGCGAAGTGATCAAAGACGTCTCGGGCTACGTCCCCGAATACGACGACTGATTTCAGCGCGACAATTTCAATAATGCGGTTGACAAAATACGCGATAATTGCTATACTTTCAACCGTTATACCAAGTGGAGGAATATCGAAGCGGTCATAACGAGGCGGTCTTGAAAACCGTTTGGGTGAAAGCCCACGGGGGTTCGAATCCCTCTTCCTCCGCCACAAAAACCCGACAAATTTTGTCGGGTTTTTTGTTGCTTCGGAAGGGGGATTCCTGCGCAATCTGCGATTGCGCGCGGCTTTGCCGCCGAACCCCCTGCCACGGGGCTGGCGCTTCGCTTATGTGAGTAAACTCACTCGCTCCGCTATTAAACGAACCCTCTTCCTCCGCCAAGCAAAACGGACAAGCGAAAATGCTTGTCCGTTTTGTTTTTCGGTACTTAATAAGAGGGATTCGAACGAGAGCGTTAAGAAAACGACACGGCGCGTCGTTTTTAGCGGCTGCCCGAAGGCTTTTGCAAAGCATAAAAATTGCTGACCAAGGTTGCTTTGCAAAAGACAAGAACGAATCCCTCTTCCTCCGCCATTAGAGAGCAACCCGAACTTTTTAGTTTAGATTGCTTTTTTTTCCTGCTTTCAAACAAAATTTCACTATCAACATCAGGTTGTTCTTTAAGTTTAAGTTGTTTAGACTTATCGCCATTTGTGTTGAAATATATCTCGCAATAGTTATCGTAAAGAATAACTTTGTTTATTAACATATCAACAAGTCGCTGGCAAGCAAGTTAGTCTGTTAGGTCAACATCTTTAAAAGAGCATAAGAATGAGTAAATAACATTTTTATCAAGTGGCTTAATAACAAGCATTTCTCGGCTTGTTATTTTTTCTTGCAAATCTTTATTTGCTATTTAGTATTAAAAAATATCGAGCAGGATAAGGAAATTGACTCAAAAGCGAATTTTAAACCCTCCAAAGTCCCATTTTATCGGACTTTCCGGCGGCTCACACCCAAAATATAAAAGAGTCGATTTTGAGTCTATTTCCCCAAGTCTTAAACAAGTGTGAAACCCACTTGTTTTATGTTAAAAATATAGTATTTTTTGCTTGTTTATGATATAATAAATATGGACTTCAAAATTGAAGTCTGGATTGAAATTGGTATCACTGCTAACGAGTTTTTATATGAAAATATAAATGTTTATGACTGATACCAAAACAAAATGTTTTGTTGATTGTGAAGAATTACGAGAGAACACAGCCAAATTTAATTTTGAAGATAATACTTTAAAATTAGGTAAAGCAAGCTTGTCAAATCAGCAACTTAAACGAATAAGTTTAATGTTTGCAACTGACTTAAAAAACTTTGCCGAAACCTTTGGCAACTCTCAAAATCGTACAGTAAAAGAAGTTTATTCTCACTTGCAAAACAATCAATAAAACAACCACGAGAAGAAGTTGAAAAATACTTCTTCTTTTTTTGTTAAAAACTTATCAAACTTTTACAACAATCAATTTTTATGATATAATACATTAAATAGGAGAAATTTATGGTTATTCTTACTGATGAAGAAATAAAAAATGCCAGCAATATTATTGATAAAAACCTAGAAAGACTTAATGATGATAATCGTGGAGAAATCTCTACAAATATATTAAATGCTGTTAGAAATTTAAACGATAATATTGCTTATAAAATATGGAAGGATAAGTTTCCAGACAAGCCAATGGATATTAATAAGGTAGCAAGTAAATTTACATCTGTAAGTGGGTGTCAATTCATCGCACATTTTGATAAATGTATGAGAAAATCATTGTCCCACTTTACACCATCAGAAGAAGGAGCAATTTTTCTACTATCAAAGTACTACAAATATATTTATCAATTAAGACAGGTAGTGAAAGAAATATATAATATTGACATTATCAAAAATATTGATTTATACTTCGAAAACAAAATTGATGAACAAACTTTAGATTATTATACAAAAATAGCAAATGTAGTAGATAAATCAAACGAAGATTCATCAGATATGGACATATTTTATATATGTAGTTCAAGACCTTTTAGAATAAATAACAAGTTATACTACGAAGTTGTTTTAGAACCAGCAGAAGAAGTTTCAAATAAATTCAATAGAATAACCGCATTTACTAAATTTGATATTGACACCAACTATGCAGTATCTCTCCAATTTTCAAATAACGAGATAGACTTATTAAATAAAAAATTTCCTATTAAGGTTATTACAAAATGGAAAATATCTATTAGACCTTGTGAATTAATAAACTTTAGTGACTTAATAGATTGCGGTATAAAGATACAAAGGGGTTACCCTGAATATCAATTACTCATGGATATTCTAACTAAATACAAAATTGATTTATTAGATATTGTTCAACTGGATAGCGATGATTATTCTCACCTTAAAACTAAATTTGAAAAAGAAACAAAAAATAATCATTCAAGAATATTTGATTTGCTAGATTTTTGCAAAGACATTATAACAAATAAAAGAGAAGGACAAAATGTTTTAAGATATTTGCTAGTCACTATGAATAACAGAATAATAAAACTTCAAAGACAAAGATATAACGACGCTAACTATGCAAATTGTAATATTTCTAGCAAATGCATGCCTTTTGATAAAATGCCTTTAACTTTTGGTTTAAGAAAACATAATGCTGATTTCTACACTCTCTTAAATTGCATAGATTTAACTGGAATGAAACCCGATTTGTTTGCACACCATATAATTTCATCAGCAGAACAAAACAGTTCTATCTTTATTCCTATGTCAGATTTACAAAGTTATGGTGATGAAAATCAAATAAAAGAATTAGTTAGATTATACAACAATAAACTTGACAGCTATTATAAGCCAACTTCTGAATTGAAAATTTACCAAGATAAAGTATATTTTAACGAACATGCATTATCTTCAAAGGATATAATTACTGATTTAAAAGCACTTGCTATAAAAAAATTCAATCTTAATGAATGTTTTAAGCAGGAAGAAATTGATTTATTAAAAGACGATTCTTTAAATGAAATTCCATTAGAAGACAACTTAAAAGAAAAAGTTTTACAAAATATTTATAATAATTCACAAGTTCATGTTATTTATGGTGCTGCGGGAACAGGAAAATCAACACTGATAAATTATATATCGAATTTGCTTTCGGGTTATAATAAAATCTATCTAGCAAAAACAAATTCAGCTGTGGAAAATTTGAGGCATAGGGTTAAATACAACAATGAAACCGATACATTTATGACTATCGACAAATTCTTATCTACATATAGAAGATATTTACCGAATGCAGATTTAATCGTTTTAGATGAATGTAGTACAATAGAAAACCTTAAAATGAAAGAAATTATAAAAAGAATTGGCAATTCATTACTTATTCTTACTGGAGATGTTTATCAAATCGAATCTATTGGCTTTGGTAATTGGTTTGCTTTGGTAAAAGATTTTTTACCAAATTATTGTATTACTGAACTCCAAACAACATACAGAAGTACGAATGATAATTTAAAAGAATTATGGAAGGAAGTTAGAAATCTGAATGATAATGAAAATGAAGCTCTTGAAGATTTAATTAGATGTTCTTATTCAAGTGAAATTAATGCAAGTATATTTGATAATATTGATGAAGAAGATGAAATTATACTGTGCTTAAACTATAATGGATTATATGGCTTAAACAATATAAATAAATTGCTTCAATTATCTAAAAATGGCAAAAAAGCAGATATTGGTATTTGGCAGTTTAGAGTTGGCGACCCCGTCTTATTTACTGACTCAGAACGATTTGGAATTTTATACAATAACTTAAAAGGTAAAATTGTTGATATAGTAGACCAAGTTTCATCAGTTAAGTTTACAATAGAAGTTTATGTTAAATTAGAAAAAAACGAAGTAACTGCTTGCGATGGATTAGAATATATTGAATCTACTGAAAATAAAACAATCGTTAGTTTTAATGTTGATAGACATAAACCATACTACTTTGACAACGAACCTGAAAATAAAAGACATGTCTTACCTTTCCAAGTAGCATATGCGGTATCTATACACAAATCACAAGGTTTAGAGTATAGTTCAGTAAAAATTGTTATTTCTAATGAGTCGGAGAACAGAATAACTCACGATATATTTTATACGGCAATAACAAGAGCACAAAATCATCTAAAAATTTACTGGCCATCATCTGTGGCAAATAACATATTGTCTACTATAAGGCCAAAGAAAAATAATGATGTTTACACCTTAAAAGCACTCTATAATTTATAAATACCATAAACTTTTAATAAATAGAAAAAGGAGAAAAATATGAATTATAAAACAAAAGGTACAGAATTAAGGAACGAATTTAAAGATTTAGTTTACAATTATATGCAATCAAAAGAAGAATGTTTACCATTAAGAATGGGAATGAAACAAGCCGATATATTCCGCGAATGTGGAATGGATTGGGGCGAAAAAGATAATTGTACATCGTCAAACCAACAATATTGGATTGTTGCAATATTAAGGACTCTTGAAGAAGAAGGAAAAATACAAAGAGATAATGATACTAAAAAATGGAGATTAAAGTAGACCTTATCTTATATAGATAATTTAATTTTTATCCACCTATCACCAACATAGACCTTAAAGTTAGAATTGGATAGCGTTGGCTCCGCCACAAAAACCCGACAAATTTTGTCGGGTTTTTTGTTGCTACGGAAGAGTGATTCCTGTGTA
>OQVN01000026.1_pt1 | contig 54314 bp, 56 predicted proteins | sample 1691621 | NCBI WGS metagenome assembly OQVN01 (sample SAMN03418278, study PRJEB22391) | human gut metagenome | biome: human-gut; feature: organic feature; material: feces | host: Homo sapiens | place: Tanzania | collected 2013-01 | reverse complement strand
TCTCCAGCTGACTTGATAAAACAAAATTCTTCTATTAATTATATCATTATAGCTGTTTTTCCGATACAAAAATATACCCAGTATGTTGGGGAAATATAGTTACTATATTTGGAAATATAGTTACTTTATTCGGGGAACTTAGTGGGAAAGTTTTTCCGTATATTCACAATATGGATAGTTTGTGCAGCCGATGAACCAGTGCTTGTTTTTCTTGCCTTTTCTTTTTACAAGAAATCCGCCGCAGCTAGGACATTTTTTTGGATTTTCCAAGACTGTCGCATCATGGATTGTGTATTTGCATTTTGGAAAATTTGAGCATCCGACAAAAGATTTTCCGTCATGCTCAACTTTCAGGAGATTTCCAGTTTTGCAAAGTGGGCATTTTTCCAGTCCTTCATTTGAAGCCTGCCTGACAGAAATAAAGCAAACTGAACTGGAAGCCTTAAATTCCTTGAAAAACGGGGAAGGATTTCTGTTGTCTGTAAGAATGAACGTTCTGTTCTTTGTGCGGGTAACGGCAACATAAAAAAGTCGGCGTTCCTCGGCAAATTTAAAGTTTTCCGAATTTGTAAGAACAAGATTCAAAACCTTGTCATCGGCAATTTGGTTAGGAAATCCGAGCTTGTCATTCTTAAAGTTCAAAAGAATCACATTGTCCGCCTCAAGTCCTTTTGATTTATGAACTGACATAAAATCAATCTGAAGCTCAGGAATCGGAATGTATTCGAGTTTTTCTTTTCTGTTTTGATAATGAATTTTGAAAAGCCCTGTTTTCTTTGCAATTTCCAAGTCGTAGTTTGTGCGCCCTAAAAGCAAAACAGAAGAATTTACTCCAAAATCCAGGACAATCTTATTGATCATCTGCTGCAAGGATTTTCCCGGGTCATCATCAAATCCCCAGAAAACAAGCGGATAATCAAGATTTTTGTCTGAACGCAAATTCTTTTTCAGCTGCATGGGATTTTTAAGAACAAAATTCGAAGCCTCATCTATCAGCTGCTGTGAATTGCGGTAAGTCTTTTCAATCCGTAAGATTTTTGTGTAGCCAAAGTATTTCTCAAAATCAGTGAACAAAGAAATGTCGCTTCCGGCAAAACGGTAAATCGACTGCCAGTCATCGCCCACGCAAAAGAATTTCGCTCCGGTTCTGTCCGCAATCGCTTTAAAAAAATTGAACCGAGACTTTGAAATATCCTGATATTCATCGACAATCACATACTTATATGGAAGAATATTGCATCCGGCAGAAACCAGCTCGGCGGCATTGTTTATCATGTCGGAAAAGTCAATCGCATTGTTCTTGCAAAGATAATTTTGATATTCCGCCAAAAGGATTTTTATTATATCAAGGAAAAGGTTTGTGCGCTGGCAGAGAAATTCATTTTTCTCTTGCGCAAGATATTTCTGTCTCAAATCCTCAATCTGTTCAATTTTGTAATTGTCCGACTTAAAAAGCGTTATAAAAGTGCAGCAGAGTTTTATAAATTCGCCGAAATACTTGTTGCTCTTGCTTGCATAAACTGTGTTGAAAACATCTGTAAAATCGCGCGGCTTAAATTCAACGCTGTTTTCAGCAAGAATCTCCTCAAGTTTTTTAAGCAGGATTCCTTCCGAGCTGTAATACGAATAAGTTTCAATCAGCTTTGTGCCGTTTTCCTTGTGAAAATCGCGCTTCCACAAAATTCCGTCAAGATACTTTTTTTCTTCAATCGGTGAAAGCCAGGGAACTGTAAAATCTTTTGAAATGCCAAAATGTTCCAGATAAATGCCGTAATCGCAAAGATAAAAATCCGGCCTGTACGCTTTTCTTTTCGGGTCGTCGCTTTCAAACGGATAAAGTTTTTCGTATTCATATTTTATTCCGTGCATAAAGAGAAAATTCGCGATTTTTGTTTCCTCAATGCTTTTTACCAGCTCATTGTTAAGCGTTCTTAATGCCTTTGACTTTTCAGTTCCTGTTTCGCGGATATATTTTTCCCGGTCATATTTTGATTTTAATGTTTCAAGGTCTGAAGTTTTTTCTTCTTCGTACAGTTCACCAAGCGAAGAGCAGTCTTCCAGATTTTCAGGAATTTCCAGAAAGTAAGTGAAATATTCCGTAAGATTTTTTATAAGATCCGGATGATTTAAAAGCTCGCTATCAAAAAAATTATGGATAAAATCACTCAGGACATTTTCATCCAAAACTTCCGGCCGCCTGCCGCTTGCATTTTTGATTATTTTAAGGCCGAGCTTGTGAAAAGTCGTTGCCTGTGCATTTATTCCAAGCCTGTTTTGAATACGTTCCGTCATTTCCTGCGCGGATTTTTTTGTGAACGAAACAAGAAGAATCTCATTCGGATTTATGTTTTTTACTTCACAAAGATATTTTACTTTTGCCGCAATCGTAAGAGTCTTTCCGCTTCCCGCCCCGGCCAGAACCAAAATTCTGTCCTCATCAGTGATAACCGCCGTCCGCTGCTGAAAATCCAGATTCTTACCGTCAACATTTGAAAAAAGCCCGTCATGTTTTACAGATTCATTTTGAATGAACTGCTGATTTGCATTTTCAAAATAATCGTTCAGCGAACTGAAAACAGCTTTAAAACGCTCTGCTTCCGAAAATTCTTCATCTTCATTGCGAACTTCCGCCTGATTCGCATTTATAAAAAGCGGCTCCCAGTTTTTTATGAACTGAAGCTCTGCGGAATGCGCAACATAATTTTCAGTAAGTTTGAATAAATCATTGAAAAAGTCCGATATCTTTCGAGCAAGATTTTTGACTTCTTCTTTTCGTTTTATTTCAGCATTGGACTTCAAAACAATCTTGTGCAGATTTCTAAAAGTTTCCTTGAAATTGCTGATTTCTGAAAACGCCGCATTTTTCTTGGGAATCCTGTATCTGCAAACCTCAGAGAAAAGAGACTGCCATTTTGCGGCAAAATCATCTTCCTGCTCTTTTGACACAATCTGCTTTAAAAGAAAATCCAATTCCGAAGAAAAAACTTTTACCTGATTCTGAAACAAACTGATTTTCTGAAGATTTTTTCTTGCAGACTTTTTTCTATAAATACGAAGAATCAAAAGAGAGGAAAATATTGCGAATGCAACTGAACTTCCAACAAAGACAAGCATTTTTATATTATATCATCGTTCTGGGGGGGGAAGTTTCTAGGAAATGTATGAGGGAGGAAGAATTACAGGACAGGTTCAGTCATTTTGCAAGTTCTCTGTATGCTTCAAGATTTTGTTTTATAAGAGTGTCTGATATTTTCTGCACTTCATCATCAGAAGCAAAAGTGTATGTTGGATTTTTTTTCTTCATCAAGAACTGCAATTATAACTTTTTTGTCATTGAATTTTTCAAGCGAATTATCTGATGCAAGAACAACATTTTCCTGAACATAACCAGTCGTTGCAAACATAAACACATCCAATTTGTGAAACAAATAATCTAGAACATTATATCACATTTTCTAAATTTCTGTCCTAAAAATCGCCCGGATTTTGAAACGGAACAGAATCATTTTGAACGCAGGCGATGTCAAAAACAGCAGCAAAATCAGCTTTGCCGCGAACTCTGAAAAAATCAAAAAGAACGAAATCGACTCCACATTCATAAAAAAACAGTTCAAGAACTACGACGAAAATCTGATTCCGCTCCTGTGGCAGTACGCAAAATTCTCAGGATTCAAAACAATGCAGACAACGTATTTTATCCAGCCGGACTTCGTAAGCCTGAAAGTCGCAGAGCCGTAGTTCAACTGTCATTGCCGTGCTACGACACGCGACGTTTGCGAAGCAAACTCGGTCAGCAATCTATAAAAAAAACATCGGCATTGGTGAACTTGCAAACTCCCTACTCCACTTTTGAAAGCGTGAGCCGGGCAAGTTCTTTTTTTGCGCTGTCCGGGTAGACGTTTATGCTGAATTCCGTGTGGTCGCGATTCATGCTGGCAGGATACGCCCATTCGATTTTGCGCAGGCGTTTTGTTTTTGCGTTGCGGAAAGTCGCATTCAGCTTGAAAATTTTTCCGCCTGAAAAACTGTCGCTTGTGTACGAATAAGTTCCGCTGCCTTCCAAAACAGTTTCCTTGCCATCCGAATCTACGGAAACGACTTTCACGCCGCAATTTGATTTTTCGCCGAAAGTGATTTCGTAGCTGTCGTCGAATTCGTCGGTTGAAAGAGTTCCAGTCCAGACGCCGGTAAAAATATTCGGCTGGGGAATTTTCTTCACACATTCAGATGCGAATTTCGGAAGCTGAGATTCGTACTCGTTCCAAAAATTCAGGCTCATTTTTGCGGAATGAAGAACCGTGCCCTTCTCAACGTCAATCATGCGGGCAGTGATGTAAAGCGGACAGCCTAGAGCCGCAACCGAGCCCACAATTATGCAGTCCGCGCCGATTCCCTTTCCCATCTGCTTTGCCGTCGTGATGTCAATGTACGGATTCGCCTGAAAACGGTACTCCGCCATTACCTTGTCGATTTTCTTGCGCTCAACAACGGTAACGTCGCCAGCCTTCACAAGCTCATGAACAAGCAGGTCGGTCATCGTGGAAACCTTGTCATAATAAGCCTCGTCGTCGCAGTCAAAGTCGAACACAGCAACAGTCTGAGCCGAAAGAACCACCGCCGCCGCAAACATAAGAATAGAAAGAAGAATTGATTTTTTCATTGTGCACCTCGTTTTAGTTGGATTTTATTAAAGTCAGAAGAAAAACAGATATGCTTTTTCCAATCTGACGAAATATCCTGTTTCAAAATATGAGAGCGGATTCTATAAGTTTTATAATGCCTCATTATTCCAAGATATGAATTCACAGAAGAAATAAAATGTTGAATTTCAAAAACATCCGGTTTGTGAAGCATTGCAAGATAATTATGAAGAGCAATTGAACGCTTAAAATTTCTTATAATCCGTTTGTTTACAATGATATGTGAAGGTTTTACAAAGCAGCCTAAAAACCGGACTCCGTTAAAAACTGGCTGCAGAGATATTTTCTTTGGATGAAGTTTTAATCCAAGCTGAGATTTTAGATAATAACGCAAAACTGGAACAAGCTTTAAAAGAAATGATTTTGACTTATGCACAATCACGCAGTCGTCCACATATCTTCCGTAAAATTTTATTCCGCAGATATTTTTTATAAACTTGTCAAATTCCGTAAGATAAAAATTTGCAAAAACCTGACTTGTAAAATTTCCAATCGGAAGTCCGCAGTTTTCCGCAGCAAAAAACAGACTTTTATCCTTTGGCAAATCGTTCCATTTATTTTTAGAAGAGTGAAAAATGCATTTTTTTGTAGGATTATTAAAAATGATGATTCTGCACAGATTTATTATAAAATCTCGGTTCGGCTTAAAGTAATTTGATTTTATGAAACTCTCAAATTTTGAAAAAAGAATATTCCTGTTTATGCTCATAAAATAACCGCGAATATCAGTTTTTAAAATCCAGCACTTTCGAGTATTGTTCAAGGAACAGCTTTTCATAAAATCAGAAACTCTTCTTATTCCAAAATGAGTTCCCTTTCCTTCTCTGCAAGAATATGAATCGTAAATAAAATACTGCTCAAAAATCGGATTCAAATATTTTAAAACCAAATGATGAACAATCCTGTCGCGAAAATCTGCGGCAAAAATCTCACGCTTTACAGGTTCTTCCACAATAAAAACAACAGAAGGCTTTGGCTTGTAATTTCCGCTGCATAAGTCGTTCCAAAGCTGAATAAGATTTTCTTCAAGATTCACCTCAAATTTCAACGCCCCGCTTTTATTCCGCTTGTGCTTTCTGCATTCATAGTAAGTTTCAAAAACATCTTCTATAGTGACTGGAAAATCGTTATGCTCATTTTTTAAACAATTCAAATCATCCATAAAATAAATTCCAAAATGGCACAGACAAATTTTTACATCTGCCTGTGCCTGTCTTTGTGCAAAATCCCGAACGGCTCGAACAGAATTTGTATTATTCTTATTGTTGTTGTTCTGATTGCCGTCACTGAATCTCTGTTTCCACGCGTTATTATTATTGTTAGACGACGAAGACCAGAACGCGCTTGTGTGCAGTTTGTTCTTAAGTGTTTTCACCGTCGAATATAAACTGGTTTGAGGCTGAAACAGCATTCTCCCAGTACGCACACCGCTTTTACACAAAAACCTTGCTCGCTTCCATGCACCGTAACACATGAAATTCCGGCTATTGACTGCGGACTGAATTTCTCCAGCCCGTAATCTGCTTTCCAATTCCGTCCATCTGCAACGCAAGATTCGCCTGCTGCTTTATTGTAAACAAATGCAAATCTGTACACAGCCGGACTTCCAATTTTAGAACTTCAAAATCATCAAGAAATTCTTCAAGATATTTTTCACGTTCATGGCATTTGTTGGCTCTGTATATGCTTCTTACAAGATGAATGCAGTCCCGCTTTATGTCCTGACCAAGCGTGAATTTATATTCCCTTGGAAGATGTTGCGTAAGCTCGAACAGCCGCAACGTAAGCTTGTAAGTGTCCTTAAAAACCGGCAAATCATAATACAAAGCCATTTTTAATACTCCTCCAAATAGTTAAAGTGTTTAATAGCTAAAAGCCCGAACGGCTCGAACAGAAAGCTGTATAATTCAGATCGTAGTTGAACTGATAGCCGTCACTGAAACTCTGTTACCACGCGCTACTATTATCGATAGACGACGAAGACCAGAACCATGTACTACCAGTAATTTTTCCGGTTAGTTTTAAATTTACATATATAAAATTCAGTTCTTCAAGTGACGGTAAATACCAATCGTCATATCCACCACCACGATATTCAGAACACATTTCTATTGCTGTAGACCAAGTAGCAGAGCCTAATACCTCACTACATTCCAATGCGCGACCACCTTCAATATTGCAAATCAATCCACCTCCCGGACCAATGTCTCCAATTTTCAAACTTAAATTTTCCGTAATTGTCTTTACAAAATTTGGAAGAATATCGAAAATAGAATCTATTGAATCAAACTGAACTTTTGCACTGGAAACAACACCCGCTGTATTCACATCTATAACTGTTGCGGAAAGATACATCTTGCTTCCAAGCTTTATAATCTGACCGCGGCTTATAACTTGTGCTCCAGTTGCAGTTCCAAGTTTTACAGTTTTTTCACTGTTTGCCCAGTCGCTTGTCTGAAACTGCATTTCTTTTAGCAACTTGTTAAAGTTGTTACGGTCAACTATATCAACTTTTCCAGAGGAAACAAGTTCTGCAATATAAAGTTCTGTTACAGCCTCCGCATCATCTTTTGACACAGCATTGTTGTTTATATCAAATGTTGCGACTGCCATAGACTTAGGTGCAGATTCCGCAAAACCACATACAACCGCTAAAGCGGCAATAATCAAAGCGGATATTAGTTTTTTCATGTTTATTTCTCCTGTTTTTCTTATTTTAATTTTCTCAAATTTCATTAGCGTTTCTCTTGAGTCAATATCGTTCAGTTTTTCATCGTTTGTAAAATCGTTCTCCTCAAAGATTCATGGATGAGAACTTTTCTTCATGGCAAAGTTTTTGTATTTGCTCCAACTCTTTAAGCTTATCTTCTTCTACTTTTTTATAAGGCTTTTTATCACTAGCACTTTCAAAAAAATCTTGGCATTTTTTCATGCGGTCAATTTCTATAAGTGTATTAAAAAGTCTTCTTGCGTTTGTTTTTTCAAATGCACTGGTTGTAATATGGTCTCGGTTGGAATTGTGCATAAGAAGTTCAAAGACATACACATTTGTTCCATCTATCTTTTCTTTTGATTCATAAAATCTTAAAACCTGAAAAAATGCTCCACGCAAAAGAACTTCTTGCTCTTCCATATATTTAGAAATATTTTCTATATCAACAGCGCAAATTGAAGAAACAACAGAATCAGGATAATAATTTTTATAAAGGTCAAGAAAAGTTTTATTCAAACTTGTAACATGAATTTTAAAAAGCACAGGACAAAAACTTTTTACCTTCTCTTCATGCGGTCGATGTTTCTGCTTTTTTAAAAACTGTTTTGCAACATCTTGACTCTTGCTACAGGACATAAAACTCAATGGAACTGCAAATTTCTGACTCTGAACTTGGAGATCCTTTATATCCAGCAAATTTGAAATTGTATTTTCATCAAGCATTATTCCTCTGTAAATTGTATTTTCAAAGTTGGAAAATTCAAGCTTTGTTTTTACCAAGTTGTAAAGCTCAATGTTCATACATTCAACAAGGAACGCTGCCGAATCATATACATCTTTGTCGTGCTCCTCTCTAAAAATTGAATTCATGTATTTAAAAATCGTTTCATAACCATCACTAGATGTATAAAATCTTATTAAGTCGCAGTTCTGTTCTGCAGGAGGATTTTTTTGAAACTCATACCACTCATCGTTAAAAAAATCCACAGGCATCAAAGATTTTCCACCTATATGATTTTTAAACAACTTAATAGCTTTCTTCCTAAATTTTTTATCATTCCAGTTTTTTCTAACTTCAAGAATAGAATTTCTTATAAGATTCATTCTTGCTTTTACATCTTCACCAATAAAAAATCCACCATGTTCTAAAGAAAATTTTCCAAAAGATTTATTTCCATTAGTATTGGCACTCTCTCCAAAGCGTTCATCTCTTATAGTCTTATAGCTCATATTTCAATCCTCCAAAGGTCTTCTCTAACAAGATTTTCTGAACATGAAGATAATGTAACTTTTTCGACCTTTTTTATAAAATTATTTGGAGAAAAACATCTGAAAACAGCGGCTGTAAAAAAGTCTACTTTTCTTTCATATTCGTTAATCGCCTCTGCATCATCAAAATAGGCAATCAGGTTGTAGCAGTCCGTAAGAAAATTAATTATTATGTTGCTGTATCCTCGGTGGTGCAAAACCTTTTCATTCCCAAATCCATCTTTCTTGTCAATATTTGGAAAAAAGAATCTTCCTTGTTCTATAAGTCCGGAAAATCTTGCTTTTGCTTTTTCCAGTTCTTCTTTATTATTTTTTATTATTGGAATAAGCTTTAAAATCTGGATGCATTTTTCATACCATTCCAAGACCTGAGTTCTATAGTTCATGGAAATTTCTACCATCTTAAAATGACGGTCAATAAGATAAAATGCAAAAACAAAAATGCTTAGAATAAAAGAAAATACAGAAACAACAACTTCGCAATTCATACCAAATGCCTCCATACATATCTGACACAATTGTGTTACGTAAAATTATACAAACACATTATTGTCATGTCAACGAAATAAAAATACAATTGTGTTATTATTGAAGGCATGAATTTTTGGGAAAAAGTGGATCAAGAACGCGAGCTTAAAAACTTAACAAGAAAAGAACTGGCCCATATAGCAAAATTTTCACTCAATTCGATTTCAACAGGAATTGCAAGAAACAGCATTCCGGCGGCGGATGTAGCGTTAAGAATTGCAAATGCGCTAGGAACTACGGTCGAATGCCTTATGGGGCAAAAAAAGAATCAACAAGCCACCCCCCCCCAGCCGACAATTTCAGCCAAGAAAGAAGCCTTGTATAAAAAATATCACGTATTAATAGAAGATTTTGATAAACTTTCACCTGAAAATCAGAAAGCCATAATGCAAATTGTAAGACAGATAGCACATTAAAGACGAATTTTTTTTCGCAAATCTTTCTTGCCAAATGCGCAAACAAGAACTCTCTGAATGATGATGGAAGAAAAAGCAGTGCGGAAATTTTTTAGGCGACAACCACATCTTTTGTGTTGTATTCAAAGCTGTTTTCGTACATATAATCAGGGGAGCAGTCGATTTGTCCGTTGTCCCAAGTTACAATTCCGTATTCAAGGGAAGGATTCTCGTAGATTTTTGGATTTTTGAGCGGCTCGAAAACTTCGCCTTTGAGCATGGTTGTGTCAAAAAGCCGTGCCTGACCGTTTGAAAACTTCAGAAAATAAACACCGCTGTAAAGGTGACGGACTTCAAGAACTGTGAGCATTTTTTCCGGATTGTCTGAATATACGATTCCGTTTTCCTCGTGCATTTTTGTCTTGTCTCCTTTTCTATGAATCAATCTTGTCAAAATGTTTGTTCTGAACGGCAAGATTCCACGCCGCATACGCTTTCTCCTCGTTCAGTTTTAGCCAGTTTTGAACCGCTTTTAGCTGCTTTGCAGGAAGCTCGCCGGCCAAAAGAGAGCCGTCAATCGCAACAGATGCCCGGAATTCTCCGTAAAAAACGTGAACATGCGGCTTATTGTGATGTTTTGTGTCATTAAACATCAGATAAATTACAATTCCGTCAAATCTTTTTAGCTCCGGCATTTTACCTCCAAACTTTTAATGTTTACTATAAATATAACATTGGTTGCGATTTTTTGCCATAATGAACTTCAACTTAGGGATAGTAGCACCTGCGGAGCAGTCCACCGCAAGCGAGCGGAAGCCGGAGGCTGGAGCGAGTGCGGAGGATGAGCGGTTAGCGAAGTGCGGATAGCCCGACGGCAGCGGCTGGAATGTAACGAAGTGAAATGCAAACCGCCGCCGGAAGCTCCGCAAATCTATTCCGCCCAGACCTGCTTTGCCAGATTGAAAACCGTCCAGGCTTTCGGCCAGCCGGCATAAAACGCAACGTGGGTGACAACCGCGACAATCTCTTTTTTTTGTAACGCCGTTTTTCTTCGCGTTTTCAAGGTGATATTTGAGCGAGCTGTCCGTGATTCCCTGCGACATCAGCGAAACCACCGTGATAATGCAACGGGTTTTCAGGTTGATGTCGTGATTGTTCCAATTTTCACCGAAAAGAATGTCGTCATTGAAGTGCGCGAAGTCCGGGGCAAACTCGCCGAGAGCCACGCGTCCTGCAGTCTGAACAATTTTCTGCGGATTTTTTGTGGATTCTGTTTTTTCGTTTTGCGGCATATTTTTCTCCTTTCTGATTTTGCGGATATTTCCCCTACCGGATAAAATTTGTCGAAACGCGCTGTTCTGTTTTAGGCAGACCGAATTTTTCTTTTCCTAATGCGATGCTTTTCATCAGGAATGTCATGTTTCTTGCAAGCACGCGCATGGTCTGTTTTCCTTCCTCGTCCATTTCGGCTTCTCCCGGCAGACGGCCGTGCATGGAATTCCAGTATTGGCTGGATGCAACCGGCATGTTCGATATGGTGAAATATTTGTTCAGCTCATCGAATGTCGCTGAGCATCCGCCGCGTCTTGCGCACACAACGCTTGCGCCGACTTTCATTGTCTTGTCAAAATGAGAGCTGTAAAAGAGGCGGTCAAGAACTGCAATCAATGTGGCATTTGCACTAGCGTAATAAACCGGGCTTGCGACAACAAGTCCGTCCGCCGCCTGGAATTTTGGAGCAAGTTCGTTTACAACGTCGTCAAAAACGCATTTTCCTGTCTCGCCGCAGCGTCCGCAGGCAATGCAGCCTCTTACATTCTGGTTTCCAACGCGGACAATTTCTGTTTCCACGCCTTCCACCTCAAAAGTCTTTCTCATTTCTTCAAGCGCAATCGATGTGTTTCCATCTTTTCGCGGACTTCCGTTAATCATCAGAACTTTCATTTTCAAACTCCAAAAAAATTCGGTATTTATTTCAAAATTCCGTCGATATATTTTTTCACATCTGCGCCTGACGCGCTTCCTCTGAATTCCCGTCCGCCTTTTAAAACTGCGCCTTTTGCGTGCTTCGCCAAATCAGAGCCGCTTCGTCCAAGTCCGCTTCCGCCGCTTGTACAGAGTGCCACAAGATTCTTGCCGTTCAAATCGTTCTGTTCAACGAATGTGTAGACGATTTTTGGCGCGAGTCCCCACCAGATTGGATACGCGATAATCACGTTGTCATAGCCGCTAAGGTCGATTGACTTTGCGATTGCCGGACGGCTTTTTTCATCATTGCACTCAATGGAAGAAAGCGAGTTGCGGTCGTGCCAGTTCAAATCCGCGCTCGTGTATTTGTGAACTGGAACAATTTCGTGAATGTCCGCGCCCAAAGCAGAAGCCGCCGTTTTTGCGAGCCGCTCGGTTGTTCCTGTCGCGCTGAAATAGCAGACAACTGTCTTTTTTGCGTTTTGTGTTCCCTGTGAACTCTGCGCATTTGCTCCAAACATAATAAATGCTCCTAGAATTAAAAAAATTGATTTTTTCATTTTATTCTCCTTATTCCGCCAAAATCTCTTTTACATCCGCTAAAATCTGCCCGGTTGTCATTCCGACTTCCTTTAAAAGGTCGGCTGGATTGTAGCGGTCGTAGAATTTCTTTTCCAGGCCGTAGTTCTTCACCTTCATATTTGAAGTGCCGTAGAACGAGGCGATTTTTTCGCCGAATCCGCCGCTTACGATTCCGTCCTCAAGCGTAATCACAAGCTCGTGGTCTTTTTTAAGCTCTTCAAGTAGATTCTTGTCAACGCCGCTTGCAAAACGAGGATTTATCAAAGTCGGCTCAAATCCAAGTTCGCTTTTTATCGCCGCCGCAACAGCCTCGCCTTTCTGGTAAAAATCTCCGAGCGCAATAACAGCGACTTTTTCGCCTTTCTTTTCAACTTTGTAAGTGTCAAGCGCGTCAAAAGTTTTTTCTTCTGCGCAAGACGAGCGGTGGAAAACTTCATTTCCAGGAATCAGAATCAGAACCGGATGAGATTTCTGTCCGATAGACCAGTTCAGCATGTTCAGATATTCTTCCGCGCAGGTCGGAGCAAGAACAACAAGATTCGGAATGTTTGTGAACGCGGCAAGCCCGAAAATTCCCAAGTGCGTAACGTCCGTAAGTCCGTCAAACGAAGTGTAGTTCATCAGCATTGTGACAGGCAGATTGTTGATGCAGACGTCCTGCGAAATCTGGTCATAGGCGCGCTGCAGGAAAGTCATATTTGTAACCAAAAGCGGATTTCCGCCGTTTTTCGCGATTCCGGCGCAGACCGCAGTTGCCGCCTCCTCCGCAATTCCAACATCAAGATATTGCGCGCCTAGTTTTTCGCGAAGCTCAGGCACAAGCCCCACAGAAGCCGGCATTGCAGGAGTCACAACAACAAATTTCTTGTCCTTTGCCGCTCGCTCCATAATCCAGTCCGGAGTAATCGCGCCGTAGCTTTCGCCGTTTCCAAAATTCACAGTCGGTTTTCCTGTCGCGCGGTCAAACGGAAGCGTCCAGTGCCATGCTTCCTTGTTTTTCTCAGCAAGAGCGTAGCCCTTTCCCTTCAAAGTGTGGATGTGAAGCACAACCGGATGGTCAATGTCCTTCACCTTTTCAAAAAGCGAAATCATCGCGCCGATGTCGTTTCCGTTTTCCTCATAAATATAGTCAAGCCCGAACGCGCGGAACATATTGCTGGAAGATTTTCCGTTTGTCTCACGCAATTCTTTCAAATTCTTGTAGATTCCGCCGTGGTTTTCCGCAATCGCAATCTCGTTGTCGTTCACAATGATGATAAAATTTGAATTCAGCTCAGAACCGGCAACGCTCAAAGCCTCCAAAGCCTCGCCGCCGGAAAGAGAGCCGTCGCCAATCACCGCGATGATATTTTCCTTTCCGCCAAGAACATCGCGACCTTTAGCAAGACCAGCCGCAAGCGCAATCGAAGTTGAAGTGTGTCCAACGTTGAAAAAATCGTGCTCGCTTTCATCAGGATTCGTGTAGCCCGAATCTTCCGCAAAATGCACGTCGTCCAGATAGCCTGCCTTTCGCCCGGTCAGAAGCTTGTGCGCGTAGCTCTGATGCGAAACGTCAAAAACAAACTTGTCCACAGGCGAGTTAAAAACGTAGTGAAGAGCGATTGTCGCCTCAACCATTCCAAAGTTCGGTCCAAAATGTCCGCCGATTTTTGTAAGCCGGTTGAACAAAGCCTCGCGCATTTCTCCAGCAAGAGCCGTCATCTCCGGCAAAGAAAGTTTTTTCAAATCAGATGGTGAATTGATTTTTTCCAAGTACATATATTCTCCTATATTTTTAAGATACATAATGTAACTAATAAAAAATATAATAAACTAAATATCAACTGTCAAGGATTTTTTTTGAAAAATATAAACTTTATGTACTTTAGATTTTTAGAATAATGTAATTAGCCCAAACTTCGAGTTTTATGATTTAATGTCATTATCGGGCTTAATCCGATAATGACATAGTGGCGAGTCCGGCAATGACAAATTGTTGTTTGGTCATTCCCTTGCCTCGACAAGGGAATCCCCCTTACTCGCCGTTTATGACGCCGTCGGTGCAGATTATCTTTGCGCCGGTGAGTTTGTCGTAGTAAACATCGATTTTGATTTGAGCCCACTGAGCCTGCGTGCCTTTGTAGTTTACGGTTTTTAGGCTGACACAACCTGCAAATGCGGAAGCGCCAATGGAAGTCAGGTTTGCAGGAAGCGTTATTTCTGTAAGATATGAACATTCTTCAAAACCGCCATCTCCAATAGTTTTTACATTGCCAGGGATTACAATTTCTTCAAATCTATTGTGTCCCAAAGCACCTATTCCGATTGTTTCCAAAGAATTCGGCAAAATTAGTCCTATTAGCCTACAGTTAGAAAAAGCTTCTTCTGAAATTTCTGTAAGTTCAGTTGCAGAAGAAAGGTCAAGACTGAAGAATGTATAATAGTTAGTTTTATTTGCTACTGTTTTTATCGCCGTTCCTATTTCTTTCTGTTGTTCCGCGCTCAATATTTTATTGGTAATTTTTATCATATAAACATTCAAATTTTCTCTAGTTCCGCCTTCCAGTCCGGCAATTACAGTTGCGGCATTATCTGCAGTTACGAATTTTCCCCACACGGCATAGAGCGTAACGTCCGCCGCGCCGATTGTGTATTCGGAACTGTCATCGTAGGCTATGTTTCCGCCGGAAGTTTTTGCCCAGCCCAGAAAGTCCCTGCCGTCCATTGTGAATTTGTTTGGTGAAAGTTTTTGCGGCTCTCCATAAACAAAAATCTGCGGATTCATTGTGCCAGTTCCGCCGTTTGGGTCGAATGTTACGGTGTAGGTTGGTTTTTCATCATCAGAATCTGAACTTGAGCCGTTGGAACAGGAAGTGAATGTGAATGCAAGGCTAAGAGTTAGAATGCAAGCTAAAATCCAATGGGGGGGGTAAAGAAGTTAAAATTGATTTTCATCGCTTTCTCCTAAAATGAAATATTTTTTAGTATGTTCAAATTATACAGCATAGGAAATCAAATATCACGATAAATAAAGAAAAAAGTTGGGAAATTTGCAGAAACTCTTGTATAACGATGCAATTTTGTCTGTATAAGCTGTACAGTTTTTCTGGGGCGACAGTACAGCTTGTCTGTGCTTGTTATACAGTTTAACTATGCAGCAACTACAGACAAACTGTAGCGTCTATTTTGCATTATATGTCACGTAAGCACAGCCTGAAAATTCTCTTTTTTCATCACATAAACTTCCGGCTTTTTGGAAGCGCAAGCTTTTCCGTGTTGATTCCTTCTATTTTAAGAAGCGCGATTTTGTTTTTGATTCCGCCGCCATAGCCAGTGAGACTTCCGTTTGAGCCGAGAACCCGGTGGCACGGAACCACAATGCAGATCGGATTCCAGCCGACAGCTCCGCCCACAGCCTGCGCGCTCATTTTCTCAAGCCCTTTTTTCGCGGCAATATTTTTTGCAATCCCACCGTAAGTCGCCGTTGCACCGAACGGAATTTTCAGCATCTCATCAACAACCATTTTTCTGAAAGGCGTAAGATTTTCGATTCTGAATTTCGGAGTGAAGTCAGGATTCCGCCCCGAAAAATAAACGTCAAGCCAGCGGCAGGTTTCAAAAATCACGGAAGGCAAATCCGGGGAATCCGCAGAAAGCTTCTTTACCTCACCAGCTGAATTTTCTGCGTGCTTTTTCTCGTCGAACGAATATTCAAACCAAAGACCGGTCAGGAATTTTCCGTCGCTTTCGATAAAAATTTTTCCAAGCGGAGAAGCGTATTCAAAAATGTATTTCATCTATTCAACCTCAGCAAATTTTTCGCACCAGTCCTTCACGATGTCGGGATGGGAAGAAGCGTAAGAAAGAATTTTCTCGCCAAGCCCGGATTTCACGAGCTCCTGCACTTCGGAAAACGGAAGCCGGTTCACCGCGGGGCAGGTTTTAGTCAGCGCGACAAAAATTTTTCCGCCGGAAGATTTTCTCACAGCACGCAGCGGCCAGATTTTGCAGTCGAACGGCTTTTCCTCGGCAGAAAGAACGCAGCCTTTTTCAGAATCCAAAAACGGACAGGCGGCCTCCTCGCAAGGCTCATCGGTTTTGTAGCCAGCTGAAAGGTCAATGGTGAACGAGTTTTTTCCTACAGGGCGGAAACGTGCAATCGGATATTTTTTCTCAAGCCGCTCCTTTGTCTCCCGGTCAAAAAGCGGAGTTTCCCAAAGGCTCTGGCGGCGGAATGAGCAGCAGAACCGGCATGACGCGCAGTCAGATTTTTTCAAGATTTTTGAAAGCATGATTATTTCTCCGCCTCTCCATAAAATTTGTCTAGAATGATGTCGGGCTTGTACGAAAGTTTCGCCTTGCGCAATCCCTCGACTCCCATGTCCTCCTCGCGGTTAAGGTACAGAAAATTTTCAGATTCCTTCGCAAAAAGATTGTTCACCACGGAATACGCTCCGTCCGCCGCATAATCTGAAAGCGCCTTCTCAAAATGGATGTCCAGAACCTGAGGCGAGACCGGACTTGCAAGCGTCATCGCGGCAGGCTTTTTGTCAACGTAAAGAACTCCGCCGCGGATATTCAGAGCAGAATGGAATTCAACCGCCGAGGTGATGCTCTTTTTTTCAAGCAAAAGCGCATGGTCAGGATTTCCGATGGAAGAAGATTTCTCGTCCAGCCATTTTTCTTCTATATAAATGATGTCGTCCGCAATGTCGTTCTGGGGGAAAGTCCTGAATTCCCAGCGGTTCTCGTAAAGCCGCATGAATCGCGCAATGTGATTTTTCTTCTTGTGGAATTTCTGTCCCGGAAGTTCCGCAAGATTTTTCGCAAGGTAAATGTAGTCGCTGTCGTTGCGATCGGAATTCCAGCTGATTTTAATTCCCGGAAAATTTTCGGCAAGGCCGGAATCAATCTCGTTTTTCTGGTCGCGCGTGCAAAGGCAGAATCTGAGAGGCGTTTTTTCCGCGGAACATTTTTCAACAAGAAAAGAAATCGCATTCTTCAGAGAGGAATTTTCAGAAACCGCAAGAGGAAAACCGAATCCGTTCCTGCTGCCGTTTCCGTTGTAACGCCGGAACAGAAATCCGTCCCTGACCAAAAGCTCGATTCCGTATTTGTCCTGAAGAAGAAAAATGCCCGCAGGCGCGCTGTCGCTTCCCAAAAGTTTTTCCGCGCGGAGGTTCTGCCCAACCCACTCAAAGTCAGAAAGATTCATGCAATAAAAATAATCATAACGGGCGAACTTTGCAACAGATTTTTGTATAGTAAAAGTTTTGAAAAAATAACACATAAAAACAGCCGTGCAAAATTATGCAAAGCTGTTTTATTGAAAGCAAAAACTCCAGACGTTACCACGAAAGCCTGTATGAAACTCCCGGCTCAACTCCATGCGCAGTCGGAATCGCGCCGATGTTCATGCTTATGTTTACGCTGCTGTTCTTGTGATAGAAAATAGGGCGCACAAATCCATAAGCTATAGACGCGCCAATAATGTAAGTTCCAACCTTAAATCCCGTTTCAGGATCTGCAACGGCACACAAAATTCCAACCGCATCTGCCACTGTCAAAAAAATTCCATCACCCCAGTGCCCATTCCTATATGAACCTAGTCCTAGCAAGATATTCTGAAATCCGATTCCTAATCTTTCTCCTGCCGTGTAGTCGTTAGCCTGAATTTTTCCGCTAGCACCGACAACTTTTTTCTTGGTTAGAAGCTCCAGCGTTTCATCGCTTACAACATTGGCTCTATATGTATCCTGAATCGTGGCAGTTGTAACATCGAACGCCTGAATATCAAGAACATAAAAAGTTCCAAGAGGTTTAAAAGTTCCCGATATTACAGTCTGCGCGCCAGTTTTGGCTCCCAATTGCTGCATCGTCTCATCGCTAACTTCGCCTGAAAGCTGAAAATTCATCTCTCTTTTTATAACATCAAGATTTGCTCGAGTAACAACCTGAAGTTTTCTAAGTTGAACAACATCTGTAGTCAGCTCGCCAAGCATATATTCAGAGAGCTCACTGTAAGACGAAGAAATTCCAAGAATTGCAACCGTTGTCTTGCTTTTTAACGAAGAAGAAAATTTCTCTGCTGCCTGCTTTAGCGCATTGTCAACCGTAATGCCTTTCGACTGCGAAAAAGAGCCTGCAACACCAATCAAAGAAAACATCAGCGCAAAAATAATTTTTCTCATTTTCATTTTAGCGCACCTCCGAAGTGACAACGCCTGCCTTATGCGCGGACAGCTGAACAGCGCGGTTTATTTCATCAAGCGAGCTTTTCTCTTCAGCAGTTTTTGCCTCGACTTTTCCCATGACAATCGCAAGCTGCTCATCAAGAACGCTGTTGTCAATTCCGAACAATGCGTAATATCGGTATTCCACAACGCCGTCCGCTTTTCTTTTTACTTGGGTCCAGAATGTTGAAAGCCTTTGGAATCCGTTGATTTTTGACTGCGAGAATGCGCCTGTAACAGCTTTTGCCATTTTTATTTTGGCGTCGCTCGAGTCTTTGTTTCCGCTGGCAGCAGTTCCGGCTTCACGTGTAACAGCCTGCTCGATTCTGCTTGTCATCTCTCCAGATGCACGGTCAGTCTCAACCCAGATTCTAAGCAAGTCCCTGTCATCTCCGTAGCCTTCAACCGCAACCAAAGACTTGTCCTTTGCCTCTGGCAAAGCGTTGAGCTTTCCGTAGTTCTGGGAAGAAACACATTCAACCCAGTCAGGAACGCCTTTTCCAAACTCTGAGCCTTGCCAGTCAAGAAGCTCTGTTCCGCTGACTTGCGCGGCAGTTTCCGGTTTTGCTGGTGCCGAAGCGCAGCCAATCACGCAGGAGCAAATCAAAGCAGCCCCGGCAATCAAAATAATTTTCTTCATTTGTCTTCCTCCTGAAAAAACTGAGATTCGGTTTTTAGAACAATGAATCTAGCAGGTTTTCCTTTAAATCTTTTTCTATTTCAACGCGCGCCTTAGCGTACGCATTGCTCAAATCACGGTGGCCGTATTTTGGATATTGCCTTGAATAAGAGCCTAAAATCTCGTTGCTTCCGTCCAGAGAAAAAACCTGAAGCGAGATTGCAGGACGCACAAAAACGCCGACTGCATTTTTTGACTCTGAATAATGAACGTTTCCTGAAATCAGAAAATTCGGATTTTTTATTCCGCAGACAAAGCCTTTAGACTCAAAAAGCTGCTGAACTGTGTAAGACACGTTTTTTTCAGTGTCGTTTTGAATTTCCAAATTGAAAGTGAGCCTCGGCTTTTCACGCGACATAATGCCGCCCACCCGCTCTGAAAGAATCCCGATTGACTTTAAGCTTTCACTTCCGCTTTTCGCGTCAAGAACAGAAAGGCTCTGAGCCGTATCCTGCAATTTTTCAAGCGAAACAAGAGCAGAATTTGCAACAGAAAAAGCAAGATAAGGATTTTTTGAGTTTTCAGATTTTTGGATTTTTTCTGCTGCGTTTAAAATTCCAGCAGACAAGATTCCCTGAAATTCGCTTGCCGCATCGCTTTTTTTTATGTAGGCGCAAACCGAATATTCGTTCCGCGCGGAATTGAAAAAGGAATTCGTAAAAGAAACCGCAGGAAGCTTTGTTTCAGATGCAACATTTGTTTCTGAATAAACTGAACGCTGCTTTTCAGTGTTTCCAAAAGAATTTCCGGATAAGCTTTCGCTTCCGTGCAATTTCGCAGAACGCTGAACAGAAATCCTTGCTTCAAAATACAAAGCCAGTTCAGAAAGAGCAGAATCCTTTGCAGAAGTTTCACTATAACCAGTTCCAACCGCTGATATATATTCAAAATCAGGAAACTGCAAGCCTTTGTTCTCATACCAAAGCGGAAAATTCTCGCAGAAAAGATTCGAAATAAAAATAAAAAAGCCCGCAAATAAAATCCTTTTTTTCATATTTTCATGATTTCCATTCTTCAATTTTCCAAATATTCACCCATTTTTAATCATAAGCGGTCTTAATATAACACTTAAATTCCAAACATTCAACCATATTTTATTTAAAAATGGCTTATTAAGATATTTGGATTTTTATGTCTTTGTTCAAAATAATGCTATGAAATCTTCAGACATTCAAAAAAGACTGGCGGAAAACCTAAAACGAATCAGAAAGCAGCAGAAGCTTACACAATTTGAGCTTGCGGAAAAAGCTGGAATTTCCGATGAGACAATAAAAAACATCGAGCTTTGCAAAACCTGGACCAGCGAAAAAACGCTCTCGCAAATTACAGATTCATTGCAGGTTGACATTCACACGCTTTTTCTTCCAATCGCTTCAAGTTTTGACAAGCAAATTTCAGATGACAACAGGCAAATCAAAGAGAATATAATAGAAAACTTGCGGAAATTTATTGACGAAAATTTACGGAAAATGGCTGATGAATGCTAAACCAGTTGTTTGCCAGTTTTAATTTAAAATTAAAAGTCCTCTTTAGAACTTTTTTCATTCCATTGATTTTTTTCATTTAAAATATCATTATGTTCCCACTATGTTCAAACCAGAAATTCTTAACACATTAAAAAAGTATTCAGCAAAAACATTTTTAAATGATCTTACAGCTGGAATTATCGTTGGCATTGTTGCGCTTCCATTGGCAATAGCTTTTGCAATCGCTTCAGGAGTAGAGCCGGAGCGCGGACTTTTTACAGCAATCGTAGCAGGATTTTTTATTTCACTTTTAGGCGGAAGCCGTGTGCAGATTGGAGGACCAACAGGAGCATTTGCTGTAATTGTTTACGGTGTTGTCGCAAAGTACGGATATTCAGGACTCGCAACTGCAACTGTAATGGCGGGAATTCTTTTGATAATGCTAGGCGCATTTAAAATGGGCGGGCTTGTAAAATTTATTCCATACACAATCGTAACAGGATTCACAGCAGGAATCGCAGTAACAATCGCAACAGGACAAATCGGAGATTTTCTTGGACTTTCAATTTCAGTTTTTCCAGAAGGATTTTCAAAAATGCCAGGAAACTTCGTTGGCAAAATTGAAACTTACGCAATGAACATAACCCACATAAATTACTACTCGCTGATTATGGCTTCGGTTTGTCTTGCAGTAATTTTTATCTGGCCGCGCTTCTACAAAAAAATCACAGGAAAAATTCCAGGCAGCTTGATTGTAATTATACTCGCAACAGCAGCAAGCATTCTTCTAAAAAAATACGCTGGACTTGAAACAGACACAATCGGCTCTCGCTACGGAAGCATACCTTCAACATTGCCTTCCCCTTCACTTCCGCAGTTCAGCGTGGAAACAATCACAGCTCTTTTCCCAACTTCAATTTCCATTGCAGTTCTGGCGGCAATCGAAAGTCTTTTGAGCGCAGTTGTTGCAGACGGAATGACAGGCACAAAACACGATTCAGACACAGAACTTATTGCGCAAGGAATTGCAAACATAGCGTCCCCAATTTTCGGCGGAATTCCTGCAACCGGAGCAATAGCGCGCACTGCCACAAATATAAAGAACGGCGGAAAAACTCCTTTGGCAGGAATAATCCATGCAATCACTCTTCTTCTTATAATGCTGATTCTTGGAAAATATGCGGTCTACATTCCAATGGCGGCACTTTCCGCAGTGCTGATAAATGTTTCCTGGAACATGGCGGGCTTCCCGGCGGTCAAGGCTTTGCTGAAAGGTCAAAAATCCGACATCTTTGTTTTGGCGGCGACTTTCCTTATCACGGTTTTTATCGACTTAACAGTTGCAATTGAATTTGGTCTTGGATTCGCAGCGTTCTTCTTTATTAAAAAAATGATAGATGTTTCAGAAGTTCAGAACAAACGCGATTCTATTGCAGGCGGAATTTCAGGAAATTCATTTTTGGAAGAAAACATCGAAGTTCCAGAAGGCGCAGTTGTCTATGAAATTGATGGTCCACTTTTTTTTGGGACTGTAAGAAAATTTGAATTTGCAATTGAACGCGCAGGAGCAAATGCAAAAGTTCTTGTGCTCAGAATGCGAAACATGATTTACATTGATGCCGGCGGAATTCGCGCGCTTGAACAGGCAAAGGCAGCTTGTGATAAAAATGGAATCACAATTGTAATATCAGGAATCCACACGCAGCCCTACATTCTTTTCAGCAAAATGGGAATGATTGAAAAACTCGGAAAAGAAAATATTTGCGCAGACGTAAAAGAAGCATTAAGCAGAACGAAACTGCTTCTTGAAAAGTAAAAATTCCGGCTGTCCTATTTTTTTAGGGCAGCTATTTTTTTTAAAGTATATCAATTATTTTTTTTTAATTGTATACTAAGCACATGATTGAAGAAAAAGAAACTGATACAGAAATTCAAAAAGCCGGACCAAAGACCGCGCTTGTTTCCATCGTAGGCCGACCTTCAGCAGGAAAATCAACATTTTTAAATACAGCAAGCGGAGAAAAAGTCAGCATAGTTTCTCCAGTTCCGCAGACAACAAGAAACGCAATCCGTGGAATAATAAACACATCTCTTGGACAACTTGTTTTTATTGACACGCCAGGTCTTCATCTAAGCGAAAAAAAACTGAACCTAAAACTTTCAAACATTGCGCAAGAAAATATAAAGGAAAGCGATGCAATTCTTTACATCATGGATTCAACTCGCCCACACAACGAGGAAGAAGAAATGATTGCTTCACTTTTAATTCCGCACAAAGACAAAGTTGTAATCGCAATCAATAAAACAGAAGACTCAAAATCTAATCCGCTAAATTCCAGAAGCTTCATTCAAAAGAATTTTCCAGATTTTCCAAGTGAGCGGATTATTGAAATCAGCGCAAAAGAAGACAAAAATATAAATGAAGTTTTAAAATCTCTTTTCAATCTTGCAAAAGAAGAGCCGCATCTTTATCCAGAAGAATTTTACACGGATCAAGAAGTTGATTTTAGAATTGCAGAAATTATCCGCGGGCAGGCAATCAACAGGCTTGAACAGGAACTTCCGCACGCAATCTATGTTGAAATCAGCGACCTTAAAATGCAAACTCCGAAACTTTTAAAAGTTCTTGCCTACATTTATGTCGAGCGCGAAAGTCAAAAAGGAATCGTAATTGGAAAAGGCGCGTCAATGATAAAAACCATCAGAGTTGAATCGATTAAAGAATGCAGAAAAATTTTCCCATATAAAGTTGACATCGATCTGCGCGTAAAAGTTGATAAAAACTGGCGGCAAAAAGATAAAGTCTTAAACAAACTTATAAAGTAGTTTTTTTCATGCGGAAATTTTGTTTATTGAAGAATTGAAGCAAAAGCATTAAAATGGTTGCATTCTAAAAATTCACTTTGAGCGACTTTTTAAATTTTTATTAAGGGAAAAAATATGAAACTTACTTGCGGCATAGTCGGACTTCCAAATGTAGGAAAGTCTACAATTTTCAGCGCGCTAACAAAAGCTCCTGCAGAAGCTGCGAACTATCCATTCTGCACAATTGATCCAAACATTGGAATTGTTGATTTGCCAGATGAAAGACTAGACTTCATGGCGAGCGTTTTTCAGCCAAAGAAAAAAATTCCTGCGACAGTTGATTTTGTTGATATTGCAGGCCTGATAAAAGGAGCTTCAAGCGGTGAAGGTCTTGGAAATAAATTTCTTGCAAACATCCGTGAAACAGCAGTCATTGCCCATGTTGTCCGCTGCTTTGACAACCCAGACATTCAGCACGTCCGCGATGACGCAAAAACAGAAGCTCCTGTAGATCCTGAAAGCGACATCCTTACAATTGACTTTGAACTTGCTCAGGCTGACTTGGACACAATTGCAAAGCGCGCAGAAAAAATTACAAAGCAAATTCGTGCGCTAGGAAAAGACGAGGAAAAACGTCTTGCTCCATATTTCAGCGCAGTCGAAAAAATCAAGCCTCTTCTTACAGATGGAAAATGTGCCCGCATGGCAGATTTGACTGATGAAGAAAAAAATGCAGTTTACGATCTTCACTTGCTTACAATAAAGCCGCAAGTTTTTATCTGCAATATAGACGAAGATACAATTCCAGCAGGAACAAACAAATATGTTGAAACCGTCCAGAAAATTGCAAAGGAACAAAAATCAGAAGCAATTGTTATCTGCGGAAAATTTGAAGCTGATCTTGCAGAAATCGATGACGAAAACGACCGCAAGGAATTCATGGAAAGCGCAGGATTAAAAGAATCTGGACTTTCAGTTCTTGCAAAGCACGTTTATCATCTTATGGGACTTAGAACATTTTTTACAGGTGGTTCTGATGAATGCCGCGCCTGGACAATTCACGAAGGAGACAAAGCCCCACAAGCAGCCGGCGTAATTCACACAGATTTTGAAAAGGGATTTATAAAAGCTGAAGCTTACACTGTTGATGACTTAAGGCAATATGGTTCAGAAGCAAAAATAAAAGAAGCTGGAAAATATCGTCAAGAAGGAAAAGATTACGTTGTTCAAGACGGCGATGTCCTTTTCTTTAAATTCAATGTATAAACAAATCTTGCACTGCTATAAAAAATGGCAGTGCATTTTTTTTCAGAAAATTAAAAATCACTTGCACAATTAAATTCCATGACTTTTCCAGTAGAAGGATGAGTGAATTTTATATAGCAGGAATGAAGCATAAGACGCTCATTTGGTTCACTATGCCCGTATAAGGTATCTCCAATTATCGGAAGTCCAAAACCGTGAAAGTCGGCACTTGCAAGACGAAGTTGATGAGTTCTCCCAGTATGTGGAATAAACAAAACGCGGGTAACATTTTTTTTATTTCCCAAAGGGCTTAAATATTTTTCCACATCAAGAATTTTCCATTCAGTAATAGCTTTTTTTCCATATACAGAATCCCAAATTTGATGCGGACGATTTTCAATATCAAGTCTAAAATAAAGTTCCATAGTTCCACTTTGCGAAATTTCTTTTTTTGCAAGAATTCCATCAAGCAGGGCAACATATTTTTTTTGGACAAGACCTTCTTCAAATTGCCGGCATAAATTTCTATGAGCATCTTTTGTAAAAGCAAGAATCATAAGCCCAGAAGTTTCCATGTCTAATCTATGCACAGAAGGCTGCTCAATACATTCAGGAAAAAGTTTCCTTACACGGTTTACAATGCAATCTTGCTTTTCAGGTCCGCGCCCGGGAACACTTAAAAGCCCGCTTTGCTTGTTCACAACAATTATGTCTTTATCACGGTATAAAATTTTCAAGCCAAGAATTTCAGGAAGAACTAAGCCACATCGTTCATCGCAAGGAGAATATTTGCAGCCTGACATTTTTTTTTCAGTTGATTTTCCATAAAAAACTTCGCACATACTAAGCGGAGTTAAATTATTTTTAAATGCAAAATTCAAAAGCTTTGGAGCACAGCAATCTCCAGTTCCTGTAGGTGGAAGACGGTTTTTGCAAATTTGCTTTAGCGAACGATTTTTTCCATTAAAGCAATAAAAACTGTAAAGCGCATAAACTTTTTCCAAAGACTCAGATGTAAGCACAGAACGGCGCAACTGGATTTTTTTTAAATCATCTTTTTTGCAAATCTTTAATTCGTCTGTAAGCAGATGAATTTCTTTATCATTTTTTTGAAGAGCTGACATAATTTTTTTATTAGAAACAATCGGCTCAATAAAAATCGCATCGCAGAATTTTCCTTCTATTTTCCTTGAAATTCCAGAAACAGTAAAAAGAATTTTATTTTCCTGCGCAGAATTTTTTGCAACAAGAACTCCAATCATAATCCCATTCGCAAAACGTTCTGCGCTTATTTTTTCCGTCGTATAAACAAGAGAAAGTTTCTTTTCTTCCAAAAGCGAAATTATTTCTTTGCAATATTTAAATGCCAGCTCTTCATCAAAAGGAGGAAACATTTTTTAATTATACAGAAAAAATCTGTTTAACTAAATATGGAATCGCCTTTTCAAATTTTACGCCGTACCAATGATCCTTGTCATCAAGAGTCGCCTTTATAGACTCAACAACATAATTTGCAGCAATTTTTGCAGAACCAAGCAAATCTTTTCCATTGCAAAGCGCGCCTGTAAAAGCTGAAGCAAAGACATCGCCAGTTCCATGCATCTGAACAGGAAGCCTTTCTGTAAAATAATATTCAACTGAATTTCCATTACAAACCGCAACTCCAAGTTTTTCCTTTTCAAAACTTACACCGGTAAGCACAACATTTTTTGCGCCAAGTTTTATAAGTCCGCCGCAAATATTTTCAATATAGTCTTTGCTGTAATTTTCACTTTTGTATTCGATTCCTAGAAGAAACGAAGCTTCTGTAATATTCGGAAGAACAACATCAGCACCATTGCAAAGTTCAGACATTTTTTTGGGAAAGTCGGGAGCAAAGCCAGCGTACATTTTTCCATTATCAGCCATAACAGGATCAACAACGACAAACGCATCATTGCGGGAAGTTTCCTTTATGATTTTTTTTATAATAGGGATTTGGACTTCTGAAACATATCCTGTATAAAACGTGCTGAAAGTAATATTTTCTTTTTTCCACTGATTTAAAATATTTTCCATATCGCCGGTCAAATCATTGAATGTCCAGGATTTAAATGCAGTATGATTCGAAAGAACTGAACTGGGAAGCACAGCAGTTTCAATTCCGCAAGCTGAAATAACAGGAAGCGCAACCGTAAGAGAGCACTGCCCAACGCACGAAATATCTTGAATTGTAAGCAGACGTTTGTCCATAAAACACCTCAGTTTATAAAATTTGAATTTTACAATATACAAAAACTGACATTATTAATATAATCATATTGATACAATTTTTATATAACCAGAGAAAAAGATGTTTACTTGTGATTTTTCAAAAAAAGGAACGATGACTTTCTGTGATTTTTTAATCGAAAGCATAAAATCAAAAATCATAGATGGAACTTTATCTCCAAATGAAAAACTCCCGTCAAAACGAACACTTGCCTCACATTTGGGAGTAAGTGTAATTACAGTTCAAAACGCCTATTCGGAATTAATAAGCCAAGGTTATATTTTTTCAATTGAAAAAAAAGGTTTTTTTGTTACAGAGCTTACAAAGGAAATAAAAGCACTTTCCTCAACTTCTTCAAAACAGTATTACAAAAAAGAAAAACGTATAAAAAAAACAAATTCAAAAAGCAAAGAAAAAATTTTCATTGATTTAAAATCAAATTCTATTGGCTGGGAAAAATTTCCATTTTCAATTTGGTCAAAAATAATGCGCAAAGTTTTAAATAGTCCGCATGAAAATCTTTTAAAAAGCCAGCCGTTGCAAGGAACACTTGAATTAAGAGAAGCAATCTGCAAGCATTTAAAAAGCTTTAAAAATATCGAAGCAGTTCCAGAACAAATTGTAGTAGGAGCAGGAACAGAAATGCTTTACAGTTTTGTTGTTCACCTTTTAGGGAATGAAAAAATATACGCTGTTGAAAATCCAGGATACAAAAAAATTGCACAGATTTTTGAAATGAATGGAGCAAACATAGAACATATTCCAATCGACAAGAACGGACTTAATATAGAAGCTTTAAAAAAAACAAATGCCTCTGTAGTTCATGCAACTCCAAGCCATCATTTTCCAACAGGAATTGTAATGCCGGTAAAAAGACGGATGGAACTGTTGTTTTGGGCACAAGAAAAAAATGACCGCTACATAATTGAAGATGACTATGACAGCGAATTTCGATTTACAGGAAAACCAATTCTTCCTCTTTTATGTGCGTCAAAAAATGAAAATGTAATCTACATAAATTCATTTTCAAAAACACTTTCTCCTTCGTTTAGAATAAGCTACATGGTTCTTCCAAAAAAACTTTCTGAAAAATTCAATTCAAAATTCAGTTTCTGTTCATGCACCGTAAATTCATTTGAACAATATGCACTTGCGGATTTTATAAAAGAAGAGCATTATTCCAAGCACATTATCAGAATGAAAAATTATTACAGAAATCTTCGCAATGAACTGATTTTTAAAATTGAAAATTCAGAACTAAAAAATTTTGTAAAAATCCACGAAGAGAACTCTGGGCTTCATTTTTTGATTTCAATAAATTCTAAGTTCAGCGGAAAGACTTTAGAAATGCGTCTTAAAAAAAATGGAATAAAAATATCGGCACTAAAAGATTTTTTTTATGAGTTTAAAGAGTTTTCATTTTTTTCAGAAGATAGCAAAAATTTTCCAATAGACAAAACATTTGTTGTAAATTATTCAGGCATAGAAAAACAAAAAATTCCAAAAACAGTCGAACTGATTCTGGAATCTATAAAATGAAAAAATGCAAAAAGTTTTTTTAGTTTAGCTTCTAAAAATTATATCGCCGTTATACGACATTTTTTCAATTATTGCGCCGCTTTCAACATGAATGCCTCTTTCACGAAGCGCATCTCCGCCAGACTGAAATGCTTTTTCAATTGCAACACAAATTCCCTGCACTTTTGCGCCAGCGTTTTCAGCAATTTCAATCAGACCGTTTAGTGCATTTCCATTCGCAAGAAAATCATCTACCAAAAGGATTTTATCATCAGAAGAAAGATATTCCCTTGAAATAACAATGTTGTAATTGCAAGAATTTGTATGCGACCAGACTGTAGAATAGTACACATCGTCTGACAAAGCCGCGCTCGTGTGCTTTTTGGCAAAAAGAACAGGAATATTTCCAAATGCTCTGGCAACAGAACAGGCAACAGCAATTCCGCTTGCTTCAATTGTAACAACTTTCGTTATGTCTACACCATCAAAAGATTTTTTAAAATCCTCCGCCAATTTATCAAGCAAGCCAACATCAATCTGATGATTCAAGAAGCTATTTACTTTTAAAATATTTCCTGGCAAAACAATGCCATCTTTTTTTATTCTATCTTCGAGCAATTTCATAACGCAATATTAGAAAAAAAACAGCATTTATGCAACACAGTTTTTAACGCTGCTTTTTATACTGATTTTTTTCAATTTGCTTTTGCCGCGATTTTTCCCTGTTTTGCTCAAGAAGCTTGTCTTTTTTTTCTTGTTTCTTGTCTGTAGAAGTATCCCATTCAACAGCAACAGATCGTTCTTGAATTGAAGGAATTCTAAGAAAAGTCAAACAGTCCGCGCGATGAACAGTTATTCCTCTGCTATGCGAAACATAACCGACAATCGGATCTCCAGGAACAGGTTTACAGCATTGCGCAATCGTAACTAAAAAATTAGTGTCATTTTCAATGCGGATTCTTCCTGTGAAATTTTGCGACTGCTGTTTTTTTAAAGCTGCCTTTCGTTTTCTTTCTGCGGAATTTTCTTCAGCGATTTTTTTTGAATATAAAGTGTTCGCCGCAATTTCCGCCTCGCGTTTTTCTTGAGCTTCCTTGTCAATAAACGTCGGATCATTTTCAACAAGCCAAGAATGAATTTTTTGCCGCGCCTTTGAAGTCTTTACGGCCTGAAGCTGGCTTTGAGTTGGATGCGCCTGAGGATTTGTAAGGATTTCAATAATCTGTGTATTCTTTAAAGGCTGAGTAAGAGGAATTATTTTTCCATCAGCTTTTGCACCAACAACTTTTTCGCCTATTCCAGAATGAATCGCATAAGCAAAATCAATTGCATTTGCACCAGCCGGAAGCTCCTTCACATCGCCCTTTGGAGTAAAGACATAAATTGAATCGCCAAGAAGATCACTTTTTAGTTCCGCAAAAAATTTTTCATCACTCAAATCTTCATTTCTAAGAGCGCGCAGCTGATTTATGATGCTCAAGTCTTCTGCCTTTACCATATCGTGGTTAGTTCCCTTTTTGTAAAGCCAATGGGAAGCAACACCATGCTCGGCAATGCTGTGCATCTCTTGTGTGCGGATTTGAATTTCAAGTGGTTTTCCTTCGCAAATCACAGTTGTATGCAAAGACTGATAACCGTTTGCTTTTGGCATTGCAATATAATCCTTGAACCTGCCTTCCATAGGTTTCCAAAGACCATGAACAATTCCAATCAAAGTGTAGCATTCAGATTCCGTGTTGCAAATTATTCTAAGAGCAAGCAAATCATAAAGCTCGCCAGGTTCCTTGTTGCGTTTTCTCATCTTCTGGTAAATCGAATAAAAATGCTTTGCACGGCTTGTTATATTTACAGTTATTCCAGCTTTTTCTGTAGCTGTATAAATTTTTTTTACAGCGTTGTTCAAGTACTCGGCTCTTTCTGCTTTTTTTTGCGCCACAATTGATTTTATCTGCTGAAAAACTTCCGGGTTCGAATACTTCAAACTCAAGTCTTCCATTTCGCTTTTTACATCAGACATACCAAGACGGCTTGCAAGAGGACACCAAATATCAATAACTTCTTTTGCGACTGCACGCTGAGCTTGTGCAGAAACAAATTTCAAATTGCGCATACGGTCAAGGCGGTCTGCAAGTTTTACAAGAATAACGCGGATGTCATCAACCATAGCAAAAAGCATTTTTCGTATGCTGTCAGCCTGATGCAAAGAAGTTGAATTTATTTTTAATCCAGTTATTTTCGCAGTTCCATTGCAAATCACAGAAATGTCTTTTCCAAATTTCTCTTCAATCTCAGGAAGGCAATCATGGTCCACATCAAGAATATTATGGAAGAAACCTGAGATAATTGTGTCCGCGCCAAGATTTTTTTCAGCAAGAATTGTCGCCACTCTAAGTGGATGAAGATAATAAGGCTTTCCGCATTTTCGCTTAAGATCGGAAGTTTTGGAGATTAGATAATTCCATGCGCTTTGGATTTTTTTCCATTCTTCTGGAGTATAGTTTTCAGAAAATTTTTTAGAAAACTGGCTGATTAAAATTTCAGGATCAGTTTCTGTAACTTCATTAATTTTTTCTGACATAGGCAATCCTCTTCGATTGACTATATCACATATCAAAACTATGGTCAAAAGCAGAAAAGTTTATCTGCCGCTGTCTCTAAATTTTCCCTCAATATAATCAGGATCTTTTGAGCGAAGCAAACTTCCCTGTTGAATTTTTAGCTTTGTGTAGAAAACACAAGGATGCCCGTTGCAAACCCAATTGTACAATTCTCCATTTTCAGGATTCACAAGCACAAAATCTTTTCCCCACAAAATCTTCTGCGCAACAGTATCAGGAGAAACTATTTCAAGTTCTGTAGATTTTGTAATCATGTTAAGACTTTCAAAATTATACATTTTAAATCCATCAATTTTTTCAGCAAAAGGAAGATTCAAATCAGGATGTTCTGCAAATCTTTTGTCGGCAGCGGCTTTTGCTTCTGGACAAAGTGAATTGTATTTTTCATTTCGAATTTTTTTATTCAGCGCAGATTTTTCAAGAATAGCATTTTCATCTTGCAAAGAAAGCTCATTTCCAAATTCCGCAGAAAGCTCAAACGGGCTATCACTTGCACCGCTTACAGCAACATCCGCATCAGATTTATTATAATAAAATCCTGTGGCAAACGGACGATGGCTGACTTTATAAAGCTCTTCAATAAAAGGCTCTGCTTCTGTCTGTGAAATTTTTCCTTCAAGCGCATCAATTGCCTTTCTGTAAGCCCGCGTAATCAAGGCAACATAATAGACACTTTTCATGCGCCCTTCAATTTTAAGCGAGTCCACACCGGCATTTTTTAAATCCGCAAGATGATCTATCATGCACAAATCTTTTGACGACAACACGGCTGTAAAATTTTCTCCTTCATAAACTGGGAAAAATTCATCAGGGCGTTTGTGTTCACGCAAAACAAGATTTCCACTTTCTGCAATTTGCTTGGCATTTTCTCCAAGACTCGCAAGAACATCATAATCCCAGCGACAAGTATGGCTGCAAAATCCTTCTTGCGCGCTCCGACCATTTAAATACGCGCTCATCAAGCAACGGCCAGCATACGCAATGCACATCGCACCATGAACAAAACATTCAATTTCCATTTCTGGAACTGCATTTTTTATTTCCGCAATTTCTTTTAAAGAAGCCTCGCGTCCCATCACAACCCTAGTGAATCCCAACGACTTATAAACTTTTACAGCTTCGCGGTTCATGCAGCTTGCCTGTGTTGAAAGATGTAATGCCGCTTCTGGGAATTCTTTTTTAAGAATCGGAACAATTCCCAAATCCTGAACAATAAAAGCATCAATTGGATAATTTTTAAAATACGGAATATTCTTAATCAGCCTGTCAATTTCATCATTGTGAAACGCAATGTTCAATGCGCAGTGAAGTTTTTTTCCGGAGAATTGTTTTTTCAGTTCGCAAACTTTTTTGTATTCATCTTCATAAAAGTTGTCCGCCTTCACACGCAAAGAAAAATTTTTCAATCCGATGTAAACAGCATCAGCACCGTAAATATATCCGTACTTAAGTTTTTCAACATTTCCAGCAGGAGAAAGAAGTTCCATATTTTATTCCACCGCGATATTATTTTCACGCATAAGACGTTCTCGCTCTTTTATTTCGCTTTCTGAAAGTCCGCTTCTTTTGTTTATGTACTGCCCGATTTTTTCAACAGCCTCGTGCGACTCAAGTAAAAATTCGTCCGCCATCTGAAACATGAACATCATTCCCGGCCAGACATTCAAAGTGCATTTTCCGCCTGAATAAATAATTTTCTGCGCCAAAGTTTCTGCGTTGTCAACAAGAATTTCTTTTTCGCCGCACTGAATATAAACTTCAGGGAAATTTGAAAAATCATTTTCAGAAGCAAACAAAGGCGAAACCTGAATATTTTTTAAATTGGAAGAATAAGTGTAAAGATCGGCCGCATGACGCAAATCTTCGTTTCCTAAAACTTCATCACGGATTTTTTTATTCGAAAGATTTTCAGTTGAAAGATCAAGCCAAGGAGAAATCAAAATTACTTTTGAAACCAAGCCGCGTTTTTTTTCTTCAGTCCTAAGCATAAGTCCCAACGCAATGCTCGCGCCGCTTCCGTCTGCAGCAAGAATAATTTCTTTAGATTCGCCATCTTCTAAAATTCCGCTGAAAACTTTTTCAACATCTTCAATTGAAGAAGGAAAAGGATAAGAAGGAGCAAGTCTGAATTCTGGCACAACAACTTTTGCAGAAACAGCATTTGCAAAGATTGAGCAAAAACTTCTCCAGCTGTCCCGCGAGCCGCCAACAAACGAACCGCCATGAACATAAATTACAATTCTATTCGATGCAAAAAGCTCAGGCACAAGAATATCGCATTTTACGCCGCCGATTTTTTTTTCAGTGCGCTCAACATGATTCGGAATAAAATCCGCTTTGAATTTTTTTTCCAGCTTGCTTCTAAAAGCCTCAACTTCGTTTTTTGGAGACAAAACCAAAGCCTTAAGTTTTTTTACCGCAGCTTTTCTGTCAACTTTGATTTCCATAATTTGAAGATTATAGCAAATTACATGAAAACTTGCTATAATGCGTCCATGCCTATAAGAATTGATTCCGACCTTCCAGCTAGAAGCACTCTTGAAAATGAAAATATTTTCGTGATGACAGAAGAGCGCGCAGTTTCCCAAGATATACGTCCACTTAAAATTGCGATTGTAAATTTAATGCCCACAAAGGAAGTTACAGAAACTCAGCTTCTTAGGCTTCTTTCAAATACTCCTCTTCAAATTGACATTTCGCTTGTGCAGATGAAAGGACACATTTCAAAAAACACAGACAAAAATCATCTGGAAAAATTCTATATGTCGTCGGAAGAAATTTTCAGCAGGAAATTTGACGGAATGATTATAACAGGCGCGCCAGTTGAGCAGATTCCATTTGAGCAAGTTGACTACTGGGACGAACTTTGCAAAATAATGGACTACGCGAAAAAAAATGTTTTCTGCACACTTTACATTTGCTGGGGCGCAATGGCAGGACTTTATTATCTGCACGGAATAAACAAGCACATTGTTGAAAAAAAGTTTTCAGGAATTTTTTATTCTAAACTTTTGGATTCAAAAGAACCTTTAATGCGCGGCTTTGATGATTACTTTCCAGTTCCAACTTCACGCTACACAAAAATACTCACAGAAGATATTGCGTCAAATGAAAAACTTTCGCTGCTTGCATATTCAGAAACAACCGGAGTAACACTTGCAAAGTCAAAAGACAACAGAAGCATTTTTATGACAGGTCATTTGGAATACGATCCTGAAACTTTGGCAGAAGAATATAAACGCGATTTAAAAAAAGGAATAAATCCTTCTATGCCGGAAAATTATTTTACAGACAATGATCCTTTCAAGCCGATTGTTTCAAAATGGAGAAGCACGGCGCACTTGTTCTATTCAAACTGGCTGAACTACTACGTATACCAAGAAACCCCGTATAGGTTTACTGGAATATAAAGAAAACCTCATCATCAATGCAGCCTAAAATCTTCTATTTATCATTGGTTTCAAGCTTCTTCCATCTTTTGATTTCGTTGCGGTACATGAGCATTCCAGCTGTTCCCGTAATAATTTCTGCGGAAGGAAATGCAATCCAAGTGTACACAAGACCGAAAAATGAAAAAATCCAGAATATCGGAATCAGGCAAAAAATCTGGCGGATTATAGAAAGCAAAAGGCTTCGTTTCATGTCGCCCACAGCCTGAAAGACAACCGGGCTCATCAAAGAAAAAACACACGGAAAAAAACTTGCACCGATAATTCTGAACGCAGGAATTCCATCTTGCAAAACTTCCGCGCTGTCAGAAAAGACTCGAATGAGAATTTCTGGAATAAGTTCAAAGCACAAAACACCGGCAAGCATAAGAACAAACGCAATGAGAATAGAATCAAAAACAATTTTCCGGCAGCGGTTAAAACTTTTGCGTGCGTAGTTGTAGCTAAGCACAGGAACAATACAAGTCTGAAATGCAAAAAGCGGAATAAAAAAGAAAGTCTGCAACTTGTAATAAAGCCCAAGAACGGTAACGGCAGAATCAGAAAAGCCTGCTAATATCATGTTCAAAATCATTATGTAGACAACGTACATGAACTGCATGAATATGGAAGGCAATCCAAATTTGTAAATCGGCAGTGAAAATGTTTTAATATTTTTTAAAGGCGAAATTTTTCTAAAGCCTGTAACTCCAGTGATTATGGCTGCGACAACTTGACCTGCAACGGTCGCAATCGCAGCTCCGGCGATTCCAAGCTCAGGAACAATTCCCACAACACCGAAAATCAAAATCGGATCAAGGACAGTATTTGTTACAGCTCCTGCAATCTGGGCAATCATCGGGAGTTTCATGTTTCCCTGCGCCTGATGAATCTTTGTAAAAATGCTTTCCAAGAAAATTCCTATGCTTCCGAGCGTAACAATTTTTCCATACAAAAGCGCATAGTACATTGCTTCCTTCGACTTTGCAGAAACGGAAACAAAACTTTCCATAAATAACTCCGCAAGAATAGAAAGAAAAATCCAAGAAAGAAGAGCAAGAAAAATTCCAGTTCCGCCGGCAGAATCCGCGTCTTTATTTTTTCCCTGCGCATACTGGCGAGTCATCAAAATATTTACGCCGGTTCCAGTTCCCACAGCAATCGCGACAATCAGGCACTGCACAGGAAAAATCACAGAAAGCGCCGTAAGTCCGTCCGCAGAATATCGTCCGACAAAAAAACTATCTACTATATTATAAAGCGACTGAATAAGCTGGGCGACCATAACAGGAGGCGCAATTTTGAGCAATATTTTTAGAACACTGCCGCTCCCAAAGAAGTCGGCTGATGTTTTTTGCGAAGCCATTTGCATAGTGCAAGATTATATTCCTGCAAAAAAAAATTTACAATAATTTTTGATTACAAACTGAAATACAATGCCGAGGATAAACATCAAGGAAATCTCTAAGAATCTGCCATAACATCTTTCACTTGACAAAAAATTCTCTGCCGCTATAAAATTACTAATAAAATTAGTTTATCAAAAAGTCTTTTTTGGGGGAAATTATGCCGCGTGCTGGTCTTACGAGGGAAAAAGTTATTGAGGCGGCGGCCAAGCTTGCGAACGAGCGCGGCCTGAGCTACGTTACAATCACAACGCTTGCCGAGCATTTTGGAATAAAAAAGCCGTCGCTTTACAATCACATTGAAAGCCAGGAGGACATCCAGAAGTCGCTGATGATTTACGGCTGGACATACGGAATCGAGCCTCTTTCCAAGCAGATAAAAACTGACGACGCGCACGAGGCTTTGCGCCAATATGCAAATCTCTTCTATAAATATGCGCTTGAAAATCCCGGCGTTTTTGAGGCGATGCTCTGGTACAACAAGTACGAAAGCCCGGAGCTTGTTCAGGCGACCGAAAAACTTTACGCATTCTTTTTTGCCCAGACCGACAAACTTAAAATCAGCCGTGAAAAAGCAAATCATCTTTTGCGAACATACCGCGCCTTTCTGGAAGGATTCTCGCTTTTAGTGATTCACAATTCATTCGGAAACCCGATTTCAATAGAAGAAAGTTTTGAGCTTTCACTCGATGTGATGATAAAAGGCATGGAACAGTTTGAAGGGAAATCACGTTAGGGATTGGAAGGGTGAGTGCATTTTGAAAAAATGCGCGAAAACAAACGCTTGCGTTTGGTCGAAGGCGAAAGCCGTAGCCCTGAAAAGCCCGGCTCGAACGAAGTGAGGGAAACGCCCAAAAGAAAAATCAAAAAAAATTAAAGACTGACACTGAAATCCGGAGCATGCAAAAATGAGCAAGTACAATGATTTATGGATTTACGTTGATTTGATTTTCAAGCAGACGGGCAAAGAAAAAATTGAACTGTCTTTCAGCCAGATAAAGGACGCGGCGGGAATTGAGCTTGACCATTCGTTTCTAAACTGCAAAAAAGAACTCTTGAAATACGGCTATAAAGTTGAGAAAATCAAACTGAAGGACAAGAAAATTGTGCTTTCAAAGGTGAATTAAAATTAGACAAGAAAATTGTAATTTCAAAGCGAGGCGCAGCCATGAGTTTATTTAAAAAATTTCCCTTTAAAGATAAGCCTAGCACAGCGGCTATTACCTGCATTCACATTCTTGATGAAAAAAAAACTATATTATATGTTTCCCACGATGCCGATGATGGCTGCTGGCAGTTTCTTTGCGGCAAAGAACATAATATTGAAGATTCAAGAGTTGTTTCACTACAGCAAATATATGAAATTGACAAATCAATCAAGAAAATCGCAAATTTGGAATATGGAAAATGCGCTTACAGAAAATATAAAAACAGCAAATGGAATGTTCAGTAAATTGCAATTTATTAGATAAGCTAAAATCTATGGAAGATAAAAACATTCATTCAAAAATTATAAAACAAGTCTGCAAGGAAATTTTAATTCCACTCGGCGTTTTTCAAAAGGGCAGCTCACGGCTGTATTTGGACGATAACGGTTATTTTTTTACGGTAGTAGAATTTCAGCCGTCAAGTTGGAATTGCGGAACTTATCTGAACATAGGTTTGACTTTTTTGTGGGATTATAATCAATCCGATGTTTTATATTTTACTTTTTCAAGGCAACCTGCCGCCAGATACGGAAAGTTTGTGGAATATAAAAATGAAAGTCAATTCAGAAAAGAAATAACAGATTTGGCAAACATTGCAAAAGAGGAAATACTATTTTACAGAAAATTAAGAGATATAGAGTTTGCAAAGAATTGGATAATTGCATACACAAAAAAAATCAATGAAGGAAAATATGCGAGATTTGGACTTGATGTCGCCAATATTTGTACTTTAAATAATGATATGAAATCAGCGAAATTTTATTATGAAAATTATCACAGAGAACTAAATACAGAAGAACAAATGGACTGCAAAAAATTAAGCAGAGAATATTTGAATTCTAACATTAAGGCAACGAGAAAAATGTGGAATAGTAAACCGTCAATGAAAAAAATGCCAGTCTCGGTGATGTATGACAGTTGAGCCCAGTTTATCAGTTTGTTCAGTAAAGTACAATTTACGCAAAAGATGTGATATTGAGCATTATAAATTTATCTCATTGAACTGAGAAAAACGAAATGAAAAACCAAGGCGAAAAGAAAAATAAAAATGTTTGAGGAAATTTTCAGCCACAAAAAACTTAATCCTGAAAAACTCAAAGCCTACGGATTTTCGGATCAAAACGGCGGATACAAATTCAGCTCAGGAATTTTGAACGGCGAATTCCAGCTTGAAATCAAAATAGACAAAAATGGGATTTCGGACACGACGCTTACGGAAAAATCGACAGGCGAGGAATACATTTTATATAAGACAAAGGCGAGCGGAGAATTCGTGGGGAACGTCCGCAGTGAAATCGGAAAAAAACTTAGCGAAATCGCAGAAAAATGCTTTGACACCGCAATTTTTAAAAGCGAGCAGACAATCAGGCTGATTAAATACGCGCGTGAAAAATACAGCACAGAGCCGGAATTTCTTTGGGAAAAATTTTCAGACAATGCGGTTTTTCGCAGAAAGGACACTGAAAAATGGTTCGCGGTTCTTCTCACGGTTTCCCGCCGAAAGCTCGGAATGGATTCGGACGAAATCGTCGAAATCGTTGATTTGCGGACACAGCCTGAAAATATTGCGGCACTGGTTGACGGCAAAAAAATCTTTCCGGGCTGGCACATGAACAAAAAGCACTGGTTCACAATAATTCTTGACGGCTCGGTTTCTTTTGATAAAATCTGCAAAAAAATCGATGAAAGCTGGAATCTTGCAAAGTAAAGCACTTTCGTTATATAATAACTAACTAAATTAGTTTTTAAGGAAGTAAAAATGCCAAGACCGCAGAACAAAGCCGACCTGATTGCGCTTGCAGAAAAAAACTATGATGAGCTTTTAAAATTCATCGATTCGATGAGCGAAGATGAGAAAAACACGCCGTTTGACTTTTCTTCGCTGAACAAAAAGGAGGCGCACTGGAGCCGCGACAGGAACGTGCGCGATGTGATTTGCCACCTGACCAAATGGCACAAGCTGCTATTGAAATTTGTCGCAGAAAATATGAAAGGCGAAAAGGGCGGAAAATCCGAAAACAAAAAGCCTGCGATTGTGTACCAGTTTTTGCCCGAACCATACAACTGGAAAAACTACGGCGACATGAACCGCGCAATCTGGCAAAACTGCCAGAATATTACAATAGAAAAAGCCCTTGCAGACTTTTCCGGGTCGCACGAAAAAGTCCTGGAACTTGCACGCTCCTTTTCCGATGAGGAACTTTTTGAGAAAAAACATTTCATCTGGACCGGAACAACGAACCTCGGCGCATATTTCATCAGCACAACCAGCAGCCACTACGACTGGGCGCTCAAAAAACTGAAAGCGCACAGAAAGATTGCCGCGGGGAAGTGACATGGATTATCAAGACAAGTCCGATAATGACATAAAAAGTACTTTTGGGAGATTTCCTTTCACAGGCTTTTTGCTTATGTTTTGAGTTGATTAAAAATGATTTTTTCAAGCTAGAAGTTGCCCTTTTTATGCATTCTGTAAGTTGTTCTATTTTAATATATGTCAGTTTGAATATAAAAAAACGACCGCAAGAAAAACTTACGGCCGTTGAATTAAACCTATTGGAGTTTCATGTAGATGATAATAGCTATTGAAAGCACTATCGGAATTCCAAACTGAATGAACCAGCGGAAACTTTTTCCTTTGCCTCGTACTATAATATTTTGTACAATGGCAAGAACCACAGGAATTATTACATTCGATGGAAATTGAAAAATCCCAAGGAATCTTGCCAATCCCACGAGATTGAACTTCATGCAGACTTTTGCCACAATCAGATAATAAATCATCCAGCCGATGGACATTACTATCGAGCGGAATATGAATGCGCCCACATCATCCCTGTAATACCACATTAACTGATAACGTTCTTCATCAATTGCGTCCTGTTCCTGCTGTCCTGATTCGCAATAGCATTTTTCTGAGCAGTATCCGCCATTCCATTTTAGCGGTCTGTATTTTCCGCAGTAATTGCAATATCCATAATTGTTTTCTGACATAAAAAAACTCCTGTCATGTTATTTACATTTTATGCATGTAACTTGTAGTGTTCATATAATCCTAAACCAGTTAAATCAGTAATTGAGACTATAGAGCCGTCATCCGCAGTCGCAATCTCAAAAACACCATAGTATCTATGATGCGAATTTCGCTTTCCAGTTCGCTTTGTAATTTCGCCAGTATAATCGTCGATGCTAAGAAAAACCACTGTTGTCTTTCCTCCGACAAGGCAGCCCGAAAGATTTTCCTTGAGCCAGGCGTTAAGTTCGTCAGAGAATGGAAGGCATCTATCAGGGTTTGATTCAATTCTCGTTTTACAAGACTGAATTTTGTCCTGCACTTCGTTTTCTGCTATGGCATACATATAAACATGCCTCATTAATGATTCTTCAAGTTTGAAGTTTTTACTTGCCGAAGAGAATTCATTCGTTTCATTATTGTTAGTAACAGTCCATTCGACAAATGATTTTTTGTATTTGTCATTTCGTTTTACCGTATCAATTCCTATAAAAATTCCAAAACCAAGCACTGCTGCAACAAGAACAGCAGACAGAATAGAAACAATTTTATACCAAAGTTTAGGCCAGTGGTTCAGATGCCAGTTCCCGATTTTCCCAATCAGAATCTTGACTTTGCTGTTTGAAGCTCTATTTGCATGGAATTCGTCGAGCAAGGTTGTATATTCGGAGCAATATTCTTCAAACTGTGAACCAAACTGCTCAAGATTTGATGCAATTTCATCGTTTTCATAATTTTTGTTCATTTCTATTTTAAAATTCTTCCGATCTATGCCAAGCACAAAATTCTTGCAGAGAGCCTGTATTTTTTGTGTTGCTGTTTCCACCTTCTTTTTCGGAACAATAAATTCGCTCTTTGCTGAATAAGATAGTTTTGCGGAATATATATCATTTGAAGTCAAAGCAGTGACAATCCTTCCCTTGAATTTTTTCGCCTTGATTTTGCGTGCGGCTGAATACAAAATGCTTTTAGGTGTTTTTACAAACTGTTGCTTTTCATAAGTTTTGCCTTCTTTCTTTATAAGTTCCTCGAATTTTTCAAATTGTTTTCTGTAGGCGTTCTGAATGAAGAAAAGCCTTGAGAAAAGCTCGTCTTTTGTACCCTGCGACAATGTTATCTGGGAATTTTTGATTGTGCTCAAGAATTCAACGCTTTCGTTCATGAGATTAAGCTCGTAAACATCAAGAATGAAATCTTCGATTTTATTTGCAAGGACTTCTTTTTCGTTTTCCGCCTTTTCTAAGCAGGATTCAGCCGCATTCATTTGTCTCTTCCAATTGTCAACCTGCCCTTTATAGCGGTTTAATTCTGCTTTTGCCATAGCCTCGCGCTTTTTTGCTTCATTATAACCTAGTCGGTCTACAATAATTTTTTGGCGAGGACCAGCACCTTTTCCGCCAGCAGTTTGCATACCATTAAACATGCCACTTCCATGCCACTCATTATCCTCATAATCCATGCAGGCATCCATATCTCTTTGAGCATCACTGACTGCCTGTTCCGCAGCGTCATACTGGTCTTTAACAGCATCATACTGGGATTTTTTTTCATCATATTCAGCCTGAAATTTTTGAATTTTTGCATCGATTTCGGGCATTACCGCATTGTTCCATTTTATTGCATAGTTTGCCGAAGCCTTTCCCACTGCATCAGCCGTTTCCTGCTCCCAACTAACGCACATTCCTTTCCAGGTTGCCAGAGCCGACTTCGCACCTGCCTCTGCATTTGATGCTGTAACCGACTGTTGCAGAGCCGACAATGCACTTTGATTTACACTCATTATTTTTGCCTCCATTTTTCAGCATGACTTATATCAGCAGTGAAATTATATGCTGAGAAAAGGAAAGTTTTGCATGAAACCTTACAAGAAAGATTATGAAATTTTACATAAAAAATTGTGAAAAATTCACAAGAAGCGTTTCTTATATGCAAAGCAAATCGCCAAAGCCGAAAACTGCTACAAAATGATGCTCCTGACTGGCTCAAAAAGAGAATCCACAAAAAAGTTCTACGAGCACGCCGGGTACAACAGTAGCGACAAAACAGCGTTTATCCAGTGGATAGAATAGTAGGGAAAAAAAATCGACACATTGCGTACTGTATACATTTTTTCAAAATGCACTAAACTTTCATCGTAAATTTGCAGTACGGATAGTTTGAACAGCCGTAAAATTTTCCATATTTTCCGCTTCTAAGTTTTAGTTCGTTGCCGCATTTTGGGCAAATCTGATTTTTCACTTTCAGGCGTTTTTCGAATATGGTTTTGTGGATATTTTCAACGTGCTGCTTTTCAGTTTTTCTGTCCTCAATGTTGTGTGATTCAATCCTCTGAATAATGTCGTCAACTTCCTTTTGTGAAAGATTTTCTTCCCTTGATTCATTTTTTATCGCCCACAAAAGTCGTGTATCATAAACAACAATACTGCTTGCGGATATTTCCTTTAGGATTCCGCTTCCTGTAAAAACGACAATCGGAATAAACTTTGCGTTTGGAAAATCGGCAAGCAAATTTTTCAGCGCGTAAACGTGAGACCAATTTTGCTTTATGGGATTTCTGAAGTGATTTTTTTCTTTATAAATGACCTGCATCCAGTTTTCCGAGTTTTCATTTCCGAAAATCCATCCTTTGTAGTTCTTCGTCTCAATCACGAAAATTCCATAAACCGAAACAATAATATGGTCTATTTGAACTGTTCCTCCGTTTTTAGTCTGTAGAATAACATTGTTCAGGATTTTATAGTCATTATGATTCAGCGAATTCAGACGGCTTGCAATACTGATTTCTCCGATTCTGCCTTTTATTTTTGCACGATTTCTCGCAAGAAAAATGAAAAATGCAAGCAAGGCAACAAAAAACAAAAATGGCAAAAATTCCATAGTTTGAAAATATCACAGTTCTATGATTTTTGCTATAATTGAAATTGACTTTTATAGTAGGAGAAACCCAAAATGCCAATAGAATACAAAAAGCTTACAGAAAATGAACTGGATACTTTTATCGAAATGAGAATCAATCAGCTCCGGGAAGAAGGCGCGACGGAAGAAATTGATTTGCGGCCTGCGCTTAAAGATTATTATCTTCGACACCTTGCGGACGGAACTTTTGTTTCCTATCTTGCGTTTGACGGAGAAAAAATCGTTGGAACAAGCGGAATGTCTTTTGTGGAAAAACCGCCTTATTTCGCCTGCCCAAGCGGAAAAATCGGATTGCTTTCGAGCATGTTCACAAATCCTGCTTACAGAAGAAAAGGAATCGCAAGGGAACTTTTGAGCCGCGTCGTGAAAGACGCGAAAGACTTTGGATGCGGAACAGTTCAAATAACGGCATCCGACATGGGCGTAAAACTGTACACGAACTTCGGCTTTGTACACAATCAGAACTTCATGCAGTACAAATTGTAAAATTGAACTTTTCAGTTTTTCTGCACGCTACCAAAGTATTTTTTCAAGTCGTTTATCAGCTGCCTTGTGCGGATTTCAGCTCCCTCGTTAGTCAGATGAAGGCTCGTATTATAGAACAGACTTTCATCATAAATGTAATCTGTAAAATCAGAAATTATCAGGCAGTCAAATTTTTCCGCAAGATTCGTCTGAAAGTTTTCGTATTCGCTTCTGTTCAAAACTTCGCAGCTTCTCTGCATAATCGGAAAACCCGCAACCAGAAGTGTCGCATTTTTTTTGGCGCAATATTCAGAAAGCCGGTTCAACCTTTTTGCGCAGACATCATTTATCAGGGGAACAGATGAATGAACAGATTTGTCAAACAAATTTTTGTCGTATTCGCGCGGATAAATCAAATCGCCGTTTTTATTGAATCCGGTTCTTGTATAGCAGTCAGACGGAATTCCGTTGCCCTTTTTTGTAATCCATAGCAACATTATTTTTGCAGTATACTTCGGAAAAGACTTCGCCATGTCAAAAAAATCTTTTCTTCGCAGAATTTTGTAAAGGCTGAAATTATTTTCCAGAGTCGTCCAGGCAAGCAGCGGATCAGAAATTTTATCGTCATCTGAATACCACGAATGGCAGACAATCAGAATGTCCCCGGCCTGAATGTTGAGTTTTGCGGCTTCCTCGTGAAAAGCGTTTCCAAGTCCGCCGTGAAGTCCCAAATTCACAACCGGCATACCGAATTCATTTTCCATCAGTTTTGAATTTATTCCGAACGCAAGATTTGAATTTCCGCACAGGATTATTTTTGGAGACGGAGATTTTTTCAGGAAATCGATTTTGTCAATCAGGCTTGCGTTGTAGGAATATTTGTACTGCGGCGCGGCAAAAACAAGGCAAAGGAATCCAAGCACAAACATTCCAAAAGTAATTGCGGCAAGGCACAGAAGTTTCAGAAGAAATTTTTTCATATTTTACTATGCTCTCCTCTACTTTAAAAATTGAAATACAAAAACGACGTTGACCGGCTCTGCGGAATGTTCAGCAAAACAAAAAACACAAAGATGGAATAAAGGAACCAGCGGCCTGCGGTTTTCTGCGACCGTATTATTTCAAGTCCTCTTTTTTTGTACGTGAATAATTCAATTGCCGCAACCGGAAGAATTTTCAGGAAAACAAATATGAGTCCTGTCAGCCCTTTAACTTCATCGCCCAGCGCGAACAGCTGACGCACGCTTTCTTTAATTCCGAAGCTGGCGGTCAAAGCCGGAAAAGTCCTGAAAATTTCAGACGGAATCTGAGCAATTCTTTTTATCAGCACAAAACCGTCATGAACATTTTCCGCGCGGAAGAATATCCAGTCAAATGAAACAAGCAGGAACGTTACGAAAATCCGAAGCAACGAAGGAATTTTTTCCAGCTGATTTCTGAAAATCCGTTCAAGGCAGACGTACAAACCGTGCAGCGCGCCCCAAATCACAAAGCCGAACGAAGCTCCGTGCCATATTCCGCTTGCAAGAAACGTGAGCATGAGGTTCAGACAGATTCTCGGCAACGCGCATCTGCTTCCGCCCAGAGGAATGTAAATGTAATCGCGAAGCCAGGAACTCAGGCTGATGTGCCACCTGCGCCAGAATTCCGAGCAGCCTTTTGAATGATACGGATGGTCAAAATTCTTTCCAATGTCAAAGCCCAAAAATCTGCTGATTCCAATCGCCATGTCGCTGTAGCCCGAAAAATCAAAATAAATCTGAAAGGAATAAAAAAGCGTTGCGAGTAGAACCGCGCATCCGTGCGTTTGAACTGGAGATGAATAAACGGAATTCACATAAACTGAAATCGAGTCGGCGACTATGAATTTTTTCAGAAATCCCCAGGCGAATAATTTCATTCCGTCCGTGGCATTGCCGTAGTCAAAAGCGTTTATCCTTGAAAACTGCGGAATCAGATTTTCCGCACGCTGAATCGGACCGCTTGAGACTGTCGGAAAAAATGAGACGAACAGACTCACCGTCAGAAGATTTTTTTCAGGCTCGATATTTCCTCTACGGACATCAAAAAGATAACCGAGACTTTGAAACGTGAAAAAAGAAATTCCAAGCGGCAGAATAAATGTAAAATGCTGCTCCAAAAATAAAGAGAGAACCGAATTTATGTACTTGAAAAAAATCAGCGGAAGAAGTTCCAAGGCGACAGAAGTTAAAAACAAAGCACGGCTTTTTCTTACAAGAAATGCGAGCAGCCAGGATGAAGCGCATGAGAACAGAAGAAACGGCAGAAATTTTATTCCGGTAAAACTGTAGAATAAAATTCCTGCGATAAACAAAATCAGCTGATTCAAGAATTTCCTGAAAAAGAATTTCTGCTCAAGAAAATAAACTGATGAAAAAAGTACAAAGAAAATCAGAAATTCAAAGGAAACAAAAGACATAAAACAGCTCCAAACGAAAAAATATAATACTTGCAGATTGATAGTATAACAAAACAATACGCATTTTGCTAGTGTAAATAAAACAAATAGACTTGCAAAATGCAAGTAATGACAGAACAGGAACTAAAAAAAACGCTTTCGGAAAACATAAAAAAATACCGCAAGAATAAATTCACACAAGAAAAACTTGCTGAAAAATGCGGACTTTCTTCGCAGAACATCAATGACATCGAAGGCATGAGACGCTGGCCAAGAAGCGAAAATCTTGTGAAAATTGCAGACGCACTGCAAGTGGAAGTTTACCAGCTTTTTATTCCACAGACAAAGAAAAAAGTAGTCATTGAAAAAACAGACGAAAACATTTCAATTCAAAATCAGATTCAGTCTAAAGTAATAGAAGAAATACGAAAAGTCCTGAACAAGTCTCTTGATAAAATGAAAAAAGAATAAAAAGAAAGCCGCATACAATCTGTCCGTAGTCCACAATTTTCCAGATATTACAAAATTTCATCTTGACAAATAGTTCTATATAGTACTATACTCTTTCGTATAAAACAGACAGAAGGAAATCAGATTGCTAAATAAGACGAACGGAGGGTTTTACATCAGCAAGATAAAGCAGATTCAGGGACGCATTTTTGAGCGGCTTCTGGATGAACAGGGAATCGCGGAATTCAACGGAGCGCAGGGAAGAATTCTTTTTGTGCTCTGGGAAAATGACGACATTCCAATCAGGGAACTTTCTGAAAAAACCGGTCTTGCGAAGACGACACTCACCGGGATGCTCGACCGGCTTGAGTCACAGGAACTTGCGGTGCGCACATACAGCGCGGAGGACAGGCGGACTGTCAGAATCAGGCCAACGCAGAAGGCAAGAAAGCTCCGGAAAAAGTACGACAAGGTTTCCGGGCAGATGAACAAAATTTTTTACAGGGGATTTTCTGATGAGGAAATTTTCAGTTTTGAATCGGCTCTTGGGAAAGTGCTTGAGAATCTTAATAGTTATTTATAGGAGGATAATAATGAACAAAGAAAAAGTCAAAGAAGAAATCATCGCGCTCAGAAAAAGCGCGAATGTCGCCTACGTCGGTTCGGTGAACGGAGAGGGATTTCCGCAGATCAAGGGAATGCTCGTACTCGAAAGTGAAAGCATGAAGATTCAGTATTTTTCGACGAATACAAGCTCACGGCGCGTAGCTCAGTTCAGGGCGAATCCAAAAGCCTGCGTGTACTACGTTGACGACACAAAAGACAAATACAAGGGCGCGCTTTTTACAGGCACAATCGAAGTCTGCACCGACCACGAGACAAAGGCAATGCTCTGGCGCGACGGATTTGAAATGTATTACCCGAAAGGCGTGGACGATTCTGACTACTGTGTATACCGCTTCACCGCACAAAGCGTAAACTATTACCATGGACTTGCGAACATGACGCTTTCGATTGAGGAGGTGGAATAATAAGCCATTACCGTAGTTGCCACCTGCGATTTAAAAAAAATTCAGCCTATATAAACCTGAAAAACAATCAGCGGAATATTTCTGTTGATTGTTATTTCTTTTTAAGGTAAACTCTGTAAAAAATAACATTGGTTATAAAAACATTTGCATTGGAGGAGAAAATTGAAAACAATAGGACTTATCGGCGGAATGAGTTGGGAAAGCACAATTCCATATTACAAAATCATAAATGAAGAAATCAAAACAAAACTTGGTGGACTTCACTCTGCAAAAATAATTCTTTACAGTGTTGACTTCGATGAAATTGAAAAATGCCAGTCATGTGGAAACTGGGAAAAAAGCGGTTTAATTCTTGGAGAAGCTGCAAAAAAACTTGAAATGTCAGGAGCAAATTTTATTTTAATCTGTACCAACACAATGCACAAAGTTTATACACAGATTCAGTCAATGGTAACGATTCCTGTAATCCATATTGCCGATGCAACGATTTCTGAACTGAAGAAAAGAAAAACTTTCAATGCCGGACTTCTTGGAACAAAATATACATTAATTCAAGACTTCTACAAACAGCGTTTAATCGAGCAAGGAATAACTGTTATTGTTCCCGATGAAAAAGACATTGAGCAAATCAACAATATTATTTTTCATGAACTCTGCATTGGAAAAATAGAAGAATGTTCTAAAAAGAAAATGCTTGAAATAATGATGCGCTTGAAAAACAAAGGAGCGGACGGAATAATTCTTGGCTGCACAGAAATAGGTTTGCTTGTAAAACAAAATGATTTTGAACTACCACTATTCGATACAACAGAAATTCATGCAAAACGTGCAGTAGAATTAGCTCTTTAAATCTTTTACAGAAGTCCGCATAAAGCGGACTTCCTTTTTACTCATCAGTTCCCATTTCAAGAATAAGATTTACTATGTTCTCTTCAATCTTCAAACGCTTTGCAATTTCAGCATTTTTCCATCCGTCTTTCTTCAGCTTAATGACATTTGACTTCAACTGAGGTGTAATATTTGAACCAGCTACAGCGGACGGCTTGTTTCCAACTTCCTTAGCTGTAATGTCATGAAGAAGCTTCAGCTTGCTATCGGCGTCAGAATAAAGTTTTTGCAGCCTAACTTCGGTATTAAGAATTCCATCGCGTGAATCTTTAATTTTTGCAATGCGTTCTTCCGCATCGTCAATCAAACTTTGCAAAGAAGTTATTTTGTCAACGGCATCATTAATTTTTCCGCTATTCTTCATAATTTTATCAATGTGGCTTTGCATTGACTTGATTTCATCTGGCAGAGAATTAACTTTAGTTGAACATTCTTCAAGACGCTTTTCAAGCTGTGAAATATTTTCAAACGAGCTGTCAACTTCTTCCGCAACACGATCATAGGTTTCTTTCTTATTTTCTATCCGTTCAAGTTTTGACTGAACATTTGAAATGCTGTCCTGAAATTTTCCAACCTTTGCCTGCATATTCAAAATATCATCGCTCATAGAAGTGAGTTCCTGAATTTTTGAATCCATACCGCTGCTTAAATTCATAAGCGTATTGAATTTATATTCAATACTGTCCAAACGAGATTTATCCGAACTATACGCATTTAAGCGGGAATTAACATCATCGCCAAATTTTTCAAGACGTTGCGCCTGAGCAGACAAGTCATTAAGTTTTTCCTCAAAATTTTTGACTGCTGAAATTTTTTTATTCAAATCATCAATAGAAGTTTCAAGCTGTTTTTTCAAAATGTCAGCCTTGTCAAAAACCGCTGTTTCAGTTTTGAAAGTTCCAATGCTTTTATTTATTTCATCAATTTGGAACTGAAGCTTATTCGCCTCCTCGCCAATTTTATCAAAGGCATTATTATAAACACGCATATATTCATCGGTCTGCTTATCAAATCTGCTTTTGAGTTCCTTGCTTTTTTTATCCGCATAATCCTCTTGGTCAGCCGTTGATTTTTTTACATTGGCAAGCATATTTTCATATTGCTCACGGAAATCAGCAAGAGCAGTTTTTGATTTTTTATCGTAATCATCAAGAACATCGGCAGCCTTGTTTGCCGCAACGGAGAAATCTTTTTGCAAGTCATTTATTTTTTGATCATTTGTATCTGCAAGAAGTTTAAGTTGCTCCTCAATCTGTTGAGATGCATCCTCATATTTTCCTTTAAGACTATTTTTCCAAGCTGTAAATTCCTGCACTGCCGCATCAATTGTCGCCGACTGAGACTCCTGTTTTGAGAGAAGAATTTCGCGGAAATTTTCAAACTTAGAATTCAAATCATGCTCAATTTTATCAAGCTGTCCATTCATGCGCTCATTGTAACTGTCGGTTTCAGTCTTTAAATATTCGTCCGCATTTTCAATCGTTTTTTGAATTTCATTTCTATATTGCTCGATAAAGTCATGGATTTTTTGATTTACTGTATTGATTTGCTCCTGAACAGTTGTCTGGCCGGAAAGCAACGCTGTCTGGAATTTCTTTTCTTGCTCAAGAGTTTTCTTTGTAAGTTCAGAAATTCGTTTTGCAAGAGCATCGTCATATTGTTTTTCCAAAGCCTCTCGTTTTACTTCGTACTCTGCCGTAAAATCAGAAAACTGCGCATCAAATTTATTTTTCCAGTCAGAAAGCTTCAGAACAACATCATCTTGGCGTTTCGCAAGATCAGTTGTAAAAGAATCTTCAAATACTTTTACCTTTGCACTAAGTTTTGCAGCGGAATCTTTTTTAATTTCATCAAGTGAAGTTTGAACAGAATCCAAATCAACTTTCAATTTTTCATATTTTGCAACAATTGATTTTTCAAAATCAGCCTGAGTTTTTTCCGCGCCTTCAGAAAATTTTTCAAAGTCTCCTATAACTTTTTTCTGGCTCTGATCCATAAGTTTTCTTAAAGAAGATTCAAGCTTGTCAACGTCAGCTCCGGCAGTATTAAGTTTTTTAAACCTATACTCCATTTCCTTTTTATAAGCATCAAGCTGACTGTCCAAGGCTTCAAGATATTTTGTCTGGCGAGCATCACATTCAGCGGCGATATTTTTTGTAGAGGAAAGCAAACTTCCATTAAGCTCATCAATCTGATTTTGCATTGACAAAGAAAATTCCTTGAGTTTTTCAGAATTGCTTTCATTTTCATTTTCAATTCGCTCAGAAATTTCTTTTGCATTATTTTCAATTTGCTCGTAGCGAGAAAGAATAGAAGAAAGTGTTCCATCTATATTTTCCTTTATCGATTTTGTCTGCGCATCAAGAGAACCAAGAGAAGTTTTTATATCGGAATGCATTTCATCCACGCGCTTTTGAACATCGCCTTTGTATTTGTCAAGATTTGCAGAACTCAAGCTGCTAAACTTTTCATAAGCATCGTTTTCATCTTTCTCCGCTTTTTCAAGTATAGAAGAAAACATTCCATCGTATTTTTTTTCAAGTTCAGAAGACTGACTTTCAACAGAATTCTGCAAAGCTTGCAGTTTTTCAGAATTAACTTTTACATCCTGCTTTAACGCCAATGTAATTTCATTTACATTTTCTGTTGTTTTTGAAATCTGTTCCTGAACTTTTTCAATTGCATTTTTCGCATCTAAAACAAGACTGTCAGTTTTTTCTTCAATCTGTTTTTGCGCATCTTCAACATACGCAAGAGCGTTTCCTGAAACTTCATCTGTTTTTGCAGAAATTATTTTTTGGACATCTTCAAATCGATTTTTTGCATCCACAATTGCATCTTCGGAAAGAGACTGAATTTCATTTGTGCGCACATCAATAAGTTCCTGCAGATTGCGGGTTTTATTTTCAAGTTCTTCTTTTAAAGACTTAGTGTTCTGTTCAATTTTTTGTGTGTACTCAGAAGTTGTAGACTTATACTGCTCCATTGCTCCGTAAGTTTGAGTTTCCACATTGTTTTCAAGTTCTTCAAGTTTCTTTTCAATTTCCTGCGCGCGTTCATGAATTTGACGCTCAAGAGCTTCTGTTCGTTCCGCAAGTTCTTTACGCAAAATATCAGTTCTATCTTCAATATCCTGCGTATAAGTTGAAGTCGTTGTCTTGTATTTTTCAACAGCCTGCGCAGTCTGATTTTTTACATCTTCTGTAAGATTTGAAAGTTTTCTGCGGACGTCATCCTCAAGTCCGTCTGTGCGGTTTTTAATTTCAGTAGAAATTGCAAGAGCCTTGTTATTTATGTCTTCAAGTTTCTTTTTAAATATGCCGTCAATCGAATCAAACTTGTCAGTGAAGCTTGTATTAAGTGCTGCTGTTTTCTGGCGGATTTCGTTTTCAATTTTTGAAATAGAATTTTCAAATGAAGTGTTTGCAGCACCAGTTTTCTGTTTTATTTTTGCATTGAGTTCATCAACATTTTTGTCCAACTCAGCATCAAGAGAACGCATTTTTTCCTTGAGCTTTGAATCCAAATTTGAAGACTTCTCATTGAACAACGCAATAAGCGCCTGGGATTTTTTCTTCATTTCGGATTCTGCATTTTCATTATTTAAATCCAAAGATTCTTTTAGCTTCTTTGTTTTCAAATCATAGCTTTCTTCAAGCTCGCGGGTTTTATCTTCAAAAAATTGAACAACGTTACGGCTTTTATCTGCAAATGTCAAATCCATTGAAGAAGATTTTTCCTCATAAGATTTTGAAAGCGCCTTCATTTTTTCTTCAATATTCGAGAACATATCAGCGTAACTTTGCTCTAAAGAATTTTCAAGCTCAGAAGTTTTTGAGTTGTATTCATTTTCAAGAGAAGTCACATTGCTTTTGAAAAGTTCTTCCAGTCGTGAAGTTTCTTCTTCCAGCTGCGAATCAAGTGAAGAAATTTCAGAATTAAGCCGCTCTGAAAAATCAGAAACATTTGATTCTAGTTCAGAAGAAAGAAGATCAGATTTTTGCTTTACGCTGTCCTCAAAAGCCGAAGTCTTTTCTTCAAAGATTTTCGCCTGTTCTGTAAAAGTTTCAAGCAAGGCAGAAAATTTATTTTCCAATTCATTTTGAAGAGAATCAGCGCGCTCCTTGTATCCGGCTTCAATAGAATTTGAAGTTTCATTGAAATAAGATTCAATCTGTGAAAGTTTTTCTGAAAATTTATTTTGAATGCCAGACGATGACTGTTCAAGTTTTTCTTCAATTTCAGAAATTTTTCCAGAGCATTCATCTTCAATTCTTGAAGTAGAGTTTTCAACAATATCGGAAAGTTCTTTTATTTTGTCTGCAAATTCACTTTCAAAAGTTCCTGCAGATTCATTTATCTTATCTTCAAGCGCGCCAGTTTTTTCAGCAAGAGAATTATCAAGTCCAGCAATAGCATTCTCTAGGTGGGAATCAAACTTTTCAGAATTTTCTTTAAGTTCTTGTTCCAATACCTCAATTTTTTCTGTCCAAGTGCCAGTGAGAACATTTGTGCGCGCATCAATCATTTCTGTAATGCGTTGTGTGCGCTCATTAAATTTTTCTTCAATTGCGGAAGTCTGTTCTTTTAAAGAATCGCTGAATGTTTTTGTTTTATCATCGAGGCTTTTTTGCGTTTCAGAAATTCTTGAATCAATAATCGCAGTGATTTGTTTTGTCTGAGCTTCAACCTCATCAAGACAAGCGGAAGTTCTGGCGTGTCTCTGACTTGAATGATGGCAAGGGCGTGGGTATCAAACCGATGCGTGCATACATCCATCCAGCCACAGCATCTCAGGCAAGAGCAGCCATGCTGAGCATCGGAAAGGGTGATGGCACTACTGCCATTGACAACCTCAACGCTATCAGCAACGATGCCAATGCAGAATACTATGATGCGAATGGTCGTCGTACCAATGGTCTGCAGAAGGGTCTGAACATCGTGAAGCGTGGCAGCAAGACTTATAAAATCATGGTTAAGTAAAGAATTTTAAAATCAAAAGGATATGAAAAAGAAAGAATATACAAAGCCAGAGATACAGGTGGTAAATATCACCTCTTGCACTCTCCTTGCAGCCTCGACTATACAGCAAGGAAGAGGTGACAGTGGTAGACCAGATATGGAAGAAGACAGCTGGTATTATGGTGAGTAACAGTCATTATAACGCCTAACGGCAAATGAAAAGGGTCTATATGCCACGATGAACAGGTGGCGTATAGACCCTTGTTTTATATAGTGATATTCGTAATCTACATCTCCGTTATTATATTTTTTATGAATTGCTCAGATTCTTAATGATTTCCAAAGGGAGCTGGGTAGCTTTGGAAACCTGTTCGGCAGAAAGTCCCATTGCCAGCAAACGTTGTGCTGTTTCTGTGTTGGCCTCATGTTTGCCTTCTGCTCTGCCTTCCGCAAGACCTTTTTCCATACCTTCCTTCATACCAATTTCCTTACCCTCAGCTATGCCTTCACGCTTGGCGGTGTCTACGGAATTCTTGATGTCGCGATATGCCATCTTGCTAGTTTCGTACTCCCTCATTTCCTGCGGAGTGAACTTGGCTATCTCGGCTTCCTCGAAGAGACGGTCGAAGACTTTATCGCACAGTTCTTTTGGGCGCTGGGTAAGCTTATAGAGGTTCTTCAGTGCATAGAGCCACTTTTCGTATAGAGTATCCAGTTCATCCAAAGTCTTGTCGAATTTGGCAATCTCTACATAGATAAACTCCAGCTTATCGTAAAAAATCTTATGGGTAGCGGTATCGCACAACTGTACATGGTGGCGGATTTCCTCCTTGTCGAAGGCGTCCTCGTTCATGTTGAAGTTGAGCAGCGCAACTGTATAGACATGGTTGAGTTTGAAATCCCAGTCACTCCCCTTGGGTGCCTGTTCACGGATAGGGAAAGTAGAGTAGAAGAGGGAACGATCCTTAAAATATGCCTGGTAGGCATTTTGCATTTCAACGATGAACTTCTCGCCGTTTTCTCCTTCGCAATACACGTCGAAGATAGCCTTGCGGTCGGTATAAACATCACCGACATGCTCTGGGTTCAGATACGAAACGTCCTTAACAACCTGTCTGCCATTGAACAAGCTGTTGAGGAAGCAAATGAGCAAATCCTTGTTCATTGCTGTTCCAAAAA
>OQVN01000025.1_pt1 | contig 55472 bp, 44 predicted proteins | sample 1691621 | NCBI WGS metagenome assembly OQVN01 (sample SAMN03418278, study PRJEB22391) | human gut metagenome | biome: human-gut; feature: organic feature; material: feces | host: Homo sapiens | place: Tanzania | collected 2013-01 | reverse complement strand
CTCGGCTTTCCACTGAAATCAGCAAAGCTGTTACAAATACGAAGTCCTAATTTACCGAATATCTCCGTGATTTCATCCAAACTATATAACCTTATAGGATTTCCTTCTTTCATTTCAGGCTTATAAAGTGCTTCTCCATACATATAGTCTACCTGCCCATATATCAGCGTTTTTCTATCCTTCTCCCATTCAAAAGCAGATAATGTAAGTCCCTTTTCTCCTGCATCCCATAACTTACACGGGAAATGTGTTTGGGCATGCCATAAAGAATATTGGTTCGCCTTTTTCATATTTGCCTGCGAATTAACAATTTCATTGTCTGCATCATGCATACAAATCCACGCATGTGTCCATATATTTTTCGCATTATCCCCTTCATTCAGTAATGTTTCTATCTGCGATAATGTATCTCTATCTGCATTTCCCGACACCGTTAGCTGATATGTATATTGGTCAATAGAAAATACCAGATTCGTGACCGCAAGCACCTCTCCACCATACTTTTTTATTTGAACCGAAAGTAATGTCATCAGGCGTAAGCGGTAAATTCTTCTCCGACCGCTCCGAAACAAGCTCCGGATGTACTTCTGCTAAACTGTTATTCATAGCCAAACCGGGGTCTCCTTGTGCTTAGAGTATATGAAGTTTTGGCTTTATCTTGTAGTTTGCGTATATCCGTATAAATAGAAAAAGCCCTTTGAGAAAAGGATTTTCCCTCTCTCAAAGGGCAAGTTCAAAACTGGATTTATCGTGTACATTACATAAATAAAAATTCAATTTTACTCTGCATTATCACAATATATCTCTATTGCATCTGCTACAAATATTGCTGTACCTTCTCCACCATATGCATCAATATTTGTTGTAAAATCTCCACCTCCTGAATACATTTTTCCTAATCCACGCAAAATCTTATTTGTACAAGTATATAAGTTTTGGGTAATATAATCCTGTAATCTTCTTACAAGATTCTGCGCATCATCAGATGCTGGATTCATATTCTTCATCTCTCCGGCTTCTTTAAAAAAAAGCATAAATCTATCTGCTAAGATTTTCTCATCTTCTTCAGTTCGATTCTTTTGCTTTTCTTCCATCTCCTTATATTCTGGTGTATTACCGTATAATTCCTTTGCCTGTCTGCTATATTCATCTAATTTACTTCTATCAAAAGCCTTAAAATCCATGTGTTTCACTCCTAACAATTTTATTCCAAGAGCAAAGTTCATTAAGTTCTCAATATGTTCCTTTTTAAGCCTAAGCAGCTCTATTTGTTGTTCTAAAGCTTTGCTTCTGTCAAAATCAGGACTATTAACTATCATCTTAATGTCTTTAAGAGGAAACTCCAATTCTCGAAACAGCAGAATATGTTGAAGGCGTTCCAAATCTGCATCGTCATACAATCTGTAACCCGCATCGGTGTATCCCGTCGGATGTAAAAGACCAATCTTATCATAATATTGTAGAGTGCGTATACTCACTCCGGCAAGCTTACTCACTTCATTTACTGTCATCATCATCATTTCCTCCTCTCTCGATAAATATACTTTAAACCATTACGCAACGTGGGAGTCAACAGTTTTTTCAAAAAATATTTTATACAAATTCCCGATTTGTATTTTGTCCATTCAGAAAATGGGCAATCCCTATTGGAATTGCCCACTCATTGCACTAATTATGCGATTTTTTCTTGCTTGCACCGATTTCTGCATCAATTGATGTAAGTTTGATGTAAATCGCTGTTTTTTCAGTTTTTTATCAAATGAAGTGCGTCTCGTTTTTTGGTCAAAACTTGGTCAAATGACCTTGACCAATCAAATTTAGATGAATTTAATTCTCTTAGTACAGCTTTGCACCTGCCGGGATTCTGTCATTTACCATCAGAAGGTTCAGTCCTTCGTGACCATCCTCCTCATGTACTGCTGAAATCAGCATACCCTCGGAATCAATACCCATCATCTTTCTCGGTGGCAAGTTCACGATAGCGATTGCTGTCTTTCCAATAAGCTCTTCCGGCTCGTAATACTCATGAATACCGCTTAAAATCACGCGATCTTTGCGCTCTCCGTCATCTAATGTGAACTTCAAAAGCTTCTTAGATTTTGGTACAGCCTCGCAGGCTAAAATCTTAACTGCTCTGAAATCAGACTTACTGAATGTCTCAAAGTCAACCATTTCCTCAAAGATTGGCTCAATCTTTACGTTTGAGAAATCAACCTTCTCAGCGACCTGTTCTGCGGCTGCAGGAGCTGCTTCAGAAGTCTTAGAAGCCTTCTTGTCAGCGTCTAATGACTTCATTGTCGGGAACAGTAATACGTCCCTGATTGCCTGGCTATCTGTCAGAAGCATTACCAGACGGTCGATTCCATATCCGATTCCACCTGTTGGCGGCATACCGATTTCAAGTGCGTTGAGGAAGTCCTCATCTGTGTGCTCTGCCTCGTCATCGCCTGCTGCTGCGTTAGCATCCTGTGCTGCGAAACGCTCACGCTGATCGATTGGGTCGTTGAGCTCTGAGTATGCGTTACACATCTCCCATGTATTACAGAACAGCTCAAAACGCTCTACCTTTGTAGGGTCGCTTGGCTTCTTCTTGGTGAGAGGTGATATCTCGATTGGGTGATCCATGATAAAGGTTGGCTGGATAAGCTCCTTCTCACAGTACTCCTCGAAGAAGAGGTTTACGATGTCACCCTTCTTGTGACGCTCCTCGTACTCGATATGATGCTCGTCTGCAAGCTTCTTTGCAGCTGCATCATCAGGTACCTGATCAAAGTCTACGCCTGCGTATTTCTTGATTGCATCTATCATTGTCATTCGTGCGAATGGCTTTCCAAGGTCGATTTCCACACCGTTGTATGAGATTTTTGTTGAACCGCATACCTTCTCAGCGAGGTAACGGAACATTGACTCTGTCAGCTCCATCATGCCCTCGTAGTCTGTGTATGCCTGATAAAGCTCCATAAGTGTGAACTCAGGGTTGTGACGTGTATCTACGCCCTCGTTACGGAAAACTCGTCCGATCTCGTATACACGCTCAAGTCCTCCGACGATGAGTCTCTTTAAGTAAAGCTCAAGTGAAATACGAAGCTTTACATCCTCGTTCAATGCGTTGTAGTGTGTCTCGAATGGTCTTGCTGCGGCACCACCTGCGTTTGAGACAAGCATAGGTGTCTCAACCTCCATGAAGTCACGGCCTGCAAGGAAGTTACGGATTTCCTTGAGTATCTGTGAGCGCTTGATAAATACCTCTTTGCTCTCCTGATTCATGATGAGATCCACATATCTCTGACGGTATCTGGTGTCTGTGTCTGTCAGTCCATGGAACTTCTCCGGGAGTATCTGGAGTGATTTTGAAAGCAAAGTTATCTCCTCTGCATGGATTGAGATTTCGCCTGTCTTTGTTCTGAAGGCGAAGCCCTTTACACCGTAGATATCACCGATATCTGATTTCTTGAAGTCTGCGTATGAGTCTTCTCCGATATTGTCCCTTGCCACATATACCTGGATATTGCCCTTTAAGTCCTGGATATTGCAGAAAGAAGCCTTACCCATGACACGCTTGAACATCATACGTCCTGCGATGCTTACCTCGATTGGCTTTGCATCCATGATTTCTCTTCTCTCATTGTAATCGTTGTTGATTACCTCTCGCTTTGCAGCGTCATCCAAGCCCTCTACATCAGGAGCCTTTCTGTCACCGAGAATCTCAGCCTCATGCGCATTGTAAAGCTCCTTTACATCGCTGCTGTGATGAGTGACATCGTACTTTGTAATCTGGAAGGGATCCTTTCCTGCTTCCTGTAAATTCTGTAATTTTTCACGGCGGACCTTAAGGAGCTGGTTTACGTCCTGCTGCTGTCCACCCTTGTTATTATTCTGATTTGCCATTTTTTACCTCTTTTAGTTCTCTTCTGCTCTCTGGATCTCAAGTACCTTGTATGTGAGCTCTCCTACCTGAGTCTCAACAGTTACAGTATCTCCGACTTTCTTTCCAAGAAGAGCTTTACCTACAGGTGACTCGTTTGAAATCTTGCCCTTTAAGCTGTTTGCCTCTGTTGAACCAACGATTTTGTACTCAAGCTCCTCATCAAACTCACAATCTAAGATGCGGATCTTACATCCGATAGAAATCTTGTCAAGATCAACCTCCTCCTCAACAACAACCTCTGCATTCTTAAGGATTTTCTCGATTTCCTCGATACGAGTCTCGATATCGCGCTGCTCATCCTTAGCAGCATCATACTCAGCATTCTCAGATAAATCACCCTGCTCACGAGCCTCCTTGATCTTCTGAGAAACCTCTTTACGCTTAACAACCTTTAAATGCTCAAGCTCATCCTCGAGCTTCTTAAGACCTGCATATGTCAGAATATTTTTCTTGTTCTCCATGATTCTTACCCTTCTATCTTCCTTTTCTTTTATTTATGATATTTATTGTACTCATTTAGTATATTAACTTCCCACACCAAGGTCTTCAATACCGGAAAGTATACAGTATGTTCCGAAGAAAAATATGAACTGCCACGGAGTTCCATAACACCCGGCAACGGAAACCCCGCAGCAAAGAAAAACCCTCTATCCGCGATTCGCACCCGTGGCTAACTTCATATTTTTCTGAGGAATAAACTGTATGCTATTCCGGTAACTTCGATAAACTGAGTGTGGGAAGTTTCACATACTAAATTTAAAGCCTATTTTAACGCGTGTATTATAATTGAAAATCCCCACTCTGTCAAGGATTTGACCGATTTCAATTTCGAAGCTGTTCCTTATACAAAAGCTCCTCAAGCTGTTCTAAGCTCTCCACCGTATTCACCGCCGCGCGCAGCCTTGATGAATGCGGATATCCTGCCGTATACCACGCTGTGTGCTTTCTCATCTCGTGTATCCCTGTGTACTCGCCCTTGAACTCTATCATCATGCGTGCATGGCGCAGTATCATCCGGCGCACTTCCTCATATGACGGCTTTTCCTGATGCTCGCCGGTCTCAAAGTAATGCAGTATCTGCGAGAAAATCCACGGATTGCCCTGCGCTCCCCTGGCTATCATAAAGCCGTCGCAGCCTGTCTGCTCCTGCATTTTTATAACATCCTCTGCACAAAGCAGGTCTCCGTTTCCTATTACCGGTATTGAGACAGCCTCTTTTACCTGCCTTATGATGTCCCAGTCGGCTTTACCGGAGTAGTACTGCTCTCTGGTCCTGCCATGCACTGCGACTGCGCTTGCGCCGCTTTCTTCAGCCACATGTGCCAGCTCTACTGCGTTGACATGCTCATCATCGAAGCCCTTACGTATTTTTACCGTGACCGGCTTATCTATCGCTTTTACTATGCTCTCTATAATCTGACCTGCAAGGATCGGATTTTTCATGAGCGCTGAGCCCTCACCGTTGTTTACGATTTTGGGCACCGGACAGCCCATGTTGATATCCAGTATATCAAACGGTCTTTCCTCTATCTGCTTTGCTATCTGAGCCATTATCTGAGGGTCTGAGCCAAACATCTGGAGTGAAACAGGCTTTTCTCTTTCATCTATTGAAAGAAGCGACTCTGTATTTTTGTTTTTGTACAAAATCGCCTTGGCGCTGACCATTTCCATACATAAAAGCCCGGCTCCCTGCTCCTTGCACAATAAGCGAAATGGCAGGTCTGTTACGCCTGCCATAGGTCCCAGTATCAGGTTGTTTGGGAGTGTCACGCTTCCTATCTGAAGCTTTCGTATCTGATGAATATTCATACTGTTACTTTGCTCCCTTGCGGTTCTGCTTGCAATACACGAGGTTTATGCCCTTTAATGTCAAGTCAGGATCATATACATCCACGTTATCTGTCTCATTGGCTATTATTCTGCCGAGTCCGCCGGTCACTACAACCTTTGCATCGTACATGCCGGTTTCTTCCTTTACCTTGTTGATGATATACTCTGTCTGTCCTATCTGGCCATACACAAGTCCCGCCTGCATGCTGGTGATGGTGTCCTTTCCAAGGATATTATCAGGCTTTTTAATTTCTATCTCAGGAAGCTTTGCCGCATCCTCCCAGAGTGCCTTGGCTGAAATACGTATGCCCGGTGCTGTGATTCCTCCCATGAAGGTGCCGTTTTCATCGACCATATCGTAGGTGGTTGCCGTGCCGAAATCTATGACTAAAACAGGTCCTCCATATAATTCATATGCAGCTACGGCGTCTACTATACGGTCTGCGCCAATTTGCTGCGGATTTGGTGTGGCGATACGGATGCCTGTTTTGATGCCCGCCTCCACGATTATCGGCCTGATATTGAAGTATTTTATGAGGCCATTCTGCAGTGAATGCATGATATTCGGTACAACTGAGCAGATGATTGCATCATGTATGTCGTCCATGCCTACCTGGTTTCTTTCAAGCAGATTGCTCAAAAGCATGCCGTATTCATCCGATGTACGTGGCATTTTGGTTGTTATTCTAAAGCTCGCTTTTATCCTGTCCCCATCAAACACACCGCATGTGATGTTTGTATTTCCTACGTCCAGTGCTAAAATCATCTGTTATTCCTCCTCGAGTCCTTCTCCCAAAAATACTATGCGATAATACGTCTCTATCGACTCGAGCAGCTCTCTTCGCTCGTTGCGGTACTGCTTTATCTTTAGCACGCTTCCTATCTCGTCATAGAAAAAGTCGTTTTCCTTGCAGGATGTTCTGAAATCTAGGTTTCCGTCCTCATCAAACACCAGCTCCAGTATGCCTCCCACATCCTCTGTATACAGGACGCACATGATTTTGAGCTCATCCCTTATAGTCTGTGGAAGTCCGTTAAAATTCTCGTTCAGATAATATTTTTTCTGATATGCGTTTGACACGCAAAGTACTACCTCTTTAGACATATCCGTATATTCCTCTCACTGATACTTCTCCGCTTGAAACCAGCTTGCGTGACTCCCATGTGTCCACGATCAGCTCGCCCTTAGGCGTGATGCCCATCGCCTTTCCGTCAAACGGCTCCTTCGGGTCCAGTACCCTTACTGATTTATTCCTGTTGACCAACAGCTTGTCATACTCCCTGACGAGGGCTGAAAGGTCCTGCGTCTTTAAAAATGTATCATAATACTGCTCAAAGTATGACATGGTCTCTGCGATTATCTGCGCACGGTGGAATCTTTTGCCCCCTGCTTCTATCATGAGTGAGCTCGCCATCTGGCTGATTTCCTCCGGAAAGCTCTCATTGTGCACGTTGATACCGATGCCTACAACGATATGGTTGATGTAGTCAAACTGCGCATTCATCTCTGTGAGTATGCCGCACACCTTTTTGCCGTTTACCACAATATCGTTTGGCCACTTTATCATGGCTTCCTCGCCGGTTACGCTTGTTATGGCCTTTGCGACAGCAAGTGCTGCCACAAGCGTGAGCATGGAGGCATTGTTTGGATTGATATCAGGCTTTATCATAAGTGTCATGAAAATACCTGTGCCGGACGGCGATACCCAGCTGCGGCCGCGACGCCCCTTGCCTGACTCCTGCTTGTCCGCTACGACTAAGGTGCCGCTTGGATAGCCTTTTTCGGCAAGCTCCTGTGCCTTGGTGTTGGTGGAGTCTATTGTATCAAAATACAGCACTTCCTTTGCCACCCATTCTGTGTGCAGGAGGCTTTTTATCTCTGCCTCCGTCATCAGATCGGGCGCTGCCATGAGCCTGTAGCCCTTATTCTGTTGTGCCTCTATCTCATATCCGGCTTCCTTTAGCTGGTTTATGGCCTTCCACACGGCTGTGCGCGATACTCCGAACCGGTTGCATAGCTCCTGCCCTGAAATATAGCCGTCGGCGCTGCGAAGAAGCCTAAGTATTTCTTCCTTCATACCTTGTTCCTTAGTTTTGCTCTAGTCTGCAAGTGTTGCACGCATGATTGCCTTGATTGAGTGCATACGGTTCTCTGCCTCATCAAATACCACTGAGCGCTCTGACTCAAATACCTCGTCTGTCACCTCAAGCTCGCTCAGTCCAAACTTCTCATAGACCTGCTTTCCGATTGTGGTCTTTAAATCATGGAATGCCGGTAGACAGTGCATAAAGATTGCGCTATCCTTTGCATTTTCGAATGCCTTTGCATTTACCTGATATGGCTTTAAGTCGTTGATTCGCTCTGCCCATACCTCTTCCGGCTCGCCCATTGATACCCACACATCTGTGTAGATGACGTCTGCGTCCTTTGTGCCCTCTGCCACATCCTCTGTGAGTGTAATTGATGCGCCGGTTGTTTCTGCAACGTCCTTACAGTATTTTACAAGCTCATCATTTGGGAAATATTTCTTGTTTGTGCATGCCACAAAGTCCATTCCGAGCTTTGCACATGTGACCATGAGTGAATTGCCCATGTTGTATCTTGCATCGCCCATGTATACAAATTTCACACCCTTGAGTCTGCCAAGGTGCTCACGGATTGTAAGCATATCTGCTATCATCTGTGTCGGGTGGAACTCATTTGTCAGGCCGTTCCATACCGGTACGCCTGCGTATTTGGCCAGCTCCTCCACGATTTCCTGTCCGTATCCGCGGTACTCGATTCCGTCAAACATTCTGCCGAGCACGCGCGCTGTATCGGCGATGCTCTCCTTTTTGCCTATCTGTGAACCGCTCGGGTCAAGGTATGTGACATGCATTCCAAGGTCATGTGCCGCTACCTCAAAAGAGCAGCGAGTTCTGGTACTGGTCTTTTCAAAAATCAGCGCTATATTTTTGCCTGTGAGGTCATCATGTCTGATGCCTTTTTTCTTCTTTTCCTTCAGCTCCTGTGAGAGGTCGATCAGATAAGTAATCTCTTCCGGAGTGTAATCCATAAGTTTTAAAAAGTTTCGTCCCTTTAACTGCATTGCTCTTGCCTCCTGGGTTTTATTTGCATCGTTTATAGATGCAGGTTGCTATAATTTATATCTGTATGTTGCTATAATGATGTCATTTTACTCTATTTTGGGGTATGTTGCAAGAGGTTTGAAGCATTGAAGCTTAGACTGCAAACCCGACAGAAGAAATAATTAAAGAGGCTGCAAACCAACAAGCTTTGTTGATTTGCAGCCTCTTTGTCATTTCTTTGTACAGTGTTTGTATAGCTGTATATTATCTGAACTTCATATTTCCGATTGATATTCCTGAGCCGTGGTCATTGAAGGATGTGCATCCTCCTGTGTTGTCCACTCCGGACATTGCCTCCTGTGCTGCACTGTAGCATGATGAGGAAATGTGTCCGTTTAGCTTTCTTGCAAGCTTTCCTGATGATGCCGGTCCAAACTGTCCCTTCTGGTAAATAACACCCGAGATGCTGTTTGGATATGAGCCGCTCTTTACTCTGTTGATGACTGCCGCTCCTACTGCGAGCTGACATTCATAGCTCTCTCCGCCTGCCTCACACTCGATGATTGCTGCAAGAAGTGTCAGGTCGTCTGCTCCTGCGCTTACTGCCTCACCCTGTGTGGTCTCTGCCTTCTTTGATGAAGTATTTTCTGATGTATTTTTCTTTGCTGCTTTGGCTGCCTCTGCGGCTGCCTTTTCTTCTGCGGCCTTTCTCTCAGCCTCTTTCTGTGCAGCTATCTGAGCCTGTTCCTCTTCAATTGTGATGCCCACCCTTGTATTGAGGGAACGTGTCACATAATCTGCTGCGATATATCCTGTCTGTGAATCACAGACTACTGCAATCCAGCCGTCCATCGCCTGCGCTGCGCGGTCAACCTGATAGGTCTTGCCCTGGTCTGCTACAGCTAAGGCTTTGCTGTTTGTATCTGCTGCTTCTCTCACACGAAGTCCGTCTGTATTTACTGTGGCGATTTCTCCGCATGTGTCGTAAGCATAGCTAAGTGCGTCAGTTCCGGTCACACAGTAAGAGACATTGACATATCCGTCTACGTTTCCTGACTTGATGTGAGCCCATGTGCCATCGTTTTCTACGATGTCTGCCACACTTCCTTTATATAATTTTCCAACAATATCTGACTGTTCATTGGCCTGTGCTCTTACATTGAGTGATTCTTCAACGTTTGGCATAAGCTTTGTCTGCCATTCCTGCTGCTCCTGTGTGAGCTGTGGCTGTGCTTCCTGCTGCTGCACTTCCTGCTGTGTATCCTGTGCTGCTGCCACCATCTCAATTTCTTCTTTTTCTACTGTAACAGCATTCTCTGCTGTAAGGCTCTTCTCATAATCAAAAAGAGTCGCTGCTACGCCGGCATAACTATTATAACCAGTATGCTCTAAACCAGTGTTTGCTAGCACCTTATCCTCTGCTTTGACCTCAGAGCGTCCGCTGTTAGTAACCGCGGTAATCGTCAGCATAGCGCACAGTCCACAGACCGTAATGCTCTCGATTACTTTTTTGTTTAGCTTCATATAATCCTCCATATGGTGTAGTATATGTTGTTTTTGTTACGTTTATTACACCTATGTTGCATTTGTTACAACTTTGTTACAACCGGTATAATATCACAGTAATACTATTTTGTCAAATTTCATGGAAAAATCTCCTGCAGCACCGATGAAATCACCCCATTCTGATGCGCTTTATGTTCTATCTCAAGCTTGTCATTCTCGCTTCTCGACAGCTCGTCTATGTAGTCGCTCACCTGTTTTTCTATTTTATATATCTCGTTGCTCAAAAGTCTTATCCTGTGTGAGAGTGCGAACAAGGTCACTATGACTGTCAGCATGAAAAGTGCAAGCATTATCACAAATATGCCTCCTGCCATGATATCCATATTGTCCATTAATAATTCCATATTGATGCGTCCTCCCTGCCATTCTTTTTCCGATACATCATTCTAAGATTAACTGAAACTATAACTTGGATTGATGTACTATTGATTATTATAACCAATTCACTTGAACTTAACAGTTCCTATCGGTCGCAAGTTTCGACATTTATCCGGTATTGCATGGCAAACTTTCGCCGGTAACTTGGTATTGACTTTTATTGTGTTGAGTATAATATAAATATGAGACAAAATTGGTGTTTCTGTTCACGCCATAGTGTGAGTAGAAGCAAAAAACAGCATTGAGGAATAAACTACAACATTGCTCATAGCATTAAAGAATATAGAGCAGGAATGCAAGAAAGGATACATATATTTATGAAGAAAATAGTTATGACAGGCGGCGGTACTGCAGGTCATGTCACTCCAAATATCGCTCTTATGCCGGCACTTAAGGAGGCCGGATACGATATCGAATACATCGGCTCAGTCAACGGAATGGAGAAGGGTCTTATCGAAGCCCAGAAGATTCCCTATCACGGCATTTCATCCGGAAAGCTGCGCCGATACTTTGACTGGAAGAACTTTTCAGATCCGTTCCGTGTGTTAAAGGGCTACGGCCAGGCTGTAAGCCTCATGAAAAAGCTTAAGCCTGATGTAGTATTTTCTAAGGGTGGCTTCGTTTCCGTACCTGTCGTGCTTGCTGCAAAGCACTGCCATGTGCCTGCTATCATCCACGAGTCGGATATCACCCCGGGACTTGCCAACAAAATCGCCATAAAGGGCGCCAAAAAGGTCTGCTGCAATTTCCCTGAGACCATGAAATATCTGCCTGCTGACAAGGCCGTGCTCACCGGCTCACCTATCAGACGCGAGCTTTTTAGCGGCGTTGCCGAAAATGCCATAAAGCTTTGTAATTTTCCTGACCACAATAAGCCTGTCATCCTCATCATCGGAGGAAGTCTTGGCTCTAAAAAGGTCAATGAAGCTGTCCGTGAAATTCTTCCTGAGCTCCTTAAGGATTTCTACGTGATTCACCTCTGTGGAAAGGGCAATCTGGACAACAAGCTTGCCGGTATTACAGGCTATGCACAGTTTGAGTACGCCAATGCCGAGCTCACCGACATGTTTGCGCTGGCTGACATGGCTATCTCAAGAGCCGGAGCCAACTCTATCTGCGAGCTGCTTGCTCTGCACAAGCCAAACATCCTGATCCCTCTGTCTGCTGCTGCCAGCCGCGGAGACCAGGTCTTAAATGCAAAATCCTTCAAAAAGCAGGGCTTTTCATATGTCATCGAGGAGGAGGAGCTCACAAAGGATTCTCTGCTTAGCGCAGTAAAAGAGGTGTACGGCAACAGGGATAAATATAAGAATGCCATGGCAAAGAGCGGTCAGATGGATTCCATCGCTACTATCATTGATTTGATTAACTCTCAGGTGAAGAAATCGTCATAGCGTCAATCTTGAATATCATTGAATATTATAAAATATTATAAAATTTTCAAGCGTCCTTGCATATTATAAAATATTATAAAAATAAAAGTCCGGATATGAACCACATTTGCATATCCGGGCTTTTTGTTTTCAACAATATATAACTATTTGTAACTATTACATGCTCATCTCATCGCAGATTTTCTTCATCTCGTCATCAGTGAACTCCTTGTGGTTCCACTCGATGACATTCTTGTTGTCATCTGACTCATATCTTGGAATCAGGTGCATATGGAAATGGAATACTGTCTGACCGGCCACCTCGCCATTGTTCTGTACCAGGTTGTAGCCTTCACAGCCAAGCACCTCTTTCTCGTGTGTCATAATCTTCTTTGCAAGCTTTGCTGCCTTAGCAAGTGTCTCATCCTCAATCTCGAAAATATTTGCATAATGCTGCTTCGGAAGAATAAGTGCATGTCCCTTTGTAGCAGGACTTGCATCGAGTATTACCTCGAAGTCATCATCCTCATAGATTGAATTGGTCGGGATGTCCCCATTTGCCAGTTTACAAAAAATACAGTTATCGTCTTTCATCCTTGTCACCTCATATATATTATAATTATTATGCAACTGATATGTAATGACCTATTCAAAACCACTTTTGCGAATGTGCGTGGGGTGATTCTGAATAGTTACATTATTTTAATCAAAAAGTTGCTGTAATTCAAAAGTTGCTGTAATCAAAAAGTCAGTTAAAACGGGAATATCTGGTCGAGCATTCGCAGTGTCTTAAAATTGCCCTTTGCTGTCATCTCTCCGGTCATAAATGCTCTCTGGAAGGTCATGTGACCATCTATTATAGACTCCATGATACTCTTTGAAATTTTGGCATATACATCCACTATATCCTCTTCGCCATAGTGTATATCCAGCTTATCCTCATCCACCTTTATATATAATGGATTTTTAATACCCTCTATATTAAATGAATAGCCGGCCTTAAATTCACGAAGCGGAATAAAATGAGCTTCAAGCTCCTTGATATATGGCATGTCATCTGTGGATGCCTGCTGACCGAGCATATCCTTGAACATGGTTGCAAGCTCCTCGATATCCTCCTTCTGCTGCTTGACATATGTATCATCAGACACATACTTCGACAGCTGCTCACTCTCCTGTGGGGTGAGATTGAGCTGCTGTGTCCTGAGCACGCTTTGCTTCACTGCCTGATTACTTGTCGGCAGACTCTTAATCTTCTGGGATATCGTGCGATACAGATTCTCCGCGCGTTTTTCTATTATGAGATTGTACTCCTTATTGAGCTGAAACGCAGTAATATCCTCTACATATCCGCATAGTCCTGAGCACGGCAGACCGCCAAGTATCTCCCATGCATTGCAAAGTGTGGTCTCCGCCTCGCGCTCTCCATATGTGGTAGACATGACAATAGGCTGCATATATGTATTGCTTATCTTTTCTTTGTCGCCGTAAAGCCAGCATGCATCAAGAAACTGCTGCATGTATCCGCCTATGCCAAGCCACTCAACCGTCGTGGCAAGAATGATTCCGTCTACATCCTTAAAGGTCTGTGGCAATGTAGCTATTTCATTCTTGTGCTCATAGATATTGTATCTCTCCACCTTTACGCGGAGCTCCTTTAGCACATTTTCTATCCTGCTTATCACATACAGTGTCGGATCGTCCAGTAAGCCTCTTCCACCATAATAAATATTTATCTTCATGTAGCTTCTCCTACCATTAATTTCTAGTTGATATTATATTTATTATATCTCTTTTTGCGATATAAAACAATTGAAATAACAAATCCGCCTACGAGCCCGCCTCCATGAGCCCAATTGTCCACTCCCTGCGTTGAAACTCCATAATATATCATCAGAATAACCATAAATACAGCCTGCTGCCTGCTGATTCCATCATAAAAGCCTCTGTTTGCTATAACTATCCACACAAGTGCTCCCACCAGACCAAATATCGCCCCGGAAGCACCTGCCGATACCGCATAGTCATTATTATAAAGCATAACGATGTATGACAATACACTTCCACACATGCCTGCTGCCAGATATGTAACTAAAAGCTTCACATGCCCCACGGCTTTCTCCACTATCTGACCGACAGCACCTAAAACCACCATATTGTTAAGTATATGCATCAATCCAAAATGCATAAACATCGAAGTGAACAGCCTCCAATACTGGCCATCCTTTATATACTCAGGGTACATGGCTCCGTGGGCTGCCATATACTGTGCATCAAGTGTGCTGCCTGATATACTCATCAGCACAAAAACTATTATATTTACCACTATTATGCCAATTGTCATATATGGTTTTGTATCAATGCATTTTATATTCTGCAAATTTGTGGGGTCTCCTTAATTTTCATATTAAATACTTTTCTTCTTATTATAAATTTTAAGGAGCTTATTTGCAACAATTATACAAACCGATACTTAACATCGGCAAATCTGATGATATCATTTGATTTGAGCTGCTTCTTCTGCTTGTACGCAAGCACCTCATTATTCACAAAGGTTCCGTTTGTAGAGTTTAAATCCTCCAGATAAAATTCCTGGTTTTCTCTGTTTATAACCGCATGAAAATGACTTATTGTATCCTTGCCTATTACCGCATCGGCCTCGTCTCCCTGACCAATACGCGTACAATCCTTATCTATTATTATATTACTGCGGTTTTCCATGCCTTCATACAAAAGCATACCCTGAGGATGCTCCCTGTAATCGCTCAGACATACTGTGGGGTGTATCTGACGCGGTACAGGCTCAGGTGCAGCCTCTGAGCTTGGATGTATAAGCATGGTGTCATCTATTTTTTCACAATTTTCTTTTCGTTTTTCTTTTTTAAACCATTTTCTGCCTGTGTCCGTTTTTTTAGGCTTTTCTGTTACTGCTGCCTGTTTCTTTCGCTCTGGCAGCCTGATATCCAGCTGCTCCAACAGATACACCCGAAGCTTATCGTACAGTGTAGGCTTTATCTGCTCCTTCGGCTCCTCTACCCTGACCTGTGGCTGTGAAATCGGCGCAACCACCTCCTCCACCGGCTTTTCAGCTACCTTTTTCTGACGCTCCTCGATTATGGCATTTCGAATATCAGCGATACTGTAATTGCCATTTATGGTTTTCTCGTATATGCCATATGCTATATGTATCGCTTCAGCATCACTGTGATCAAGCTTTGTGAGCATATACTCCATCAAATGCTGGAAGGTATTGCAAATGGTTTTCATCTGTGCCGGGTATGCTGTAAAATATATTTCCTCATCCTGATTTACCCCTTTTATGTGTATTAGCTGAGGATCAAGCACCAGAGATTCTGCGCTGACAAGATGATTCTCCAAAAGCTCCATCTTGTTACAGATACTCACCACAAGCTTTTCAAGAAACTCAAGCTTTATATCATTGTACTGGCAGCGCATTTCCAAAGACTGGACTCCTGATATATCATACCAGTACTGCCCTTCATTATTCACATAACACTTCTCCATCGGCAGAAAGCCCGGAATATTGTTTTTCAGCAATATCTTTTCATCTAGCGGCCTCACCTCGTCACAACGCAGCTTCATAAAGCTGCCTGTCATTTTTCTCTCATATACTATTTCATTAGAATTCATTTACTACCTCTTTCAAAACCTGATAATTATAGAAATCATCCACCAGCCACATATCAGTAGCATACTCATAAGAGCTGTCTTCCTTCATTTCGTTATACAGCACAAGTCCCATCTTCATCGCTATCGCAAGCATAACAACAAATATAGGTATAATAATTGTTCCCTCCACTGTATAACTGCCCTTTAACCCATAAGATAAATCTATATTTAATTTATTTTCAGTCACATAAATACCTCCGTCAATCCATATCCCAGCAGCAGAAATGGTGTAAATGCAATCTGCATCTTTCTCCCCACTCTGCCTGATGCAATTAAAATAACGGAAATTATTCCTGCTATTGTAAGCCCCATCACCATAGTGCTGCACACTATGTCAGCAGTCACGAACAATCCCATCAAAGTCACAACAGCAGCATCTCCATATCCTATCTGCTCCCTTGTAAGAAACGCTGCTGCCATAAGCACTATTCCGGGAATCAGGGCAACAGCCACTGACATAATTGACTGCTGTGCATAAATAGAGCTTATAATACCCACAATCCCCATTACTATCAATACAACGACCGGTATCTTTTTTGTTGAAAAGTCGATTATACTGATTATTCCAAGCAAAATGATAAGTTGTATCATGTTCCTTCTCCTTTACATTTACTGCACAGGTTTTTGCCATTCACCTCTGATTTGTGCACCTTATGTACTGTCCGCTTAAGCTTACTGCATCCAAGCTTTCCGTGATAGCTAGTGCCATAATCTGTTATAAATACCGTTGAACCTTCTGTTTTTTTATCCGCGGCACAATAACACGCGTGGTATTTCCTACCATCTTTGTTTCTGCTTGCCCCCACCTGAGACCATTTGATGCTCTTTATGCTCAGATCCAGGTAGTTGCACTGCTCGGACAGGTGATAAACACTGCCATAGTCCGTGTAAAACACATAGGGATCCGTTTTTTCACCGGGATTTTTTCCTGTCCATTTTCTGCTGTTGCTATGATCCTCTATCCATATTCCATCCACAGTAAAAAAGCTCACTGGAAGCTTTACCTTGTACTTTGCCTTAAGCGAGACATCATCACCATCCATACTTGAGCCAAGCAGTGACACTCCATACCTTCCGCCGCTCACGTATGTATCAATGTGCTTCGAGTCAGATATTTTACTCCTAAAGAGTACCTCTGCAGTTGCCACTGAGACAACGGACGAATCGTTTGCACTGCTTGCTAACGCACTCATCCGGGCTGAATAGTACAGTGCCGCTTTTACCTGCGACTCCACCTGAACCACCCTGAAGAAAAAAAGTATAAATACAAAAAATCCTGCTACAAGCGGAAATATTACCGCAGCCTCAAGTGTATAAGACGCCTTGAGGCAGGTGCATGAGGGCATCTTTTGAGAACTATCATCGCCTGGGAGTTTGGCCTTTCTATAAAGTTTTTTTATGTGGAACTTTACTTTATTAACAAAAGACACCTTCATACACCTGCCTTTCTTATTTCCTTTCTTATTTCCTTTCTTATTTTGTCAGCGTCCGTAATAGGAATACTTTGCCTGATTTTTAATGGTATACTCGTTATCTGCCCCATCCAACAGATTCACAAAGCATAAAAATAAGCCATGATATTTGTAGCTTACATCTGCACTAAGCTCACAGATTGCATTGTCCATTCTAAAGCCTTCATGACCACCGGTCATGCGTACTGTAGCCTCCTGCACATCCATCGAACGATAAGCTATATTTTTCATGCTCTTTGTAAAAAGCAACATTCCAAGATATGATTTGTAGCCTATTCCTTCACTTGAGCTTTTTGCCTTCACCTGCCCTGTGAGCATGCTTGTCATGCCATACAGACTGGAGGTCCATGACGTATCACTTTTTATCAGCGGAATCTTATCTCCATCCAAAAGTGCCCTTAAATCCAGCACACTCTCACAGAATGCCCAGGCCGCCAGAATTCCCTTTTCCACCCCTTCAATTACCTCCGGTGTCAGAGTAATTCCACCGATAATTGTGGCAAGAGCCATCGCCTGTGCCTGCTTTGATGCGCTTCCTGCCAGGTATGTCATATTGACAGCCGCACGCAGAGCCAGTATTTCTGCTATAACAATCTTCAGATTATCCTTATCACTTGCCCTGCCTCCTATGATATACTCCACCTCATAGTTTAGGGCATGGTTCGGATTTGTATCAGTGTAGCAGCTCATATATGTCAGAATATACTGCTGCATAAGCACCTTTGCATACCAGTCATCACTGCTTTCGGACCAGCCTCCCGTTCCTTTATGCAGGCTTCGCCCGGACACTCTGGCTGATGTGTCAATACTGTTTCCTGACACAGTGCTTTCATCAACCACCTGTGATAATATGCCGGATGCCTTTACCTTTTGCACCTTTACCAGCGGATTTTCAACTGTATTATCGCTGCCGGCGCCTTCTGCTTTGCTTTCTGATGTCTGCTTTCCTTTTGAAGCCGATGAAGGCGCACTGTAAGCTCTGGGCGGTGACGATTTTGCTATGCTTTTGCCTCCGCCTTCATGAGCTGCATTGTCCTTTAAGGCTTCCAGCGCACTATCTATCTTACTGTCATCATACTCACCTGCAGACTTGTTTTCATTCAATGAGCTGTACTGACTGTAAAGATTTCTGACTGTCTCATAACCAATATTTTTCTTCATATATGATACAACTGCATTTGTATATACATCGCCTCCATCATCTGTCATGAGTACATATTTCATGGCTTCGGGTTCCTCCATTGACAGCCTTAACATGCTGGTGCCGTTTACAATAGTGCCTCCGGCAAAAGTGCCCGAATCCCCTATCTTAAAATTATCAGTCGTCAGCTTTTTCATATACGACTTGACATTTTCGATATCCACATTGCCCATTGCGTCACTTCCGGCATCGTATGCAAGCAAATGGTATTCATCCCACAATGGCCTGCAATACTGTGCAAAAACTGATTCTGCTACAGCCTCTGAATTCATGTCTGCTATATTGATAAGTGTCAGATTCCTGCCGGCTTCAAGTACAGTAAACAGAAACTGTGACACCAGCATGAGAAGCATCGTGGCAAATATCGTTATACTGCCTCTCACACTTTACCAGCCTCTCTTGTGATTGTTTGAAAGATATTGTTTACAAGTGTCGTAAGCTGCTTCTTAAAAATCAGCACCAAGCCGATTAACACGACAATTATCAGTATCATTTCCACTACTCCGGCGCCATCCTCATCCAATAAAAAATTCTTAAATCCTAACATAATTTTTCCTTTCTACATCTTAAAATCAATAATTGCGGGTGCTATTACTATTGCTATAACTATAGCCATCATAATCATCATCGGCATAAGCATTTTTGTACCGGCCTCCTCGCCCAGCTTCAAAGCCAAAAGTCTCCTCTCATCAAATGCATCCTCCGATTCCTTCTCGAGCATCTCACATACACCCTTACTTCCTTTGTGAATACTCTGTAAAATAATGCGTACAAGCTTCTGGTAGCACGGCAGCTTTACTCTTTCCGCAAAGCCTGCGTATGCTTTTCTGCCTGTCATGCCATCTGAGATTTCTCTCTCCGTCACAAGCATTTCCTCGTAAGCGGGCATAATATTTTTATTATTATTTTTCCGCTCATCAAGATATCGAGCGGTAATCCTATTCCATGCCTGCTCCACAGTCATTCCGGAACCCATCAAAACAGCCATTTTACTGACTATCTCCGGATATTCGAGCTGCAGCTGTATATTCCTCTCCTTCTGCGCTGTCTTCTTTTTTTCCTTTTTCTCAAGCACCAGAAGAACTATAACAACAACTTCAAGCAAGGCTATTTTACCTGCCGTATTGCTTTTTTCCTGCGTCCAGCTAAGCTTCACTCCATCTACCTCATCCGGCAGCGTGAGCTTTTTTGTACCGGCCTTTGACATCTCACTGTCAATATGTCTGTTGATATCCTTTATGAGACGCTCTCCTGCATCCAGTTCATCCGGAAATACCACAAACGAGAAATCGTACAGCTGTCTGTGCTCGCCACAGGAAAGCTCAACGCTTGCACTAACCAGCTTTCCCTGCTCATCATCAGCTGCCTCAAATGCATCCTGTTTCACATCTCCGTCAATATCAACCACATCATAGTCACTCAGTGTCCACTCTGCCTCCACGGCTCCTTTGGCATATGCTTCCTTCATATTTATATGCCCTCTGACCTGCTCTACACTCTGGCCTTCTTCGCAAAAGCTCTCGTCTATCTCTTTTTTTGCCTGTGTAAACAGCTCGTTCGCCTGTTTATCTGAAGGCTTTTCCTCCCTAAGCTTCAGCTGATAGCTGTAATCCTCGTCGAGTCCATCTGCATTCAGCACCAGGTCATATATCGCATCGCCGTCACCTGTATCGTTGCGTGTAAGTGTATTGTCAGTTATGGCATTTGACGACATATCCATGATAAAAGCAAAAACCAAAACTATAACAAATAATGCTGCTATTCTAAGCCTCTTTCCTCCCGTCATATGCCTATTCCTACCTGTAAAAATTTCTTTGCCAGCTTAATTGCCCCTGCATAGGCTAAAAGACAGGTACTCATAAAGATTACCCCGATCAGGTTTCCATATAGTGCAGACATATAGTCTCTTGAAGACAGCTTTAAAAATGCCAAAAGAAATATCGGAATATAGTTCATAGTCTTTTGCTCGAGCCTTTTGGCAGAGACCGCGACCTCTATCTGCCTGTTGGTATCATACTTTGTCCACATCCTGTAAGTGGTGGACTCTATGATATCCACAAACCTGCCCCCGCTTCTCTTAGCAAATGAGAAAATATCAGAAAAATTGACTATATCCTCCAGACCACTTCTATGAGCAAATTCAGACAGCACTGCCTCAAAGGTCTGATTCATCTTTATCTGTCTGTTCATCTCCTGTATCTCAGACAGCATAAGCGAGTCATTTCCATACATGAGCTGCATCTCTTTTTCTGCCTCCAGCCATGCATTCTCCACGGAATATCCTGCCAGCATATTCGAGCTCAACACCTTAAGTACATTCATAAACTCTTCATTTAGTTTTTCCTTTTGCCTTCTGACGCCCTCCTGTCTGCACAGCTTCGCACAATACACAAACACCGCCGGAAAAGCAATAACCACAATGGGACTGTCATAAAACAAATATGCGATAATCACTGTGGCAGCCATACTTTTTATGAAAACAATCCCCCAGTCCTTTGCAGACATGGAATATCTGCTGTAATCCATATAATCAAAACCCTTCGTAACTGTTCAGTAGCATATAAGCCTATACTGACAGCTACAGCCTTTCTTACTTTAAATGCCACATAGCATTCTATACACTAAGCCCTGCTGCCATAAGCTTGTCGATGTGGCAAAGTGTCCCTGCTTTCTTTAAAAAGCCCTGTATCCTGCCGCTGTCCAAAACACCTGTTTCCTCAAAACGATACAGCGTATGCAGCACAATTTCACCATTCATAAAGCCATCCACCTCTGATATCTCGAGCACTCTCCTGCTCTTATCTCTCAGCCTGCCAAGCTGGACAATGATATCTATTCCCGAAGCTATCTGCTGCCGTATCGCATTGAGTGGGAAATCCTGCCCTTGAAGCACCATAGTCTCAATTCTTGAAATGATATCATGCGGTGAATTGGCATGTCCGGTGGACAACGAGCCATCATGCCCTGTATTCATAGCCTGAAGCATATCCAGTGCCTCTGCGCCTCTGCACTCGCCCACTATAATCCTGTCCGGTCTCATACGAAGAGCCGTCCTGATAAGATCTCTTATTGTAATTGGAGTAACCCCATCGGTGTTTGCATTTCTGGTCTCAAGCCTTACTATATTTTTAGCCCCCAGAAGCTGTAGCTCCGCCGAGTCTTCAATTGTAATAATTCTCTCATCATCCGGAATATACTGGGACAAGGCATTCAGGAACGTCGTTTTACCTGAGCCTGTACCACCGGAAATAAATATATTGTATTTGGCCTGTGTCAGTATCTGCAGAAGCCTTGCCACCTCCGGCGAAAGAGCTTCTATCTCAACAAGCCTCTCCATGCTCATAGGATGCTCCGGAAACTTTCTGATTGACACAGCCGAGCCTCCTATAGATATGGGGTTTAGCACTATATTTACCCTGGAGCCGTCACTAAGCCTGGTATCAACTATCGGTGATGCCTGATTTACAACCCTGTTATGGCGTCCCACGATCTGCTGTATCACATCCTCCAGCTTCTCCTCCGATGAAAAATGACCCTTGAACCTTTGGATTCTTCCGGCTTTTTCATAGAATATATCGTTTGGACCGTTTACCATAATTTCGGTCACATCCCTGTCATCCACCAGCTCCTGCAGCACATCAAGCTTACGCAGAGAGTTGAATATGGTGCGCTCAAGCTCTGCCCTGTCCTTTATGGTCATGGGTCTGTCGCGTGCCTCTCTTGAAACCACACTTCCGATTAGATCGCATATTTCCTCATCGCTCAGCTCTCTGGACAAATCCATTTCAGAAAGTATAATATCTCTTATTCTCTGTCCAAAATCATCCAACACACGAAATACCCCGAGTCATGTTTCTTATGACATCTCCAAACTCATTCCACTTCCACAGCTCTACAAGCTTCTCACACGAAGATACCGGCATCGTAATGACCGGAGGCTCAATCAGCTTAATCCGCTCAACTACATTGCTTAAGCCTCTTTCCATCAGCTCCTCTGTAAACTCGTACTCTCTCCACTGGCTGATTCCGCCCTTTTTCTGCACCAGATAGATATCACTGCATCTATCAAGGATATCAAAAAAGCCCTTAAATCTTGTGCCCATATTGAGAACTATGCAGTCATAGTGCATTTCCTTGCCGAGCATCTGAAGCAGATTGTTGCAGATTACCATATTTATCTCACACAGACACTCTGTGTTCTCAATCGGATATACATAGTCCAGCTTCTGCTTTCTTCCTATACAGCTGTTTATCCTGTTGGTCGAGTATCGTCCGGATTCGGCCATCACCAACAGCTCGTCCAGATTATGCTCCACACTCTGCTCGAGCATCCGCGATAGTCCGCTGTTCTCCTGAAAATCAATAAGCAGCACCTTTTCATTCTCACTCAGAATAGATGACAAAGTCATCGCAAAAGGCATCTGGTACTGATTATCAGCAAGTGAATACACACTTATAAGCCTCGTCTGACCTATCAAGGAGCCCTCGCTCGTCAGGTCTCTCACCTCACCGCCCACATGCTTTAGAATCTCTTCCACTATGCGGTTTACTTCCTGATATTTTTCCACAAAATATATGCCCTCCTCACTCTCAATAGGTGTTTCCTCAACAATCTGTATCAGCGGGATATCATTGTTATTCCACCGGTCAAGCTCACTTGAAAGCATGATATCTATCTCGCCCTCTAAGTGTTCAAGCTGGTCTTTCATGGTATACATGTGAATCTCCAGCTGATCCTTGTAATGATTCATCAAATAGCATGTCAGTCTGTCGCCATATTCCGAATCCTCAATATAAATTCCTAATCTGATTTTTTTCATCTACGGTACTTTAAATCTCCTTTCTTCACCTCATGCCGTAAAACCATATATCTGCCATGACCGTTCCCAAAAGCACGTATACCGCGAAACTAACAGCTTTCCCCTGTCCGCGGTACCGCATAAATCTGCCACACAGTATACCGTTTAAGTATAAAAATCCATCCCTCATACGCATAAAGAGCTCCTTTTTGAGCACCATGCTTATGAGACCATAGCCTGCTGCCGCCACAAAAGCGGCTGCCATGCACAAGGCGGTAAATTTTAAATTTGTAAATGCACATACTACTGAAAATAACTTGATATCCCCGGCTCCTAAAATGCCTGAAAGATATAAGAAATATAAAATGACAACCGGAAAAACTATATCTGGAAGAAACCAGACGATGCTCGCTACCTTGCCCCCCACTAAGCGAAATAGAAACGCACAACCAAGTCCCGTCAGAATCAGCCGGTTACTGATTCTATAATTTTTGAAATCCCCAATTGCTGCTACTGTAAGCAGTATATACAGCATGAGGTGTGATATTAATTTCACAATCACTGTATTTTCATCACCTCTCCTTTCGTGAGACGAATTATAACAACGCAATCCTGATTTTGTCTATAGCTTTTTTTAAAATAAATGCTTTTTGTTAGTTATCCACAAAATGCAGCCGCAAGCAATACATTAATCCACAGTCAAAGCCTTGATTTTACTGATTTTTCACATGTCAAAAGCACTTTTTACAAAATCTGTGAATAGAAGAAACTCTTTTGCTTATACTTGTATTAAGACTTATTTTGTTGGAGGAATTCATGAAATTATTTAAAGAAACGCCTGTAAATGACGGTTACAAGACCTTGCAGGATGACATCAGAAAAACAACAGATGAACTTCAAATTGTATACACCAACCTGGAAAATGTGGTTGAGCCCGATTTAATTGACTATTATATCTATCAGGCCAAGGCCGTTTCCATGCGGTATAAATTTCTTTTAAACTGTGCCAAGCGGCTAAATGAGGTTTAATGAGGCTTAATGAACTAAAAAAGAGGCCTCCTACGCAAGGAAGCCCCTGTTATCATCGTTTATAAAGCTCTCCGTGAGCCTGCCCTTTCCATAGGTCATGCCCGCATAGACCTTCTGCGCATTGTCCATAAGCGGTGCCGATTTGTCACCGGCAGCTACGGTTTCAAAGCTGCTTCTTAGCTTTTTCATAATGCCGTCGGCCTCATCCACCAATGACACATCAAGTGAGTAAAGCACTGTGGAAAAAAGCCTCTTGCAGTATGAGTACAGTGGATAAAGCTGTCCTGCGAGAGGATACTTAAAATCAAGCGCACCTATCAGCTCATCGAGCGCTGCCTGTACATCCGCCACCGCCTTTTTCAAGGCTGCCCTCTCATTAGAAGCGAGGGCAGCCTTTACATCATCCGAAAACCCAAAATATATATCATACATAACAAGCACAAGCCCACCGTTGTTGCACTCACAAAGCCTCCTGGTGAGCTCCTGCTTCAATTCATTTTTCATTGCATATTACCTCGACAATAGTGAAAGTACCTGCTGTGGCAGGTCATTTGCCTGAGACAGCACTGAGATTCCGGCCTGGTCGAGAATATTCTGTGCTGCGTATTCCGTCATCTCGGTTGCCATATCGGTATCCATGATATTGGAATATGCACCGGTCATGTTCTCAGAGGTCTCAGAAAGACTGCTCTCAGCAGATTCCAGACGGTTCTGGAAGGCTCCTATCCTTGAGCGCACGCCTGAGACATACTCTATCGCATCATCAAGTGTGGACATTGCCTTGTCTGCACCACCCTTTACCGTCACATCTACAGTATCCAGATAAAGTGTCTGTGATGACACCTCAGGTATCCTGATTTTCATCTCCTGACCCTCGTTTGCGCCAATCTGCACCGCCATATTTCCGATATCGGAAATATCTATCTGCAAATCCCTGCTTCCCGCTGTCATATCCATATCACTGCTCAGCAGAAAATCCATTGAAAAGCCACTGTTTCCTACCACATACACCCTGTTGCCGTCGGCTCTTATTGTCTTGTCCGACAGATTTTCTCCGCCTGTAACCACGGCATCCTTACCGTTACTTTTGAGCTGCATATTTCCACTGCCATCGTCGGCATTCTCATAGTCTGCACCTGCCAGAGCCTTAAGCGATGAAGAAAGAGTTATATTTACTGTGCTGTCGCTGCCGTACTCATTGGATAAAAAGCTGATGCTATCACCATTCACCTGCATCGTAGTACCGGCTGTGGTCGCAGCCTTCTGCAATGCCTGGATATACTCATCCTGAGTCATATCTGCCTTCACAGCCACACTCACACCGTTTATTGAAATCGTTCCCTCTGCATCAGGCTTTGTGGCAGAAGTAAGACTTCCTGTTGCCTGTGTTGCGAGCGAATTTACTGTGAGGTCATATTTATCTGACGCCACATTGTCTGAGAAATTTATTCTGGTAATATAGCTGTTCACCTGAGTCATATTGCCATTTGCATCCTTCTGCCTTACATAGACGCGTGTATCACTCGAACCGTCGAGCAGTGACTTTGTATTGTACTCAGTATCGCCCGATATACGGTCCACCTCCTTGGTGAGCTCATCTATCTCTGACTGCAGCGCCTTTTTATCATTCTCAGAATATGTATCTGAAGCGCCCTGAACTGCAAGCTCCCTGATTCTCTGGAGCATGCTGCTTACCTCACCAAGTGCTCCGTCTGCTATTTTCATGACATTCTGCGCATCTGATGAATTTGATTTTGCCTGGTCAAGAGCTTCTATCTGTGCCTTCATCTTGTTGGAGATAGCCATTCCTGCCGGATTGTCCTCAGCTGAATTTATCTTGTAGCCGCTTGAAAGCCTTTTCATAGACTTTGATAATCTGTTTTCTGTACCGAGAAGCTGCTTATTTGCCCTGACAGCACTCATATTCCTGTTTATTTTCATGTGTTTTCCTTTCCTGATAATTTCTCAGGCATCCTTGCTGTAGTATTAACATTCCGTTGTCTAATAAGTATATCGAACTACTCAAAAAAAATCTTTATAGTATAATTTGCAATTAAATGCAAATCGTATTATAATAGGCACATTAAAAGACTAATAGGAGGAAACAATAATGGCTAGAGTTACTAAGGACACTATGATTGGTGATCTTCTTCAGATTGACCAGAACGTGGCACCATTACTTTTAAATATCGGCATGCACTGTCTCGGATGCCCATCATCACAGATGGAGACAATCGAAGAGGCTGCTATGGTTCACGGACTTGACCCGGATGATCTTGTCGTTGAAATCAACACTTTCATCGATCACGACCTCGGTTAATTTACGAAAAGACGGCTTGCTTATGCAGGCCGTCTTTTATTTGCAATCAATATTCTGTTAAAGTGCTACTAACGTCTGGATGGCAGCTTCTTCAATAATCACATTACCATGCTCCTTGAAAAATGCTTCATTGGCAGGCACATAGTTCTTCTGATATGCGTACTCTGAAATAATATTGCACACCTTGTTGAACTCCTTTGGAGTATGCCCGCTCTTGTGAGCCACAAGATAATACTTATTGCTTGAAGCATCCCTGTATAAGTCATTTCTGCCGCTGTAAAAGCCGTCAAGCACATGCGAAATCCTGCGCACATCATCAAATTTATCGAAAACAAACAGCTTTACTACGTCAGCCTCTGCCTGCTCTTCTGTAATATCATCAGTACTCTGCTCACTATCAGCTGCCTTCTCATTTTCCTTCTTGATACGCTCAAACAGCTCCAAAATATCAGCAGCTCCCTTTATCACAGGAGGCTGTCCTGCATTTCCCAAGTCCGTAAAGTCGTCATCTGCCTCTGAAAACTTTGAAAATCTGGTGTCAAGCTCATCCGGATATTCAACCTTTGTGATGATAAGCACTATAGACTCTGATGGCAGCGGAATCGCCTCTACCATGAGCGGAATATCATTGGTTTCAAAGCCAAACTCATAATTTGCCTGCTCTACCATATCTTTAAAAAGGCTTTTTGCCTTTGCTGATCCATATGCCAGTTCGCTTATTTTTATATGTCTGTCCTCAAGATCCTCTCTTGTAAGAGTACAGCGGATCTGATTATCATTTACTTTCTCAATTTTCATATTTTTCACATCCTTTTCCGAAAATATCCGTGTAAATCGTAAAACTATTATAATAAACCCCCGCCATATTGTAAAGCGTGAGCCCTATTAAAAAAAAATAAAAAAAGTGTTGCAATTATTTTACGGGTATGTTATAAGTTATCCATGAGATGTGCGCTCGACCCAAAAGGAGCGTATGAAAAATACAAATCAATCTTTGTTTGGCAAATATGAGATGATTAAAGATCTCGGAACCGGCAGCTCCGGTAGCGTTACGCTTGTCAGACACATATCTATGGATCAGGAGAGAGCTCTAAAGAAAGTTCCTAAAGCTTCTGCTTTCGCCGAATCCGCATTATCAGAAGCAAGACTACTCAAGTCTCTTGAGCATCCGTCTATACCACGTATATTTGACTTCGAAGAGGACGATGCTTTTTACTATATCGTCGAGGAATATATCGACGGCGAGACATTAGATTCATTTTTGCTTCATCAGCAGTTAATTTCCCCAGGTTTATTTTTTAATATTTGTGAACAATTATGTAATGTTTTTATCTATCTGCATACACAGATATCTACTCCCATTATCTACAGGGACCTTAAACCGGAGCATATTATAGTATGCCACAATAAGCTTAAGCTTATCGATTTTGGTGTATCGACATATGTTACCCGAAAGGGAAATAACTTCAATCACTATGGGAATATAGAATTCTCTGCCCCCGAATGCTTTATTGAGGACACAATTACACCGACGGCAGACATTTACAGCTTAGGTCAGCTTCTGCAGTATATACTGACCTTTACCCCAGACAGCTTTTCCCATAAGTTCCAGCATATTATCCAAAAAGCAACAACATCTGATGCATCACTGCGCTACGTGACTGTCGCAGAGCTATATCAGGAAATACAGGAAAATCAAAATTTAACAGGTCAGCCACATCTCATACACAAGATAGCAGTTTTAGGCAGTCACAGAGGCTGCGGCTCCACCCACGTGGCCGTTTCCCTCACCTGCGAACTCAATATCCTTGGATATCATGGTATCTACATAGACTCAGCAAAAAGCATACTTTGCCATGGTAATCACGACGAACTGCAGATTTTTAAGCAGAAAAACGGATATTATTATTACAAAAGCTTTCAGGGCATACCGGACTACAGTGACGGTATACAGTTCAATATTCCAGAGGATGCAATACAGATATACGACCTTGGCACTGATGTGTGCAACGAGAAAATATATGACATGGATCTCGTATTATATGTATGTAACGGCAGCTTTTGGCATCTGAATGATATCTACAGGAATCATTCTTTTCTCAAAAAAATGACAGCTTCCCTGAGTGTTATATGTAATATGTGCAGCAGGCAGGATGCCTCCGCGATTGCAACTCTGCTTAATTGCAGTGTTTATCACTTTCCTTATGACAGCGATATGTTTAAGAGCTCTGTCCAAAAGGAAAAGCTGATTCAAAGACTGTTAGAACTAAAAGGAGGAGCATCACTATCAGACACTTTAAAAGGATATTTAAGAAGGTCCATTCTGCACCACAGCTAGTTGGGGTCTGTGGCAGCGTTCACAATGTAGGCACAACACATATAAGCCTTGCTCTTTGTAATTATATGAGCAATAAATGCATGTATAGAACCGCCTATGTTGAGCTGAATGGTACACACGAAATTCTTTCACTGTCAAGGACAGCAGACGAAAAGGTTTTTACATATAAGAATGTAGATTTCTTTCCTCACGCAGTCATGTCCACACTAACTGAAATTTTAAACATGAGATACGAGCGTGTGATAATTGATTTCGGCATACTTAACCCAAACACCCTGAAGGAATTTATGAGGTGTGACGTAAGAATCGCCGTGTGTACAACAAGTAAATGGAACCGGGGCGCTTTGAACAGAATTATCGAGCTATTCAATTCAAACAAAATAACTGATTCAGGAAGCGTAAAAATATTGTTTAATCTCGTGGAAAAGAAAAAGACAATTAACCATAATCATTTTAAGTATCCGGTGATAGGCTTTCCTTACTTAGAGGACCCGTTCCTCATCAATACCAGCCTGTTTGGCACTCTGGATAAGATATCAGAAAGGAATTAATATCACGATGCAAAATGACATCTTTAACCAGCTGTTTATCAATTTTATGTCCGAAGCCTTCGGAGGGCTTGTACTTTTAATGCCTCAGAGCGCTTCATGACATAAAGCCATTTGTTACTAGTCAGTTTTTACTCACAATCATTATATATAGACGGAGGTATTTTTATAGAAGAATAAACTATATTTATATATTGGAATTTTTACAGATATTTTATCAAATTAAACGAAACTAAAAATCAGCAATTAAATTGGGTGTGGAAAGCTCCGGAAATATCAATTTCAGAAAAATCTATACTTACGGATTAGTATCATATTTTATCATTCTGCAAGAAATCGATGTCAGCATATTTTTGGCTCTTTACCCCGTTTAAATGCAAAAAGACAACCAAAAGACATATTTTAAAAAGAAAAGCTTTGTGCGCGGGGGACGCTTTTGCTCCTTCCGCGCCAAAATGCATAAAAGAATTTCTTAATTTATTACAAATTTATTTCATATTATTTGAATAAGCTTTTTTACAATGGTATAATTAGCTTAAGCAATTTAGATATCAAATAATAGGAAAGGATTTTTACACATGAAAAAGAAAGTATTGCCTGCACTTATAGTAACCGGACTTATTATCCTCGTTGTAATAATAATGGGTATAACTGCTCTTATCAATAAATACACCCCTACGAAAAAGACAGAGGATCTGAAGGAGTATTTCAATATCTCTTCTGATGATGAGGCTGCTCTCATTGTAGATAATGAGCTATCCGATTACAAGGCTAAAATAATAGATGACAAAGTATACGTTGATTACAGGTTTGTTCATGACTCATTAAATTCCAGATTTTACTGGGATGCAAATGAGAATGTGCTTCTTTACACAACTGCATCTGATATCATCTCAGCTGCAGCTGACAGCAATAGCTACAGTGTCACAAAGCAGACCAATGACTTTGGCTATCCGATTGTGAAGGCTACCTCTGACTCTGCGCTTATCGCATTGGATTATGTAAAGCAGTACTCCAATATCACCTTTAATTCATATGATGACCCGGCACGCGTCGTCATCACAAGCAAATGGGATGAAATAGACAGTGCCACTGTAAACAAGTCTACCCAGATCCGCGTGAAGGGTGGCATAAAGAGTCCTATTCTAAAACAGGTGAAAAAGAATGATACGCTTACAATCCTTGATTCCGGTGACAAGTGGGATAAGGTTGCCACAGAGGACGGCATCATTGGATATATAAAGAGTAAGGCTATGTCCGAGAGCAAAAAGACCAAGCTTACAAATCCTGACTATGAGGAAGAGGCCTTTACACATATCAAGAAGGATAAGGATATCTGTCTTGCCTGGAATCAGGTAACCAGCAAGTCAGCAAACAGTAAGGTTGCCCAGGTAATTTCATCTACCAAGGGCATAAATGTAATGTCACCAACATGGTTTTACTTAAACGACAACAACGGTAATCTTGCAGATATAGCGAGCAAGGATTATGTCAGCTACTGCCATTCACAGGGCATTGAGGTATGGGGACTGTTCAGTAACTTTGAAAATACTGATGTAGATGCAGCATATGTGCTCACACATACATCCACGAGAACTACCCTGATCAATCAGATTATGTCGGCTGCATTTAACTATGAGCTTGATGGTGTAAATATCGACTTTGAAAATATCACAGAGGCAGCCTATGGAGACTCTTACATCGAGTTTATCAGAGAGCTTGCCATAAAGTGCCACAATAACGGTATATCACTTTCAGTTGATGTCACCGTACCTGCCAGCTTCAACAAGTTCTTCAATCGCTCTGATATGGCAAATTTTGCCGATTATATTGTGATTATGGGATACGATGAGCACTATAAGGGCTCTGATGCCGGCTCGGTTTCTTCCATTCCATGGGTAACTGAGGGTGTTGAAGCCACTCTGAAGGAGGTTCCCGCTGACCAGATTATTCTCGGTATGCCATTTTATACCAGAATATGGGAGCTCACTCCAAAGGAGGACGATGATGCCGTGACCGATACCGAGGATCAGTCAAAGTACACTGTTGCCTCACAGGTATATGGTATGGACGCAGCTGCCGCACAGCTTGCCACAAACAATGCCACAGCTTCTCTTGATGAGGAATCAGGCCAGAACTACGCTGAGTGGTCTGCATCCAACAAGCTGTACAAGGTATGGCTCGAGGACAGCACATCCTTAGAGAAAAGGCTCAAGCTCATCGACGACAATAAGCTCGCCGGTGCAGCCTTCTGGAAGCTTGGCTTTGAAAATTCATCTGTCTGGGATACTGTTATCAAGTATCTTGACTGATTGCATAAGGCTTTTTTATAGGTTATAAATGACAGCAGCAAGCATATAATATACAAACACACCCGATGCCTTCTATGTGCATCGGGTTTTTTATAGGTATTTTATATGAAAAAATATATGTCCATTTTAAAGAAAAACAAATACTGCCTGATTTTAGCTCTCTTTATCCTGTCCTTCTACATAGGAAGAGGTGTCTGCGCTCTTGCCAAAAATACCGGCAAAAATACCAATTCTACTGTTATTGTAATAGACCCGGGCCACGGTGGAAGTGATCCCGGTAAGATTTCCGCCTCCGGCGTCATGGAAAAGGATGTCAACCTGAGCATTGCAATGGCTCTTAAACAGCTGTTTGAAAATCGTGGCTTTACTGTTGTCATGACAAGAACCACCGACTGTGATCTCGCCCCGGATAATTCTAAGCATCCAAAAACCGATGATCTGACAAAAAGAGCTGCACTGATGTCTCAAAGCAATGTGGCTGTCAGCATCAGTATTCATCAAAACAGCTTTGAGGACAATACAAGCTGTGGCCCACAGGTTTTCTACTATGCGTCATCTGATACCGGAAAAGAGCTTGCATCCTCTGTTCTTGGGGCTTTAAACACTTCTCTTTGTGTCGCAAAGCCACGAAGCATCAAGCCCAACAAAGACTATTTTATACTAAAAAAATCCACATCCCCGACCGTAATCGTAGAATGTGGATTCTTGAGTAACCCTGCTGAGACACTTCTTCTTACTGACAAAAACTATCAGGATGACCTGGCGCATGCAATATATATCGGTGTTACAGACTATCTTGCCCAAGCACCCTCCGGGCATTTACAATAAACTGCTCTGCAATGTGATACAGTCTGGTGGTCTGGACTCCTTCACTGCCATCAGGCTGCTTTTCTGTCTCAGTATCTGATACCATAGGCTCTTTTGCAGATATATCATGCTCCAGTGCTACATCTATGCGCGCGCTCTCTTCACCATCACTTATTCCCGCCTCAAACATAGTGATATTGTCTTCAAACAGCTTTTTGGTCTGCTCATTGTCTGTGACTATTATCGCAGCTACTGAGTTCTCCTTTGCCTCAAAATATGCAGCAACCCTGCCGTATTTTTTATCCTCAAGGAATATGTCAACCAGGCCCTTTTTATCCTCGCCCCTTACTATACTAAGCTTCATTCCGGTCACTCCGTCTGCAGTCTCTATCGGTACGATATAGTTTTCCTGTCTCGACATATTTGAAGCTATCCTTAGCTGACTGCACAATAGCTTCATCTGTCTGATATCTATTGAGCCGGTGTGCCTGTCCTCTATAATCATCAAATCCATCACATGCTCAGCTGTATCAGCCAGCGTTTCCTGCGCCTGCGCAAGCTCCTTTGGATTTTTGACCGACTCAGAAAATCGTCTTAGAGTCTCATCCAAAAGTGCCCTTGCCGTAGCACTTTCTCCGCGCTCCCACAGATTTCTTACTGCCTCTGATGGATTTTTCATCAGCCGTGACGCCGCCATGAGGTTTACCGCAGTTGTTTTTACATCATATTTTTCCAAAAAAGCATAAACACTTTCAGGCTCCGAAACTGCCTGATTGAACTGTCTTAGCTGTTCTGTAGCATATTGCTCTGATAGTGCATTATCCTCTTCTGCCTCATATACAGCCTGCCTTAGCTGCTCCGGAGTCATCTCAAGCCAGCTGTCATCCTGCACAAACTCCATTTTCTCAGGTGAAAGTGTATCAAGCACATCTCTTAAACAGTTTGTGTGATATGCGCTTTCTATCTGCTCATCAATTCTGGCTCCCTTACTTACTCTCTCCACTCCGGCAAAGCTATCGTCCACCTTATAATCCATGGCACTCTTTCCTCTTGTGCGGACCGCTGTGAGCAGATTTTTCATCGTAATATCTGCGCCCTGATTGACAAGTGAGCCTATGACTGCTCCATCTGACTGCTCCACCTGTGAAATAAGCCTGTATATGCCTATATATGAGTCCCTTTCCTCCTCTGAGATTTCATTTTTCCTTTCAAGCTTCCAGAGAAACTCGCTGAATTTTTCATCTCTTTCATCAGGATTTTCTGATTTTATCTGTCTGGCTGTGTCACTTATTTCACTCATGCTCATATCAAGCGGTGATATGCCTCTTTTTATCATCTCAAGCGTCACAGCCGGTGTCATGTCGTTTAATGCTCTTTGCACCTGCTCATCTACAGACTTTATCTGCTTTATATTATCCTCTGTGATATCGGTACTGTTGTACGCAAGAATACGCACAGCCCTGCGATTGCTTTCAGATGTATCTATCTGAAGCTCCTTAAGTATATCATCCACATTCTGAAATGCTTTTGAGATACTGTCTCCCATATCCGCCCGCGGTGCTGTCATAAGAGTCTCATAGCCCAAGGCTGCTGCTTCTAATGACTGCTTCATTGCCCTGCCGGCTGTGTACAGCTCATACACAGTGTCATCAGCGGATTCCAAAGTCAGTACATACGCCGGCTGCTGCTTCATCTGATTAAAAATATCGCACACGTTATTGTACATACGTACCCTGTCATCAGACGCCTCTACGCTGCTCTCACCAAACAGCGCTCCGTAGTATTTATTTTCCTGCTGCTTGAGCAGCTCCACCACACGTTCAATAGGCTCTGTGTCTATTGAAACTCCCTTTTTTATGAGTGAAAGGTTGGCTTCTGCTGACATGGCAAGTCTTGCTTCCTCAAGCTTTCTTTGAGCTGTCACAAGCCTTGCTTCCCGGCTGTCTGTAATCTGATTATCCGTTGCTTTATCCGATAAGGCCTTCGATACTGCACCATCCTTGCCCCTTTCAGCTATAAGCTTTGACAGATTCTCTATGGTGACAGGCATGTTATCTGACTCTAATGTGACAATGTCCTCTGCAGTTGCCTCACCAAGTACATCACATGCCGCCCTTGCCATGTCAAAGGTCAGACCATCCTGTAACATAGTGGCATCTGCAGCCTTTTTTCCCATGGCCAGTGCTTCTGTGACTGCCCTTGCATAAAAATCACTGCTCACATTTTCTCCTGCTGCGGTGATGCTGTCTATCTGATTCGCAAGCAGCACATTGTCAGGTGTAACGGCTATATCTTCATCTATCAGCCATCTGCACTGATTCAGATTCTCGTCACTACTATCTATATGAGCTTCCTCTAATATCTGCTTTAGCTGTGGCTTAAGCTCCTCAAACAGCTCATCGGATATTTTTCCCTGTGATTCTGTGCCCTTGTCACCATACTGATTATCATCATACAGCTGTTTAACATTATCCGTTATTCCAACATTTTGCTTGTAGTTTTGTACCTGACTGCTGCTGTATGTAGCCTTGTATACATTGGAAACAGTCGGCTTCATGTTATTTCTGACCAGATATGCCTTTGTCTCATTTGATATATTTGTAAGGCTCTTTGCCATATTTATGGCATCTGTACCTGACTTTATATTGTCATCTGTAGCAGGAGTATCATATGCTTTCATCTGATTGACAAGCATGGCAGCCTCAGCCTGGCTTCCCGTGATATCCGTGAGCTGCTCCTTGCTCAGGTCATCTCCATATATGGATATATCTACCCCTGCCTTTGCCAGCACTGCTTTTATCTTGTCGGTCTCAGTGACAATGACATCATAGCCGTCATCCTTTGCAGCCTTGTAATCATCACTCGTGGTGGTGCTTGCAGTGACAATCATATCATTTCGCCTGTTTTCTGAGGTCTGATTCATGTCACTTAGCAGGTTTTCTGCTATATCTGTGCCATCCTTGGTCCCGGCTTCATTTTTCGCCTGTGGTCTTGCATATATCGTATCAGACATATCAACAGAATTTGACGAACCGACCACAGCTGCCTTTTTTGACGTATCGTCACCGCTGTCTGTCTTTATGTAGTCTGACACACGCATACCAGCTGTCATGTCATTTATGGTTTTTGTGTCTGTATTTTTCGTATCTGTGCTTTTATTAATCAAATTCTCTATCTGCATATTTCCTGCTCCGTGCCCTGCATATATATCGTCTCTGCAGCTTTTATTTATGGATATTCATACTTCGTACTTTTTATCCAACTATTCAGAGCCACCTTGAGAATAAGAAAATCTGCTGCTTACATGCAAGCATGACGCATCAGTTTTTTGTTCTCAGTGGTCCTGAATAGTTATCTTTTTATTTTATATCGACATATAATACGCAAAAATAAAGACCGCGCCTTAAATTGACGCGGTCCTTTACCCTGCTGTTTACCGGTATATTAGTATTTAAATACAGCAACTCCGTAAGGCGCAAGCGGATAAGCAAATGAAAATGGTCTGCCATCACACTCTGATTTGACTGCCTTGTAGTCCAGCTTCTTATATGACTGCTTTGCTGTCTTACCTCTGCCCTTTGCAGCCTTCTTTACAGGCTCCTGTACCGTTTTGCCGGTAAATTTAGGATCCTCGCTGTCTAAAACGAGCTGATATGTCTTGTGCTTTGGCACTCCGACTCTGTAATCAGGTCTCTCTACCGGTGTGAAATTGATGACAAAGAGCATATTATTCTTGCCATCCTTGCTCTTTCTGATAAAGCTGAAGATGCTTCTGTCTGCATCGTTTGCATTTATCCATTCAAAGCCTTCCCAGCTTGAATCCAGCTCGTACAGGCAGCGGTTTCTTCTATAGAGATGAAGCAGCTCCTTTACCCAGTTCTGGATTTTTTTATGCTCCGGATTCTCAAGCAGATACCAGTCGAGCTCTCTTTCCTCGCTCCACTCCTGCTTCTGTGCAAACTCCTGTCCCATGAAAAGGAGCTTCTTGCCACAGTGTCCCATCATAAATGCATATCCTGCCATGAGGTTTTTGAATTTATCCTCTTCTAAGCCCGGCATTTTATTGAGCATAGAGCACTTCAGATGTACCACCTCATCGTGAGACAGCACCAGAATATATTTCTCACTCTCATTGTAGCTCATTGCAAAGGTCATCTTGTTGTGGTTATTTTTACGGAAATATGGATCCAGCTTCATGTAATCAAGGAAATCATGCATCCATCCCATGTTCCACTTGTAGCTGAAATTCAGTCCGTCATCCTCTACCTTGCCTGTTACCTTTGGCCATGCGGTAGACTCCTCAGCTATCATGACTGTTCCATGATTTCTTCCGAGTATGAGTGTGTTGATATGCTTGAAAAACTCTACTGCCTCAAGGTTCTTATTGCCTCCGAACTTGTTTGGCACCCACTGTCCGTCGTTCTTTCCGTAGTCGAGATAGAGCATTGACGCAACCGCATCCACTCTCAGTCCGTCTACGTGGTAATTTTCTATCCACATCAATGCACTTCCGATAAGGAAGTTCTTTACTTCATTCTTACCGTAGTCAAATATCTTTGTGCCCCAGTCAGGATGCTCTCCCTTTCTTGGGTCTGCATACTCATATGTGGCTGTTCCGTCGAAATTGGCAAGTCCATGCGCATCCTTTGGGAAATGTGCAGGTACCCAGTCGAGGATTACTCCGATATTATTTTTATGGCACTGATCAACAAAGTATGCAAAATCCTCAGGCTCTCCATACCTCGATGTAGGTGCATAGTAGCCTGTCACCTGATATCCCCATGAGCCATCAAACGGATACTCTGAAATACCCATAAGCTCAATATGTGTATATCCCATAGTTTTCACATAGGATATGAGTGATTTTGCAAGCTCCCTGTATGTATAAAAGCCCTCATCATCCCTGCCCGGATGTCTCATCCATGAGCCCGGATGGCACTCATATATAGCCATAGGTGAAGAATATACATCAGCATCTGACTTTGCGGCCCTCTTATCCATCCATTCTTTATCAGTCCAAGTGAAATGCTCAATATCTGTGATGATAGAAGCTGTTCCCGGACGAAGCTCTGCGTAGTTTGCATATGGATCTGCCTTGTACAGCTTATCCCCCTGTTCAGTGACTATAATAAACTTATACATCTGACCCTTTTTCGCTCCAGGTACAAAAAGCTCATACACTCCCATGGTTTCCGGCTCTACGCGTTTCATCTCATGGCTGGTCTCATTCCAGTCATTGAACTCACCAAATACGTATACTTCCCTCGCATGTGGCGCCCAGACGTCAAAGCACACTCCTTTTTTTCCTTTGCGCTCAGCTAAGTGAGCACCCATCTTCTTGTAGATATCATAGTGTGTTGCCTGACCAAACAGGTAACAATCCATTGCTGTAAAATTACACATATATATACCCCCATAAGTATTTATTTTTCTCTAAAATGATCCTCTTTGAGTACAATTCGGTCATCATCTGTATATCTCTTGGCTGTCAGAATACTTATAGCCTTCTTAAGTCCGCTGTGAGCCTCCCTGTCTATGGCCTCGTCAATTATGTCCTTGACCTCTGTCAGAGTGGTAGCCTGGTCTATCCTCTCAATATTACTGATTCTGTTGTGCAATGCCAGAATAGCCATCTCATCTATCTTGTACCCAAGCTCTGCAGAGTACGATTTTGCAAACAATACGAGTTCATCATTTGTAAAAATTGGAACCGATATCTTTTCCGTGAACTTGGCTGCAAAGCCCTCATCCATTGAGAGAGCCTTTTTTATACCCTTTGATGTATCCTCTAGTATATAGAGTGTTCCGGTAATATCATGCTCCATCAAAAATGATAGCTGTGCCGCTATACTGCGGTCGATATCTCCGGCTCTTTCTATGATGAGACAGCCTCCTGTTATCTTTCTGACTACCTGCTGCACATCCTTTTTATTGAGTGCGGCAGCATCTATCTTGCCCATCTTTCCTGTGAGCTGTTCACCATCTTTTTGTAATACCTTTATAAAGCTTGTAGCAAGCATTGTCTTTCCACAGCCCTGTTCTCCCTGTATAATCAGGTTGCCTGTGGATGCATTTTCTTTTCTGTTGAAATGATCAAGCACTGCATTGTATGCCTTGCAAATCTGATCCTCCATACCCTTTACCGGTATAAAATATGAAAATATAGCCTTCTGTTCGCTTGTAAGCTCTTTTATATGTTTTGTTTCTTTCAATTTCGAGTCATCTTCTTCGCTGTCTAAATCCTCCGGCAATGAAATATCCGGCATTTTTCTTGTCTTAGCCATATCCAGCTTCTTCTCCAGTCCCGGATTCTTTGCTGTCATCTTGGCTATTTCCTGCTCGATAAATGATGTCACATGATCAAAATCCCTCTTCTCAGAAGTGTTTTCTTCCTCCTGTGAAGCCTCTTCGTCTGCTGTATCATCATCGGCATTTAACATATCATCTGTTATTTCAGGCATCATGGTAGTCGGCTGCATGAGTATCTCGGCTTTCTCAGACTCCTCTGCCACAATTATATCCTCCGGCTCTCCAACCGGTTCCTTGACTTCATCTGTAGTCTCATCCTCTGCTTCCTGCGGCTCCTGCACTTCGTCTACAGCCTCATCCGCTGCTTCCTGTGGCTCCTGCACTTCGTCTACAGCCTCATCCGCTGCTTCCTGTGGCTCCTGCACCTCGTCTGCAGCCTCATCCGCTGCTTCCTGCAGCTCCTGTACTTCATCCACAGTCTCCTCTGCGTAAAGCTCCTGCATATCCGGTTTCTGCTCGGCTTCAGGCTCCGTCACTGCTGCCTCCGGTCCTGTGATATCAACCGGCACCTTAAGATACTCCTCCTCAAGAAGCTCCTTCGGTGTCACACCCGCATCCAGCTTTGGAATGACATCATTTAATCTCTCCATGATGTCTCCTGCCTCCTGAAGCGCTCTTGCCTTAGCCGACTCAAGCTTCTGCTGCTCGGCCTCCCTTAGCGCAATTTCAGCTGCATGTCTGGTCTTTTCCCACTCTTCAAGCACATCCTGTATAGACATCTGTCCCGTAATCTGATGCTCAAGCTGAGTCTTTTCACTCATGACCATAGACATCTGTCCGTCAGCGTCCTCACCCAAAAGCTCCTTGAAATTCAGCTTAAGTGAGCCATCTATCTCTTCATCTGTAGCGATATGCTCTGTCTCTTCAGGCTGCTTGACATCCTCATCCTCCTGCTCCTTTTCGAGCTTTAGATAAGGAATATCCTCAACTATCTTCTTGATGGTATCCATGGTATCAGCAACCTCATTCTTGCCCTTGGCCTCCATGATCTGCTGCATACCCTTGGCAATCTCCTGCTGTAGATTTACAGTATTGAATTTCTCCTGATTTACGGTAATCTGCGGAATGGTTACATCATCATGTACTATCTCTCCGCCCTTTACCATCTCCATGGCACCTATCTCAGTGACCTCAGCTGTATCCTTTGTCTTCGCAGGCTTTTCCTTCTCTGCCTTGAATCGTCTGTACTTTTCCTCCTGAGCCTTGGTAAGTGGCTGATAGAGCATCTTAAGCTCCAGCGCACGCTCCACATATGGTCCGTCTCCGAACCACAGAATAAGCTCATCGCAGGCCTCTATACACTTGTCGGCTTTTCCTGCCTTGTGGTACAGGTATGCAAGCTCATACGCCCACTCCTCAGTGTATTCTTCGTCCTTGTACTCTTCCAGAATAGTGATGAGCTCATCAAATGAAGCTCCCTGCCCTTTTTTGATGGCATATCTCAGCACATACTTCATATCATCATGAGGCGCTATCTCAACAAACTCATCATAATACTCGGTAGCTGCATCATAATCACCCATCTTGATGGCTACCTCAGCCAGTCTGTATATGATCATCCTGCCGATTGGAGAACGGTCATAGGCCATTAAAAGTATGTCCCTTGCATCCTGGTATCTCTCGGCCTTCTCGTAGATTTCGCCGATTTTAACGAGTGTATTTACATTTTTAATTTTATTCCAGTTTATGCTATCTGCAATCTCCGCCGCGCTCATATAGCCCTCCTCGGCGCTTAGGGCTTTTATCTGATCCAGCTTGAGATTGTATTCGTATTTATCCACTTATTTCACCTACTCGTATTTAAGCTTATTATTTTTTGTATCTACACCTGTTGTCTTTGTATAATCCCTTGTGTCCTCAGGAAGCTTCTTTTTCCTGAGAGCATAATTAACAACTCTTCTCACAATATAGTATATCACAGCAAAGGTCGGAACACCAAGTAACATTCCAAGAAAACCAAACATTCCTCCGCCGATTAGTATGGCAAACATAACCCAGAAGGTCGAAAGTCCTGTAGATGAGCCAAGTATCTTTGGTCCTATGATATTGCCATCCACCTGCTGCAGCACAACAATAAATATCAAAAGATAAAGTGCGTGCCACGGACTCTGAATTACCACTATGAGTAACGATGGAATTGCACCGATAAACGGTCCGAATACCGGAATCACATTTGTGACACCGATAATCACTGCAACGAGCACTGATGACGGAATCCTTAAAATCAGACATCCGAAATATGCAATCACACCTATAATCAGTGAATCTATTATCTTACCGCTTATGAAGCCTCCAAAAATCTCATTTGTCTTTCTGAGTGTCTCAATAATGATATTGCCTGTCTTTGGCTTGCAGACAGCATATATTATCTTTTTGCTCTGTCCTGCGAGAGTCTCCTGGATACTCATCACATAGACCATCACGATAATTCCGATAATGAAATTGAGTAAGCCCTTCACCACAGAAATCACACCGGTCGTAATCTGTGCGACATACTTCTGTGCCTCGGGAATAACTTTTTCTGTGGCATAATTCTCAATGTAGTCGGTTGCATCCTGTAAACCTGTGCTCGCAAGCTCCGCTAATTTGCTGTCCCCGAAGTTGCCATGCTTTATCATATTGATAAATGAGGCAACATCATTTGGCAGTGTCTTCATAAGCCCTGATACACTTGCTATGACAGAAGGCACAATAGCCGCAATGAGGAGTGAAATAATTGCTACCAGAATAATCACCGAGCCTGTGATTGCAAGAGCTCTTGAGACCTTTCTCAGCTTTCTTTCGCTCTTTATCTTTTTGGAAAAAAGCTTTTTAAAGCCTCTTTCCAGCCACAGCATAACCGGATTCATCAGGTATGCAAGCACAAGTCCCATTATAATAGGCATTGCTGCAGCAAACAGCTTGTTCCATATGCCTGCAAAGCCCTCAAATCTGTACAGTGCAAAGAAAAACAGTATACAGACGGCAAATGTGACAAATACCATGACACCTATTCTGATCAGGTGTGGCCATTCCTCACGCCCCGGGTGCGGATTTTGCTTCGCACCCTTATCTGCATTTATCTCAATGTTTGATTTTTTACCAGCTTTTCCGGTCTCTTCCATCGGATTAAACTCTCCTTATTTACGGTTATAGTTGATGAGACATCCCTTTAATATTATCTCTCTCTCATCATCTGTGAGCTCTCCCATCTTCAGTGTAAATGGCTTTAACTCTCCATCCTTGACAACATATGCCTCAAACTCAGTCTTTGCATCCTCGATTTCTTTCCTGATTCCCGGAAGGAAGATGTAGTCGAGGTTGTGGAAAGGAAGCTCTCCCTCATCAATAATGAATGGAAGCATTCCCCAGTTGATAAGGTTTGAACGGTATCTCTTTGTGGCATACTCGTTTGCGATGTTTGCCCAGCCTCCAAGCACCTTCTGGCAGCTTGCAGCCTGCTCTCTTGCAGAGCCATCGCCAGGCTTAACAGCAAAGATTGTGCTTCCGAAGCCCATGTTCTCATGGCTTGCCTCAGGGAATTTTTTCTTTACCACTCCCATGATTTCAGCAACCTCAGGAACAGCCTTGCCTGCGCACTCACCACTTTCTATAGCCTTCTGTGCCTTCTGGATTTCCTTTGCTCTTCCTACATAATCAGGATCCTTTCTTGAAAGTGCAAACTCTGCAAGTCCAAGAGGATTTGAACGGTATGAAGATGTCTCTCCTGAAGGGATAAGCTCATCTGTTGTAGTAACAGGATCATGTATCTCTGAAACCACCTTGAGAAGCATATTCTCAGGAAGCGCGCTCATTGCAGGCCAATCCTTGATGTTTGGTCCTAACTGGATCTCAACTGAAGGATCTGCCACTCCATGGCTGTCAAATACACGGTTCTCATATATAGTCTTGTCAAAGAAATATTTAGGCTTTGTAAAGTTGACATCAATATCCGCTGCTGATGTAAGGAAGCCCTTGTTGGCTGCAGTTGCAGCGATTGAGCGGGCATCCATGAGTGCCACTGAGCTGATCTGTCCGTTCTGTACCTTAGAGCCCTCTCTGTTAGGGAAGTTTCTTGTTGAATGACGGATAGAGAATGCGTTGTTGGCAGGTGTATCTCCGGCACCAAAGCAAGGTCCGCAGAAAGCAGTCTTTACGATTGCACCTGTCTCAAGCAGCTTCGCTACAGCTCCGTTTTTCACAAGCTCCATGTATATTGGAGTAGATGCAGGGTAAACACTCAGTGTAAACTCGTCTGCTCCGATTGAATGTCCGTTTAATATATCAGCCGCATCGCAGATATTCTCGAATCCACCGCCTGCACAGCCTGCGATGATTCCCTGATCTACATACAGTCTTCCGTCTCTTACCTTGCTCTTTAAATCAAGCTTCACCTTGCCGTCAAAGCTTACCTCAGCTCTCTTCTCGCAGTCATCGAGGATATCCATGAGGTTTGCATTGAGCTCATCGATAGTATAGGTATTGCTTGGGTGGAAAGGCATAGCTATCATAGGGCGGATCTGGCTTAAGTCAATCTCGATAAATCTGTCGTAGTAAGCCACCTCACCCGGATTAAGCTCCTTGTGATCCTCAGCTCTGTCGTGAATCTCGAAGAACTCCTTAACCTTGTCATCTGTTCTCCAGATTGAAGAAAGACATGTGGTCTCTGTTGTCATAACATCGACACCGATACGGAAGTCAACACTCAGATTAGATACACCCGGTCCTACGAACTCCATAACCTTGTTCTTTACGAAGCCGTTTCCGAATACCTCTCCGATGATTGCAAGTGCCACATCCTGTGGTCCAACGCCCTTGATTGGCTCTCCTGTAAGGTAGATACCTACTACCTCAGGCATATCAATATCATATGTCTGCTCAAGAAGCTGCTTAACAAGCTCAGGTCCACCCTCACCAACTGCCATAGTACCAAGTGCACCATAGCGTGTATGTGAATCAGAGCCAAGTATCATTTTTCCGCCGCCTGCGAGCATCTCTCGTGCGAACTGATGGATAACTGCCTGATGAGGTGGTACATAGATTCCACCGTACTTCTTGGCACATGTGAGACCAAACATGTGGTCATCCTCATTGATTGTTCCACCTACTGCACAAAGGCTGTTGTGGCAGTTAGTAAGTACATACGGGATAGGAAATTTCTCAAGTCCTGAAGCTCGTGCTGTCTGGATGATACCTACAAATGTGATATCATGCGATGTGAGCTTATCAAACTTAATCTGAAGCTTGTCCATATTGCCGGATGTATTGTGCTCCTTTAAAATACCGTAAGCAATTGTCTCCTGCTTAGCTGTCTGTTTGTCGATGTCCCTGCCGGTCTTGCTTTTAACTGCAGCCAGTGCCTCCGGTCCATCAATCACTACTTCCTTACCGTTTAAAAGGTAAGCACCGTTTTCATATAATTTCACTTATTCTACCTCCGTATGTGTATTTCAAAATTCTTTTATTTACTATTATATAATATTATAGGTAATTGTGGCAATAAATAAATCACCATCTACCTTAATTTCGAATTTTCCTCCCATCAAATGGGTCAGATTCTTTGCAATCGAAAGTCCCAGACCACTTCCCTCTGTGGTTCTGGACCTCTCTCCCCTCACAAAACGCTCTGTCAGGTCCACATTTCCGTCGCTTACTATGTCAAGCTCGTTCTTTGACACATTCTTTATTGTAAAAACTGCCTTTTTGTCTGCCTTTTCAAGCTCCACATACACTCTGGTGTTTTCCAGTGCATATTTTGCGGCATTCGTATACAGATTTTCGATAGAGCGGTAAAGCTGACGCCCATCCGCATAGATAAATATCTGTTCCGACGGAATTTTTGTAACTATCGTCAGATTTCTCGCCTCAAAGCGTTCATTGAATTCGCCTCCGGTCTGGTATAAAAGCTCAACCAGATCAAGCTTCTGCATATTGAGCTTCACATTTCCCGAGGTAATCTTTGATGTCTCAACCAGATCCTCTGTCAGCTGCTTTAAGCGCTGTGATTTATCCTCCAGCACATGTATATAGTATTTGGCATTTTCATTGTCCAGATTCTCTCTCTTCAGCAGGTCAACATAGTTGACTATTGACGTCAGAGGTGTCTTTATATCATGCGATACGTTTGTTATTAAATCTGCCTTTAGCTTTTCATTCTTAAGACTCTCATTCACAGAGCTCATAAGACCCTGTCGTATATGATTGACAGCCTCAGCTACCTTTTTCTGCTGCCCATGAAACTCATTGACATTGAGTGTCGTGTCAAGCGCGCCCTCGGAAATTGCCTCAAGTGCCTCCTGTATGCGCATTATCTCTTTGGTTTTCTGTGTATGGATATCCTTTTTTTCAATAACTCTTTTTTGGAGCTCATAGCCCTTATATAGCAGGCTGTGTGTACAAAGTATATTGCCTTTTATCTTCCTTACAATGCTCTGGTAAAAAATAATAAAAGCCAGATCAAACAAGAAAGTAAATGTGCCTGCCGTCATAATAAGTGATGCATAATCAAAGTGCTGGTTTTTTACACCTGAAATCACTTTTCCCATAAATACCATGAGCAGTGTAAATACCACAAGCAGCACATCAGAGTATATCCTGTCAATCGGTAAATAGTATATTGTGTAATCATCCTCTGATTTTCTGCCGGCCACGTTTGCCATGTAAGCAAGGCTCACAAAGCTGCCTACCAGACCTGCAAGTGATATGAGTGTATATATGTCAATATTTCCATGTGCTTCGTGCCTGAACGCATAGCCTGTGGCATACACTCCTGTCACCATAAGTACCATGCAAAGCTGATGCACAACTATGACCGCTGCTTTTTTTCCTATCGTATACTGCTTCATTTGTTATCCTCTATCTTGTAGCCAACTCCCCAGACCACCTTCAGATAGCGTGGCTCCTTAGGATTTATCTCTATTTTTTCCCTGATATGTCTGATGTGCACTGCAACTGTATTGTCAGCGCCTATCGCTTCCTCATTCCATATGCTCTCATATATTTCGTTTATTGAGTAGACCTTGCCCTTGTTTTTAAGGAGCAGAAGCAGGATATTGTACTCAATCGGTGTGAGCTTTACCTCCTCGCCATCCACAGTCACCTTTTTTAGATCATCATTTACCAAAAGGCCTCCGGCTTCATAAACCTTATCTCCTGCTGCATCATTGCTTGAAAGGGTGGTATATCTGCGAAGCTGCGACTTTACCCTTGCCACAAGCTCAAGCGGATTAAAAGGCTTTGTGACATAATCATCCGCTCCCACATTGAGTCCTAAAATCTTGTCTGCATCCTCTGTTTTTGCCGAGAGAATGATTATCGGCACCCTGCTTTCCTTTCGTATCTGCAGTGTGGCTCTTATTCCGTCGAGCTTTGGCATCATGACATCTATTATCATGAGGTCTATTTTTTTATTCTTCATAATCTCAACTGCCTGTATGCCGTCGTAAGCCTTCTCCACATCATAGCCCTCCTGCATCAGGTAAATCTCAATTGCCTCAACTATTTCCTTGTCGTCATCACAAACTAATATTGTCATATTATCCTCCTTCTATGAATTTTGGTTAGAAACCTTCTCCTGCCGTTAGTCAGCTTTATTTTATCAGATTATCCACATTGTTTTTCTTAAAATCTGCTTAATATTGACCATTTTTCAATATAAGCCAAAAGCAGCCGTTCTACTTTGAACTGCTGCTTTATATTTTTAATCAGATTTGCTAATTATTTCTATTGCCGGTGATGCTCTGCCACATCTTGTGTATTCCGTCTGTGAGCTCCTTGCCCTCCTTAGTGTTGATGACAGGTGGCTTTGCGGCCTTGGTTTCATTCTTATCATTGCTATGATTTGTTCCGGCATCAGATATATCGTCTGCAAGCTTCACCTCACCTACTACACCATCTCCCAGGTCCTCGCCCTCAGCAAGTCCCAGTTTTCTGATATAATCCATATTTACCTTGATTTCAGTCTGCCTGTTTGCATAGATAGACTTCTCTTCCTTGTCAATAGTGCGCTCCTCTGCAGGCTTACCTGCATTTTTCTGGCGTTCTATCTCCTTATTTCTGTCATCGATAATCTTAAGATACTTCTCCGTATCGGACAAATCCTGAAGCTGCCCCTTGAGCTCATACTGGTTAGTCTTAACTATCTTCTCCTGCTCCGCAATCCTATCCTTCATGTCCTTGCACAGCTTCTCAAGCGACTCATTGGTATCATTGATGATATCACGCACTCTCGAAAGCGCTTCATCCGTATAGATAACCGATGCTGCATACACATCCTCGGCCTTTCGACTTGCATCCCAGACTATCTGGTCGCCCTTCTTTCTAAACTCTCTCTCTGCATGATTGCGGCTCTGCTCTGTAAGCTCATATTCGTCCTGCATTGCATATATACACTTATTTAGCTCAGCAAGTAAATCTATCATCTGCTGCTTGTTTATGATTACCCTGCTCGGCTCCGGCTTATATTGCTCCGCCTTTGAGAGCATGATATGGATTTCTCTTAGTACCTTTTCTGTTTTATCGTTCGCATTCATTTTCTATTTCCTCGGATTTAAATTAGCATTATAACTATTCAGGGTGGTTCTGAATACTCACCACTTACCCATATTTTATATGAAAATCCGCTTCTCGTAAATAGCCAAATGAATAATAATAGTTACTGATTACAGCCCTTTATAATTAAATCAATCCCGCTGCCGCATTTCTCAGCTCGTCTGCCGCATGCTTTATCTCTGCAGCCTGCTCTTCGCTCACATTTCCGGGCTTTGTCCTTGAAATAAGCTTCTTCACATATGAAAGTGATGATTTCACACTCTTTTTCTGTGCGCTGTCCATAGCCTTTCTTTTTTCCTTGTCAGCCATGACATTCTCCACCTGTCGCACAAGCGTATCAGCCTCACTTCTTGCATCAATGTAAGCCTTTCTCTGTCCGTCTGTTGCCTCATACTCCTGCGCCTCGCGAATGGCCTGCTCAATCTCAGAATCAGACAAATTTGAGCTTGCGGTAATCGTAATCTCCTGATGCTTTCCTGTGCCCAGGTCCTTTGCAGAAACCTGCACAATGCCGTTTGCATCTATATCAAACGTAACCTCTATCTGAGGCACACCTGCAGGTGCCGGCTTGATACCCTTTAACCTGAAGTTTCCAATCAGCTTATTGTCCCTTGCAAACTGTCTCTCACCCTGCAAAACCTTTATATCCACAGATGTCTGGAAGCTTCCTGCAGTTGTAAAAATCTGGCTGTATCGTGTAGGAATTGTCGTATTTCTGTCAATAATTTTGGTTGAGACTCCACCGACTGTCTCTATTCCGAGTGAAAGCGGTGTAACATCCATCAGTATAATCTCTGCCGCACTGCTGCCTGCGACAATTGCTCCGCCGAGCTTACCACCCTGTACTGCTGCACCGAGTGCCACGCACTCGTCAGGATTTAAGTTGTGTGAAGGCTCTTTTCCTGTAATTCTTCTGACCTCCTCAACCACAGCCGGCACACGCGTCGAGCCTCCCACCAACAGCACCATACCAAGCTCCGCTGCGGAAATACCCGCATCTGAAAGTGCCTGATTTACAGGAATAGCAGTTCTCTCCACCAGATCCTTTGTTATCTCATTAAACTCAGCCCTTGTGAGGTTCATTTCCATATGAACCGGCTGTCCCTTTACAGTGGTGATAAATGGCAGATTGATAGTGGTTGAGGATGAGGATGAAAGCACCTTTTTAGCCTTCTCAGCCTCCTCCCTGACACGCTGCATAGCAGTATTGTCCTTTCTCAAATCCACATTCTGCTGTCTGTAAAATTCTGTGACAAGATAATTGGTGATTCTCTCATCAAAATCATCTCCACCCAGATGATTGTCACCTGCTGTGGCAAGCACCTCTATCAGGTTGTCACCGATTTCAATAACAGACACATCGAAGGTACCTCCTCCGAGGTCGTAGACAAGAATTTTCTGCTGCTGTCCGTGGTCCAGTCCGTATGCGAGTGCCGCAGAGGTCGGCTCATTTATGATTCGAAGCACATTAAGCCCTGCAATCCTTCCTGCATCCTTAGTTGCCTGCCTCTGTGCATCCGAAAAATATGCAGGAACTGTGATTACAGCGTCGGTCACCGTCTCACCAATATAGTCCTCTGCATCCTTTTTCAGCTTTCTGAGAATCATAGAAGAAATCTCAGGCGCTGAATACAGCTTTCCGTCCACCTTTGCCCTGAAATCGCTTCCCATCTGTCTCTTTATTGAGAAAAATGTCCTGTCCACATTGACCGCTGCCTGCCTCTTTGCAGCCTCGCCCACCAGTCGCTCTCCATTCTTTGTAAAAGCCACTACAGACGGAGTGGTTCTCTGTCCCTCGCTGTTAGTTATGACTACCGGCTGATTGTTCTCCAAAACTGCCACACAGCTGTTTGTTGTTCCTAAATCTATACCTATAACCTTGCCCATTTTCTGCCTCACTGTTTACTAATGTTTATTGTCTAAATGTAACTATTCAGAACCACCCACGCACATTCGCAAAACCGCACGCTACCCGTGCTTTCCCACTGCTACGCAGCTAATTTTGCTCATATGGGTGGGGGTGGCTCTATTCGAGCCACCTTGAGAACAAGAAAACCTGCTGCTTACATGCAAGCATGACGCATCAGCTTTTTTGTTCTCAGTGGTTCTGAATAGTTACGTCTTAATAATACTTTAAGCTTCGAAAATTCACTCGTCAAGGCATGCGGCTGTTATTTCAGAGAATGTTTATACTTTTAATTTTTAATACACAACATAACAACAAAGACACCGCCGAAGCAGTGCCTTTGCTGATTAATTTATAGATTGGATTAAATGATAATTGAGGATTGCTTATTCACTTACTTTTTTCTTGAGTAATCCGAGTAATCCACATGCAATGAAGGCTCCGATTACTAATGCTACAAGATACATTAACGGATTTCCGATTGTAGGAACTACGAAGATTCCTCCGTGAGGTGCCATGAGTGTACATCCAAATGCCATTGAAAGTCCACCTGCCACTGCTGAACCAACTACACATGCCGGAAGGACATGAAGCGGATCAGATGCTGCGAATGGGATTGCACCCTCTGTGATAAATGATAATCCCATGATAAAGTTTGTAGGTCCTGCCTTTCTCTCCTCTGCTGTGAACTTGTTCTTGAAGAAGATTGTTGCAAGAGCGATTGCGAGTGGTGGAACCATACCACCGATCATAACTGCTGCCATGATATTGTAGTTTCCTGCAGCGATTGAAGCTGTACCAAATACATAAGCGGCTTTGTTTACAGGGCCACCCATATCTACTGCCATCATTCCTCCGAGAAGTACTCCGAGTACTACTGCGCTTGCACCGTTAAGTCCATTAAGACCATTGTTGATAGCTGTATTTAAAGCTCCGATTGGAGGCTCAACTATAAACTGCATTATAACGCCCACGATGAATATACCAAGCAGCGGATAAAGCAGAACCGGCTTCATACCGTCAAGACTCTCAGGAAGCTTAGAGAATATCTTCTTTAAGAGGAGCACAATATATCCTGCAACGAAACCTGCAACCAGTGCTCCAAGGAAGCCTGATGTACCGTTTGCTGCGATTGAACCGCCTACGAAACCAACTGCAAGACCCGGACGGTCAGCAATACTCATAGCAATAAAGCCTGCAAGGATAGGAAGCATAAATCCAAATGCTGTTCCACCGATTCCCTTAAACAATGCTGCGGCCTGTGTAATAGTACCGAAATTTGCTCTCTGGTCAGCCGGCAGTGAATTAAGGTCAACACAAAATCCATCGATAAGGAATGCGATTGCGATAAGGATACCACCACCAACTACGAATGGAAGCATATGTGAAACACCATTCATCAGATGCTTGTAAATCTGATGTCCAATGCTTTCCTTTCCACCAACAGATGAATGTGAAGCCTCTTTTTTACCTGACGCCTTAAATACAGGAGCATCACCGGCAGCAATTCTCTTTACGAGCTCCTCTGCCTTATTTATTCCGTCAGAAACCTGACACTCAATAACCTTCTTTCCGTCAAAACGGTCTGTAGGCACATTTGTATCACATGCAACGATAACACCGGCAGCCTTTGCAATCTCATCATCTGTGAGCACATTTTTAGCTCCGCCTGAGCCTCTTGTCTCAACCTTTACCTGATATCCAAGCTCCTTGGCCTTTTTCTCAATAGCCTCAGCAGCCATATAAGTATGGGCAATTCCTGTAGGACAGGCTGTAACTGCAACGATAAATACATCGTCCTTCTTCACCTCAACAGGCTCCTTCGCCTTTGCCTCCTTTGCAGCCTCTTTCTCATCCTTTGCCTTTTCAGCACTGTCGATGATATTTAAGAACTCATCTACTGAGCCGGCATTGATAAGAGAATTTGTAAACTGCTCGTCCATCAGCATAACAGAGAGCTTGCTGAGCACCTGAAGATGCACATTGTCCTCTGTGTTTGGTGCAGCGATAAGGAAAATAATCTTTGCAGGTGTACCGTCGAGTGATTCAAAGTCAACTCCATCCTTTACAACCATTGCTGCAAGACCTGCTTTAGTAACGGCATCAGACTTACAATGAGGAATTGCTATACCCATTCCAATTCCTGTTGTGCCTTCCTCCTCTCTTGCAAAAACGCCCTTGCGATACGTTTCAACATCGGCAATTTTGCCACTTTTTGCCATCAAATCAATACACTGATTCAATGCTTCGGTTTTTCCGGCAGGCGTACCATTTAAATTGATACTCTCAGCTGCCAATAAATCCCTGATTGTCATACATCATTCCTCCTGATAGAATATATTAATTATTTATATCAACCTTTTTGATACCGTTTGTTTAATTGGAAGCACTCTCCCATTTATCAATAAGCGCCTCAACCTCAGGCTTTGTAGCAAGCTCCTCAGAAAATGCGCTTGCACTTCCTGTACACACACCATAAATAAATGCCTGCTTATAATCATTTGATTTGAGGTATCCGTAAACAAATCCGGCTACCATCGAATCTCCTGCTCCTACAGAGTTTTTAAGCTTTCCTTTAGGTGCATTTGCCTTAAACTCCTGTCCATCCTCAGTCACAAGCACTGCTCCGTCACCTGCCATTGAAACAAGCACGTTTCTTGCGCCCTGCTCCTGAAGCTTCTTTGCATACTTTATCACATCGTCCTTATCTGTAATCTCAACCCCGAATATCTCACCGAGCTCATGATTGTTTGGCTTGATGAGGAACGGCTTATACGGAAGCACGTTTGTGAGCAGATTTCTTGTCGCATCAACCACGATATTTATTCCGCGTCCCTCAAGATGCTTCATGATATCCATATACATTGATGAAGGCATCACATCAGGAATACTTCCTGCGAGAACAAGCACATCAGACTCCTTTAAGCAGTCAAGCTTCTCATAAAGCTTTTTAATGTTGTCCTCAGTGATTGCAGGACCCTGACCATTAATCTCAGATTCCTCATTTGAGCGAAGCTTCACGTTGATACGTGAAATACCATCCTCAACCTCTATAAAATCAGTATCAACACCTTTTTCTCCTAAAAGTCTTTTAATTTCATTTCCTGTAAAACCCGCTGTAAAACCAAGTGAAGTATTGCTCATGCCCAGATTCTTAAGAACCATGGAAACATTGATGCCCTTGCCCCCTGCAAAAATCTTCTCTCCGGTTGTTCTATTGACTACCCCTGTCTTAAAATCTGTTACATCAACTATATAATCTAATGATGGATTAAAAGTAACTGTGTAAATCATGTTAGACCTCCTTAATATTTTGGTATTTCTTATATTTATCATTGCCCAGTGCATTTGTAATAATTACAGCATCTTCAAAATCAGCAAACTTGATACTTGATACCTGTGAAAACTTACTGTCATCCGCAAGAACATATTTCTCCTTGCTGTTTTCCATGGATTTCTTTTTAACCATGGCCTCCTTTATCTCCGGAGTCGTAAATCCATTCTTTACAGTAATTCCGTTAACACCCCAGAAGCCCTTCGTAAAATTGTATTTATCGAGCGTCACAACCGCCTCGTCTCCTACAATAGCCTCCGTAGTGGACTTGAACTCACCACCAAGAATATATACTGTATATCCCCTATCGGAAATTCTCTTGGCATTAGTCAGAGAGTTTGTAACAAAAACCACATTCTTTGCAGTAATATAATCAATCATAACCGCCGTTGTAGTACCGGCATCAATGTAAACAAAATCATTATCCACAATAAGTGATGCCGCATATCTGGCAATCTGTTCCTTTTCGCTGCGATTCTGCTTAAGCCTGCTTATGACCTTCTCATCCTGAGTATGGATATTGGTGTTATTAGCAATCGCACCACCATGTACCTTGGTGAGATAACCCTTCTTGTCCATTGCAACCAGATCACGTCTGATTGTCGACTCCGATATATTAAGCTCGTCCATAAGCTGCTGAACAGTCACACTACCCATTGTATCCAATATATCAAGTATTTTTTTGCATCTATCCTCCGCCAGCATCTAATCACCCCCGTTTATCAAATTATTCAAAGACTATTATTAAATCACTTTACTATTAAATCTCTTTACTATTAAATCACTCTGCTATTAAATCACTCTACCAAAAATTTCGATAACATTTAACTTGTAGTATAATTATATTTTCAAAATCATTCATTGTCAATCATATTCCGTCATTTATATTCACAAATAATCACATTAAAAATTGTTAAAAATATATAAATTCATTTTTTAAATTGTATAATATATATAAAAACAATATTTTATTTTCGTGCATAATATACTATATAAATCATTATTACTTGCCTAATTGCCAATTTTAGTATCTTTTCTATTACTAATTTATAATTTATAAATATAGTTCAAATTGACTAATTTTGATTTGTCCACCATCCAATTTTGACTGTTTTTGACTGTTTTGATTCTAAATGTATTGTAATTCATAATTCATCATGCTAGAATATGTTCATTCTGGTACATATTTTATTATTTAAATATATTTATGATTTGAATATATTTTATGATTTGAATTCATATTTTTTTTATTTCACACTATTTTATATAATTTATGTACCATCACAGCTACAATACTTTAAGTTAAAAAGGAGGATTTCACATGAAACAGCTTAATTGGGCCACACTCGGCTGCGGAGTAATAGCTAATGAGCTCGCGCAGGCTCTTTCCAAGGAAGGACGCACTCTTTATTCAGTTGCTAACAGGACTCATGAAAGGGCCGAAGCTTTTGCACAAAAATATGGCATATCAAAGGTATATGACAACATTGATGATGTCTTTTACGATCCCGATGTGGATATCATTTACATCTCCACTCCACACAATACTCACATTAATTATCTAAGAAAAGCTCTTTCTAATGGAAAGCATGTACTCTGTGAGAAATCTATTACTTTAAATATCGCAGAGCTCGATGAAGCCGTATCATTGGCCAAAGAAAATAACGTTATTCTTGCAGAAGCCATGACTATATATCATATGCCTGTTTATAAAAAGCTAAACGAAATAATTGCAAGTGGACAACTCGGCAGGCTCAATTTAATTCAGGTCAATTTTGGAAGCTACAAGGATTACAATATGACAAACCGATTTTTCAGCCGTAAGCTTGCCGGAGGAGCATTGCTTGACATTGGTGTTTACTCACTTTCTCTTATCCGCTGGTTCTTCAAGGAAACACCAACACAAGTATTGTCACAGGTTAAATATGCACCAACAGGTGTTGATGAACAGGCAGGCATTCTGCTTATGAATGATGTAGCAGAAATGGCAACCGTCACATTATCTCTTCATTCAAAGCAGCCAAAACGCGCTACACTCTCTTTTGACAAGGCATATGTGGAAATCTTTGAGTATCCAAGAGGAATGCAGGCAACTATTACATACACAGAGGATGGTCATAAAGAAGTAATTGATGCCGGTGATACATTAGATGCACTGTATTACGAAGTATGTGATATGGAAAAAGCTGTAAGCTCAGCATCATCAGATGAAATAGAAACCCTCATGCACTGTCAATATACATATGATGTTATGAAAATTATGTCAGATATAAGAGCAGAATGGGGTGTGAAATATCCGGAAGAGGAATAATAATAATACGACAACTATTCAAAAAAGGATAAGAGTTGTTGAAAAAGAGCAATATAATTCTGTTTATCAGGTTTATATTGCTCTTTATATTTTATCTGCAACTTATTGTATACAAAAGAAAGACCACATCATAACTGATGCAGTCCTTTTAAGAGAGGTGACAGCCGGATTTGAACCGGCGATGACGGTGTTGCAGACCGGGGCCTTACCACTTGGCTATGTCACCATATATTATACTAAAAAACTCCCCGAGTAGGGCTCGAACCTACAACAACTCGGTTAACAGCCGAGTGCTCTACCATTGAGCTATCGAGGATTATTAAGGTTTGTACCTTCAAAACTTCATACAATTCCGATTTGTTTTTTTCGTTATTAACCAGATTAAGCCCTCGACCTATTAGTAACAGTCAGCTCCACATGTTG
>OQVN01000023.1_pt1 | contig 57164 bp, 49 predicted proteins | sample 1691621 | NCBI WGS metagenome assembly OQVN01 (sample SAMN03418278, study PRJEB22391) | human gut metagenome | biome: human-gut; feature: organic feature; material: feces | host: Homo sapiens | place: Tanzania | collected 2013-01 | reverse complement strand
TAAAATTCATGTTTCAAGATTTTCTTTCGGAAATGTCAAGATTGTGTGAAGATTTGCAATTTTTTAAATTTTTGCATTGTTAATTTGGTATTTATTTTCTGTAAAAAAAATTAAATTTCTCTTGCTATAACACCAATTATAAAAATATACTATCTATAAGGAGTCTCTTATGGAACAAAAACTTTCAGAAACTGACAGAACATTATTTAATGTAAAACTTCCACTTTTACTACTTTTATCTTCTTTTTCACCATTTTTATTATCTCCGATTTATCTGTGCATCACGAAGATTGTTACAATTGGTGAATTTGCTGCTGTATTGCTTTCTCCTTACACGATTGCAGCCTATGTAGTTGCAATTTTGTGTCCGCTTATTTTTTACAGATTTCTTAGAAAAGAAATAGAGTCTTATGATGGAACTGATGAATGTATAAAGAAAATAAATCTTTTGCTGAAATTTTCCGGTAAAATTATTTTTGTTATAAATTTGGTTTTGGGAATAATAATTCCTCTTATTGCCTGCCTGGTGATTCATTCAAAAGGTACGCAATTTGCTTCATTCAATGGACGCTCGCCTTATTTATCAATCATACTTATATGCACCGGATTTATGTTCCTGTACGGAATAAGTTTCTATACCATTTTTAACAGCCGCTTTGAGCATTTTTTGCACTGGCTTCCTTTTGACAAATCTGTTGTAACCTCATCAAACCGGGAACGAATCATATTGATGACGCTTGTAAATCTTTTAGGTTGTTTTCTTGTTATAACCGCCTCTTTTATAGTTCCTAGCGTTGCATCTGATTCTTCTGTTTCCGCAGTACTAAAAGTCATTCTTCCGGCGGCAGTTTTCAGTTTTATTTCACTTGGAATTACAACTTCTGTTACAGCTTATGACATCAAAAATAATCTAAAACAGGAAAAAGCGATTCTTGGTGCCCTTGCAGAAAAGAATTACGCCATAAAACATGCGCAGGTTGTTACCCGAAACGATTTCGGTATCATCATAAATGACTTGAACCATGCATTCAAAATTATCAAGACAATTTTCCAGGAAATCAGCGCGGACGTAAATTCCACTTTGGAAATTTCATCAGAAGTTTCAAACCACGTTGACCAGTCGATTTCTGAAATTGCGAATGTTAAAAGCATTTCAAATTCTGTAAAGGACGAAATGATAAATCAGGTTGCCTCAGTTGAAGAAACAAGCGCGACAGTTGAAGAAATCATCAAGCATATCCGCAATTTAAATGAAGAAATTGAAAAACAGACATCAGCGATTGACCAGTCATCAGCCGCAATCGAACAGATGGTTGCAAATGTAAACGGAGTAACATCAAGCCTTAAGAAAAACAACGGAACCGTTCAGGAACTTGAAAGTGCTTCTGAAGCCGGAATGAAAAAGGTTAAAATTGCAAGTGAACTTTCTGCCGAGGTTCTGAAAAAATCTTCACTTCTTATGGATGCAAGCAAAATCATTCAGGATATTGCGAGCCAGACAAATCTTCTTTCAATGAATGCGGCAATCGAAGCGGCTCATGCAGGCGATGTCGGCAAAGGTTTCTCTGTTGTCGCAGATGAAATCCGAAAACTTGCGGAACAGTGCAATGACCATGCAAAATCCATTGAGACAAATCTTAGAAGCCTTTCTGAATCAATCAATTCTGTTGCCTCAAATGCAGGCGATGTTTCTGTACAGTTTGACACAATTTATTCGCTCATAAAAAAAGTCCAGAACGAGGAACTTATTATTTCAAATGCAATGACAGAACAGACCGAAGGCAACAAGCAGATTCTTGAAGGAATCAGCCGCCTCACAGAGTCAACCACATCTGTAAAAGATGGCGCGGCAGAAATGCTTAGAGGAGGCGAACAGATTTCAATTGAGATGAAGAATCTGAACAAAGTTACTTCAGAGACAAATGTCAAAGTAAATTCAATCAACGAATCTGTACAGAAAGTCACAGAAACTTTGGCTGATTCAAAAGAACACGTACTTGAAAATTCCACAAATGTTGAATCATTAAGAAAGCAGATGGCGGATTTCAAATTCTAATAGCCTGAAAACCGAATTTTTTCTGCCATTACCATTGACACTACTCCCCTTTTCCGTTCATACTAAAAAAAGCAAAGGGGGAGTAGTTACTTCCTTAAGAATCAACAGCCGGCTCTTTGAGTCTGGTTCTTAGGCTTCGGCTCGACCGGGGAAACAAGACCTTTTGCCTGATTATCCTGTTAATTTCAGGGTGACCGGGCAGAAGGTCTTTTTTTTTGCAGCGGCGGATTTTACCAATGGAGGTTTTGGAATGGAACGGATTTTGGATTATTTTTCGAGCGGAATCGGGGCAATGACCTGGCAAAATTTTGCGATGATTGCAATTGGCGCGCTCCTGATATTTCTTGCGATTTACAAAAAATATGAGCCTATGCTGCTTCTGCCGATTGGTTTTGGCGCGATTCTGGTAAATCTTCCGCTGGCTGTGGTGCTTGGAACAGCGGAACATCCGGGCGCGCTTCAGATTCTTTTTGACTGCGGAATTATGACGGAACTTTTTCCGCTGCTGATTTTTGTTGGCGTGGGCGCGATGATTGACTTCAAACCGCTGCTTGAACGTCCGTGGCTTTTAGTTTTTGGAATTGTGGCGCACTCAGGAATTTTCATTGCGGCGGCGGTAGCGTACTTTGGATTCGACTTCAGCATAAACGAGGCGCTGAGCATAGGCGTTATCGGCGCGGCGGACGGTCCGACTGCGATTGTCGTTGCAAGCCGCTTCGCAAAAAATCTCCTCGGACAGATTACGGTTGTGGCCTACTCGTACATGAGCCTTGTTCCGATTATCATGCCGCCTGTAATCAAACTTCTTACAACAAAAAAGGAGCGCACAACAAGAATTCAGGCGAAGAACAAGAACATTCCTCATTGGGTGATGGTCGTTTTTCCAGTCGCAGTTACGGTTGCGGTAAACATTCTGATTCCGGATGCGGCAGCTTTAATCGGCTTTCTGATGTTCGGAAATCTAATCCGCGAGTGCGGCGTTCTTGAAAAACTTTCAAAGGCGGCACAGAACGAGCTTTCAAACATTGTGACTTTGCTTCTGGGAATCAGCGTGGGAGCCAGCATGACGGCGCAAAACTTTCTTACACCCCAAACACTTCTGATTATGCTTTTGGGCCTGATTGCATTCATCGGCGACACAGCCTGCGGAATCCTCTTTGCAAAATTTTTGAACTTGTTCCGCAAAAAAGGCAACAAGCTGAACCCGATGATTGGTGCGTTCGGAATTTCCGCATTTCCTATGGCAAGCCGAGTTGTCCAGAAACTCGCCCTTGAAGAAGATGACCAGAATTTTATCCTTATGCACGCAGTAAGCGCAAATGTTTCAGGACAGATTGGCTCGCTGGTCATCGGCGGAATTATTCTGGGAGTTCTGGGCGGAATGTAAAATCAATATATTTTTATTGATTTCCCTGCATTTGCACATAAACCGCATTCGCAAGTTTCTCAAGATTTTTGGCGTTGGCATTTTTTCGCATGCTTACGCTGTACATAATTCCCGGTGCGGTGTCCCACCAGATGCAGATTCCAACGGAATTTCCGTTTTCGTCTTTTGTCCAGTTTGCCTTTGCGTTGTTATAGCCAACTTTTACATCCGCGGAATTTTTCCAGTTGTAGTAAAAACCCGAAATGTCTTTTAATGAAGTTTCTCCGCTTGGTTCAGCACGCGCAGTACATTCAGTCCTGTTCCATAAAAAATCCATCTGGGCAAGAGAATCGGCAATCACTGAATAATGAAGATTTTCCGCACCATCAGGAATCGCAAAACTTACGCCAATCTTTTTCAAAATTTCTTCCGCAGTTGACTCTTGAACAGGATTTGGCATTCCGATTACAACCGGACGGTTTTCTTTCATCTCAACATCAGAAACAGCAGAATTTTCCCCGGAAGATTTTTTACTGCATCCCAAAAAAAACATTACAATGGAAGAAACCAACACAATTTTTGCAACAAATGAAATATTTCTGATTTTCATATAAAATATATACCTATTTACAAAAATCTAATCAAGAGAGCTTTTATCAAGAATTTGTAACAATCGTTTTCAAAACTTAATAAATCTTAAATCACAGCATTTCCCTGCAGATTTTTTCAATTTCAGCAGAAACTTTAGACACAAGTTCAGTTTCAAGAGACTTTTTATAATTCTTTTTGAAGACTTGAGAAATATTTTTAGGGCAAGAATTTTTTGAAAACAGAACCTCAGGTTCTATGTGCAATATTGCTGAAATCTCATCAATAACTTGCGGAGGCGGAAAAGACGCTCCTCCTTCTATGCAATTTATATAGTTATACCCTTTATTTAACATTACAGACAAATCCTTTTGCGAAAAACCTGCCTGTTTTCTATAAAATTTTAGGTTTTCAATAAATGTTTCCTGTAACGCCATAAGAGATTTATAGAATATTTTGCAATCTGAATAACATTGTTTTACCGAATTAAAATACAAATATAGCTTGAATATCTTTAAAATAATGTTATATACTCCATTAAAATCATGTGTTTACCATAAATTATCAATTTAATTCATCAAAATAATGTGTTTTTACGGAGATTTTATGACAGATTTAAGAACAAAACGCTCTTCAAATATTGAACTTTTAAGAATTATCTCAATGCTTATGATTGTTGCCAGCCATGCGACTCAACATTCAGGGCTTGGTGACTGGCAGATAATTTCAAATCCAATCAATATAAATCTAATTGCAACTTATATGCTTGGAACTTACGGACAACTTGGAGTAATTATTTTTATAATAATTTCAAGCTGGTTTCTTTGCGACAAAGACGGAATTCATATAAAAAAAGCCGTACATCTTTATCTTCAGACAATGCTATGCTCTATTGCGATTTTTTTCTTTATAAAATTTTTCAACTTTGAACCGGTCGGAATAAAAGAATTCATAATAGCATTTCTAACGCCAGTTTATAAAGGCTATTGGTTTATCAGAAGTTACTTGATTTTTTATCTTCTTGTTCCTTTTTTGCAGAATTATCTAAAAAAAGCAGAACAAAAACAGGTTGAAAAACTTTTTGTCTCGATTACAATTTTTATTCCTGTCTTAAGATTTTTCTTTTTTGTCGAGGAATTTGGAAATGTAGGGGATTTTATCTATATTTTTATTGCAGTTTATTGTCTAAAAAAACGGCCGGGGAATTTCCTTGAAAAACACGCAAAAATCTTAAGTGCAGCGCTTCTTGTTCTTATGTGGACGACAATGATTGCAGTGAATTTTGTAGGACACAGGATAAATTTCCCAAAAATAAAACCCATTTTAATACATATCTTTGCAAACAGAAATATTTTTTTAATGATTCTTGCGATGTGTGTTTTTTACGTTTTCAAAAACAATCTAAAAATCGGATATTCAAAAATAGTAAATGCAGTTGCTGGCACAACGCTTGGAGTTTACATTTTCCACGAGAATCCGCTTTTTTGTTCTTATGGTGAAAAAGGGTTAAGAGAAACCGCACTTTTATTCGAACACTGGCTGAAAATCGGAGTTCATTTTGAACAGGACAGATTCTATCCTATTTATTTTATTGCTTGCGTGATTGGTATTTTTACAGCATGTAGCCTTCTTGAATTTGCAAGGCAACTTTTGTGTAAAACTGTTTCTTTTGCTGGAAAAATAATATTCATCAAAAAAACTGTATAGAATCATTGGCATTTTTCAGAACCACAGCGGATAACCAACAAAAACTACATCAAATAAACGGTTGGTCAATCTGAATGACTGCAAAATACGAGGAATTGTATTCCTTCACAATGTTGCACAGAAATTCCTTCAACTCAGTTTCAGAATATTTACATTCAAATGGTCGAACTGCGTCAAAAATCACATTTGTATGCGAAGGGCCCGGCACAATCCGCAAGTCATGAATCGAAATATTTGAGTCAATTTTTTTTGCTTTCTCAATGATAAATTTCTTCAGTTTTTCAATTTCAGAATTATTTTTATCTATAGGATCCATGTGAATCACGCATGAACAGTTGAACTTTCTGGAAATTTCACATTCAATATTATCAATTTCATCATGCAGCTCAAAAATATTTTCATCGCCAGGAACTTCCGCATGAAAACTTACCATAATTTTTTCCGGGCCGTAATCGTGCAGAACCAAATCGTGCATTCCGCAGATTTTTTTATGAGCCATGACAGTTTTTTCAATCTCATCAGCGAATTCTTTGCTGGCAGTTTTTCCAAGAAGAGGATCAACAGTCTCTTTTGCCGAATCAAATCCGCCTTTTAAAATAAAAATTGCAACAAAAAGTCCGGCAATTCCGTCAAGCGGAACAGGAATTTCTTTCCCAAAAGATTTAAAGATTATCGTAAGCACAACAGTGAACAAAACAACACCTGTGGAAATCGTGTCATTCAGGCTGTCTTTTGCGGTTGCGTCCATAACAACGCTGTTCATTTTCTTTGAAAGAGAATGATTGTAAAAATACATGTAGAATTTTACAAGAATTGAGACGGACAAAATTATTATCGTAAGAAAATCTGTTTTTGGCGGCTCTGGATTTCTGATTGCGCCAATCGAAGACTTTAAAAGCTCGTAACCCATGATTATAATCAAAAATGAAACAATAAGCCCGGCAATATATTCCATCCGTCCGTGCCCGAATGGATGCTCTGCGTCTGGTTTTTTCCCGGAAATCTTAAAACCCAAAATTGTAACAATCGAACCAGTCGCATCTGAAAGGTTATTGAAAGCGTCTGCAACAACAGCAACAGAATTTGACAAAATTCCCGCAAAAAATTTAAATGCGAACAAAAATATATTAAAACAAATTCCAACAACTCCGCATAAAATTCCATACTGATTTCTAACCTGCGGATTTTTATAATTTTTGCTGTTCTTTATAAAAACTTTCGCCAATATACTTAACATTTTTTGTCCCTTAATAACCTAAATTTCGAGTTTTTTCTATGATGCTATAAATAACTTATAAACTCAATAAAATATTAGCCACCGACAACTTGGTTATAGTTTAAACCTATAACTAACTGCAAAAAACTTATATTTTTCAATTTCCCTAAATTCATATATCTTTAAGGCATGAGTAATAAAACACGTATATCTGTAATTGGTTATCCTAGAATTGGTTCTTTGCGCGAACTTAAATTCGCCTCTGAAAAATATTTTGCAAAAGAAATTTCGCAGGAAGAATTGAACAACGTCGCACATGAGCTTAAGTTTTTGAACTGGCAGACACAAAAAAACGATGGAATCGATTTTATTTCCTCAAATGATTTTTCTTTTTATGATGGAATGCTCGACACAGCTTTTATGCTTGGCGCAATTCCAGAAAGGTACAAAAAACTTGAACTTTCAAAACTTGACACATTCTTTGCAATGGCACGCGGTTACCAGGAAGGCGAAAACGACGTTACAGCTCTTCCAATGAAAAAATGGTTCAACACAAACTATCACTACATTGTACCGGAACTTGACGACAACATCGAGCTTGCTTTGGATGCAACAAAAATCCTTGAAGAATTCAAAGAAGCAAAAGAAGCCGGCGTTGAGACAAAAATCAACGTAATCGGTCCATACACATTCCTTAAGCTTGCACACTACAAAGGAACAAAAAACATAAACGATTATGCGGAAAAAGCTGCAAACCTTTACAAAGAGCTTTTGGCAAAAGTCGCAGAAGCTGGAGCAAAATGGATTCAGATTGAAGAACCTGCCCTTGTTCACGACACAACAGCTGATGACAGAGTTCTTTTTGAAAACCTCTATAAAATTGTGCTTGCAGACAAGAAAGTAAACGTAAATCTTGAAACTTATTTTGGCGACATCCGCGACAGCTACAAAACAGTAACAAGCCTTCCATTCGATGGAATCGGACTTGATTTTATTGAAGGAAAAGAAACTTTAAATCTTCTTCAGAAAGAAGGTTACCCGAAAGACAAGGTTCTTTTTGCAGGCGTTGTAAACGGAAAAAACATCTGGAAAAACAACTACGCAAAGACAATCGAACTTGTGAACAAAATCAAGGCGGCAACAGAAGCAGAAGTAGTTCTTTCAACATCATGCTCATTGCTCCACGTTCCTTATACAATCAGAAATGAAATCAAACTTTCAAGCGATATTTTAAAGCATTTCTCTTTTGCACGCGAAAAACTTTTTGAACTTACAGATCTTTCAAAAATCATCGACGGAAAAGACACAGACTCAAATCTTTTCAATAGAAACCAGGATTTGTTCAAGAACGAACGCGTACAGGAAAATTCTGCGCTCGCTTCAAAAATCAATGGACTCAGCGAAAAAGAATACACTCGCCTTCCAGCATTTGAAGAACGCGAAGAAATCCAGAGAAAAGCCCTGAACCTTCCATTGTTCCCGACAACAACAATCGGTTCTTTCCCGCAGACAAAAGATGTCCGCGCAAACCGCAGCGCATTCAAAAAAGGCCAGATTACAGCAGAACAGTACAAAGAATTCAACAAGAAAAAAATCGCAGAATGTATCAAGCTTCAGGAAGAACTCGGCCTTGACGTTCTTGTTCACGGAGAATACGAACGAAACGATATGGTTGAATATTTCGGCGAAAACCTTGAAGGATTCCTTTTCACAGAAAAAGCGTGGGTTCAATCTTACGGAACACGTTGTGTAAAACCGCCGGTAGTCTGGGGCGACGTTTCAAGAAAATCGCCAATCACAGTTGAATGGTCAACTTTCGCTCAGAGTTGCACAAAAGCTCCGGTAAAAGGAATGTTAACAGGTCCGGTAACAATCTTGAACTGGTCATTCCCACGCGAAGACATCAGCCTAAAGACACAGACATTGCAGATTGCACTCGCAATCCGGGAAGAAGTTCTTGACCTTGAAAAGAACGGAATCAAAATCATCCAGATTGACGAAGCCGCATTGCGCGAAAAACTTCCATTGCGACATTCAGACTGGCACACAGAATACCTTGACTGGGCAATTCCTGCATTCCGCCTTGTACATTCAGGCGTAAAACCAGAAACTCAGATTCACACACACATGTGCTACAGCGAATTCAACGATATTATCAAAGACATTGACAACATGGACGCAGATGTAATCACATTTGAAGCAAGCCGTGGCGACCTTACAATTCTTTCTGCGCTCAAAGAAAACCATTTCCGCACACAAGTTGGTCCAGGCGTTTACGACATCCACAGCCCTCGCGTTCCAACCGTAGAAGAAATCGTTTCTGCCGTTAAGAAAATGGAAGAATATGTTCCACAGAAAAAGCTCTGGATAAACCCAGACTGCGGACTTAAAACTCGTGGCGAAAAAGAAACAGTTGCCAGCCTTAAAAACCTTGTTGCAGCTGCAAAAATCGTCCGAAACGCATAACTTCTGCTGAAAAAAACTGGTAGGGCGGAGCCCCGCCCTGCGCTACAAAACAAAAAACGGCGGTCGCATTTTCAATACGACCGCCGTTTTTATTTTTCCGCTACCCCACCCAGCGGGGACACCCCGCAACTCCCCCACTCAATTTTCTCAGCTTAAATATGTTCCTTCAAAGCCTCAATATAACTTTCCGCGTATCTTGAAAGAACAAGGTTCTTCTTGGTTATAATTCCGATCCGCATTTTTTCGTCAATTTCAAGCGGGCGGGCAACAATATTCTCTCCGTTAAGCTCTTTGCTTATAACCCCGGAAGAAACTGTAAAACCATCCAGCCCAATCAAAAGATTGAACAAAGTCGCCCGGTCCCGGACGCAAATCGTCTTGTTCCAGTCAATCGCAAAAAACGGCTCTTCTGAAAAATAAAAGGAATTGTGCGCACCCTGCTCAAAAACCAGATATGGAAAAGGCGCCAAATCTTCAACTGAAACAGATTTTTTTTTGCACAAAGGATTTTTGTCACTTATAAAAACATGCGGTTTCGCCGTAAAAAGCTCCGTAAAAACCAGTTCATTTTTTTTCAAAAGTTTTCCAATAACTTCCTCGTTCCGCGAACTCAAATACAAAATTCCAATTTCACTTTTTAGGCGCAAAACATCATCAATAATCTCAAAGGTTTGGGTTTCGCGCAAAGTGTAATTGTAACGGTCACCGCCAAACTTGCGGATTACATCAACCATCGCATTTACCGCAAACGAATAATGCTGGCAGGAAACGCTAAAAACCGGGGCCTGCCGCGCCTTTCCGGCATAAGTTTCTTCCAACAAATCCGCCTGTTCAAGTACCTGCCGCGCGTAGCCCAGAAAAACTTCGCCTTCCTTTGTGATTTCAACGCCTTTGTTTGTCCGCGAGAAAATCTGGACGTGCATTTCATCTTCCAGCTGATGAATCGCAAGAGTCAAGCTTGGCTGAGAAATAAAAACTTTTTCCGCCGCCCCAGAAATCGTCTTGGATTCCGCAACGGCCACCGCATATTTTAATTGCTGCAATGTCATAAAATCAAATTATCAACAATAAACAAGTTCGCATTCAAAAGAACGCTCGCCACTAGAAGCGATTTTTCCTTCAACAAGAACACGATTCGCCTCTTTATCAAAAAATGCATTTACCAGCATCATGTCGCCTTTTCGGATTTCTTTGCAGAAATTCAGTTTAAAATCCAAAATCTGTTTTTTCTGATATTCGTCCGGCAAAAAATCCAGTGCAAAATTTATATATTTTGCATTTGTCAAATGTCCGTTTCCGTCAATCATTGAATAAAGAATCTTCTGCTCGCCAATCCGCTCCACATTTTCAGGAATTTTAATTCTTCCTGGTTTGCAAACCGACTCAGTTTTTACTTCTGATGGCGCAAGAAATTCGAATTTCGCAGGAATCACAACAGCTCTTGTTTCTGGATTTACGATAACCCAAAGACTTTTTCCTTCAATCAAAAGCTCGCCGCTTGTCAAATCCCTGAATTCATAATAGCGCATAAGTTGAACGCCTTCCGGTTTTTCCTCGCGGACAGTAATAGAAACCTCATCATTTTCCTTTGGCAATTTTTTGATATGAAAAGCCGAACGCGAAACCATCTGAGCATAACCGTGCTCAGACAAAAAATCACGGTTCTGTCCACGCAAAGCATACAAATCTGTGACAAAATCCGCACAATATTCCATTACTTCTGTCAAATGGATGTGTTTGTCCGGACCGCATTGACCAAAAAGAATCTTAGTTTCATTTGTTACCGAAATCCCATCTTCCGAAAGTTCAGTTTTATAGTTTTTTATCATTTTTTATTTCCTTTCTTCTATTTTATACCTTTATAAGACAATTTTTCCATCAAAAAGTTTCAAAAAGTAAAAAATTTGAATGTCGTTGAATATCTACTGAAAACCTGTAATTTTTTCAAAGACAAAAAAGCCAGAAATCCTAATGAATTTCTGGCTTCCGCAATTTTCTAAATTAAAACAATTTTTCAGTCAGGTTAGATTTTTCCGCCTTCAACAACAAGGTTGTCTGCGTTTGAATCTTTTCCATAAGTTGCACGAAGTGTCGCCTCATAATCTGCATGGAAAAAGTTTTCCTTGCCAAGTTCAACAATCTCGTTATTAAGCCATTCCAGAAGCGAAGAATTTCCTTTGGAAACTGCAGGAGCAATTGTGTCCAAAGTTCCAAGAGATTCAATTCCTACCGCAAATCCTGGATTTTCAATTGCCCAAGCAAGAACTTCTGTATTATCAGTAGAAAGAGCAACGCCACGTCCGTCAAGCAACGCATTGTAAGCCTCGCTGTACTGGTCAAACTTCAAAAGTTTTACTTCCGGGAAATTTTCTGTAAAATAAGTTTCCGCTGTAGTTCCTTTAGAAACAATCAATGTTTTTCCGTTCAAATCAGAAGGTTTTGTTATAAAATCTTTTTCGTTTGAAACAACTCCCAACGCGCATTTCATATATGGCAAGGCAAAATCAACTTTTTCAGCGCGGGCTGGAGTTACAGTGAAGTTTGCAAGAGTAATGTCAACTTTTCCTGTCTCAAGAACTTCAACGCGGGCAGCAGCTTCCACAGGAACATATTTGATTTTTACGCCCAAATCTTTTGCAATCCGCTCAGCAAAATAAATATCATATCCCTGATATTTTCCGTATTCGTCAACATAGCCAAATGGTTTTTTGTCGCTGAAAACAGCTACCTTCAGAACCTTGCTTTTTTTAATCTGGTCAACAGTTCTGAATTTTGGTTTTGCAGCCGCAGAAAATGCAGTAAGAATAAGAGCCGCACCAGCAGCAAATTTTATCAAAGTTGATTTTTTCATATAAATACCTCTACATCGGATTTATTTCAGGTTTCTGCCCTGATGAGTATTTTATAGCATTTAATTTCCTATTATGTCAATAGGTTTTATATGAAAGAGTTTTATTAATTCATAAAAAAATTGAATATTTGACCTTTTATTTTCTAGCCTTGAATTCAAAATTGCTCAGGAACTTTTTTGCGCGCTCAGTTTTTGGATTATTCCAGAATTCTTCCGGAGTTCCTGTCTCAACAATATTTCCGCCGTCCATAAAAACAATCTTGTCTGCAACCGCGCGAGCAAATGCCATCTGATGTGTAACGATAAGCATAGTTTTTCCAGCATTCGCCAAATCCATCATCACATCCAGAACTTCACGAACCATTTCCGGGTCAAGAGCAGCCGTAACCTCGTCAAAAAGCATAACCTCAGGATGAAGACAAAGCGCGCGCACAATTGCAACACGCTGCTTCTGTCCGCCGGAAAGCTCCCGCGGATACGCATATTTTTTGTCGCTGAGCCCTACTCTTTCAAGCCAAGCCTCTGCCTCTTTTTTCACATCCTCGATATTAAGATTCAGCTCATGCGCATGTTTCGGTCCCAAAAGAAGATTTTTCATCACATTTAAATGAGGAAAAAGATCATAGCTCTGAAAAACCATTCCGATTTTTTGGCGCACAAGATGCATATCTTTTGTGCGGTTGGAAATAACTTCACCAGCCAAACGGATTTCGCCACCCTGAATAGTCTCAAGGCCATTTATGCAGCGCAGCAAAGTCGATTTTCCGCAGCCGGAAGGCCCCAGAATAACAATAACCTCGCCCTTTTCAACCTGCAAATCAATATTTTTTAATATTACATTTTCACCAAAAGATTTTGTAAGATTTTTAATTTCAAGCAAAGCCATAATTTTTCCTGTTTTTAACAAATAAATTCATTTTTAAAGACGTTTTTCAACATACCGCGCGCAAAGATTCAAAATCCAGCACACAAAAAAATACATCATAAAAATCACAAAATAAACCGCAATGCTCGCAGTTGGAACTGTAAGCCGGTTTGCCTCAACAATCTGCTGCCCGATTTTAACAACTTCTATAACACCAACAAAAACAACCAGCGAAGTCGTCTTTATCATTCTTGTAATCAAATTCATGCTCAATGGAATCAGGGAACGCAATGTCTGCGGAATAATTATATAGAAGAAAACCTGTCTGTCTGTCAAACCGATTGCCTTGCCGCTTTCATACTGATGTTTCGGAACACTTTCCAGAGCCCCACGCACCAAGTCGCCCATTTCAGCGGTTCCCCACAACGTAAACACAAGAATTGAAGCCGCTTCTCCAGAAAGAGAAATTCCCAACGCACGCGTCAATCCATAGTAAGCCACAAAAAGAAGAACAAGCTGCGGCATAATCCGCATAACTTCCAGATAGATTTTGCAGAACGCACGAACAATCTTATTCTTCAAAGTCATAAGAATTCCAAACGCAAACCCCAAAATCACCGAAAAAAGAACAGAAACCAGCGCAATCCATACAGTCGTCCAAAGTCCGCCCAAAAGACGCAAAAAATTCGTTCCCATTCCAAGAACGCTGAACGCCTGAACAATCGCATTAATTGCTTCCGAACTGTGCATAACGCAATCTCCTTTCCGCAATCGCCGCCAAAACAGAAATCGGAAGCAACAGAACAAAATAAGAAACGCAAAGCAAAACCAACGCCTCGTCAGTCTTGTAATAAAGGCCAATCAAATCTTTTGCAACATACATCAAATCTGCAAGGGCGACCGCGCTAAAAACCGAAGTTTCCTTTATCAGGAACATAATATTTGCGCAGATTCCCGGAACAGAAACGCTCACTGCCTGGGGAATAATCACATACTGGACAACCTGACGTTTTGTCAGCCCAATGCATTCCGCACTTTCAATCTGAATTTTAGAGACACTTTCTAGAGCAGACCTAAAAGTTTCTTCCATATAACTTCCACCAAGAAAAGTCAGCCCGATAATCGCGCACTGCACCGAAGACAACTTTATTCCCATCCGCGGAAAAGCAAAATACAAAAAGAAAAGCTGAATCAAAAGTGGCGTATTCCTAGAAAACTCCACATAAACGCTTACAATCTGCCTAAGAACTGGAATTTTCTGATATTTTATCAGCGCGCAGACAAGCCCAACCGCAAAAGACAAAAGAATTCCCACAACTGAAAGTTTCAGCGTAAGAACCGCAGCTTCAACATAAAGAGGAATAACTTTCTGAATAAAATTAAAATCCATAGAACAAAACTACTTATTGCCGCGAAAGCGCCTTCTCAACAGCAATTGCAAGCTGATCCGCGCACGAAGTCCCTTTTCCGCCGCACAAATTCCCCTTCAGAATTTCAACGACTTTTGCCGCATCCATTCCTTCAATAAGTTTTGCCACAGCCTTGGTATTTCCAGGGCAACCGCCATAAAATTTAACATTGTGGATTTTTCCATCTTCCAGACTAAAATCAATCTGGCGAGGACAAACTCCAGTCGGTTTATAATCAAAATTTTCCATTCAGAATTCCTTAAATTTCCCTATTTGAAATATATACAAAAATGCAAAAAAAAGCATCCGAATTCTAAAAGATTCTTCTGCCAAAATTTAAAATCCATAAAACAAAAAAAAACGGAAACCAGTTTTTTACGCCAGTTTCCGTTTTAATCGTAACAATTTTTTTAGGCAATATGCAGATCAGCCAAAGAAGCATTAATTAACCTTAATCTGAATGCGTTTTGGAACATTAACAGCCTTGCGCGGAATCACAACCGTCAAAACACCATTTTTAAAAGCCGCGCTGATTTCCTCGCCATTCGCATCATTTGGCAAAGAAAAACTTCTGCTAAAACCACAGACTTTTCGCTCACGAATCAGCCATTTTGGTTCGTCTGCTTTTTCACATTTTTCATCTTTGCCATTCTTGCTGTTTTTATCAGTATTATGCTCATCACATTTTTCCGCTTTTTTCTCAATCTTCTCAGTATTTTTAGAAGAAATTGTCAACACATTTCTGTCAAGCTGAATATCTACATCGCCCTCATTTCTTCCAGGCAACTCCATATCCAACGTATAAGCGTCTTTTGTTTCCTTAACATCAACTTTAGGAACATAACTTCCACGATAATTTCCGCCGTAAACACCATCAAAATTGTCAAAAAGTGAATCCAAGAAAGAAAGTTCATTCATCATAGTCATGCCTCCTGCAGCACTTTAATTTTTAGCTTAATCTTAAAAGTTTTTAGCTTTCATAATATATTATGCAAGAACCATGCCAACTTTTTAAAACAAATAATTTTTCAAAATCAATGACAGAAAACAACACTCAAAATCTTTTTCTGACGCAATTTCTACAAAAGAAGGGCGGACAACCGCCCTACGACCGCACTTCGTTGCGTTCTACCCACCGTGCGGGCTTCAAACGCCAGCCCGCAACACCTGGCTCAAATCCGCAGTAAAAAAAATATCTGAGCAATTTTTAACCTTGTATAAATTATACACATTCTTTTTGAGTATTTTTTACTCAATTTTATATAATTTCAGAGTTTTTTATAAAATCAACGAAGCCAGAAATTTGTAGTATTTGAGCAAAAATAAATCTTTCATCTTTACGGATAAAAGCATATAATAATCCCATGAGTTTAAAAATTGAAAACGGTGATATCACCCTCTACGATGTTGACGCAATTGTAAATGCCGCGAACAGTTCTCTTCTGGGTGGAGGTGGCGTTGACGGCGCAATACATTCTGCGGCTGGCAGAGGATTGCTTGAAGAATGTATGACTCTACATGGCTGCAAAACAGGAGAAGCCAAAATCACAAAAGGCTACAATTTAAAGGCGCGACATGTGATTCATACGGTCGGACCTGTTTACTTCAGATATTCTCCGGCAGAAAGCGAACATCTTCTGGAAAATTGCTATAAAAATTCCCTTGAAATTGCCAGAAAAAACGAATGCAAATCACTTGCATTCCCACTGATAAGCGCAGGTGTATACGGCTACCCAAAAGAAGAAGCATTGAATGTTGCTGTAAATACAATAAAAAAATACGGCGCCGACATGAATGTTGTGATTGTCTTGTTTGACGACGAAGCATGGAATATTGCACAAAAAAACTTCAAGGATTTGATAAGTCAAAATCAATAAAAAAAATCCGCATATCAAAAATTATTTTTCCACAAAATTCATTTTTTTGTGGATTTTTTTTAAATCTGAATTATTATTATAGAAAAGGTGTTTTCCAAAGACATCTAAAAATACATCAAGCTGGAGGCGCAATTATGCATGAAAAATTTGGATTAAATCAACCGGACTTTGAAAAAATGGTGAATGACCATGAATATCAGGCTTTGGCTGACAAACTAAAGGCAAGCTACGAAAGCGCAAAAATTCGCGAAGGCGAATACGAATCAACATTAAAATGGCTAAGAGAGTCAGCTAAAATGCACGGACTTTCCATCAAGTAATTCTTGTTGAAATAAAAAATCCATCTGGAAGCGCAAATCTTTCAGATGGATTTTCTTTCAGTTTTTATTCTTCCGGCCAGACAAAAAGGTCGGCGCAATTCCTTTCACCGCCAGAAACATCAATTGTCTGCCCTGTACAAAAAGTATTTGTAACTGTCAGAAAATAACACCATTCAGCGGCTTCTTCCGCAGAAATCCATTTTTTCAACGGCGTCACGTCCATGATTTTTTCCCATAGCTTTGGGTTTTCAAGAACAGGCTTGTTCAGCTCTGTAAGAACCCCGCCGAAACACAAGGAATTAGCCGTTGCACGGAATTTATTCGCCAGTCTGATTGCGCAATTCTTCATGTATCCGTTGACACCGGCTTTTGACGCAACATACTCAGAAAATTCGTTTCCTGTAATCGCCGAAACAGAACTTATAAAAAGCACAGATTTTATAGCTTTTTGAAACGCATATTTTTCTGTAACATTAATTGATCCAAAAAGATTGACTTCTATATCCTTTTTTGTTCCAGTCTGGATTCCTGCATTGTTCACAAGAATTTCAACATTATCCAGAACCGGCAATTCCTCTTTTTTGGAAATATCCGCCACAAAATGCGTATAATTCTTTGTTCCAGGAAAAGTTCCGCTTATTGAATCAGATTTTACATCTATTCCAAAAACAGAATGTCCTTCTTTCAAGAATTTTATTGCGGTGGCTTTTCCAATTCCACTTGAAGTTCCTGTGATCAGAATTTTCATTTTGACTTTGCCTTCAGATATTCAAAATATTCTTTTCCAACTTCTTCGGCTTCCCATTTTTTTACGACTTTGAAACCGATTCCGCTAAAAAAAACTTCAGCCAAAAGCTCAAAAACCGCACCAATCGCCGAGCATGCAAAAACCTGAGTCCATGTCCATCCAAAAAAGATTTTTGAGACAACTGTAGCAAAGGTAAAATTGTCCACAAACTGTCCAATCATCGTTGAAAAATACGAACGGAGCGCAAATGCAAAAAAACCGTCTGATTTTATAGCCCGACCAACCGCAGAATTTAAAACCGCATTTATAATAGAAGAAACTGTAAAAGCCAGCGCTGAACCAAGAACAACATACCATGAGCCGCCAAAAGTTTCGTTCAAAGCTCTGTTCACATCAATATTTTCTGTGGCATAAAATTCTCCCCACATTCCTGGAGCTTTGCTAAGCAACGCAAAAATCACAGAAACCGAAAGATTCACCAGAAGCGCAACGATAGAAACCTCAACGCTCGCCCTTGCGCCCCATCTTTTGCAGATTATGTCCATGCACAGAAACATAATCCAGCTGAAAGCAAAACCGCAATCCAGAACAACATACTTAAAGTTGATAAGTTCCTTGTTAGCCAAAAGATTTGCGCACACAACTGATAGGAAAAAAATTGAAACGGTAAGCGAAGGAATGCTTCTGAACAAAAGCGAAATGTCCTTCAACTCTTCTTTGATAAGACTGTGAAATTTTTTCATTCCACACCTCCTTAAGGATTTTAATTTTTTACGCGCAGGAGTTTTTGAGGAATCATAAACTGCGCAGATGAGACAAAATATATCAGTTATTTTTGTTTATGTCGAATGAATAAAAATTCAATTTAAAAACCAAAAAATGTTATAAAAAAACATTATATCGAAGAATTTACTAAATTCAAATTTACTGACTTTTAAACTGTAAAAAAAAGAATACATAATATTAACAAATTCAGAGCAAATTTATTTATATTAATATGTGCACTTTTTTAGACTAAAACACTAGTTTTTTCCATTCATTTACTAGAAAAGTCCATCAATAACCTAGAAGATTCCAGACAATATTGAATTTACTAGCAAACTCCAAAAACGATGATTTTTCTAACTTACTAGTTTTTTCCAACAAAAAAAATTCATAATCAAGGTGCGGAAAAATAAAATGGAATTTACTAGTAACTAGCCTGCTCCGGCATAATTTAAAAAAAATATAGCGGAAACAAAAAATATTCCCGCTATACGCAACAGAATTCATTCTGGCAAGTCTTTTCAGCTTTTTTGAGTTTTTTGTCTAATTTTCAAGAATAAATTCACCTTGAAGTTTTTTGCTTTTTTTGGCATTTGCTAGTTTTTTACCAGCCTTTTTCTGTTCCTTCAGGTCATTCAGAGCCATTTCGCAAAGAAGTTTCAGCTGCCTTAATTCAGAACCATCAGTTGAATCACTAGCATTTTCCAAATCAATTTTTAAGACAACATTCTCTTTTTCCAGCAAAGAAATATAAAGATCAGCATTCTGACAAACAAGTGTCCTGTCCACCTGCTCATCAATAAGATTAAGATATGGAGAAACTTTGTCATAATCAGTAACGCCAGCCTCTGTTCGCATAATTGTAAAGCGAACGCCTGTATGCTTTTTTCCGTTTTTCAGCCAATCCTGCTTTACAACTTTCATTGATGTGATTTTTTCATTCAATTCCTTGATTGGCTCGGTTATTACGAATTTTTTAAAGTTGTCTGTCCGGTTCTGGTAAATTTCATCCAACTGAAAAAGATTTTTTATCTCCTCAAATGAGAGGGAGCAAGTCCATGTGTTTTTAGGATTTCCGTTTTTTCCTGCAAAACCTTTATACTGCTCAAAAATATCATAATATCGCATCGCATAAGTTGAACGAAGTTTTCCGTATTCAAGGAAATTTATTTTGTGATGTCCGGCTTGTTGCTCCAGAAAATTATTGATAATCGGATTGAACACAAACCTGAGAATTTTATTTGTCTTGTCAATCTGAATCAACGAGAAAAGCGGAATAAAATTCTGCAGATCATCCGTATGAAAATTTATTACAAAATGGACGCATTCGTCAGCACATTCAGCAATTCGCTCAATGCTTGTTCCGCCAATAGAAATTCCCATGGATTTAAAGAAGTCATTGAACGAAAATTTTGCCTCATAATAATTTGTGTCACCAAAAATCGTTTTCTGCATGTTGTTAACTGCCATTGCCATTGAAATCAGTTTTTTTCCCATTGCAGAAATTTTATAATAAGCTTTGCTCATCGCATTTTTTTGAATCAAATACGAAGGCTTTGTTGATTCATCACCTGTAAGAACTAAGTCTGTTGTTTCCAGTGATGAATTTTTAAAATTCAGAATTCCACCCGTTTCTTTTTTCCCCATATCTTGACTATAATTTAAACTTACTAGGTGTGCAAGCAAATTTTAGTTACTTTGCAAAAATTTGTTAATATTATTTGTATAAATTTTAATATTACTGAATTTTTATTACTTAATATTTAAATTTATATTTATTATTGGGCGTGTGTATTTTTTTGTAATACAATATTTTATAGAGTTATCTAACTAGGTTATTCCATGTTGTTCACTAGTTTTTTCCATATTTTCCAACTAGTTTTTTCCTTTTTGTTACTAGCGAATTCCTGAAAGTCCTAGCTGTTTCCTTTTTGTTGCTAGTAAATTCCTTTTTTTACCTAGTTTTTGCCTTTTTCATACTAGCTAATTCCAAAAAAGAATATTTTTTTTCAAGTCAATTTACTAGTGATTTCCAAAGATTTTTGTTCTTATTTTTTCTACTTACTAGTAATTTCCAATAACTTCCTAGTTTTTTCCAGTTTATTACTAGAAGATTCCATAAAAAGAAAAAAGGCATGAAATTTACTTACTAGCAAACTCCACGCCTTTTTGTTTGTCTGTAATTTTTACTGGATGATTTCCCGGACTCCCATTTGAGAGACTGTGCATTTTCCGTCCATGATTTTTTCTTCAAGTTCATAAATTGAATACAGGATGAACTGGTTCATCGAAATTCCAAACTGCGCACAAAGTCCTTTCAGGCGGTTTCTTTCTCCTTTCGGAAGCTTTAGGTTTATCACATCGCTGTATTTGCCGGAAGAATTTTTCTTCTCATTTTTCTGGTCTGAAAAAGTTGCTGCCGGAACTGCGGTTACAGGTCTAGATGCAACTTTCTCTGCTGAAATTTTTATTTTTTCAGTTTCCGGTGTTTCAGAGCTTAAAGTTTCCATTGCCTGAGAAACGAACTCTTTTGGAAGTTCATTTGAAGGTTTTTTCATGATAGCCATTATTCAACGTCTCCTGCCAGTTCTTCCAGACCTTTTAAAACCTGAGGTTTTGTTCCTGCAATGTATTGAACAGGAGTTTTCTGGTTGACTGAACGCTTGAAATTCTGTTCAGTCGGAATAAGATAAGTTTTGTATTCGCTTTGTTTCTGCATGACTTCCAGGATGTTTCTAGAGAGCGCAAGACGTGAGTCATAATTGTTCAGCACAATCCGTTTTATCACCGCTTTTGAGTCGGAAAGCTGCCTTTTATGTTTTGTGCGGAATTCTTCAAGGTTTTTCTTGAACATTGTAAGTCCGTCAAAAGAATATGGATCGAGCAGCATTACCGGGATGACTTCATCTGTCGCCAAAAAAATATTTCCTTCAAATGCGTCGAACGCTGGCGATGTGTCGATTATAACGTATTCAAATCCGAGTTTTGCAAGTTCATCAGTTATGTCCATAAAAACTTCTGGTTCATCGCTGGCTTTTTGCGCTTTGTAGATTCGAAGGTTGTTTTCTGTTGCGACCGTTGGAATTACAAAAAGATTCGGAATTTCAGTTTTTACAACCGCATCCTCAACGTAGCATTTTCCGTTCAAAATATCTGCAAGCTCAAATTTTGTTTCCGACACAAGAGTCGATGAGCTGTTTCCCTGGACATCTCCGTCGATCAGGACTGTCTTGTGTTTTTTTGCGAGTTCCGCGGCGAGGCTCAATGAAATGCTCGACTTCCCTACTCCGCCTTTTGCAAGTGCCAATGTGATAACTTTAATTTTAGGCCTCCTTGGAAAATCTGATATTTTCCTTCTTGTGAATATTAGAATTCTAACATAAATAATAAAACTAATCAATAATATTATTGAATTTGCTAATATAAATTAGATAAAAGATTATAAAAATAATAAATAAATTAATAAATAAAAGTAGACAAAATATTATTAAAAAAGTTATTAATTTAATTAGAAATGTATGATAATAATTAATATATCTAATATATCTAATATCTTTTTTGTTAAAAAGCCTAGTTTTAATAAACTGGTCATATAATTTGATGTTTTATTGAAAATAAGGCGTTTTTTTTGTTTTTTTATAAATTTCAAATCGATTCATTTTTTTTCGTTTTATGCTTATTTTTTTTACTTGAAATGTGGCAAGGATTGTATGGGACGCCGAAGGCGGTTGCGTAGCAATGGAACGATAGTGGAACCCAGAAAAGCCTGTTTTTTGGTAGTTTGCCGTAGGCGAACTACCAAAAAGCCACCCGGTTAAAAACACTTTGCATAAAAAAACAGGGCTTCCAAATACAACGTATCTAGAAGCCCTGTCGCTCGTTTTCACGAGCATCGGAGAGAGTTTATCAGCTTATTTACAAGCTGATATTAAATTACTGCATAGCTAGAACTTTGTCAATAAGTTTCTCAAGATTTTTTAAAGAATTTTCAGTTTTTATTTCAACAAATTTTCCAAAACGTAAATAATAAAGATAGCAGCGGATTTTTTCCGGCTCAATCTGAAGCATTTCGGCGATGACTTTTTTGTAGCAGCTCAGCTGCGCCTCGTAAATTTCCGGCTGGATTGACTGGTTTGTCTTGTAGTCGATTATCGTGTAAGTTCCGTCTGGGTTTTCAAAGACAAGGTCAATTATTCCGCGGATGATTTTTGTTCCGATTGTTCCACGGAATTCGTATTCAGTTTTTTTCCATGTTGAATTTTTGGCGGTTTTTCCGAGTTCTGACTCTATGAATGTTTTTTGCATCTGGCGGCAGATTCTGTCTATCAGTTTTATATATTCAGTTTTTTCTTCAAGGCCGGAAAGTTCTTTTGCTGAGAATTCTGGTTTTTCCAGTTTTTTTATTGCGGCTTCCATGTAGGCGTGGGCGATTGTTCCGAAATTTTCAAAAGTGAATTTTTGCGTTTTGTCCACAATTTCGTTGATTTCCTGGAAAGGCGCATTCGGGGTGAGCTGGATATTTCCTTTTTGGAGAGCGGTTTCATTGTCTGCGGAATGGAGTTTGCTAGGGGAAACATATTTTTCTGCTGGCTCATCCGGTACGATTTCCTGCGAATTCTGTAAATTCTTGGAGTTTGCAAGTAAGTTAAGAAATTCAATCTTGGATTCTGCGTTGTTTTTTATTTTATTTTGTGAATTTTTAGCCGAACGCGGGAACGGAGCAATTTCTTCAGTGTCAAAAAGAAGAGGCTTTTGTGCTTCCTGCTGCGAATAAAAATCAAAAACTGGCTCAAGGACATTAAAAAGTGATGATGGATTTTTTTCAGCGCCCGGAAGATATGCCGAAGAGTCTTTTGCCGGCGAATATTTTCCATTTGTTATAAAAATTTCTTTTTTTGCGCGCGTAAGGGCAACGTATGCAAGGCGGCGAAGTTCTGCATTCTGCATTTTCTTGTTTTCTTCGTCCACAAGCTGATAAAAATAATTCTGGTGCTCGGATTCCGGGTTGTTCACAGAGATTCCGAATTTTTTGCTGCAATAAATCGCCTTGGAATTTGCCTCATTTTTTCCTTTTTTATGTGTTCCGCAGATAAAAACCGTGTCGTATTCAAGGCCTTTGCTTTTATGGATTGTAAGAGTGTGCACGCCTGAAGATTGTTCGAGCGGAATATCCATTCCTTCAAGTTTTTCAGCTTTTCCGTCCAACGAATTTGAGTTGTCCTTGTATTTTTCTACGCTGTCAACAAATGCCGCGATTCCAAGATTCTGAATTTCAGCTTTTCTGGCAAGTTCAAAAAGCAAATCGTACATTTTTCCGTACATCGAAACAGTCGGATTCCACAAAGTTTCGTAGCGGTAGCCAAAATCATACCAAATTTCAGAAATCAGTTTTGTAAGCGGCTGATTTTCGGCATTTTCTTTTAGTTTTTCGTATGCTGATTTTAAATGTTCAAAGCGCGCAAGGCTTTCCGGCTTAAGAAAAGAGGAATAATCGCCCTGGAAAGGTTTTTGCGCAAAAGACAAAATTGCGTTGATTTCTTCGATTGCAAGGTTTACCATTGGCGAGCGTAAAATCTGTGCATACGGTTGTGTGTCATCCGGGTAAGCGCAAAGCCGGAGTAAAGAGATTATGTCGTTCACCGGTCCGTCATCAAAAAATCCGGTTACAACTTCTGTGTTATAAGGAATTCCGTGGCGCAAAAATGTCCGTTCGTAAAGCGGCTGCAGGCTATAATTTCTGAAAAGCACGGCGATTTCGTCTGGATTTTGTCCGTTTTCTATGATTTCGCTGATTTTTTGAGCAACCCATTCGGCTTCCGCTTCCTCTTCTGTAAGAAAATTTGAATTTTCTTTGAATTCTTCGTTCTTTTTTGTGTCATAAAGTGCAAAATGGATTTTTGGCGAAAAAGCCTGGGAGTCATCATTTATTTCTTTTTTTGCAGATTCTGACATTGTGACTTCTTTGTAAACCGCCTCATAATTTGGAACATTTGAGCAGTCTTTTCGTTCTGTGAAAAAAACGCATGGCGGAACGGAATTTTTTTCTTCGGGTGAAGGAGGGTAGGGGAATCCGCCAAAAATTGTGTTAAATGCGGCAATCAGCGCTGGTTTTGAGCGGTAATTTGTTGTCATGCTAAGATTTCCGTCTTTAAAGTCGTTTGAAAGTGCCCTGAAAACTGAGACATCTGCACCGCGGAAACGGTAAATGCTCTGTTTTTCATCGCCGACAAAAAACAATTTTTCTGGGCAAAGTTCCTCCACCGCAGGAACGCCCTTTGCCGTGCGTTCAGGATTTTCGGCAAGCAGAAAAAGCATGTCGCGTTGTTCGCTGTTATTGTCCTGGAATTCGTCAATCATTATTGCTTTGTATTTTTGTTTTTCAATTTGACGGATTTCCGGATGGTCGCGCAGTATGCAAAGCGCAAGGTTCGCTATGTCCTTGAAAGTAAGGCAACCTGAACTGCGTTTTAGATTGTTTGCAATTTCCTGGAATTCCTTTAAAAGCGGAACAAGCGACTTCATCAGTTTGTAGCTTGGAATGTAGTCAATTATCGAGGCAATTTTTGGCGTAATTTTTTTGATTTCATTATGGGTTTCCTTTAATTCTTCCGCGTTTTTTGGCGCGCCAAGCTGACTTATTTTGCAGATTTCTGAAAGATATTGCAGGTATGGAAGAAATTTCTGTTCATTTGAGTTTTTTATGTCATCTTCGGAAAGTTCTGGAAGTTCAGGGCGTTCATTTTCTTCAATTATTGCTTTTATTGCAAGCAGATATTTTGTGTTTCGGTTTCCGTCAAAATCAGAGTAGGCTTTTTCAAATTGATGTAGAGTTTCTTCCGCTTTACTTCCTAGTTTTTTCCAAGCCTCAAGGACGGCTTTTATCTGATTTTCTGTTGATTTTTCAAAATTGATTGGTTCTGCCACGGTTGAATTTTCAAGAATCGGCTCAACAAAAATTTCTGCGGCTTTTTTTTCAAAATCGTTGGAGTTTACTAGTATTTTGATTGCCTCGTTGTCCCGATTTTTTAAGATAAAAGGAAGAGCCAGCTGTTGAATCTGCGTGGTTATTGAATCGTCCTGTGTAAAATCTGGAGTTATGCCATAAAAGTGCGCGCCCATTTTTGCCACGGAATTACAGTAACTGTCCAATGTTTTTATGTTCGCCTTGTAAAAATTTGCCGCCTGATCGGGCGCTTTTTGCTTTAAAACCTTAAAAATTCGCGCGGACATTTCGACTGTTGCTTTTTTTGTGAAAGTTAGCGTAAGAATTTCTTCAACTTTATATTTTTTTTTCTGGATAAGTTGCAAAAAACGTTCAGAAAGAACTGTGGTTTTTCCAGAGCCGGCGCCCGCGCTTACAACCGCGTTTTTTAAAATATTTATGGCGCGCTGCTGATATTCATCAAATTTTCGTTCTTGTGGTGCGTTTTGCATAAAATCCTCGTGAAAAATATTCGGTTATAATTTTTTAATTTTGGCGGCTTACGTTAAAAGTTCGCCGGCAAACCGCTTTGTACCGGCAGCTGCTGCAGGTTTCAAAATTTTGCATTTCATCTGAAACGGAAAAATCATTGTCTTGTATTCGCTGAATAAAATTTTCAACCGCCTGGTTAAATTTTTCTGTTGTAGGAACAAAATCTTCCGCCGTACGAACGTTCTTCTGTTTTTTTGAATTTGGTTTTGAAAGTAAAACCCGCGCCGCAAGCTCTTCGCCAAAAACTTGCGTTGTTTCAGCTTTTGTAACGTTGAAAAAGCAGCAGTTTTCTACTTGCAAAGGCTTTTTTTGGTTCTGCAGAAGATAAAGATACATCGGCATTTGAAAATCCGGGAATTCTGTTGCGGCGGAATTTTCATCATAGAAGAAATTTTCCGGAATTGCGCTGGTGAAACTCTTGAAATCAACAAGAAAAAGTTCCGTTGAAGAGGAATCCAGCAAGAGGCAGTCAATTCTTCCGTTAAAAATGCAGTTTTTTTCTACGTTTTCAAAAGAATATTTTTCTTCCGAGGCAAAAATTGTGCAGCCCTGAAAGATTTTTGAAAAAGTTGTAACGGCATTCACCGCGGTTTTTATTACTGAGGATTTTGTTGTCTTTAAAAGTTCCTTTGTAAGATAGCTGTTTTTTTCTGAAATCATGGCGCTTTCAATGTTCGAAAAAAGAATTTCCTTTAGATTTGCAGGAAGCTCATCGTTTTCAACTTGAAGCGGAATATTTTTGCTTTTCAGTTCCTTGCAGAAAAGCTCAAAAATTTTGTGGTAAAGATTTCCGAGCGTTCTGTGGTCGGCGATTTCAGCTTCATTTTTTTGCTCAGAAAGTTTTCCGATTTCCTCGATTGCCCAAAGGCGAGGGCAGGTGAAGAAATTTTTCAGTGTTGTGCTGGAAATCTGCATTTTTTTGTCTGCGGAAAAAAGTTTTCCTGCAAAAATTTTGTTTTTTTCAATTTTTATAGATTCTGAAATGTCAGAATTTTGTGTTTTCTGGCAATTTTTCCAGAATTCAATGCCATTTTTTTGTGTTCCTGTTATTTTTTTTGGAAAATTTTCTGTTGGATTCTGAAAAAATTCTTTTTCTTCTATATATAAATCATTTTTTAGAAGATTTTTTAAATTTTCGTCATTTTTTAGCTCAATTTCAGAAAGATAACTGGAACTCTGCGCATAACCTGTGAAAGTTTTTGCGGCGCAGGTGAAAAAAACTGGCTCCTGGACGGAATTCATCTCGTAAAGTTTTACAAAAAGCTCGGAAACATTCGGGTCATCCTTGCCGTTCATAAGAATTTTCCGCTTGTCATCACGAAGAAACGAAAGTTGCTTGTAAACCACCGAAATTCCACTTTGGCTTGAATCCAGGACAACTTGAGCTTTAAAAGGTGCGCAAGAAGCCAATTTGTACGGAAGAATTTGAACGCCGCGCTGTTTTGTCTGCGCAAGATAATTTATTCCCGAAAGATAAGTCGCATAAAAATTGAACGGATTTGGGAGCGAAAAATTGTAAGATTCCTCAAGTTTGATTAATTCGCCAAGTTCCGTGATGCAGCGGCTAAGAATATTGTCTGAATTTTCGGAGCAAAGATTCATGTCAAAAAAGTGCTCGCGGAAAATAAAATAATTTTTTCTGATTTCGCTGAAATTTTTGGAGTTTACTAGTAAATTCACATCTTTCTTCAGATTATTGTAAAAAAGATGCGCCTGTTCGTCTGGATTTTCTTTTGGAGACTGAAAAGATTTGTTCCAGACATCAATTTTTTCGTTTTTATATTCAAAACTACAGACGCAATTATTTTCTTTTCCAAATTTTATAAGCTGAAAAATCGGAATTTCTTGTTTCCAAGGCAAATTGTTGTTCAAAAGAAGATTTTTAATTGATTCAAAACTGAAATTTTGCTGTTTGCAATTTAAAAGCTGGCTAAAAAAATTGCCTGCACCTGTTGAAGTGAGCGGAGTTGCGTTGCGGCTTACAAACGGAATCTGGTAGATTTTAAAGTCGCGCTCAAGATATGCGCCGTAGCTTTCCAAGTCTGGAACATTTATTGCGATTTCATTCCACGGAATATTTTTTTGTTCGTGCAAATCGCGAAGATAAAGGCAAACGGAACGGATTTCCTGGCGGGAATTCTGCATAAAATGAACATTTTGAGGTTTTTGCGTCAGAATTTCTTCCGAAAGATGAACCATCGTTATGCTTTGCGGGGAATTTGCCAGAATTGATTCATATTCCGCATAATCTGAAAGAATTTCTGGAAAAAAAATAAAATAATGGTTTCCGTCCGGCACAAACGGAGGAGTTTCCCATGCCGGATCAAAAAAATTGTGCTGTTCAAGAAAGTTCTGGTAGCGGTCAAAAAGCTCAAGAAGATCCAGATCTTCCTGGTCAGGCTGAATTTTTGCTTCCAAAAAATGTTTTTTCCACGTAAAAAGCGGCGGAAGCAGGCTGGTTAGCCAGTTTGTAAATCCAGAAGCTGATTTTGCATATTCTGGAACGATTAAGTTTTTCAGAAAAGGCTTCTGTGCATTCTCTTCAATCAGGTTTGAGACAAAGATTGAACGCATTGCAGAAGGCACAGAAGTTTTTTGCTGCTGTTTACTCCGAATTGAAGAACTTTTAAACTTATCCCAGACAAGAAAACGTTCCATTGCGACCGCTTTTATTTTGCTTGTAAGGACAATTCTGTCTGCCCACAAATCTGCGGAAGTTTGAGTTGGAAACACAAAAAATTCATTCTGTTTTTTTATGTTTTCAAGAAGAAGTTTTTCAATCAGATTTTGAGCCATTTTATTTTCCGCTGTTCTGTTTCATAAAATTAGCCCAAAGCTTGTCCGCTTTTGCTATGTGGTTAAAAACCCAAGTTGAAATATAGTTATAAAAGCCAAGGACATTGTTTTTGCTTTCAGAGTTAAGTTTTTGAATCTGGAAATTAACTTCCTTTATAAAATAGTCGTGCGAATTTTTGTGTGTTTCGTAGCCGGCATAACCGATTCGTTTCTGAAGCTGCTCTTCGCTGGTAAAATGATATTCAGTGTAATCTGTAAGTTTTTTTAAAACCATAGACATTTTCAGCTTGTAGTCAGATTCATCGCCGCAAGCAACGTCGTAAAGTTCATTCGCAATTGAAATAAGCTTTTTGTGCTGCATATCAATTTCTGGAATGCCCAAAAGATAAACATCGTCCCATTCAATTTTTTTTGCTGTTTCTGCCATATCGTTCTTCCTTTAAGATTTTTTGAAATTATACTTCTTATTGCGGAATTTGGCAAAAGCTATTAGCTCGAATGCCGAGTTTTATAAATTCGACATAAAAATTGAATAAGCTACCAGAAAAAGCGCGTCAATTCGTTAGATAGCAAAGCTATCTTATGCGGAGCGTAACAAGGTATCGGACTGCGCAATTTTCTGCAAAAATTGCTTGCCATCGCTCCGAATGACTCGGTTGCCGCTTTCTTTTTCTTCCCGCTTATTCAATTTATTTCTTCTGAAAAAAACTCGACATTCGGGCTATTATTTATCCGACTTTGTATTATTGCAAGGCCAGCAGAGCATCTGCAGATTTGACATTTCTGTTTTTCCGCCTTTGCTCCAGGGAACAATGTGGTCGCCTTCCATTTCTTCAAACGTAAAATGGTTTTTGCAGAGCGGGCAAATTCCGTTTTGAGCCTCGTAAGCCTTTCGCTTCATTTTTTCATCAAACTGCCGCAGATTCAGATGTGATTCTTTTCGGTCAAAAAGATAGTAATAAATCCCCTTGTAGTTTGTAACTTCATCATCGGCAATCAGTTGTGAAATTTCCTGTTCAAATTCGTTTGCGTCATATCTGTTTTCTTGCCCAAAGCGGTTGTAAAGTTCGCCCCATTCAATGCTTTTCATTTCTTTTCGGTAAACAATAAAAAGCGTTTTTACCCAGGAAATCACATTCTGAAAATAAAGCCAAAGTTCATTCGCATTTTTGTCGTGCTGATGCGCACCCATATAATTGCAAATCAATTTTTCATCTTTTCCAACAAACCATCCAAGTGCTTTTTCCAAAAGTTCCTGCCGGATTGGATTTGCGTTCACATATTTTTCACTCAAAAGTTTTGCTGCGCAGTTCGACTTGCTGAAAATCTTTTTCGCTTCTGCCGTCCAGCTTCCTGCGTAAACAGCATTGCGGATTTCCTGCGCCGTCAATTTTTCCCCGGCAATGTTGATTGTCTTGAACCATTCCAGTTTTTCGCTTTCCGTTCCTTCACAAAAATAAACCTGAAGCTCATAATCCAAAACCGCATTTTTTTCATCCGGCTGCAGATTTGTAAAATAACGCAGATTGTGGGAATAAACTCCATTCACGTAACGGCAAATCGAAATTGTGCGCTGCTGACCATCCAGAACTTCAAAACGCCCGTCGCTGCGGCAAACCCAATACATCGTGTTCAACGGAAAACCACGAGTAACCGTATCCATAACCGCCTGCTGCTGGGCATCTGAATAAACAAATTCACGCTGATATGGCGGACGAATGTCCAATTTTCCGCCAAAACCAACAACTCCAGCCTCTTCATTGTCCGCATAACCGTCCACAAGCTCGCGAACCTTAATTGTATGCAAAGTGATTTCCATATTTTCTCCTAGTTATTTTTTTTCTGTGGGGGCTACCGCCGCAAGCGTCGGTCGGGCTTTTCGGGGTTTCATTGTTTTGTGCTATGATTTCGCAAAGCTCAACCGCCGCCCAAAACAACAGCTTCGCTGCCCCTACAATCCCTAGCCCGTGCAAGCTCGCACGCAAGCCTTATTTTTTGCGTTTAATGATTATTCTAAAATATTTTGCTTTTCCATTTATCATAGAAAGATATTTTCCCTCTGCTTTTGTTTCTTCATTTCTTAAAATGCTGTATCTTCCTATTCCATCAATAATCTCAAATTGTTCAGGATTATATTTATCAAAAAAAGTAATAGGCACGCCCATTGCTCCATCATAATCAAGCGGAATGTCAGAAGTTTTATCCACATTGATTGCATCGTAATTGTCAAATTTCTGAAATTCTTCCGGCGAATAAGTTTTGTAAAGAACCAATTCTTCGTGGCGTTTTGCAATATCCAAATTTGTATACCAGCAGATATTTCCCATGCTTCGCCATTTTTGTCCGCTTTCATCTTCCCAATACCGGGTTTCTCGCGGAGCATAATATTTCGGAACTTTAAAAGCCATGTCTCCTGCTTTGTAACCAAGCCAAATTCTATTTTCCTTAAAAAGTTTGAATATTTCTTTATAAGTGATTGCATTTTGATTTCCAATAATTATAAATTTTTTCTCATATTCAATCAGTTGTGCAACATATTCACGAAATAAACTGAACGGAGGATTTGTAACCACAATGTCGGCTTGTTTTAAAAGTTCAATACATTCTGCGCTTCTAAAATCTCCATCGCCATTCAGTTCCTTTACTTCCATCGTGGAAAAATCTGTGCTTGTAGGGTCGTTCGGGTTTCCTGTGTATTCAATATAAACTGCTTTTTCACAATCATTCTGGCTGAACAAATCAACATCCTGATTTTTGTAACAAGTGGAAATAATTTTTTTTAGCCAAAATTCATTGAAATTCAAAGCAAAATACTTAAAAAAGTTTGAGATTCTTGGGTCGTCGCAGTTACATAAAATCGTTTTGCCCTTAAAATGCTCCTTGTAATGCGAAAGTTCCTTTTCAATGTCGCTTAATTGAGTATAAAATTCATCTTCTTTTGCTTTGTCGGCTTTTCTAAGTGCTGCATTTGTTCCCATTTTATATTTCCAATAGTCAAAAATTGTTAATTTTTTAAGATTAATTTTACTATTGTAAATATATCACAAATTGTTTTTATTTTGTAAATATTTAATAGAAAAACTTTACAATATTAAAAACAATAATTTCCATGAGTGATTTTTGGAAACGCGTTGATGAAGAATTAGAATTTTTAGGAAAAACTAGAACTTATATAGCAAAAAAATGCGGTTTCAGCCTTTCCAATTTTTCATTGGGACTTGAAAGAGGTTCCACTCCATCGGCAGAAACCGCTGTAAAAATTGCGGCAGAACTTGGCGTAAGCGTGGAGTATCTTGTAAACGGCGCGCAGATAACGCAAAATCAAAAAATCACACAAAAAGAACAAGAAGATTTGCGCCTTTCCAGAAAATATCATTCCCTAATCCAAAAATGCGAAACTCTTTCTCCCCAAAAAGCCGAACTTCTTTCCATAATTGCAGACAATTTTAAAAACTAGTTTTTTATAAAATATCAAATTCCAGCAAAAGCTAATCGAATGCAGAATCTTAAAATTTTTGTTATTGCAGACCAAAATATTCTGTTAAAGTAAATATTTTATTTTGTTACACAAAGTATGATGTTTTGTTACTGAAAACATTATATTCTCTTTAACAAAAGATTATGTTTTCAGTAACAAATCATTATGTTTACTTTAACAAAATAAAATACCCTGTAGACTGAGAATATATCTGGTTTGACGAAATATATAAGATATTTTTTTTCTTATTATGCTTGTTTTGCTCTTGAAAGGTTTGCGTGAATTTAGGATAATAATAAAACATACTTATAAGTAGGAGTAGTTATAAATGGCTACAATTAACATCAGAGAAGATGAACCTTTGGAAAAAGCTATCCGAAGATTCAAGAAGATGGTTGAAAACGAAGGTATCGTTCGTGAATATAAGAACAGAAGATATTTCGTAAAACCTTCTGCAGTTCTTCACCAGAAGAAAACAACTCTGGAACACAAAAATTTCCTTAACAAGAAGAAAGCTCAGAGAGCTGCTTCTCGTGGCGATCGCTAGAATAGCTGGGAAATGTCAAAAGACTTCGTGGAATTCACGAGGTCTTTTTTTATTTAACATTAACTTTACATAATTTACGCTCTTTGTTTACAAAACGGTTTTAGATTTTAGGCAATCGGAAAGAAAAAATTTAAAGAGGTAAATTATGAAAATCAGTTTGAAAAAAATTGCTGGAATTGCGATGGTTTTGGCTGCCGGAACTTCTTGTTTTGCTGCAGGAAAATGGAATTCAAAAAAATCAATCAATGTTTTAAGCCGTGAGGAAGGTTCAGGAACACGTGGTGCATTTATTGAGCTTTTTGGAATTGAAAAGAAAGATGCAAACGGCAAAAAAGTTGACTACACAACTGATGAGGCTGCTGTAACAAACTCTACTGCGGTTATGCTTACAAGTGTTGCGAGCGACAAATACGCAATCGGTTACGTTTCCCTTGGTTCTTTGAACAAGACTGTAAAGGCAGTAAAAATTGATGGTGCTGATGCAACTGTTGAAAACATCAAGAATGGTTCCTACAAAATAAGCCGTCCTTTCAATATTGCTGTAAAAGAAAATCTTTCTGCTGCCGCAAAGGATTTTGAAAACTTTATTCTTAGCGCACAAGGCCAGGCAATAATCGAAAAAAACAAGTACATCAAAGTTGAAGACAAAGGTGCTTTCAAGGGCGCGAATGTTTCTGGAAAAGTTGTTGTTTCTGGTTCAAGCTCTGTTTCTCCGGTAATGGAAAAACTTATTGAAGCTTACAAGGCTGTAAATCCTAATGTTTCTGTTGAACTTCAGACTTCTGATTCTACGACTGGCGTAACAAACGCTATAAATGGCATTTGTGATATTGGAATGGCTAGCCGTGGTCTTAAAGATTCTGAGAAAGCAAAGGGCATTAAAGAGATTACAATTGCGATTGACGGTATTGCGGTTATTGTAAACAACGATAACAAAGTTTCTGACCTTACAAAAGACAATATTGAAAAGATTTTCACTGGTGAATCAACAAAATGGTCAGAATTTGTTAGATAAGACTTTTAAGGATTTATAGGATTTTAGTATGAACATAAAGATTGTTGCTGGCAAAACCAAAGAAAGCATTTTTGAAGCAATTTTTTTTGCAGCGGCGGCTTTTAGCATTATCGCAGTTTTGCTTATCTGTTTGTTTCTTTTTGTTAATGGAATTCCTGCAATGAAAAAGATTGGTGTTTTTGACTTTATCTTTGGTTTGAAGTGGAAGCCTGGCAGCGATCTTTATGGGATTTTTCCAATGATTGTTGGAAGTTTTTATGTTACTTTTGGGGCGGTTCTTTTTGGCGCACCAATTGGACTTATGACGGCGGTTTTTCTTGCAAAGTTTTGTCCAGAAAAACTTTATAAGGTGCTGAAACCTGCGATTGAAATCCTGGCTGGGATTCCTAGCGTTGTTTACGGATTTTTTGGTCTGATGGTAATTGTTCCTTTTATGCGGAATGTTTTTGGCGGAAACGGTTCTTGTATTTTTACGGCAAGTCTTTTGTTGGGAATGATGATTTTGCCGACAATAATAAGCGTTTCTGAAAGTTCGCTAAGGGCAGTTCCAGAAAGCTATTACGACGGAGCGCGCGCGCTTGGCGCAACCCATGAAAGGGCGGTGTTCTGCGCGATGCTGCCGGCCGCAAAATCCGGGATTTTGGCTGGAATTATTCTTGGTGTTGGACGTGCCGTTGGTGAGACAATGGCTGTAATCATGGTTGCAGGAAATCAGGCTAGGATTCCTGATTCTGTGCTGAAAGGTGTAAGAACTCTTACGGCAAATATTGTTCTGGAAATGGGTTATGCAACTGGTCTGCACAGGGAAGCTCTTATTGCGACTGGCGTTGTGCTGTTTGTGTTTATCCTGTTGATTAACTTGGCTTTTAATATGATTAAGTCTTCTAAAAAATAGGTAAACAGATTGTCTGGAAAAACGCATTGATGACAGGAACTTTAATAAAGGAAATAAAAATGGATTTAAAATTTGCGTTGAAAAATGAGCAAAATGATGAGCACTGCGTTGTAAAAAATTATAAGCCGGCGTTACGGGCGGCGTTTGAGCCCGTTAGAGGGGGTAGGGAGCAAGCAAAAGCGAAGCTTTTGGGTGCGACCGAGGGGCAGGCGCCCCACAAGATTCATAAGAAAAGTCCATTGAAAGTTGTAGTTTACGCGTGCGCTTCGGTTACGCTTTTGATTTTGGCTTTTATGCTCGGATATATTTTGTTGCATGGAATTCCGTTTTTGAGGCCGTCGCTTTTTTCTTGGAAATATAACTCGGAAAACTGTTCGGTTGTGCCGGCGTTGGTGAACACGATTATTGTGACGCTGATTGCGCTTTGCATTGCGTGTCCGCTGGGAATTGGGTCGGCGGTTTATCTGGTGGAATATGCCGGGCGCGGAAATAAATTTGTTAAGCTTGTGCGGATGACAACGGAGACTTTGGCGGGAATCCCTTCCATTATTTATGGTTTGTTCGGACTTTTGTTCTTTGTTGGAACTTTGCGCTGGGGATATTCGCTTTTGGCTGGAAGCTGCACGGTTGCGATTATGGTTTTGCCTACGATTATGCGTACCACGGAAGAGGCGTTGCTTGCGGTTCCGGATGCTTACCGGGAAGGTAGTTTTGGTCTTGGCGCGGGAAAAGTTCGCACGGTTTTTAAGATTGTTCTTCCGGCGGCAGTTCCTGGAATTTTGAATGGAATTATTTTGTCTACCGGGCGCGTGGTTGGCGAGACTGCGGCTCTTATTTATACGGCTGGAACGGTTGCGCAGATTCCGCTGAATGTTTTTGGTTCGGGAAGAACTTTGGCAATCCACATGTATGTTTTGAGTTCGGAAGGTTTGCACACAAATCAGGCGTTTGCAACTGCGGTTGTTCTGCTTGTTCTTGTGGTTGGAATAAATGCGCTTTCGGCTTTGGTGGCGCGAAAAATTCAGAAAGATTAGATTCAGGCCTGATTTTCTAAAACTTTGGAAACTTGTGAAAACGGAGCGGATATGGTGGATGTTGGTATGGCAGATTTTGGCGGAAATATGAAAGAAAATACAAAGATTAAGATTGAAAATTTGGATTTGTATTACGGCGATTTTCATGCGTTGCGTAATATAAATCTTGAGATAGAAAAAAATGAGATTACTGCGTTTATCGGGCCAAGTGGTTGCGGAAAATCTACGCTTCTGAAAAGCATAAACCGTATGAACGATATGGTTGAAGGCTGCAGAATCACTGGCGAAATAAAGATTGACGGCGTGAACATTTTGGACAAGAAAATTGATGTGAATGTTCTGCGCAAAAATGTCGGAATGGTTTTTCAGAAACCGAATCCTTTTCCGATGAGCATCTACGAAAATGTTGCGTTTGGCCCGCGCACACATGGAATCAACAAAAAGAGCGAGCTTGATGAAATTGTTGAAGATTCGCTAAAAAAAGCTGCAATTTGGGATGAACTGAAAGATAATCTGAAAAAATCGGCGCTGGCTCTTTCGGGCGGGCAGCAGCAGCGGCTTTGTATTGCGCGTGCGCTTGCGGTTCAGCCGGAAATTCTTTTGATGGACGAGCCTACTTCTGCGTTGGATCCGATTTCTACGCTGAAGATTGAGGACTGCGTTCTGAAGCTTAAGGAAAAATACACAATTGTTATTGTTACCCATAATATGCAGCAGGCGGTTAGAATCAGTGACAAGACGGTTTTCTTTTTGCTTGGCGAGATTATTGAAAGCGGCGATACGGAACAGATGTTCAGTATGCCTAAACAGAAAAAAACGGAAGATTATATTACCGGAAGATTCGGTTGATTTGGGTGTTGGCCGTCCGAAAAATGGAGTAAATTATGCGTGAAAAATATGAAATACAGCTTGCTCAGTTGAATTCCAGCGTTTTGAGCATGGGAAAAATGATTGAAGTTGCGATTGAAAGCACAATTCTTGCACTTATGGGGCGCGATGTTGAGGCGGCAAAAACTGTCCGCGCGAACGATGAAAATATTGACAACATGGAGCGGGAAATTGAATCGCTTTGTATGCGCCTATTGCTTCAGCAGCAGCCAATGGCGACTGACCTGAGGTTTATCACCGCCGCACTGAAAATGATTACTGATATGGAGCGAATCGGCGACCATGCGGTTGACATTGCGGATTTGGTTTTGAATCTTTCTGATTTGAAATACAGCGGAATGAGTGAAATTTCTGATATGTCATCTGAGATTATCGGGATGATTCACGACAGTATTCAGTCTTATATTGAGCGTGATTACAACAAGGCAAAAGACGTTATTGCGCGCGATGATTTGGTTGACAATCTTTATCATATCATAAAAAAGGATTTGATTGAGAAAATCAAAAAAACCGAGGAAGGCGAACAGATTCTTGATTATTTTTTGATTGCGAAATATTTTGAGCGAATCGGCGACCATGCGGTTAATATTGCCGAGCGCGTTGTATTTGCGCTGACCGGGAAAAAAGAATGAAAAAAAACTGGAACAAGATTTTGGATTCGGTTGCGGCTGGCGCAAAAAGATTTTTTCACAGATTTTTTGTTGTCGGATTAAAAAAAGGTCTGCAGGCTAAAGGCGGCACAATGCCGATTCTGGGAGTTTCGCTGATAATTACCGGAATCCTTTTTCTTGTTCCAACCGGTTACGAAGGCGCGGTTCAGTTCCGGGACGCTGAAAAATGCCGTGCAAAAATCGAATCCGTTGACAATTCGCGGATTATTGACACAGGACTGATTAGAACCGGCCAGCAGGTCTGCGAAATAAAATTCTTGAGCGGAAAATTTAAGGGAAGAACCGCGGAAGGCTGGAATCTTTTGTCCGGCTCGCTTGCCCAGGACAAGATTTTTTATCCAGGCGATGTGGCTCAGGTCATTGTCCATCACAATGGTGAAGAAATTCTTTCCGCAAACCTTATAGACTATTACCGTCTGCACGGCGAGCTTATTTTGGCGACGGCTTTTGCGGTTTTTCTGATTATTTTTGCCGGCGGAACAGGGCTTCGCTCCGTCTTGTCTTTTGTGATTACAATTCTAGTGCTCTGGAAAATTCTTGTGCCGCTTTACTTAAAAGGCTTCAACCCGATTTTTGTGGGGCTTGTGGTTGTTGCAATTCTTACATTTTGCATTCTGGCACTTGTCTACGGCTTTGACAAAAGACTTTTTTCAAGTTTCTGTGGCGCAATGCTTGGAATTTGTTTCGCGGCGGTTCTGTCTGTTGTCTGCACAAAAGCTTTTCATATTCACGGAGCTGTAATGGCAAATTCAGAGGCACTTTTGTATTCTGGCTACCAATATTTAAATCTTACCCAGATTTTTATGGCTTCAGTTTGTGTGGGCGCGAGCGGTTCTGTCATGGATTTAAGCGTTGACATAACAAGCGCGGTAAACGAAGTCGTAAAAAATTGCCCGGAAATTTCCCGCCGGAACGCAATAAAATCCGGAATGGCAGTTGCCCGCGCAGCAATGGGAACAATGACAACAACCCTTCTTTTGGCGTATTCAGGAACTTGCATTGCGCTCCTGATGACTTTTATGGCTCAGGGAACTCCAATCTACAATATAATGAACAACAACATTGTCGCCTCAGAAATAATCAATACAGTCGCCGGAAGTTTCGGGCTTGCTTCAACCGCACCGTTCACAGCATTGGTCAGCGGAATGGTTTTGCGCGGAAAAAAATCAAATTAAATTAACGTAGCTGGGCATTCCGGCAACATCCGTTGCCGTCGGCAGTTCCGCCCTTCGCTAGCCGCTCATTCCGCCGCAACCTGCGGTTGCTCTGGAACTAAAGGGGCTCCATTGCCTAATGCAAAAAATCTTTTATTTCTTTTACAAATATCTAACAAATCAATAACAAATCCTTTTTCAAAATTTAACATTCAAAGTTTATTGTTCAGGCATACCTTGATGAGCCTTTTTTGTGGAGGAATAAATGAAAAAGGAAACAGCATTGAATGTTTTTAAGATTGCTTCAGCTACTTTGCTTGCTGCTGCAATGGGTTTTTCTGGCGTAGGTCACGCTCAGACTATTGAGAAAGTTTCGAATGGAAAAGGAACTCCAAAATACGTTTTTGTTTTTGTTGGAGACGGAATGAGCTATCCTCAGATTCAGAGCGCGGCTTATTACATTGGAAAAGATGCTTTGGGAACAGTTGATGAGACAAAAAAATCTTCTGACACAAAAGATTCTCCAGTTGGCGGAAAATTGAGCTTTTTTGATTTTCCGGTTGTAGGAACAGCGCAGACTTATGATGCAACATCTTTTGCGCCGGATTCAGCTTCTACGGCGACTTCAATATTTACAGGATACAAAACACATTCCGGCTCAATCGGCGTGGATATTTCTAAAAAAATCAGATACACAACGATTGCGGAGCAGCTCCGTGACCAGAAAAACTGGAAAATCGGCGTAATTTCTTCAGTAAATATCAACCATGCTACACCAGCGGCAACTTATGCGCATGTCGCAAGCCGAAAATCAAACTACGAGATCGGTCTGCAGCTTGTTGAGTCAAATTTTGACTATTTTGCCGGTGGCGCTTTGATGGAACCTCAGGACAAGAAAAAGGACAAAGAGTCGATTTATGATTTGGCAAAAAAAGCCGGTTACACAGTTTGCTTCAAACAGTCAGAAGCGGAAAGCCTTAAAAATGGAGACAAGGCGCTTGTTGTTGCAGAAGATTTGGCGGATTCGGATGCCTTCCCTTATGAAAACGACCGCGAGGCAAAAAACTGGGCTTTGCGCGATTACGTACGCAAAGGAATTGAAGTTCTTGACAACAAAAAAGGCTTTTTCATGATGATTGAAGGCGGAAAAATCGACTGGGCTTGTCACGCAAACGATGCCCGCTCCTCAATTGCTGATACTCTGGCACTTTCTGACGCTGTAAAGGAAGCGATTGCCTTCTACAACAAACATCCTTCAGAAACATTGATTCTTGTTACAGCCGACCATGAAACTGGCGGACTCACAATTGGTTACGCCGGAACAGATTATAATTTGTTCTTCAGGACTTTGGACAAGCAGACAGTTTCTTACCAGAAGTTCGATGATGATTATGTTGTGAATTACAAGAAAAATCAGACTTCTTTTGAAGATGTGATGAAAGATGTTGAAAAATGCTTTGGACTTAAAGTTCCAGGAAGCAGCGGAAAAGACAAGAACGGCGGACTTGTTCTTACTGACTACGAATACGGCAGAATACGCGAGGCTTACAGCAAGACAATCAAAAACGACAAGTCAAGAAATCAGCATGAATACGATATTTACGGAACGTATGAACCTTTGACAATCACAATCACACATATTTTGAACGCAAAGTGCGGAATCGGCTGGACATCAAACTCGCACACAGGGCTTCCGGTTCCAGTTTATGCGCTTGGTGCAGGACAAAACAACTTTACCGGTTATTACGACAATACTGAAATCTACAAAAAGATGGCAAAAATTGTTAATGTCAACCAAAAATAATAAAATAGGTTGACAATCAAGAGATATATCAGTATAAATAACGAATTAAAAATAGGAAAAGTAGAAAATCAGCTTGTTTATAGGCAAAAAAGGAGTCAAAATGAAAAAGACATTGATTGGTGGTGCAGCTTTATTGTTGGCGGCATCTGTTGCAAGTGCAGATATTTCTTTAGCAAGCACTTTTGGTGGAAATGAAGATAACATTTGGGGCGAAGATTTTATGTCTTGGTCAAGAAAAAAGGATGACCCGGCTACAACAGACAGAGATGAAGGTGATGAATTTAAGTCTTCAGTAGCAAATGTTAGTGAACGTCTGCAACTTGATTATTCTTCTGAAAAAATTGACGGACGAATCCGCTTGGAATTCAGCAACTCGACACATAATGCACAGACATCAGCAACTACAAAAACAATAACAGTTGGTGGAAATGACTATGATGTTGTGACAGATGTAACAACAAAAAACGCTTACACAATCAATCTTGGCGGAAAAAATGGTTCTTTGCGTCTTCGTGGATTTGCGCGCTTTACTCCGATTGAGCAGATTCAGTTTGCCGCAGGAAACGACTTTTTCACAAAATATGGAGTGTCAGCTGCTTACCTTGCAGCCGCAGACGACACTTATTCTTCAGGAAAAATGGCAGACACTGGTTTGGCTTTCACAACAAAATTCAACGGATTTAAGTTTGTTGCAAACTGGGCAGGAGATTCACAGGTAGACAATCTTGATAAGCTCGGACTTAATTTTGGTGCAGATTTTGTTGTTCCGGACACTGTAAAACTTGGCGCAACATTAAAAAATGCCACAAGCGATGACCGAACATTCGGAATTTTCGCTGGTCTTGGTTCAGTAGAAAATCTTATTTTGAATGTAGGCTACATCTACAATGACAATGATGTATTTGCCGCAAAACACGCTGTTCAGGGTTCTGTAGGTTACAACTTCAAGGATGCAGGAATCAATCTTGCCGCAGATGTTGTTTCAGCTCTTACAAACGAATATGTAAAAGACGGCGATACAGAAGAATACAAAAATTCTGATGGCGACAAAATCTATCCGTTCTACACACGCGTTGCAGCTGCATACTCGGCAACAGAAAACCTTACTGTAAAAGGCGATGTAAAGCTTTCAACAGTATTTGGTGAAGACAATTCAACAACAACAGTTGTTTACCCAAGCGTTGAATATAAGTTGCCTAAAAAAATGGGTTCAGTTCAGGCTGGCGTTCGATTCACATTTCAGGACTTGAAGGACAACGGCGGACTCCAGAAGTTCAGCATTCCACTCTGCTGGAAATGGACACCTGTAAGCGTAAAATCAGAAAAATAGCCTGAAACGCTGCAAATAAGAATGCGACTTAAAAATCGCGGTTAAAAAAATAAGCACATCTTTGTTTTTATGGTTATAATAAGAACGAAGATGTGTTTTTTATTTTTTCTAAATTTCAAGTTTTTTTCTGAATAAATAAATTGACGCGCTTTTTCTGGTAGCTGATTCAATTTTTATATTGAATTTATAAAACTTGAAATTTAAGTAATTTGAATTTATGGAGGTTTTATGAAATCACCGAAAGAACTTTCTGTTGACCAGAAACTTGTTGTGCTTACAAAAGAAATTATAGAACTTATGCCGGAAAAAGATGATTTGCCACTGCGTGTGGTTAAAATTTTGATTGACGACCCAGAAGTTCAGGCGGTTCAGGACTACGCGAACAATGTCTCAATAGTTCGGCTTGGATTTAACGATCACGGACCGGTTCACATGAGGACGGTCTGCAGAAATTGCCTAAAAATGCTGAAAATTCTTTATTCAAAAGGGATAAAAACCAGTCTTGAACAAGAAGAAGCCGGAACTTTTGCAGACAGCGTAACAGCAGTAATTCTTGCAAGTTTTCTGCACGATTTTGGAATGACGATTGCGCGCCAAGATCACGAGCTTTATTCAGGAATTCTGGCAATGCCTGTGGTCAACAAGATTCTGGAAGAAGTTTTGCCGACCCAGAAAGATTTAAAGCGGAAAATAACAATCCGTTCAATGGCACTAGAAGGAATTGTCGGCCACATGGGAACGCGGAAAATCCATTCAATTGAAGCCGGTCTGATTTTGATTGCCGATGGCTGCGATATGACAAAAGGCCGTGCCCGGATTCCTATGGAAATCAACACAAAACCGAGCGTTGGCGATATCCACAAATATTCAGCAAATTCAATTGAAAGCGTAAAAATCTTGAGCGGCGAAGAAAAACCGATTAAAATCGAAGTCCACATGAGCGCGGACGTAGGATTTTTCCAGATTGAAGAAGTCCTTCTGCAAAAAATAAATTGTAGCCCGGCAAAGTCGCTGGTTGAACTTTATGCCGGAGTTGAAGGGCAGGATTTAAAGAAATACCTATAGCCTTGGGTTTTACTGTTTTTCTACGAGCAGAAAGTTACTGTGAAAGTGCTTCCTTCGCCTTCTTTTGAAGAGAGGCTTATTGTTGCATTGTGATATTTTGCCGCGTGCTTTACAATCGAAAGTCCAAGTCCGGTTCCGCCAAGTTCCTTTGAGCGGCTTTTGTCTACGCGGTAAAAACGTTCAAAAACCCGGTCCTGCTCGTTTTTTGGAATTCCGATTCCTGTGTCGCGCACGGAAATTGTTGTTTTTTTGCTGAAAGAATCCGTGTTTTCTACAGGATTTAGCTTTTCATCTTTTACTGTTATTTCAACAGTTCCATTCTGCTTGTTGTATTTTATCGCGTTGTCAATCAGATTATAAATCATCTCGTAGATTACGGGCTGAACGCCGTAGATTTTTCCTGGGTCGCCCTGGACTTTTAGCGTTACATTTTTTGTTTTTGCGCTTGCGGAAAGAATTTTCACAATTTCCTTTGAAAGATCCAGCAATTCAATCGGTTCTTTTTCCATGCTGATTGATTTTTCGTCTAGTTTTGAAAGTTTGATGATGTCGTTCACAAGCGAAATCATTCTTTGGCTTTCTTCGTAGATTGTGCTCGCAAAATCTTTTGTTGTTTTTTCGTCAGTTCCTCCATTTTTCAGGATTTCTGCAAACCCGGAAATGCTTGTGAGCGGAGTTTTCAGCTCGTGGCTTACATTTGCGGTAAACTGTTTCCGCAGTTCCTCGCGCTGTGTTTTTTCAAAATTTTCTTCCGCGATTCGTTTTGTAAAAGGTTTTAATTCCTCGTAAACAAGGCAATCTTCCGGGTTTTCAAGGTTGATTTGGTTCAGAGGATTTATAATTCGTTTTGAAGTCCAGACCGCGACAATTCCTGAAATTATAACGGCAAAAACAAGAATAATCAGAAGCGACTGGCTCATTCCAAGCACAAGAACCGCAACAGAATGTTGGTCGCAGGAAATACGCAGCACATCACCGTTTGGAAGAAGTTTCGCAAAATACAAGGTTTTATCCGTCATTGTGGAAGAATAACGCGCCACTTTTGCGCTTCCTTTTTCTTTTGCGGCTATAAATTCTTCGCGAAGACCATGATTTTCCATTTTTGAAGCATCAACCATGTTGTCAAAATAAACTGTTCCGTCTTTGCCGATTAAAGTGATTCGGTTTTTTACGGAATTGAACTTCTTTAAATCGCTTATGTCAGATTCCGCAATGTAATGTTCAAGAAAAACAGCTTCAGTTTCCAGCTCGCTGAAGATTTTCCGCTCAAAATAACCGTAAATATTTGAAATAAAAATCAGCGCGCACAAGAAATAAACCATCGTTCCGACTAAAAATGTGCTTAAAAAAATTCTGAATGTTAAAGATTTTGCTTTCAAGGTTTGCTCCTAAAAAAATATTCTGCATTTTAGCAGATTTTGTAGCCGATTCCGCGCACGGTTTCAATTATTTCGCCGTTTTCATCTCCGATTTTTTGCCGCAGCGTCCTTACGTGAACATCAACAGTCCGGCTTTCGATGTCAGCATCAATTTTCCAGATTGAATTTAAAAGCTGCTCGCGTGTCAGGACATTTCCTTTGTTTTCTATTAATAATGCCAGAAGGTCAAATTCTTTCACTGTAAGAAAAATCTGTTTTTCACCGACAAAAACTGTGTGGCTGCTTTCATTTAATCTTATGTTTCCAATTGAAAGTTCCTTTGCGTCTGAGTGAATCGCGTTGTTTTTTTCGTAGCGGCGAAGTACAGCTTTTATGCGCGAAAGAAGAGCCATCATTCCAAAAGGTTTGGTGACGTAATCGTCCGCGCCGGAATCTAATCCGGTCACAATATCGAATTCTGAATCTTTTGCGGTAAGCATAATCACTGGAATTCCAGAAGTTTCCTTGTTTGCCCTAAGTTTTTTCAGGATAGAAATTCCGTCTTCTTCCGGGAGCATGATGTCCAGAAGTATAAGATCCGGCTTTTTTTCCATTGCTTTCCAAAATTCTGAAGGAAGTGCAAAACTTTCGGTCTGATAATTCTGTGATTTTAAGGTATAGTCAACCAGTTTTCGGATGGAATCATCATCTTCAAGAAGATATATCATAAAATCGCCTCCACTTTTAATTTACGCGTTTTTTTTCAGTTTGTACAATAAAATAGTGTAAAATCGAAGTAAAATGTGGTCAATCAAAAACAGAATTTTACATTAGGCGAAACATAAATTTCTTCTTATATTCTAAATATGTTTTTGAAGATGAAAAAAATTATTTTAGCCGCCGCATTTTTTTTATTTGGAAGTTTGTTTTTTGCCCAGAACGAAACTGAAAAAATTATCCGTCCTTTGCCGACTTTTAAAAGCGGACTGATTGCAACCGCAGAAACTTTGGGAAGCAACGTGGTTTTAGCAAGTTTTAACAGATTCATTCTTAGGGCTGATTTTGCGCAGATTTCGCTGGACTCGATTTACGACAATCTTACGCATTGCTGGGTTTGGGATAACGACGAATTTGTTGTGAACCAGCTTGGTCATCCATATCAAGGTTCGTTTTATTTTGCGGCAGGACGCGCGAACAATTTTAATTTTTATGAATCGATTGGATACGCGCTTCTTGGAAGTGTGACCTGGGAATATTTTGCTGAAACTGAGCGTCAGTCTGTTAACGATTTGATTTGCACGCCTTTTGGTGGAGCTGCATTGGGCGAAGTTTTTCACCGGCTTTACATAGAAGCTTCAGGCGCGAAATCGATTTTTGCGTTTGTTGTAAGCCCGATGGACGCGTTGAATTCGCTGATTACCGGAAATTCCTGCGTTCGGGACACAAAAGACGGCGTAACTTCATTTGAAAATTTTATAAGTCTTGGCGGAATTGCGGAAAGAACTCATTCTGCGGAAAAATCTTATGACAACAACGAAAATATCAACGGAAATCTTCACGGTGGATTCTCATTGATTTACGGAAATCCTTTCAGAAATGAAAAATCGATTCCATTTTCATATTTTAATTTTGATTTGGAAGGCGGTGGAACAATAAAATATTATGAAGTAAAAACGAATGTTGAAGGAAGTCTTTTCCGGCTCGGAACAAAATATACAGAAAAAAGCTCGTTTTCTTCTGCGCTTGCAATGACGTTTAAAGTTGACTGGACAAAACTTTCAAGCTATTCAGTGAATGGTCTTGGCTTGATATTCAATTCTTTGAGCGAATTTCAAAATGGATTTATTCTGGAACAAAAACTGAATTTGAGTGGAACATTTTTTGCGACCGGCGACTGCTATGCGCTTTACCGTGGCTACATAAAACTTCCGGATGATGGAATTGAGCGCAGGCTTTACGATTATGGAGTTGGATTTTATGGTCATTACAACTTTAGCGCCAGGCAAAATTATTTTGGCAGGATGAATTTTAATGCCAGCATCCTTGGATTTTTTGACATTGAAACTGCCGTTCCGTCTTATGCAAAAAAAGGTTCAACTTATATTGCAGAAACCGCGCTTTCCTATGAACATTTCGTAAAAAAGAATGTTTCGCTTGGATTAAAAGGCTCTTATTATTTTAAGCATGAAAACAATTACGGCGCAGAAAACGTTGATGAACATATAATTTCCGCGGATTTGTACTTGGCTAGAAAGATAAAATAGTTTTGGTTAAAAAATGAGCGGGAAGAAATGTTTTCTTTTTCTTCCCGCCCATTCAATTTATGGATTCAGCAAAAAAACTCAATATTTGAACTTTTTTTAGAACGTATATTTTGCGGCAATCTGAACGAAACTGTTGTTGTGCCAGTCTCCAAATTCGCTGCGGTTTTTGATAAAGCTCTGCATATACATTCCGCTTGCAGAAAATTCAAGTCCGTCTGAAACATACCAGGTTATTTTTGGCATGATGATAAGGTCAAAATGCTCGAATCCGTAGATTGCGCTTACTTCAGGCTTTAATTTGCCGTGCGCAAGATTGTCGGAAATGTTCAAGACAAGCTTGTTGTCTGTTGTGTAAGTATTTTTTTCTGTATCAAGCGAATTTTTTGAGTCATCGATTTCATCATGGTTCAGAATGTACTTTCCTTGTGTCTGCAAGTTAATGTTCAACTCGCTGATTGGAAGATCGCGGTCAAATCCAAAAACCCAGGCAACAGAATTGTTGTGAACCGTCGGATCATCGCCTGCTATATCCTGTGTAAGATTGTAAGCTGCTTCTGCACGGAAATTGTATGCTCCGAAAGTTTTTGCCGCTTCAATTCCGAAAACCTGTAAAAAGTCGTAGTCGATGAATTTGTCGTCTTCGCTGGCATTGCCTTCAAGATATTTTGGAACATAGTCGTTCATTTTTTTGTAGTCAAAAGAAGCCCGCTTGTCGCGTCCAAAATAGTAGCTTACGCCCCAGTCCCAGGAACCAGTTGTGGTTGTGAATCGCGCGCCTGCCTGCATATATTTAAGCTGATACAAATCCGGGTAAAGGTCGTCTGCAAGGGAAGAGGAGTTGTTGAGTTGGGAAAGATATGTTGTGTTCAACGCTGTAAGATTCTCTTGTGCAGTTTGTGCGGCATTGCCATAGGCTTGCATTTGAGCGGCATATTTTGCTTTTTCTGTTTCGTCATTTGCTGCTTTATAGGCATTTTCTGCATTTGTATAACCAGTTTTTGCAACTGCAAGTTCTACACGTTTTGTTTCCAGTTCTTTTACAGTATTTGAAATAGAATTTGTTGCAATTCCTGTTAAAGTTTTCTTCAATTCCTTAACCTGAGTTGGAACCCATCTTCCGGAAGAAGCGTAGCGGTCAGCGGTCATAAATGGTGTCCACACAAGTTCAAATCGGTTTGAAGTGAATGGACCGACATCATTTGGAGCGTTGTAAAGCACGCGAACCATCGGTTCAGAAAGCCGGCGGTCAATGTAGTCTGGAATCAAAAAGTCTTTGTAGTCGTTTGCATTAAAATTGTCGATTACGTGGAGTTTGTCGCCTTTTCCCCATACAACTTTCATTTTTCCGGCTTGAACTACAAAATTTCCTAGATAGGCTTCAAGAGTCAGTTCATCAATTATGTCAGTTTTGTAATCTGTGATGATGTCTTTGCTGAGCGCAAATTTTACATCTGCGGAAACTGCATCATTTGCATATTTAAGTCCGAGTTTTCCTTTTGGGTCAACCCAAGTGTTCCATTCATCGATTGGAAGTCCGATTGTGCCTTCATCGTCTACGTAAGCGCGGAAATTAATCTGGGCCTCGCCGTTTACTGATAGCGCTGTTGCGGCAAAAGACGAGGAAGATGAAGAATCACCAAAATCGCTTCCGAAGTCACTTCCAAAATCATCGCCAAAATCCATATCCTGAGCAATTGCAAAGGAAGTGCAGAAAGCGACAGCCGCTAAAACGGCAAGAATTTTTGTTCGTTTCATAAAAAATCCTTTTGATTATAAAAATACCGCCGCAAAACTGCGGCGGAAAATGTTTTATTTAGCTGTATTCAAGTAGTTCTGTGTGAATACGCTGTCTGGAATCGCCTTGTCCAGGATGATATTGTAACCGTTCGGGCTTTTTGCATTTTTCTGGGCAGCAATTCTTGTTGAATGGCCGTTTTTCACATTCTTCAAAGTTGTTGAAGTTGTGATTGTGTAACCCTGGATATTTTCGAGCTTATCAACTGTCAATGTCTTTACAAGAGTTCCATCTTTTTTGTCATACATTTCTGCGTAAACTGGAGTGTATGTGTTTTTGTCAATCCACTGGATTCTGTATTTGTACTGAGCTTTTGCGAATGTCGCATCTGTTGGAGTTGACTGAATTTTCCAGCAGCTGTAACCGTTCTTTTCTTCTTCACCCAAAAGTTCGTGTGTATCGTCGTCAAGTTCGCGTGTAGACATATCATCGTAAGTTGCGTCTGTTCCTGTGAAAGATTTGCTGCCTTCAGAAGAATTTACGCGGCGGGTTGTCTTAAGTGATGGCATGTAAATCCATTTGTCATCATCTTTGCCTTTGTTTTCTTTCTGAAGGAATTTGATTCCTTCATTTGATTTGTTTGTGCTTGACTTAAAATTCATTACAACATCAGAAGTATCTGTGCTCTGGTTGTGGCGGCCAAGCTCATCGATGATTCTGTGTTCCTCGATTTTTCCGCTTTTGTTAATCAAGTCCATTTCAATTATTGAATGGTTGAAATTCGGTTTTTTGATGTTCAATGCTTTGTCAACTATTGAACGCGCATCCTGTGCAAAAATCATTGCAGAAGCAGCAAGAATGGCTGCCGCAAAAAATGTTTTTTTCATAAGTTTCATATAAATCTCCTATAAAAATTATTTATTTTCTTTATCTTCTTCTTTTCCCAAATCTTCTGTCGGCTCAACTTTTGGACGGCTGAATTTTGGATCATAGTTTGTAAGGAATCCTGGAAGAATTGTCATCGAAAGCATAGAGCTTGTGAACATAACGATTGCAATCAAAATTCCGATATAACGCAAAACTGCGAATTTTGAAAGACACAAAACTAGGAATCCAAGACCAACAGCAAGCGCATTTGTAAGAATTCCAACTCCACTTGAAGCGAAAGTTCTTCTTGCCGCAGCGTGAACGTCTGTAGTTTTTGCGCGTTCAGCGCGGTAAGTTTCAAGGAAGTGGATTGTGTAGTCAATACCGATTCCGACTGCAACAGAAGCGATGATTGAAGTTACAAGGTCAAGGTTGATTTTTGCGAATCCCATGGTCATGTAGTTCAGGAAAATTGTGAACGCAAGTGGAACTGCGCCAAGCAATCCAGCCCAGCCAGAGCGGAATGAAAGTGCAATTACAACAAATACACAAAGCAATGAGAACGCAAGACTCTGAATCTGTGAAGAAACGACCATGTCAGTCATTACAGATTCAAGTTCGCCCTTTCCTGTGAAAGAAATTTCGTAGCCTTCCGGGAAGTGATTTTTTGCGTAAGATTCACATTCTGAAATTACAGATTCAATATCTTCTGTTGACTGTGAGCGGAAAACCATCTGGACGCGCAAACGGTTAGGGTTCAGAACGTTTTCATTCTGAGGATCGTTTGCCCAGCGTCCAAGAGTTTCCTTGTCAGAAAGCATGAACAGGAAGTTTCCTACAACATTCTTAAGGGCTTCGTGCTGAGCGTAGCCGTATTTTGCCTCGTCATAAGGAATTTCGTAGAAGTCGCTTCCTTTGTAGTTAAGCTTCTTTTCAAGAACTTTTACAACTTCATCAATTGTTGCGTTTTTTCCGCCAGCTTCCGCATAAGCAGAAGAAAGAAGTGCAAGACCTTCCTCAACAGTGATTGTGCTGTTCAATTTTTTTACATAAGCAACGTTTGGATCAACATAATCCGGGAGCATCTCGTAAGTTTCTTCTGTGGAAGAATTGTCTGTTCCGAAATCACCGAAATCGTCCATGCCAAAGTCACCAAAATCTGAACCGAAATCCGCAAAATCGTCTGCGCCAAAATCGCTTGAAGCAGAAGATACTGCAACTGTGTTCAAGCTTTCTGCGTTCGGTGCGTGCAAAACCTGATTCATTCGTTTTATTAAAGTTGAGAATGAAATAATTTTTCCAACGCAAGGGAATTTTGTGTAAATGTCATCCTGAAGTCCGTCCAACGCCTCAAGAATGTCCGGATTTTTCATTGAGCCTTCTTCAAGCGCAACTTTTCTTCCGTCAGATTTTTTGATGATGTTTCCATTTACGTCAAGATATTTTCCGTCCTTGTTCATTACAGGAATTCCATCTTCATCAAGGAAATTTCCGTTCGCATCTGTTGCTTTTGGACCGTCAACAACCATGAAGATAAGATTTGTTCCAGCAAAACGCTTGTCAACGTAGTCAATATCCTGTCTTAACTGGCTTTCTTTAGGGAAGTAGTTGATGATTGAAGTATCAATGTGAAGTTTTTTGATTCCAAAGAAAGAGAAAATGATTATAAGCGCGCCAAAAATGTACATTCTTGGTTTTGAGCCACAGAAGAAAAGGAAAATGCTGTACAAAGAATCATGAGAAGCGTTTCCGCGGTTGATTGTGTGTTTTTTTACCTTTGTTGTCACTTCCTGCATAATCTTTGATTTCTTACCAATTTTGCTTACAGGTTTTACCATAAGAACAGCAGGAATGAAAGTTACAGAGAAAAGCCATGCGAGCGCAACACCGATTGCTGTAAAGATTGCAAAACTGTGCAACGGCTGCATAGGACTTGATACAAGGGAAATAAATCCGATTACAGTTGTGATTGCGGCAAGGAATACAGCAACTTTGCAGTCACCAACGCCTTTAAGGACGATTTCCTTGTGGACTTCTTTTGTGATTTCTATGCCTTTTGATTTTGCTTCATCTAGCGCGATGTAATAATGCGTAAGCACGTGGATTCCGTAGGCGGAACCGCAGGCAATAAGCGCAACCGGAATGATACTTGTAACGATTGTAAACGTAAAATTGAATACAGCCATAAGTCCGCAAGTACAAGCTGTTGAAAGAAGAACTGTGATAAGCGGAAGAACTGTTCCGTCTAAAGTTTTAAGACTGATGAACAATGTGAGCAAAACAACAACAGAAACAAGAGGAATAAGTCTTACAAGGTCAGATATGATGAATTCGTGCATATTTTCAGAAACAACCGGGTCTCCAAAATAAATAACCTTAAGATTTGAGCCTTCTGTGTATTTTTTTGTTATTTCCTTTACAGTTTTCAGAGTTTCTTTTTCAATGTCGCTGGAAGATTTTGAGTTTGCCGCCGCTGTGCTGATTATTTCTGTGATTGAATCAAGTTCTTCCGGAGAAAATCCTTCTATAGAAGAAAGAGTTCCTTTTTTCTGGGCTTTCTTGAAATCCTTGAAAGTTTTGATTCCTGCGTTCGCAAGAATTTCAGCCTGATCAGGAGTGATTGTTCCCAAATATGCAATTTCGTCCGGGTGATTGTTTGTGACAAGCGTAATCTGCATCTGTGCAGCCTTGTTGTCGTCAGAAATAATTGAGCGGGTGTACATTTCGTCCCAGTCCGCAAGATTCTGCTTTAACTGGTTTGTCTGCTCAACTGTAAGTGGCGGAAGATAACCATTTTCATCGCGTTCAGCATCAATAATATTTCCTGCTGTAAGAGCACCGTCCACATCTTCAATAAAATCGATTTTTGTAAGGGAATCGACGCGGTCAACTGTAGGCAAATTTTCTACATCTGTTGAGATATGATCAATAATTCCAAGAATTTCTGGAGTTATGATAGTTCCCTTGTCGGTTTCAAGAGAAACTCCAATAACAACAGTGCTACCAAAACGGTCTTCAGTTTCGATAAGATGTTTGTAGGATTCATGTTTCTGCGGGAAATAAAGCCTTGTTGAGTCATCCATCTTTATGTTGCCAAGCTGGAGACCAAGTACCGCAGTAACAGCCAGAGTTACGATGATAATTAACCATGGGTGCTTGAATAAGCGATTCATGATATACAAAACCTCCTAATTATTATTAGCAGTCTATAAGTTTAAGAAATTAAACCGATAAACTAAATATAATAATTTTATAAAATAACGTCAATAAAATTTTGTATCAAAGTGTAATAGAAATTTCTGGTTTTTTTATTCAAAATCATCAAAATCGCCTAACTTGACATTGTAATAGAGTGATTATAAACTTAAACGAATAAACTTATAAACTGATTTAAGTTGGGGCGGCAAGATGAATTCGTTCAACAGTGAATATTTTAAGGAAAAAATCAATGCAATCCGGCAGAAATTTAACATTTGTACGCCTTACATGACGACTTTGAGCGATACTGTCCGGCAAAAAATCCTTTTGATTCTGGCGGAATCTGGAACTGACGGAATGGACGTTCAGGATATAACCGCAAAAACCCATCTTTCTCGGCCGGCGATTTCGCACCATCTGCGTATTTTAAAAGATGCCGGAATGATTATAAGCCACAAGAAAGGAACTCAGGTTTACTATTTTATATATATCCACAACGCGCTTGAACGGCTGATGGATCTGATTTCTACGGTGGAAAATCTGGTTTCAAATATTGATATGGAATCTGTGAAAGAAAATGCGCCTTGGATGATTGATGAAAAGGCTGTAAACTGAAAATAAAATCTGGTTTTGCGTAGCGTGAAGGATTGAAGTGCGTCGGTCAGCAATCTGACCTTACGAGTTTTTTTCAAAAACTCGCAGACATTTTTTAGGAATGAACTGTGGTTTGTTTGCGAAATGAGAAAAGCCCGACGGCTTTAGCCGGCACGCCCAGATTAAAAAAATCAAATAAATTTAGAGGTTGTTATGAAAAAAATTGTTTTGGCAGCGGCGGCTCTTGTTGCGGCGGCTGTTTTTGCTGGCTGCAAGGAAAAAAGTACGGATTTAGTTTTGGGTGACTGGAATTTGGTTCAGTACAATATTGAAGGAAAATCTGTTGATGTGTCAAAGGCTTCTGTTTCATTTGTGGCGGACGGAAAAAATTTTAATATTTCAGGATTTTCGGGCGTGAATTTGTTTTCCGGCTCGTGCAGAATTAATGGAAGAAAACTTGCGATTGGCGATGCTCTGGTGACTACAAAAATGGCCGGAAGCAAGGATGATATGAAATTTGAACGCGAATTTTTGGCTTCTTTGGGCGGAGCGGACAGCGTTGAAGTAAAATCTGAAGGGGAAAAATTGTTTTTGCACATTTTTAATTCTTCAGAAAAGTCTGAAATGATTTTTGCGCGTGCCTCTATTAAGGATTCTGAATGGATTCTGACTTCAATTTTAAAGGGCGATGGCGTTGTTAGCGTAAATGTTGACGAGGATGAACTTCCGACCCTTAAATTTACTGCAGAAGGAAAAGCGGCTGGTTTTTCGGGCGTGAATTATTACACAATGGATTATACGCTTGATGAGAACAGCAAAAAACTTTCGTTTGCGCTTGGTGCTTCTACTTTAATGGCTTCTGGAAATCCGGAGGCAATGGAACTTGAGAGGCAGTTTTTTGTGAATATTGACCAGGCGGACTCATATTCAATTTCAGGGGAAAATCTTACAATTCGTTCAAAGGATGGAAGAATTCTTTTGGAATTTGTTAAAAAGTCAGCTGTTGAAGAATAAATCTGGCGGGAGTTTTTGTTAAGACTCAATTTTTTGCAGGCCGCTTTTTTGGGTGGGTCAAATGTCGAGTTTTTTACTGAATAGTCAAATTGAATAAGCGGGAAGAAAAAGCAAGTGGCAACCGAGCCATTCGGTGAGATAGCCTAGTCCGATACCTTGTTACGTACGATAGCTTCGCTATCTACCGAATTGACGCGATTTTTCTGGTAGCTGATTCAATTTTTTTACTAAAATAATAAAACTCAACATTCAGGTTAAATAAAAATTGGGCTTTAATAGTTTAGATTTTTACCTGGGACTTTTTTGATGAAAGAATTCAGAATCTTTTTTGTTGTTTTTATTGCAGGACTTTTTTGTTTTACGGCTTGCCAGCAGGTAACAGAAAAATATTATGTTGGCTGTTCATATACAGTTTCTTTTGACGCAAATGGCGGAACTGGCAAAATGAAAAGCCAGACTTTTGAGCAGGGAAAGCCGCAGAATCTTTTAAAAAATTCATTTGTTGCGCCAAGCGGAAAAATCTTTGCCGGCTGGGTTCTGGATTCTGAAGACAAACAGGTTTTATACACCGACAATCAAGTTATTAATATAGAAGAAAACTGTACTTTATATGCAAAATGGAAGATGATTGAAGGAAGCGGCTCTGCTGACGAGACAAAAGAATATGAATTTGTCTTTGATGATTGGCAGACTTCTGACAAAAACATAAAACCTGGTGATGATTTTTACAAATTTGCCGCAGGAAGATTGTTTGACGGAACAGGTGAGGGCATAAAAAGTATTCTTGACGAACAATCTGCTGATGTGAGCGAATTTTACATTGAGCAAGCGGAAAATCCTTCTTTTAATCTTGGAAAAATTGCAAAGCAGCTGAAAGATAATCTGGATGAATCAGCTGTGGAAACTGCGCTGAACAATGAGATTTCGGAAATTGATGCAATTGAAACTCTTGATGATTTATATAAAAAAATTGCGGAAAATTTGTTTCTGCAGAATTCCGCTTTTATAATTTATCCAGAATATACAGGCAGGATTTCCGCTATTGATATTGGTTTTGGGGAAGAAGTTGAAGATTCATTAGAAAATGATTCTGGTTCCGAAGATGGTACAGACACGGAAGAACCTGATGAAGAAATTGGTAAAGCAAAAAAATTTTATCAGGCATTTAAGAACGCTGTGTCGAATAAAGACTGGAAAAAAGACGAAAGCACCGCATATAAAATTCTGAATGAATTCTTGAAAGCTGATATTGGCATGGATTTGCCAGAACTGGATTTTATAAAAAATCTTGATGAAATTTCCAGTCCTGGAACAGAATCTGACCTTTCCCTTGAAAATGCAAAAGAATTCCTGAAAGTTGGAGCGGTTCAGAACTCGAAAATTTATAATAATATCCTGGAAAACATCTTTAAGACTCAGCCATTTAATTATCCGGTTTTAAAGGCTTATAAGGAACAGAATGATCCGGACGGTTCAGCGCGCAAAGTCGCTCTTGAGATTTGCGATGAATTTCGGGAAACCTTCAAATCCAGAATCAAAAGAAACACATGGATGAGCGAAACTTCAAAAAAGAATGCGATAAAAAAAGCTGACTCAATGTATTTTCTTGCCGGCTACCCGGAGGAATTCCCGGAAGAACTTATTTTTGAAGATTTTAATCCAGACTCTGACAATTTTATTGATTTTTACAAAGAAATCTCGAAAAAATCAGTCTGCGGATATATAAAGCGTTGCTTTTCTTCAGAACTTCCGGAAGACAAAAAAATCGCTGACTATTTTATTTTTATTGATGCGCCAGTTACCGCGAATGCTTTTTATTTTCCAGATGTAAATGCGGTGAACATTTGCGCTCCGAACCTTGCGAAACCTTTTTTTGACGCGGAATATGCTGCGGCATACAATTATGCGGTGCTAGGTGCGTCCACAATCGGGCATGAAATGTGCCATGCGTTTGATAATACTGGTTCTCAATATGATGAAAAGGGAAACAAAGCTGACTGGTGGACTGTGAGCGATAAACTGCGCTACAAAGAAAAACAAAAAGAAATGGAAACACTTTTTAATCAGTATATGATGGAATCTGGCTACACTGTTAATGGTGAAAAAACTCTTGGGGAAAATATGGCGGATTACGGTGGAATTGTTGTTGCCTATGAAGCATTTCTGAACAAGAAAAGCCAGGAACTTACAACAGAAGCCTTGACTGTTCAGCGAAAAGTTTTCTTTCAGTCTTATGTTCTTGCCTGGGCATCTTTGGAGTTGGAAAATGAATTCTCGTTGCGGGAAGATGTTCATGCTCCTGCTGAATTCCGCATAAAAGGTCCGGTCAGCAATATGGACGACTGGTATGAGTTATATGATGTTCAGTACGGTGACAAATATTATCTTTTGCCGGAACAAAGAATTGTTTTGTGGTAGATTGAATTCAGTTTTTTACCCGGACGGACGGATGTCGAGTTTTTTTAGGACATTTGCTATAATTGCTTTATGATTCAGATTTTTGGAACAACAAAGAATTTTGACACAAAAAAGGCGCAGATGTGGTTCAAGGAGCGGCGGATTCCTTTTCAGTTTGTTGATTTAAAGGAAAAAACTATGAGCCGCGGCGAATTTGAAAGCGTTGTGGAATCTGTTGCGCGCACGGCTGGCTCTAAATCGGATGCGGTAGAGCTTTTGGCGGACAAAAAATCGAAAAATTACGCTTCGTTCGCATATCTTGATGACGCGGACAAGGAAGAGAAACTTTTTGAAAATCAGTTTTTGCTGAAGCTTCCGGTTTGCCGCAACGGAAAAAATGCTGCGACCTGCGGACTTGAACCAAAAATCTGGGAAAACTGGAAATGACAGCCATAAAACCAGATTCAGAAATAATTTTTGACAAAAATCTTCCGCGCTGCAAGTGGTGCAACCTGAAAAACCCAAAATATGTTGCCTACCACGACAACGAATGGGGAAAACTAGGCGAAAAAAGCACAGACGACAAATATCTTTTTGAAATGATTACGCTCGAAAGTTTTCAGGCGGGACTTTCCTGGGAATGCGTCTTGAACAAGCGGGAAGATTTCCGTTCTGCCTACGACGGATTCGATCTTGAAAAAGTCTCTGGCTACGGCGAGGAAAAAATCGCGGAACTTTTGGAAAATCCAAAAATCATCAGAAACCGGCTAAAAGTAAAGGCAAGCATTTCAAACGCAAGGATTTTTAGGACGATTTGCCTTGAATACGGAAGTTTCTTTAATTTCATAAAAAAGTTTCTGGACGGATATCTATGCAGTTCTTCCGTTACAGAAAACGAAAATATTGAGGAAAACACTGAGAACAAATTAGCTTTTTCCGGCATAAAAATAATCCACGAGACAGGCAAGGCAACAAACGGACTTTCCGACGCAATCTCCGCAGAATTAAAAAGGCGCGGAATGAAATTCATGGGCAGCACAATTGGCTATTCATTCCTGCAGGCAATCGGCGTGATTTTTTCGCATGGGGAAGAGTGCTTTTTGTTCAGGGAATGAGATTTTTCTGCCAATGTTGAAAATTCCGCGCATCGCCCAACGCCAGTTCTGCTCATGTGCAAAATTCCGAAAGGTGAATTTGCTTTTTTTCTTGCTGTGGAATTATTCCGCGTGGAACTTTAGCTGGCGTTGTATTGCGGAAAATCTGTCCTCCGTTGTTCAGCGTTTTGAACGGTGGAAGAGGGTAAGAGTGAAGGAAAATTTCTGAAGTCTGACTTAATGCAATTTTCGGCTGAA
>OQVN01000018.1_pt1 | contig 63018 bp, 60 predicted proteins | sample 1691621 | NCBI WGS metagenome assembly OQVN01 (sample SAMN03418278, study PRJEB22391) | human gut metagenome | biome: human-gut; feature: organic feature; material: feces | host: Homo sapiens | place: Tanzania | collected 2013-01 | reverse complement strand
CAAAAACTGAGACATTCACCTTCAAGAAGAAATTTGATGCAGAAAAGAATGGTGGCTATGTTGATTACGAGGGCGAGACACTCGCAAAGGCTTCAGGCACAGCAAGGCAGGCAGTTGGAGGCAAATATGCGACAAACCCTGACAAGCAGCTTGGAAAGAATAAGACTATCAAGAGTGCAGCGGATTTTGATGACTCAATGATTATTGCACAGGGTGTAGCAAATGATGACGCACGTAATTTCAGAGGAACACATGAGGGACCTGTATACGACAGCTATGCACTTTACGGAGCATGGGATGATGAGAATATTTATCTCGGCTGGCAGTTTGTAAACGTGGCTGATATTACATCACCTGAGCAGACATATGTAAATTCTGATAATGGCAAGCCAAACAATGGTGATATACCACAGGTTATTGCACTTAACCTTGGAACCGGAAAGACCGGAGACGGTACACTTGACGATGGTGGAAATATATGGGGCTTAAATGTAAAATATGATACACCGATTGATGCAATGCTCTGCTTCTCAAGTAAGAGTGGCGTTGGAAAGCCGGCTTTGTTCACTACAAAAAAATCAGGAGAGTTCAGCTATGATGCACCATACTGCACAGGCTTTACAAAGGCAGGTATCTCATTCAAGGCAGAGGATGGATTCTTTGGAAAATCACTGATTGGTATCAATTCCAACGGTTATAAAGGACTGACAGTTGACCAGCTTACAAGCACATCGTCAAACTGGGTAGATTTCCTAAGCCTTGGTCACAAGACATCAATGGATACCTTCTACACAATGACAATTCCTATGTCAGCGCTCAACCTGACAAAGGCTAAGCTTGAGAAGAACGGTATTGGTGTAATGCATATCTCTACATTTGGAGAGAGTGGTATTGCTTCTACTCCTATGGATATGTCAATGGTTGATAACGCAACAGAGGAATACAGTACAGACGCATCTACATCTAAGGAAAAAGAGGACACTGATATAATTACTGCTCCTCTTGCAAGGCTTGGAGCAGAGGGTGGAGATGATCCTACCCCACAGCCTGACAACCGTATGACAGTCAACTTCGGAGCAGACCGAAGTGCACCACAGGCTACAGGAACAGCACTGACACTTAAGGCTGTTGCTGACGGCGGAGTTGGAAGCTACAAGTATCAGTTTAAGATTGATAACACAGAGGTACAGAGTGGTTCAAGTGCTACATACTCATGGAAGGCGGCCAAAGGCGCCCACACACTGCAGGTAGTTGTAACCGATTCACAAGGACATAAGGTAACTGTCAGCAAGCAGTTTACAGGTGAGGGCGGTGAAATAGTAAATAAAAATGTACTTACTGCAAAGAGCTATTCATTGACACTTGCAGAGAATATAAAGGCTAATATCTATGTATCACTGTCATCGGATATCATGGCAGATACAGGCGCAAAGCTTAGAATCACATATCCTGATGGATCTTCTAAGGAGAAGCTGGTAAGTGATTACAGCACTGTGAAATATAATAATGAAGATGTAAAGAAGATTACATATGAGACAGTTCCGGCAGAGCTGACATCGCGCATAAGCATCTGCGCAGTCAGAAGCAACGGAGCAACAAGCAATAGCTTCTCATTTGCACCTACAGATTATCTGTACAAGTGTATAGAGCAGAAGCTGCCGGAAGCTAACCTGGCCAAGGCATTACTCAACTATGGTGCATATGCACAGCTGTATTTCGGTATAAATACATCTGACCTGGCTAATAAGAAGCTCACAGACGATGCGGTTGCAGCACTCAGTGTAGATACAGTGCTTAAGAACGCACCTGCAGATGATGCAGCAGCATTAAATAATGAGGATATAGAGTACATCGGCTCAGCTTTGGTATGTAAGAGTGGAACAGATATGAAGCTTTATTTCAAGAATAAGAACAATCTTACACTTGAGCAGCTCAAAATCAAATATGCACTTGATGCGTACGACATCACACTTGATGAGGGTATGCTGTGCATCAGAATAAACAATGTTTATCCTGGAAACCTGTCTGCTAAGTATACAATCGTAATTAATGGAGCAAATGGAACTATTTCCGGTGACATCTGCCCGATGGCATATGTCAGAAAGGGAGTTCAGAGCTCAGATACAAAGCAGCAGAATCTGTGCAAGGCAATGTACCTGTACAATAGAGCAGCATTGGAGTATTTGGGACGATAGTCAGTTAAATCAGTCAATTAAATAAATGCAGTTCAATAAGAATCCGTTAACTATGGCTGTGACGCTGTGGTTAGCGGATTTTTTGCAGAAAAAATGAGAGAACATATTCATTTTGTATATTGCATAATTAAATGAGAGATAGTAATATAGAACTATAAAAGCGCTGTGATATCAAGTAAACAAAGAGATATGGGGATAGCAGTGCTTCGTATTTAAGGAGAAATGAAATGAAAAAACATATAATAAACACAGTAGTTATTTTAATATTTGGTGCAGTAATTACGGTATCAGCACTATCTGCTAAGAATTTGGGAGCAAATGAAAAAAAGAAAATTGATTCTGCAACAGCCACAGAGGCAGTGTCAGCTACGGGTACAGGAATTGATACAGAAGCTGCAGATACTGATGATACGTCTAAGAAGTCAGCTGATTCCCAAAAAGATGATGCAGCAGTAGCCGGTAAGAAAGACAAATCCGATAATAAAAAGAAATCTGACAGCAGCTCGACAGATTCAAAGAGTTCATCAGATATAAACAAAGATAGTTCTTCAAAAGATACATACGAGACCGATATCATGAAAAATGATGAATCAGCTGCTACAGATGATGTAAATAAAACCGATACTAAATCCGATAATAAAAATAGTAATAAATCTGATAATAAAAAGGATAACAAAAAGGATAATAGTTCTGTAACAGACAATACAGACGCTAATGGTTCCGGAAACAGTGACTCAAACAGTGACAATTCAGGAACTGACAGCGATGATAATAAATCAGATAACGGAGTGATAGAGCTTCCGATTATACCGATAGATTAATTAATAGGTTACCATGTAGTTTTACATTGTGGGATAGAGTATTTATTAACAATAGAACATGCCGGGAGGATTATGTATGCACAAAAGAATAATTAGCCTTATTTTAACACTTATTATGCTGATTACAATGGTTCCATCAACTATTGTGGCAGCAAGTGAAGTTCGGACAATGGAAGGTGTTGAAGCTTCGAGCACCCAATCCGAAAGCAACCGGTCTGATGTCGATAAATCGGATGAAAATATTATCTACATGGTAAATCCTCTGTATGAGGATGTTATCAGCATTGATGATTTAAAGAAACAGCTTGACTCCTCAAACGATGAGCAGCTATTTGGGGCATCCACAGGACAGTATTTTTCGGATTATGACAGTGCCGTTTCATATATCAGAAAGCAGATGGTTAGCAGAGAAACGGAAATAACCTTGAATTTTCCTGCATCCTGGTTTGATTCTCACAAAGATGAGCTATATTATGATTTATTATATGATGCAATGAAGTGCGATGAAAGCTCTACCGGACAGGATGGGGATGCGCTTATATATGGATTTGCCGGCTGTCATCTTTCATACAGTAAAGCAGGATATATACAATATACCATGTTATATCATTCTGATGCAGAGCAGGAAGCGAAGCTGACAGCGGCTGTGGCTGAGGCAATGACAACACTGCAGCTTAATGGACTGAGCGAAGCAAAAAAAATTATAAAGATTCATGATTATATCTGCAATCATGTCGATTATGCATACAATTCAACCGAGGAGCAGATATATACAGCATATGGCGCTCTTTGCACCGGAAAGGCTGTCTGCCAGGGATATGCTGTGCTTTTCTACAGACTGTGCAAGGAAGCAGGGCTGTCTGTCAGGATTATCAGCGGTACCGGAAATGGAGGAGCGCATGCGTGGAATATAGTGCGAATCGGCAGCAAATACTATAACGTGGACTGTACCTGGGATGGACAGGATGAAGCCACCTATAATGAGTTTCTGTTGAAATCAGAGGCTGACTTTACAGACCATACCCGCGAGTCATGGAAAGTGACAGGCGGCCACTATCTATACTATACGTCAGCTGAGTTTAATGCGCAGTATCCTATGACGGAAAAATCCTGGGAGGAGTCGGATGAAACTACATATGCGCATAGCGAGGAGGCTACGTCTGGTGCTGTGACACTAAAAGCACAATGGAATGATCCTGTACTGGGGCAGCCGGCCACATTCCATGTGTCTGCAACAGGCGGCTCAGGAAACTATTTATTCAAAATGGATGCACCGAGCTATTCGAGCCCAAATCAATGGGCATTCGAATCAGTAGCGGATCCAAGCCGCGGTGAGTGGCTGAATTATACAACAGAGTGTGCTTCAAACGATTATACATTTACTATGACTGCTACCGGTACCTATAACTTTAAATTTTATGTGATGGATAAAGCAGCAGGTGTATATTATATGCGAGTGAGTTTCAATATAAGCGTATCGGATGATAAATACCCGAGTGTTAACTCGATTGTCCAATCTGCAGTAGCTGAGTGTAACAGAAAAACTGATGGCTCAGAGTATGCAAAAGCACTGTGGCTGCATGACTGGCTGCTTGAACAGCTTGAGTATGATAAAACCTTGAAATGGTCTTCAGCTGAGAGTGCGCTGACCAGAGGGCTTGGTACCTGTCAGTCGTATGAGAGTGCATATGCAAAGCTCCTTACTGCAGCAGGAATAGAAAACAGCGAGACAAGAGATACCTACGATGGACATACCTGGAATGCCATGAAGCTGGACGGACAGTGGTATCAGACGGACTGCACCTGGGATGACAGCAGTGATAACTGGTATAGCTTTGATCAGAGGCATTTGTATTTTGGTCTGACCGATGAGCTGATGGCCATAGCACATCCGGGGCATAGCAAAATTTATACCACAGACAAGTATGCAACACGTTCGACAAGCCTTGCCGACAATTATTTTGTCAGGACAGGAGATGCCTCAAAGTGGGCAAAAGCATACTCAGACAGGATTCAGAAAAATCTGGATGCAGGAAAGACAGAGTTTGAAATAACAGCGGACAATGCTTCTTATCCACCAAGTATTTCAGGTATTCAAAATGGTATTACAGCGTATGCGCTTAACCAATTGACGTGGACTACAGAAAAAGCAGCGGTAACATTAAATGCAACAGGAAGTGCAAAGAACTTTACATTTACAGCCGAATACGCTTCGGTGAGTCCTGCAGTCAGCTTGTATGGCAGAAGCATAACCCTTAAGGATAATATAGATGTAAACTATTATCTGGAAATATCAGACTCAGTGCTTGAGAGTGATGCTTATCTGGAATTCAAAATCGGCGGTAAGACATATAAGATTAATGCGTATGATGCCGCTGAGGTAAATGAGAACGGTAAAACCTTATACAAGTTCTCATGTCCGGTGAATGCTGCTCAGATGTCTGATACTATTGAGACAAGAATAGTGATTGATAACAATACCGAGGAAGAGTATTCCTACAGTGTAAAGGAATATGCAAGCGAGCTCCTGTCAAAATCAAGCGAGTATCCGGCAGAAACAGTTAAGCTCGTGAAGGCACTCTTAAACTATGGAACAGCAGCGCAGACCTTCTTTAAATATAACACAGACAAGCCGGCAAATGGTATTTTAAGCGATGCCGATAAGGCTGTAGATGCGGCTGATTTTGATGCATATAAGGCTGTTATTAAAGCGGATAGTGCAAGTGGTCAGAACGATGGACTGTCATATTACGGAAGCTCTCTGATATGTAAGTCTGAGATGACGGTAAGACATTATTTTATTTTAGATAATGGCAGTGATATTAATAATTATAAGTTCAGCTATATTGACGCAGATGGTTATGAGGTCAGTCTGACACCTAAAAAAGCCTCAGATGGCGGAGTGTACTGTGTAGATATAAGCGGAATAATGGCATGCAGCCTGAATAAGAACTATGTATGCAGGGTTACAGGCATGGACAGCTCACAAATCATAGAGCTTGATTATGGCCCGTTAAGCTATGCATACAGCGTAGCAAACGATAAAGAATCATCAAAGGAATTAAAGAATCTGATGAATGCGTTGTATATGTATTCTGAGATGGCAAGGAAGGTAAATGGTATTTAAAAAACATTTAACAAGAATAACCGGTTCAGCTATGGTGGCGGCACTGCTTATATCAACCACACCGGTGGCAGCAACGGAGTCTGTAATAAATGAGGACGGAAGAAGAACTGAGATGACACAGACCCAAAATCTGTTGCAGTCATATCAGGGAGGATATATAGAGAGTGAGCTGGACAGCAATACTCCTGTATATGACTCGGGAATTTCAACCTTTGCAGAGCTGCCTTTGGCTTTTCCGGATGATGCTTCGGTGTTTGATACCATGTATCCACAGACGCGAGACCAGAATCCATATGGTACCTGCTGGTCATTTGCCAGTATGGGACTTGCAGAGTATGACCTGATAAACGATGGAACTGTGGATAAGAATGTCGACTTCAGTGAACTTCAGCTTGCGTATTTTGCGTACAATTTTGTGACAGATCCGCTGGGAGGTACTGCAGGGGATGTGGCTAAATACTATAATGAGAATGGACTCTCATACCTGCAACGAGGTGGCAATTTTGAATACAGCTCAAGGCGTCTGGCACAGTGGATAGGTCCGGTTGACGAGGCCGTGGTGCCGTATTCTCAGGCTGACAGTACACTGGATAGCGGTCTGGATGATAAATATGCATACTCTTACAGCAAGGCTCATCTGAAAAATGCTTATGAGATAAATATCCATGAAAATGCTGACGAGGTGAAGGCTAATATTATGGAGCATGGGGCTGCCGGTGTGATGTATTATCACAATGACAGTGCCATGAGGTTTTATTCATTTGACAGTGCAGGGCATTATACCTACTATGATACTGCAAAAAGAGGTTTAGGACATGCAGTGATGCTTGTAGGATGGGATGATAATTTTTCAAAAGAGAACTTCCCTGAGTCATTGAGACCGGAAAATGATGGAGCCTGGCTTGTGCGAAACAGCTGGGGAACATATTGTGATTATTTCTGGATGTCGTATGATAATGAATCACTGTTAGATACAGCGTGGGTATTTGATTTCTCAGATGATGACGGATTAGACCACAACTATCAGCTGGATGGTGGGATTGAGGTATACAATACGAATCTGACCAACAGGCTGGCAAATGTATTTACGGTACCAAAGAAGGCTGATGGAGAGTATGAGAAGCTAAGAGAGGTATCGCTGTCATTTACCAGAATAGCGGATGTAGGCTATACAATAGATGTGTATACAGATCTTACGAATCCGTCTGATCCATTAAGCGGAGAGAAACAGACTCAGGCTACAACGACAGGTAATACAGCCTTTGCGGGTATATACAGTGTGGAGCTGGCAGAACCAGTGGAGCTTAAGCCGGGAAGTAGCTTTGCTGTAGTGGTATCGGTTGATAAGAGTGCCCTGGATTATGAGCAGGCAACAAAGATAGCAACCGGTGACACTCTCCTCTGGGACAGACAGGTGAGCCGGGGGAACGGAAAGAGTCTGTATTATAGCAGTGGCAGGTACAGAGTATATCCATATGGCAATTTCTGTATTAAAGCTTTTACATCAGATGAAACCAGGCATGCAGAGTCTGAGAATGAGCTTACGGCAGAGGGCTATTCTGTAGATTTGACAGCGCTGGTACAAGCTAATCTATATGCTGCTTTTTCGGCAGATATTATGGAAGATGCAGGGGCAATGGTTAGGTTTGCATATCCGGATGGTACTTTCGCAGAGGAGCCTTTGTCAGAGTTTGAGACAACAGAGTATAATCATACTCAGGTAATGAAAATCACATACGAGGCTGTTCCTGCGAAGCTTACGGAAAAGGTTGAAATCAGTGTCATAAAGAGTGATGGAACGAAAAGCAATGGTTTTGCCTTCGCGCCGGCAGATTATCTGAATGATTTAATCAAAACAGATTCTGATTCTGTTTCAAAAAATATAGCAAAGGCTCTTTTGGATTATGGAGCATATGCGCAGTTATATTTCAATGTGGATACATCTGATCTGGCGAATAAGGAGTTGACAGATGATGCAGTGGGGGCTTTATCGACTGAGGAAATCCTTAAAATGACAGTGGATGGAAATATTGCATCAATGAGTAATGACGATTTGGAGTATATAGGCTCATCGCTTGTATGTAGAAACGGAACTGATATGAAGCTGTATTTCATTAATAAAAACTCACTTACACTTGATGAAATACTGCAGAAATATAATATAGATGTGACTAATGAGAAAACCGGCAGACTTGACAGCAGCGAATTTTCAGCTGAGCTTGATGGAACGCTGTTTTGTATCAGAGTAAAGTCAATTTTGCCGAAGCTTCTGTCAACTGATTATACAATTACATTCTCAAACAGTGACATAAGCAGTTATGGAGTTGTGAGTCCGTATTCCTATATTCGAAGGGCTGTACAGGGGGATGATATACAGCTTCGAAATCTATGCAAAGCACTTTATTTATATGGGCGTGCTGCCTCGTAATACATTAAGCTGTGTGATGTCTGAAAAATCATTAAAAACAATCGACATTACAGCCAATAAACGCTATAATAGATATATTAGGATAAATGTACTGGGACTTGTATAATCCACAGCCATCATGAGGTACGGCTGTTGCGGATAGCGTCAGGCCCCGGGAAGGGGAATCATATGCAGGATAAAAAGCAAAAAAAGGCAAAAATACAGGTTATATTTCTAATTCTTATTTCCACGCTGGTTCTTTTGGCGGATTTTTATGCGATAATTAATTATCCAAAGGAATACATGCTCATTGCAGCAATCACAGTTATCTTTATGATTTGCTTGTGGGGAGTAATAAGTGGATTTTTCTCACTGAATGCGCTAAAGGAGGACAGGAGAGAGGAACAGTATGACAGTATTTTCAAGTCTGAAAAGGCATCTTATCTCATGCTCAGGAAGTACTTTGATGAGATAGAGGAAAAGATTGAGATGCTGCAGAAGGAGTCAAGGATTCCGACTGAGGATATTATCAATGCGCAGAAGGCAATCGCAAAGGTTGTCATCAACAGGAATAAGGAAAATGCTGATGCGATTATGAGCTCTAATGAACAGCTTGTGGAGACATTTGAGCAGCTTGAGAACAGGCTCAAGGAGAGCAATGATTTTATTATTGAGAGCCAGAAAAATGTGATTTATGAGAACCTCAAGGATATTATGGAAAAACAGCAGGCTCTATCTGACAGCATAAAGGATATGGAAATCCGTCTGAGCCAGGCAATCACAGCAAATCCTATTCAGTTTACGGCAAATGTTGAGGTGCCAAAGCAACCGACTAACGTACCACAGGCAGCACCGGTCATGGAGCCGATACCTAAACCGGTCGTAGAGGCCATACCTGAACCTGTCGTAGAGGAAGCCGCGATAGTTGAGCCGGAACCTGAACCGGAGCCTGTTGCGGTAATCGAGCCGGAGCCGGTCACAGAGGCACTTCATGTACCTGAGCCGGAGCCAGTCACAGAGGCACCTGAGCCTGTAGTAGAGCCAAGCCCTGCGGCAGAGGAAGCAGTTGCAGATACGACAAACAGTGACCCGAACCGCCAGCTGAGTGCAGATGAGATAGCAGCCCTTTTTGCAAGTGCAAACGGAGGCACCGGTGAAGCTAAATCAGAGCCACCTGCAGAAGCAGTCACAGAACCGGTCCCGGAGGTGAAAGAGGAGCCTGCCAAGCCTCCGGTTGTAGATTTGAATAATACAAATCGTAATCTGACACCGGATGAGATAGCAGCTTTATTTAGCAGTATGTAGTATTTTGGTAACTATTAAGTAAAGAAATATGCGGTACCGCATATTTTGTAAAAAAATGAAGAAATAATATTTTGTAATTATCTCACAAATATGTTAAAGTGTGCATGTTATAAAAATATGCACACTTTATTTTTGAAAGGAAATATAAAAGAATATATGGAAACAATCAGATTTGATGAATTAGAACTAAACCCTAAGATTTTGCGAGGCATCAAGGACATGGGCTTTGAGGAGGCAACTCCCATACAGGCTCAGGGAATACCGGCAGTGCTTTCGGGCAGGGATGTAATCGGTCAGGCACAGACCGGAACCGGAAAGACAGCAGCCTTTGGTATTCCGGTGCTTGAGGGTGTCGATGCATCAAGCCACAAGACACAGGTTATCATCCTCTCTCCAACCAGGGAGCTTGCCATCCAGGTGGCGGATGAAATCAGGAAGCTTGCAAAATATATGCATGGAGTGAAGGTGCTTCCGGTATACGGAGGGCAGGATATCAGCCGCCAGATTAAGGCACTTAAGGGCGGTGTGCAGATTATCATCGGAACCCCGGGCCGTCTGATGGATCATCTCAGGAGAAAGACAATCAGGCCTGACCATGTAAAGACAATCGTGCTCGATGAGGCAGATGAGATGCTCAACATGGGCTTTAGGGAGGATATCGAGACAGTGCTCGAATACCTGCCACAGGAGCATCAGACAGTGCTCTTCTCTGCAACAATGCCAAAGCCTATTTTGGAAATTACAAGAAAATATCAGCATGATGCTATCAACATCAAGATTGTGAAAAAAGAGCTGACAGTCGCAAATATCGACCAGTATTACTATGATGTGAAGCGCAAGGACAAGATAGATGTGCTCACAAGACTGTTGGATTACTATAATCCAAAGCTCTCACTTGTATTCTGCAACACCAAGAAGATGGTTGACGAGCTGGCATATGAGCTTTGCGGACGCGGCTACAGTGCAGAGGGACTGCATGGCGATATGAAGCAGGTGCAGAGGGATCGTGTCATGAAGAATTTCAGAAACGGAAAGACAGATATTCTTATTGCCACAGATGTTGCAGCGCGCGGAATTGATGTGGATGATGTGGAGGCTGTTTTCAATTATGATCTGCCTCAGGATGACGAGTATTATGTACATAGAATCGGTCGTACAGGAAGAGCAGGCCGCTGCGGAAAGGCATTCTCCTTTGTAAAGGGCAAGGAGGTCTACAAGCTAAAGGACATCCAGCGCTACTGCAAGACAAAAATCTATGCGCAGCCAATCCCGTCATCTGACGATGTTGCCAAAATCAGGGCAGAAAAGATCATGGATCAGATTTCCACTATCATAGATGAGGAAAATCTTTCAAATGTCATTGATATTATAGAGAATCAGATAAATGAGTCAGATTACACCGCGATGGATATTGCAGCGGCATTTTTATACCAGGCAATGGGAGCTTCTGAGATATCCACAACTGAATCAAAGGATGACTATGATTTCCACAATACAGGAGCAGAGGATGGCATGGTTCGTCTGTTTATCAACGTCGGAAAGAAGGATAAGATAAAGCCGGGCGATATTTTAGGCGCCATTGCAGGCGAGTCAGGCATGCCGGGCAGGCTTGTCGGGGCAATCGACATGTACGACAAGTATACATTTGTTGAGGTGCCGGCTGAGTATGGCAAGGAAGTGCTCAATGCCATGAAGAACGCGAAGATAAAGGGGCGCTCTGTGAACATGGAGCCTGCAAATTCACGTTAGCAACGTCAGGCCTTTCTGATTACGCATCAGCTTTTCTTGTTCTCCGTTGTTTTGAATAGTTACGATGGCTGTATAAAAAATACCGGGACACAAAATGTGTTGCCCGGTATTTTTGATTACTTATCGTCATCGATTCCCCAATGCTCTTTCATGTAATCCTTTCCAAGTCCTCCGCCGATATCATTCTGATTTTTGCGAAGATAATTTACAAATATTCCACCAACAACTGCAAAAATGATAAGTGCTGCAAGTACTACCATATGGTCTCCCTTCCGAAACATCCGTCGGTTTCAAAAACTCGTTCGAAAATAAACGAAAAACAATTGGTTACTATTATTATAACTAAATTGTCAGATAAGTCAATATGCAAATCAGCTATTGTTTACACTACAGCGTAACTAACCTGCGTTGCTGATTATACTGTTAGGTGTGAATAGTAACTGACCGGCACGAAATCACGCGTCAGCCAGCATTAGCACATGTTTCACGATTGATTTAATTATATTAACCGCAGTCTCCATGCCCTCCACTGATATGTGCTCAAATGGACCATGGAAGCCGTAGCCGCCGGTACCGAGGTTTGGACAAGGAAGTCCCATGAAGGATAAACGTGCACCGTCTGTACCGCCGCGGACAGGGCGTGAGAGCGGCTTTAAACCGTTTTCCTCTATGGCAGCCTTTGCCAGGTCGATAATGTACATATTGTCCTTTATGATTGAAAGCATATTCTCGTAGGAATGGGTGATAGTCACAGAAACAGTGCCCTCACCATATTTTTTGTTCATCTCTATCTCAAGAGAGCGGAGCGTATCAAGCCTTTTGGCAAAAATAGCCTTGTCGTGGTCACGCACAATATATGACAGATGAGCCGAAGCCACATCACCGCTCATATCGCACAGATGGTAAAAGCCTTCTCTGCCCTCGGTGGTGGCAGGAGTCTCGTTTGCAGGCAGTGCTGCGGCAATTTCGCAGCCGACCAAAGCAGCATTGACCATGATATCCTTAGCCTCGCCCGGATGCACGTTGACGCCCTTTATGGTAAACTCAGCGCTTGCGGCATTAAAGTTCTCATAGGCCACCTCGCCCTCGTAATCACCGTCCACGGTGTAGGCAAAATCGGCCTCAAAATAGTCCAGATCAAACAAATCCGCACCCTTTCCGACCTCCTCATCCGGGGTAAAGCCAACCCAGATATCGCCGTGAGGAGTATCCTCTGCAATAATCTGCTCTAAGGCAGTCATAATTTCAGCCACACCGGCCTTATCATCGGCACCAAGCAAGGTAGTGCCGTCGGTGGTGATGAGAGTGCGTCCGGCGAGGTTTTTAAGCTCAGGAAAATCGTTTACACGCAGATAATCGCCGGAGCCTCTAAGCAGCACATCGCTTCCGTCATAGTGGCGCAGAAGCTGTGGCTTGACATTTTCCCCGGAAAAATCAGGTGCAGTATCCATATGTGCAATAAATCCGACCGCCTTTTTATGCTCCATGCCGGCAGTGGCAGGCAGCAGACCATACACGTAGCAATGGTCAGTGAGCACAACCTTAGATAAGCCAAGCTCCTTAAGCTCGGACTCAAGCTCCCTTGCGAGGGCAAATTCCTTGTCGCTGCTTGGAATCTTATCACTGTCTTCATCTGATGTGGTGTGATAGCCCACATATTTTAATAATCTTTCTTCAACCTTCATTATCTGTAAATCCTTTCTGAGAGACCTTTAATGGAAAATGGGTACAAAAGTCTCTTTATATAGAAAATAATATAGCTTAAAACGGTGTAAAATCAACTGTTTTACAAAAAATCTAAAAAAAATTTAAAAAAATTAAAAAAAAGTGTTGCATTTCTATAAACTATACTATATAATAAATTTCGCGTTAAGGAAAACGCAAACAAAATTAAAAAACGCGCCTCTAGCTCATTTGGTAGAGCACCTGACTCTTAATCAGGGTGTGCAGGGTTCGAGCCCCTGGAGGCGCACTCAAAGGTACCGGTTTTATGGACGTATGAGCCATAGGGTTGGTGCTTTTTTATTGCATAATTTTGGGATAGTCTAATAGTCCTATAAATTTTGAAAATAGGCATTGAAATTTTGAAATAAAGAGTTTATACTGTTGAATAGGACAAAAGTAACATTTGGGAAGATGTTTTGGTCGGAGTAAAATATGATGAACACAGCAGACAAATATTCAACAGACAATATAGCAGACAACGAAATGATAATCGCAGTAGATGATGTGATAAAGAAGGACTATGACCGTGCGGTTGAGCGTATAAAGAAAGCACTTGTGCGCTTAAAGAGCACAGGCCACGTGGAAAAATATGCAGAGTATCTCAATATTCTGGGATTGGTCTATGAGCTGGAAAATGATGAGGCAAATGCCTTTGAATGTTATCTGGAGAGTCTTGCCACGGCGGAGCTTATCCGCTCGAGAGATCTTAAGGCTATGGTTTACAGCAATATAGGTTCAAGCTATAGCAAGATGGGAAGAGATGAGGAAGCGCAGAGATATTTCAATGATGCCAGAGACGAATATGACAGTTCTTCAGAAAAATCTGAAGAATGTCATAAAAGCTGGGTCATGTTTGACTATATAAATCATGCGATTAACGACAGATATGTCGCATTATCTTGAAGCAATAAGCTTGCAGATAGGGTTTCCGGCTGCAGAGAATTTCTCCTCGTATTCTGTCATGATGTTGCCCTCGTTCATCACAGCATTATGATGCAGGTCGCGTGTACTGGCGTCGAGGTGCCATTTATCGGAGCCTTCAATCTCTTCAAGAGAGAAGGTGAAGAGATCCTGGTTGTCAGTCTTGAACTCTATGCGACCATCAGGTGCGAGGAACAAATCATATCTGGCCAGAAATTCGCTTGATGTGAGTCGTCTTCTTGCATGCCTGTCCTTCGGCCATGGATCGGAAAAGTTCAGGTAAATGCGTTCAACCTCATTACTGTCAAAAATATCCGGAAGAGTTGCGGCATCAATGCACAGGAAGTGCACGTTTGGCAGCTCGTCCTCCTGCATCTTTTGTACGGCACGAAGCAGTACACTGGTGTAGCGCTCGATGCCCACATAGTTAATCTCGGGATGAAGCCTTGCCAGATCCATCAGAAATCTGCCCTTTCCCATACCAACCTCTATATGAATCGGATTTTCGTTTCCTAAAAAATCATGCCATTTTCCTTTTAATTCTACAGGCTCCTTTATGCAATAAGGGCTGTTGTCGATGACTTCACCGGCGCCCGGGATATTTCTAAGTCTCATGTGAATCTCCTTATAAAAACGTAAAATTTCATATAGATAATACCCTACAATTGTGCGGGTGTCAAAATAAAATGGCAAAATACGTTGCACATGCCCTTGATAACATGTTTTTCATACATTATAATCATAAATGAGTGGCAAAATACCTTTTGACCCTCATATCATAGTATATTTTAGATTATGGTACTGAACAATTACCCAATTTTAGAATCAACAGGAACAGATATGAAGCATAAAAATATAATTTTAAAAAAATCAGGAATACTAATAATGGCAGTGCTTGCTATGGTTACGACACTTTGTACGAGACCGCTTGTGGCATTTGCAGATGGTGATGACACATACTGGCCGGAGGGACCGCAGATAAATTCACCGTGCGCAGTGGTGATGGAGGTAAATACAGGTACGGTGCTCTATGAGAAAAATTCACACGAAAAGCACTATCCTGCGAGCATCACAAAGATTCTCACCACATATCTGGCTATCCTCAACTGCAAGATGGATGAGAAGGTCACATTCTCAAAAGAGGCGGTGAAGGAGAGCAGCGACGGCTCATCGAGCATCAAGAGGGATGTGGGCGAGGAGATGACCATGGAGCAGACACTCTATGGAGTCATGCTTGAGTCGGCAAACGAGTGTGCATATGCTGCAGCAGAGCATACAGGCAAAAAGCTCGGAGGTGACTACAGCACATTTATTGATCTGATGAACAAGGAAGCCAAAAAATTAGGCTGTACAGATACACATTTCAACAATGCAAATGGTCTGCCGGATGAGAATCACTGGACAAGCGCATACGATATGGGGCTTATCTCATGTGCGGCATATAAGAATGATGAGTTTCGAAAGATTACAGGCACAAAGACCTATTTCATACCACCTACAAACAAGCACACCGAAGACACTCCGCTGTACAATCATCATGCGATGCTGCATCCCTTTAAGTCGTATTCACAGTTTGTGAATCAGGATTGCACCGGCGGCAAGACCGGCTACACTTCAGTGGCCAACAGCACGCTTGTCACGTATGCGGAGAGGGATGGATTGACACTGTGCGCGGTCATTATGAATGCACAGTCACCTGACCAGTACGCAGACACAAACACACTGCTCAATTACTATTTCAGCAACTTCAAGGCACTTAGCATAGCTGAAAATGAAAACAGCGCAGCAGCTGATGACACACCGGATCTGGGTGTGATGAATGAGCACGGCATGTATGCAAAGGTATCGGAAAATTATGTTGTTTTGCCAAACAACGCGGATTTTTCAAGTGTTAAAAGGGAAGCGGCAGACATGAAGTCTGACAACGCGGATGCTCTTGCTACTGTCAGATACAAGTACGGGGATCATGTGGTAGGCTGTGTGGATCTGCTGAAATCCGGAGCCAAGGTAGATCTGTCGTATTTTGATGAGGACAGCAGACAGAACAGGGACAGTGATATAATAAGGATAAAGCCGGTATATTTCCTCTGGGTGCTTATATTTATCGCAGTGGTTATTTTGAGCATTTTCATGCTTAGAAGAGTGTCAGACAATATCTACGTGCTGAAACACAGATGGAGCATGAAAAAGAAGCAGCGTGAGCGCTTCAGGGAGCACAAGCTTGAGAGAAAACGGCGCAGAAGGAGAGACAATCTGAAGTTCAGCGGACGACACAAATATTAGTATTTTTTATGACATTATAGATGGAGGCAGAAATGAGTGATGAAAGATGCGCCCTCGTGCTTGAAGGCGGAGCCATGAGAGGCATGTACACAGCCGGAGTACTCGATTGTTTTATGGACCATGATATAAGCTTTGATGCTGTTATCGGTGTTTCGGCGGGAGCACTTTTTGGAGTGAATCTGCTGTCAAAGCAACGCGGCAGGGTTATACGATACAATAAAAGGTTTAACAGTGACAAAAATTATATGGGTATCAGGCCACTGCTTCGTGAGAAAAACATAGTGAGCACAAAATATGCCTACGATACAGTACCAAGAGAGCTTGACCCGTTTGATGATGAGGAATACAAGAGGTCGGATATTCCTTTTTATGCGGTTGTGACGAATATCAGGACGGGTAAGCCTGAATATGTGCAGATAAAGAGCGTCTTTGAACAGATGGATGTGCTCAGGGCATCGGGCTCCATGCCTGTAGTGTCAAAGCCGGTGAAGCTGGGGCATGAGTGGTATCTGGATGGCGCGGTGACGGACAGCATCCCATATGAGCATATGCTTGATATGGGCTATGACAGAGTGGTTGTCGTGCTGACAAAGCCAGCCGACTATGTAAAAAAGCCTATGCCAAGACTTTTTACATCTGTATACAAAAAGCGTTTTCCGAGGTTTTACGAGGCATTTTCAAACAGACATATCATGTACAATTCCCAGCTTGAGCATCTTAAGGAGCTTGAAAAGCAGGGCATTGCCGAGGTGCTAAGGCCGTCGGAGCACATTAAAATAAGCAAGGTGGAGAAGGATCCTAAGAAGCTTGAGAGCCTGTACCAGCTTGGCATACGCGATGCAAAGAGTCTTTTGGCGGATAAGCATGGTGTGAAAATATAGAATAATGTGACACAAGGGATGGAGAAGCGGTAATGAATATACAACAGGTACAGGCTATCATAGCTGAAGCCATGGAAAAGCACAACGGAATAGTGAAAAAAGAAGAGCTTACAAGGCTTGGTATAGACTACAGACGTATTGATGCGCTTGTCAGGGAGAAAAAGCTTGTCCGCATCAGAAACGGCTATTACACAGACCGTGTGGAGGGCTTTTCTGAGGACGCGCTCGTCGCAGCGCTCTTTCCGGATGCAATGCTTTGCATGGAAAGTGCACTTTACGCCTATGGCTATATAAAGGAAAAGCCTTACGGATGGACACTTGCTGTGGACAAAAATACATCAAAATCACGCTTTAAGATGGACTATCCAAGAATTATCCCGTTTTATACGGAGCCGGATGCGCTTATGCTTGGTGCCTCAACCATTGAGCTTGGAGGCAATACCTTTGGAATCTATGATAAGGAGCGTGTGATATGCGACTGCCTGAAATATGAGGCAAGAATGGATCGCAATGATTTCAAGGCAGCCATACAGTCGTACATAGCTGATCCGGATAAGGATATTTCCGTGCTCATGGATTACGCAAGGGCGAGGCGTGTAGTGAAGAAGGTGCAAAGCTTCATAGGAGTATGGTTGTAGTGAGGGTAGATTTAAGACATATAAGCAATGAGAAAAAAATACCGTACAGCGATGTGTTATGGCAGTACGTGAGACAGGATTTTCTCTGGCGCATAAATAATGCCGGTCTGGGAAAGGTGCTGTGGCTTCAAAAGCCGTATTTTGCAACAGGAGAAAAGCTCGCATTTTATTATGTGTATGGCAGCTCAAGCGGCAGGGCAGAGGACAACGGTACACCGTTTGATGTACTGCGCAATATCATCATAGGCAACGCAGGGCTTAACAGCCACAGTGATGTTGTATGGACGGATGCAGCAGCATCTAAGCAGGCAGCAGCGCTATCAGGCGATGCACCGGGCAGCAGTGATATACAGCCGCTTATACACACGTGGAATCTAAGCGCTATGTGTGATGGTGAGGAAGTGCCGTTTGCAGTGAGGCTGGAGCGGTTAAATGAAGCGGATGCAGGAGTTCCCACGACTAAAAATATTGTTTTTATGAACAGCTTCTACGGAGATGCCGATATCTGTATTTTTTCCCCTGAGTCCAGGCTCGGAGAACAGCTGTTTGAGATAATGGACAGACTTGAGCTGGTTAGTGACATGAAACCGTTTGGAGTTGCATATGAGATACTTAAGAGGTATTCTGTCAGTGGAAGGCAGATAATTGATATTTTTAAGGTAAAGGCGGAAAAAAAGCCGAAAGCAGTGAGCATGCACAGGCTTGAGCAGGTGTATGGCTATCGCAGCTATACGTATATGAAAAAGCGCTGGGAGCAGTATTGTAAGAGGCTGACAGGACAGCAGAAAGAATATGTGAATGCCGGCTGGGAGGAGATGCTTGATTTGATACTGGATTTTCTCACGCCGGTCTGGAGTGCATTCTGCAATGATGAAATATTTTATGATGACTGGATGCCGGAGCTTGGAAGATTTCTGGGCTAAACATCCTAGTTACAAAAAGGATATATAGGAGTTTATATGGAAAAAGAACTGATAAATAATTCACAATCAAATATTTATCCATTCCACATGCCGGGGCATAAGCGCCACAGCAGTGATATAGGTGCAGGGCTGGACCCGTATGCTATTGATATTACAGAGATAGACAATTTTGACAATCTGCACCACGCTGATGGCATTATAAAGGATGCACAGGCTGAGGCAGCGGCACTTTACGGTGCAAAGCGTGCATATTTTCTCATAAACGGAAGCACCTGCGGTATACTGGCGGCAATCTCTGCGGCCACAAAAAGGGGAGACAAGGTGCTTGTAGCGAGGAACTGTCACAAGGCGGTGTATCATGCGCTTTACCTAAGACAGCTTCACCCGGTGTTTACTTATCCTGAAATTACACGGACAGGGCTGCAGGGGCAGATAACCGAGGCTCAGATAAGGGAGGCCTTTGATGAAAATCCCGATATAAAGGCGGTCGTGATAACCTCGCCTACATACGATGGTGTGGTTTCAGATGTGGCGGCAATCGCCTCTGTGGCACATGCACATGGCGCTTTGCTCATAGTTGACGAGGCACATGGCGCACACTTTGGCTTTGGAGGAGGCTTCCCTCAAAATGCCATAGCGCTCGGGGCAGATGCAGTCATAGTGAGCCTGCACAAGACGCTTCCGGCATTTACACAGACGGCGCTTTTGCTGCTGGGTGGGATGCGAGAAGCTGCAGTGGAGAAATTTCTCGGTATTTATGAGACAAGCTCACCGTCATATGTGCTTATGACCGGCATAGAGCGCTGCATACACTATGTGCGCGATAACAAAGAGACAGCCTTTGCACAGCTTAGGAGCAGGCTTGACAGATTTTATCAGAAGGTCAGCGGCCTTTCGCATCTGAGCGTGGTCAGAAAAAGTGATTTTTCTGCTGACGAGGCATATGATTTTGACGAATCAAAGATTATTATATTCACAAAAGAGGCTATGAACGGACATACGCTGCTTGAGCTTCTGCTCAAAAAATATGAGCTGCAGCTTGAGATGGCGGCAGGCAATTATGTATTGGCGCTTGTCTCTGTCATGGATACGGATGAGGGCTTTGACAGGCTTGCGGATGCTTTGCTTGAAATAGACAGCCAGCTCGAAAAATATAAGTCTGATTTTGAAGAGTTTTATGATATATTAAAGAAAGAGGGCATAGTACATCAATTTTACCTGCCGGTCAAAATGGACACAGATATATATCAAAAGCTGCCTGCTGTAATGGAAATGTATGATGCATATGATGCAGACCATCAGGCTGTTTATGCCTTTAAGGCAAGCGGAAAGGTGAGCGGCGCCTTTATAAATATATATCCGCCGGGGATACCGCTTGTGGTGCCGGGAGAGATAATGAACGACAAGCTCATCGATGATGTCATAAAGGCTGTAAATTCAGCTCTTGAAGTGGAGGGGCTGTACTTTGATCCGGATGCCCATATGTGGAAGTTTGTTGCTGTGCTGTAAGCAGGCGGTAATTAACACCATGGCCTTGCAGCATGACAAGTAACAGTTTGACATAGCAAACAATCATATTTATACTAATTACAATATAAGAGGTTTACAGATGGGTAAGATTTTCTGCGTGATGGGAAAAAGCGCATCAGGCAAGGACACTATATATAACAAAATACTGCAGGATGATTCCCTCATGCTTAGCAGGATTATCCCGTATACCACTCGCCCGATAAGGGACGGAGAGACACAGGATAAGGACTATCATTTCTGCAATGAAGAGGATGTAAAAAGGCTCAGTGCACAAGGGCGCATCATAGAGCTTCGCGAGTACAATACGGTGTACGGTGTGTGGAAGTATTTCACGGTAAACGATGATGATATAGACCTCCGCTGCAAAAGCTATCTGACGGTCGGAACACTCGAGTCCTACACAAAGATACGCGATTATTTTGGCAGTGACAAGGTGCTGCCAATCTATGTGGAGGTGGAGGACGGCGACCGTCTGATACGCGCCATTCACCGGGAAAAGGGGCAGCAGGTGCCTAAATATGAGGAGATGTGCCGCCGCTTTCTGGCAGACGCGGCAGATTTTTCCGAGGAGAAGCTGCATGAGGCGGGTATTACACGACGCTTCATAAATGATGATATGGACATGGTGCTTGCCGAGATTTCAGCATACATACGACAGAACTCCTAATTGCAGAGCAAGATAATGGCTACGGCTTGCACATAAGTGTAACATGAAACGAATAAGGAGGCAGCCTCATGGCAGTCAGAGTAAATGAAGTAAATCAGGTGACGCAGGTTCCTGATGCACAAAAAACACAGGCCGGAGACGGCTCGTTCAAATTCACACTGGCCAGCGCCATAACAGACGCTGATCTCCAGGCAAAGGTAGATGCACTGATGCAGGATATCACAGCACAGGGCAACAGGATAGCCGAGCATATGGACATCAGGGATATGAAGAGATATCGCGGGCTCATAAAGGATTTTTTGAATGAGGTGGTCTACAGATCACATAAATTTTCCAGAGAAAATTTCCTCGACAGGAGAGGAAGACACAGAGTTTATGGTATAATAAGACTGATAGACAGCAATCTGGACGAGCTGGCATCAGAGCTGGTGGAGGATGAGAAGGATCATCTGTCCATACTTGCAAGAATAGGAGAGATACGTGGACTGTTGCTTGATATACTCACGTAGGAGATAAAAGCTATAACAGTTCATTTAAAGACTAAAACGGAGGCAGCAGCTATGGCAGGATTTAAGGATATAGTAGGAAATGAGCAGATAATAGAGCATCTGCAAAATGCCATATCAATGGGAAAGGTCTCACATGCATATATAATAAACGGACCACAGCTGTCCGGCAAGATGATGATAGCCGAGGCATTTGCCAGGGCACTGCAGTGTGAGAATAAGGGCACAGACGGTTGTGGAGAGTGCAAATCGTGCCATCAGGCAGACGACCACAATCATCCTGATATCATATACGTCAGTCATGAAAAGCCCAACAATATATCGGTTGATGACATCAGGACACAGCTCAACAATGATATAGTGATAAAGCCGTACAGCAGTAAATACAAGATTTACATAGTGGATGAGGCTGAAAAAATGAACCAGCAGGCGCAGAACGCGCTTTTAAAGACAATCGAGGAGCCGCCGGCATATGCGGTCATCATGCTTCTTACCACCAATGCAGACAGCTTTCTGCAGACCATCAGGTCGCGCTGCATCACACTCAATATGAAGTCGGTAAAGGACGAGGTGATAAAGGCATATCTGATGAATGAAAAGCATGTTCCGGATTATCAGGCAGACATCAGTGCCGCATTTGCACAGGGCATCGTGGGAAAGGCAGTTAAGCTCGCCTCATCGGACGAGTTCAACGAGCTAAAGGAGTCGGCACTGTCGCTCATAAAGCGTCTCGATGACATAGATTTGTACGAGCTGGGCGCAGCAGTAAAGCAGATAGCTGAGTACAAGCTTAAGGTGCAGGATTATTTTGACCTGATTATGGTGTGGTACAGAGATGTACTGTATATGAAGGCAACAAACGATGTTAACGGACTCATATTCAAGGATGAGGTCTATGATATAAAGAAACAGGCAGCAAAGCATTCCTATCAGGGAATCGAGGCAATACTTGAGGCGCTTGAGAAGGCGAAGATACGAATTAACGCAAACGTCAATTTTGACCTCGTAATTGAGTTGCTGCTTATGACCATAAAGGAGAACTAATCACATGACAAAAATAGTTGGTATAAGATTCAGGACAGCAGGCAAAATATATTATTTTGACCCGGCTGATTTCGACCTCGACATGGCAATGCATGTTATCGTGGAGACAGCAAGAGGCATAGAGATGGGAACTGTCCTCATTCCACCGAAGGAGGTGGAGGATGATAAGGTGGTTTCACCGCTTAAGCCTGTCATCAGAGTGGCAACCGACGAGGATGAGAAAACGGTTGAGAGAAATAAGGAAAAGGAAAAAGAGGCATTTGCCATCTGCAAGGAGAAAATCATCAAGCACGGCCTTGAGATGAAGCTGGTGGATGCAGAGTATACCTTTGACGGAAACAAGCTGCTGTTTTACTTTACAGCGGACGGCAGAATTGACTTCCGTGAGCTGGTAAAGGACCTGGCAGCGGTATTCCGCACGAGAATCGAGCTTCGCCAGATTGGTGTCAGGGATGAGACCAAGATGATGGGCGGTATCGGAATATGCGGCAGACCGCTCTGCTGTCATTCCTATATGGCAGATTTTGTGCCGGTTTCCATCAAGATGGCAAAGGAGCAGAATCTCTCCCTCAATCCGACCAAGATATCCGGTGTGTGCGGAAGGCTCATGTGCTGTCTCAAGTATGAGCAGGATACATATGAGTACCTGAACAGCAGAATGCCATCGGTAGGAGAAAAGGTCAAGACACCTGAGGGAATCATCGGAGAGGTCAAGTCCGTAAGCGTGCTCAGGCAGCTCGTGCGTGTTGTTATAGACAATGGCGAGGAGAAGGAGCTTCGTGAGTATACTGTGGATGACCTGCGATTAAAGCCACGCCAGAAAAAGGATGTAAAGCTCACCGAGGAGGAGCTTCGCGAGCTCAAGGATCTCGAGGATAACGGAGACGAGACGATGGAGGACGAGCCGCAGGAGAAGCCACAGAGAAACCGTGGACGCCGCGACAACCGTGATAACAGGGACAACAAAAATGAATATCGCGAGCGCCGTGATAAGCGTGACAACAGAGAAAGACGTCCGTACAGGGCGGACATAGAGGCAGCGGAAGCTTCTGCAAATGAGACAAATGAAGTAAATGCGGCAAATACTGCAAATGCCGGCAGAGAAAACAGGGACGGCTACAAAAAGCCGTACAAGGGCGGCAAAAACAGACCAAACAAGCAGAAATATAACCGTAACAAGGATTACAAGAACAAAAACTATAACAAAGATTACAATAAGGACTATAGCAGGGACAAAGACCATGGAAGCACTGATACACAGTAATGAGCGCCTCGATGATTTGTGCCGCAAGGGCTACAGGCTCATACAGGATCCAAAGCTGTTCTGCTTCGGCATAGACGCCGTGCTTTTGTCTGATTATGCAAAGGTAAAGCGCGGCGAGCGTGCTGTTGATTTGTGCACCGGAAACGGTGTGATTCCGATACTTCTTGAGGCAAAGAATAGCGGTGAGCATTACAGCGGGCTTGAGCTTCAGCCTCAGTGCGCAGACCTCGCAAGAAGAAGTGTGAAATATAACCATCTCGAGGACAGGGTGACCATAGAAGAGGGAGATGTGTGCAATGCATCGGAGATTTTCGGGCGCGAGTCCGTGGAGGTGGTGACGGTAAATCCACCGTATATGATAGGCCAGCACGGCATCAAAAATGCAGACGATGCCATGACGATAGCTCGCCACGAGGTCAGGTGTACACTGGATGACATAGTCAGGGAGAGTGCAAAAATGCTCAAATTCAATGGGCGTTTTTACATGGTTCACAGACCATTCAGGCTGGCAGAGATTTTTGGCACGATGATGAAATATCATATCGAGCCAAAGCGCATGCGCCTTGTGCATCCATACGCAGACAGAGAGCCGAACATGGTGCTCATAGAGGGGCTAAAGGGCGGCAAGAGCCATATAACCATAGAAAAACCGTTAGTTGTATACAAGGAGCCTAATGTATACACGGATGAGATATATGAGATATACGGCGATAAGCCCCGCAATAACGGAAAGTAACAGGAGAATCATATGACAGGAACACTGTATCTGTGCGCAACTCCGATAGGAAATCTGGAGGACATCACATTCCGTGTGCTGCGCACACTTAAGGAGGTAGACCTCATCGCAGCGGAGGATACGAGAAACTCCATAAAGCTGCTCAATCATTTTGAGATAAAGACACCCATGACGAGCTATCATGAGTTTAACAAGATAGATAAAGCCTACCAGCTTGTAGCAAAGCTTAAGGAGGGCAAAAATATAGCACTCATCACTGATGCCGGAACACCCGGCATTTCCGATCCGGGTGAGGATATAGTGCGCATCTGCTACGAACAGGGTGTGCCTGTTACCTCGCTTCCGGGGGCGGCAGCGTGCATCACAGCGCTTACCATGTCGGGCAGACCGACCAGACGATTTGCCTTTGAGGCATTTTTGCCGAGGGATAAAAAGGAGCGCGCACGCGTCATCGAGGAGCTCAAAAACGAGACTCGTACAATCATTATATACGAGGCGCCTCATCATCTTGTAAAGACAGTCACAGAGCTTTACAATGCGCTCGGAGACAGAGAGCTTACAGTGTGCAGGGAGCTTACGAAAAAGCACGAGGAAAAGGTGCAGACCACATTTTCGGAGCTTTTGGAGCGTTCAAGGACACAGGAGCCAAGAGGCGAGTATGTGCTTGTAATCTGTGGCAGAAATGTGGCTGAAATAGCAAAGGAGCAGCAGGAAAGCTGGGAAGCCATGCCACTTGGAGAGCATATGGCACACTATGAGTCACAGGGCATCGACAGGAAGGAAGCCATGAAGCTCGTGGCAAAGGACAGAGGTGTCAGCAAGAGGGACATATACAAGCAGCTTCTGTAGGCTGACAATAATACTCTTTGCAGCACATAGTTAGGATTGGACATGAACGATATAAAACAGGACATAAAAAAACGACATAAAAACCTGACAGAGTTCAGATACATCGCAGTTGGCTTTTTTCTGATAATATTATCAGGGGCTATAATGCTCAGCCTTCCGTTTTCTTCAAGAGACGGACAGTGGACCAATTTTCTGGACTCATTTTTTACGGCAACAAGCGCGACCTGCGTGACAGGTCTTGTTGTGTTTGACACCTTCACACACTGGAGCATCATAGGACAGCTCGTGATTCTCGTGCTGATACAGATAGGCGGTATGGGCTTCATCTCAATCGGTGTGGCATTTTCCATGCTTCTGCACAAAAAAATCGGACTCAGACAGAGGGATCTGATGCAGGAGAGCATCAATGCACTTGAGATTGGCGGAATAGTAAGGCTTTTCAGGATAATAATAGGCGGAACCTTCCTTATAGAGGGCATAGGAGCAGTGCTGTTAGCAAGCCGCTTCATACCGGATTTTGGCATAATAAGAGGCATATATTTTTCGGTGTTCCACTCCATATCTGCATTTTGCAACGCAGGCTTTGATTTGATGGGCATAAACGAGGAGTACTCATCGTTTACAAAATATGCCGCAGACCCATTGGTAAATATCACGATCATGCTGCTTATCATCATAGGCGGTATCGGTTTTACTGTATGGAATGAGGTCAGAACCAAAAAGCTTAAGCTTAGCAGATACTCGCTGCATGCCAAGATAGTAATATCAACCACGCTGATACTTGTTTTCGGCGGTGCATTGCTTATGTATATTTTTGAAAAAAATAATACCATAGCAGGTATGGACACGCCGGGTGCCGTATTTGCATCGTTATTCGGCTCAGTTACGGCGAGAACGGCAGGCTTCAATACAGTAGACACAGGAGCGCTGACACCGGCGGGCAAGCTTTTGACCATAGTGCTCATGTTCATCGGAGGAAGCCCGGGCTCGACAGCCGGCGGAATCAAAACCACCACCATGGCGGTCATGATAATCTATATTTTCTCATATCTGAGAGGAAGCAACGGCTGCAATGTGTTTGGCAGGAAAATAAGCAGTGAGGTAATCAAAAAGGCCGGAATGGTGCTTATCATCAATCTGGTGCTTGGTCTTACAGCGGTGATTGCCATACTTGCCACATCCAATTTGAAGATGGACGATGTGTTGTTTGAGGTATACTCTGCAATCAGTACAGTCGGCATGACAACAGGCATCACAAGGGATTTGAATACAGCAGGACGCATAATTATCATAATTATGATGTATTGTGGAAGAATCGGAAGCATGACCTTTGTGCTTTCGTTTGTGCATAGACCGGAAAAAGCCAATATAGAGCTTCCGGAGGAAAAAGTTATCATTGGATAAGGAGAAACGCAATGAAATCAATTTTAATTATTGGAATGGGTAAATTCGGACACCATCTGTGTGCGGATTTGATAAAAAACGGAAATGACATTATGGTGATGGACAAGGACGAGGCCAAGGTCAGAGACTTAATCTATGACGTGACCAAGGTTCAGATAGGCGACTGTACCGACCCACAGGTCGTAAAGGCACTCGGAATCAACAATTTCGATTTGATTTTTGTATGCATCGGCACCAATTTCCAGAGCTCACTTGAGATAACAAGTCTCGTGAAGGAGATGGGCGGAAAATACGTCATCAGCAAGGCAAACAGGGATGTGCATGCCAAGTTCCTGCTTCGAAATGGTGCGGATGAGGTTATCTATCCCGACCGCGACATGGCAGAACGCGTGGCAAAAAAATACAGCGCCAACCATGTACTCGACTATGTGGCATTAAATGACGATTACTCAATTTACGAGATAAATCCACCTGAAGACTGGGTAGGAAAGAGCATCAGGGAAAATGATGTGCGTCAGAAATACAATGTAAATATCGTGACAGTAAAGGAAGCCGGAAAGAAGCGCGTGCTTCCGTTACCGGACTATGTGTTCAAGGCAGACGATGCAGTGATGGTGCTCGGACTGAATGCAGATGTGGACAAGCTGGTGCGCAAGCTATAAATAAATAAAATGAAAGGATGGACAAATATGGGTAACAATGACAGCAGTGTAGAAACATTTTTACAGTGGATAAAGGCTTCGGACAATATCGTATTCTTCGGCGGAGCAGGTGTATCAACCGAGAGCGGCATACCTGATTTCAGAAGCGTGGACGGACTCTACAATCAGAAATATGACTACCCGCCCGAGACCATCCTGAGCCATACATTTTACAGGAAGCATCCGCAGGAGTTTTACCGTTTCTACCGCGATAAGATGCTCTGCCTTGATGCAGAGCCAAACATCACACATTACAAGCTTGCAGAGCTCGAAAAAGCAGGAAAGCTTAAGGGTGTTGTGACGCAGAACATAGATGGACTGCACCAGAAGGCCGGCAGCAAAAATGTAATGGAGCTGCACGGCAGCGTGCTGAGAAACTACTGTGAGAGATGCTTGCAGTTTGTAAGCGCAGAGGAAATCCTTCACTCAACAGGAGTGCCGAAATGCCCGAAGTGCGGCGGTCCGGTAAAGCCTGATGTCGTATTGTACGAGGAGGGCTTAAATCAGAAAACACTTGAGGATGCAATCTACTGCATCAGTCACGCCGATGTGCTCATAGTGGGAGGAACCTCCCTTGCAGTATACCCGGCAGCAGGCCTCATAGACTATTACAACGGAAACAAGCTTGTGCTCATCAACAAGTCCACCACACCGATGGACGCAAGAGCCGACCTTCTGATACAGCAGGGACTAGGCTCGGTATTTGAGCAGATAGAAGTGTAAACAGAGGATGCTCTATGACATATTAAATGGCAAGCATAGGTAGAAATGGAATATAGAAGGAATATAGAATGGATAAATACGCAGTAGGAGATATCGTAAAACTGAAAAAACCGCATCCGTGCGGCAGCAGCGAGTGGGAAATCATGCGTGTCGGCGCAGACTTCCGCCTGAAATGCATGGGCTGCGGGCACCAGGTTATGGTGCCGAGAAAGCTGGTCGAGAAAAATGACCGCGGCCTAACCAAGAAGCAGGCTTGAGTGATAAAATAAAGAAATAAAGAAAAAATGCAAAAACCCCTTGAAAAGTGCCCCGATTCATGTTATTATCTAGACTCGTGATATAAAATTCCTTGCTCATAATCAGATTTATGAGCCAGAGACCAAAAGGAGGTAACATTCGCATGAACAAATATGAATTAGCACTCGTCGTTAGTGCAAAGATCGAGGATGATGCGAGAACAGCAGTAGTCGAGAAGGCAAAAGAGTACATCACACGTGCCGGCGGTACTGTTACAGAAGTTGAGGAGGCTGGTAAGAAGAGATTAGCTTACGAGATTCAGCACATGACTGAGGCCTTTTATTACTTCATCCAGTTCGATGCTGAGGGAACAGTCCCAGCAGAAATCGAGCAGGACGTTCGTATCATGGACAATGTTCTTCGTTTCTTATGCGTTAGAAAAGACGAGGCATAGTATAAGAAAATAGGAGATTGTATTATGAACAAAGTAATACTTATGGGTAGATTAACCAGAGACGCAGAAATCCGCTATGCCCAGGGGGATAACTCACTTGCAATAGCAAGATTTTCACTTGCGGTAGACAGACGCTATAGCAAGAATGCAGAGGAGCAGTCAACGGATTTCATCAACTGCGTAGCTTTTGGAAAGATAGCAGAATTTTTTGAGAGATTTGGCCGTAAAGGAACAAAATTTGTTGTTGAGGGTCGAATCCAGACCGGCAGCTATACAAACAAGGACGGACAGAAGGTATACACCACTGATGTCGTGGTTGAGAACGCAGAGTTTGCAGAGTCTAAATCAGCCGCATCAGGAAATGCAGGCGGATTTGCACCGGCAGACAGACCTGCACCTAGCCAGGCTGCTGGGGATGGCTTCATGAACATTCCGGACGGAATCGACGAGGAGCTTCCATTCAATTAGTAGTGTCCACAAGGACAAATATTCAAGGAGGTAACAAAAATGGCTTACAATAAATCAGCTGATGGTTCATCAATGAAGAGAAGACCAATGCGTAGAAGAAAAAAAGTCTGCGTATTCTGTGGAAAAGACAATGTCATTGATTACAAAGATACAAACAAATTAAAGAGATACATCTCTGAGAGAGGAAAAATCCTTCCACGCCGTATCACAGGAAACTGTGCAAAGCACCAGAGAGCTCTTACAGTAGCAATCAAGAGAGCACGTCATCTTGCTCTTATGCCATACGTTTGCGAATAAGATAAATGTATGATAAAGCCCGACTACCGGATGGTGGTCGGGTTTTTTAGGTTAAAAACGTTTTAGGTTTAAAAAATTAATATTTGTTGCATAATCAAATTACATAGTATAAAATGAATATAAAACAAATACTAATAAAAAGGGAGGGTACAAATGGATACATACATTGTTTTCTGGTTGGCAGCCACCGTAGTTTTTGTTTTAGTTGAGCTTATGACAGTCGGGCTCACCTCCATATGGTTTGCGGCAGGCTCATTTGTAGCGTTTATAGTCGCACTGCTTGGCGGCAATGTCGTAGTTCAGGGGATTGCATTTATACTCGTTTCAGTCGTGCTTTTAGCTCTCACAAAGCCATGGGCGGGGAAGTACATCAATTCCAGGACAGTAAAGACAAACGTGGACAGTCTGGTCGGAGAAAGAGCAGTGCTCACCGAGGATGCTGACAGCATGAAGCAGACAGGAAAAGCCGTTGTAAACGGTCAGGAGTGGACAGTCAGACCGCAGGACGAGACCCAGGTCATAGGAAAAGGCGAGCTTATCGAGGTAGTAAAGATAAGCGGAGTAAAACTAATTGTAAAAAGGGTAAAGGAGGCCTAACCGGAAATGGAAGGATTAATAGCACTTGCAGTGTTACTCGTAATCGTACTTATAGTACTGGTAAACTGCATCAAAATCGTGCCACAGGCACACGCAATGGTAATTGAGCGTTTGGGAGGATATCTCACCACATGGAGCGTAGGACTTCACCTCAAGGTGCCATTTATCGACAGAATAGCAAAGAGAGTCATCTTAAAGGAGCAGGTGGTAGATTTCCCACCACAGCCTGTAATCACAAAGGATAATGTAACAATGCAGATAGACACTGTAGTATATTTCCAGATTACAGATCCAAAGCTCTATGCATACGGTGTAGAGAATCCAATCATGGCAATTGAGAACCTCACAGCCACAACACTTCGTAACATCATCGGAGACTTAGAGCTTGATGAGACACTCACCAGCCGTGAGACCATCAACACCAAGATGCGCGCAACACTCGATGTGGCAACAGACCCATGGGGCATCAAGGTAAACCGTGTCGAGCTCAAGAATATCATACCTCCAAAGGCCATCCAGGATGCCATGGAGAAGCAGATGAAGGCAGAGCGTGAGAGACGAGAGGCCATTCTTCGTGCAGAGGGTGAGAAAAAATCAACAATCCTTGTTGCAGAGGGAAATAAAGAGTCAGTCATCCTCGATGCCGAGGCTGAAAAGCAGGCAGCCATCCTTCGCGCAGAGGCAAAGAAGGAGGCAACAATCCAGGAGGCAGCAGGTCAGGCAGAGGCTATCCTCAAGATACAGCAGGCCAACGCAGATGGACTGCGCATGTTAAAGGAAGCAAATCCGGATAACGCAGTGCTCCAGATAAAGAGCTTAGAGGCATTTGCCAAGGCAGCAGACGGCAAGGCTACAAAGATAATCATCCCTTCAGAGATTCAGGGAATAGCAGGTCTTACAAAGTCAATTGCAGAGATAGCTGCGGATAAGACTGAGAAGTAATTAGAATTAATTAAATCAATACCAAAAGATGAGAGCACACGAAAAGCATCGCATGTATATATAATAGATATATGCGGTGCTTTTTAAATTGCCTTCCATAAGCACAACTGATAAATATAGTACTAGGAATAATCCTCACAAAGTGGTATACTCTCTAGTAGGTATATCAATCGATACGGGTTGCACAAGGGTGTGACCGGTAAATATAAATTTGTAGTACATTCTCGAAGCCGGAGGCTGTTGTGCCGGAAGTATCAGCGCAGCGCACCGGGGATAAGGAGAGTAAAATGAAGAAAAAAATAAAATTCAAGGGCAGGCTGAAAAGCTACATGTGCTGGCCACTGTATCTGACGTTTGTGTGGATATGTGCTGACGGAATAGCACTGCGCTATGACAGGCGGCTTGGCTATGGCATGGTAGGCTTTACAGTGTTTTACTTTGCGCTCGTGCTGCTTTTGTATGTCAGAAGCAAGTCAGTCGTTGCCAATGAGCTGATAAGCTTTGCAACCCAGTATTCATCGGTGCAGAAGAGGCTGCTTAATGAGTTTGAGGTGCCGTATGCCCTGCTTGAGTACTCGGGCAAGATACTATGGGTAAATGACAAATTCGCAGAGCTCATGGGTGTGGATAAAAACTATCACAAATCCATCACGACACTTTTCCCGACAGTGACCAGAGAGCTTCTCACCAAGAGTGATGCGCCGACAGAATTCAAGATAGTAAATGAGGAAGAGGACAGCATAGTCAGACTGTCTGTCAAGAGAATATATTTCAACTCTATCGCAGAGGAAAATGAGATAATCGACACAAATGAAGCAGACCAGTTTTTGACGGCGCTGTACGTATTTGATGAGTCGGAGCTTTATCGCTGCAAGAAGGAAATCACAGAGCAGAAGCAGGTCTCAGCGCTTGTGTATATCGACAACTATGATGAGGCGCTCGACAGCATAGAGGACGTAAAGCGGTCACTGCTCGTTGCACTTATCGACAGGCGTGTAAACCAGTACTTTGCCAAGTATGACGGACTCGTCAGAAAAATAGAAAACGACAAATACTTCGTGGTGTTCAAGTACAAGTATCTTGACAGCATGAAGGAGGACAAGTTCAAGGTGCTCGACGAGGTCAAGGCCATAAAGGTCGGCAACGAGATGGCGGTCACACTCAGTATCGGAATCGGTATAAAGAGTGATAAATATAATGAAAACTACGTGTATGCGCGAAATGCCATAGACCTGGCCCTCGGTCGAGGCGGAGATCAGGTAGTCATAAAGGATCACGACGATATCCTGTACTTTGGCGGCAAGTCAAAGCAGGTGGAAAGCAAGACAAGGGTAAAGGCGAGAGTCAAGGCACAGGCGCTCCAGGAGATTATTGAGACCTGTGAGAACGTGCTTATCATGGGTCACAGCATCACAGATGTAGACTCGCTCGGAGCAGGCATAGGTATATACTGTGCGGCCAAGAATCTCGACAAAAAGGCGCAGATAGTCATAAATGACCCGACAAGCTCAGTCAGACCTCTTATGGAGACCTTTTCAGAGGTAAAGGGTTATCCAACAGACATGTTTATAAACAGCGAAGAGGCTCTTGAGATGGTGAGCAGGGATACTCTTGTCATGGTGGTGGACACCAACAGGCCAAGCTACACAGAGTGTCCTGAGCTCCTCAGAAAGACAGGAAAGATAGTCGTATTTGACCACCACAGACAAAGCAGCGAGATAATAGAGAATCCTATACTCTCATATATCGAGCCGTATGCATCAAGTGCGTGTGAGATGGTCGCAGAGGTATTGCAGTACTTCAACGACGGAGTCAAGATCAATGCGACAGAGGCCGACTGCATCTACGCAGGAATCCTCATCGACACCAACAACTTTATGACAAAGACAGGCGTGCGTACATTTGAGGCGGCAGCCTTTTTGAAGCGCTCAGGCGCAGAGGTAACACGCGTCAGAAAGATGCTTAGAAATGACATGGCATGCTACAAGGCAAGAGCCGAGGCAGTACGCCATGCAGAGGTATACAGGGGCTCGTTTGCCATATCGGTATGCCCTAGCGAGAATGTGGAGAGCCCGACAATCGTCGGTGCACAGGCAGCAAATGAGCTGCTCAACATAATAGGAATCAAGGCATCATTTGTGCTCACGGAGTACAATGACAAGATTTATATCAGCTCTCGTTCAATCGACGAGATAAATGTCCAGATAATCATGGAGAAGCTGGGCGGTGGCGGACACTTAAATGTGGCAGGAGCACAGCTTGAGGGCGTCACTATCGTGCAGGCAAAGCGCATGATACAGGATACACTGGACGAAATGCTAAAAGAAGGAGACATAGAAGAATGAAAGTAATCTTATTACAGGATGTAAAACCATTAGGCAAAAAAGGCGAGATAGTAAACGTAAGTGACGGCTACGCCAGAAACAATATCATACCTAAAAAGCTCGGAGTAGAGGCTACTCCAAAGAACTTAAACGACCTAAAGCTTCAGAATCAGCATGCTGACAAGGTGGCACAGGAAAACTATGAGAGTGCACTTGCACTCGCAAAGGTCGTAGAGAACACAAAGGTAGTAGTAAAGCTGCGCTCAGGAGAGGGCGGCAGGACCTTCGGCTCCATCTCCACCAAGGAGATCTCGGCTGCGGCAAAGGAGCAGCATGGCTTAGAGCTCGATAAGAAAAAAATGCAGCTTAACGAGTCGATCAAAGCACTCGGCAACTATGAGGTGCCTGTCAAGCTTCATCCAAAGGTAACAGCAAACCTCACAGTATCAGTAGTTGAAGGATAGGAGGAATCCCCTTGGAAGAAGCATTAATCAAACGAATAATGCCAAACAGCCTTGAGGCAGAGCAGTCCGTGGTCGGCTCCATGATCATGAGCAAGGATGCCATAGTGACCGCCAGCGAGATACTCCTTAAGGAGGATTTTTATCATCAGCAGTATGGTATCATCTTTGAGACCATGGTTGAGCTATTTACAGAGGGGCAGCCTGTTGACCTCGTCACACTCCAGAACCGTCTAAAGGAAAAGGATGTGCCGCAGGAAATACAAAGCCTTGACTTTGTGAGAACACTCGTCACTAGCGTGCCGACATCAGCCAACATCAAGTACTATGCCAATATCGTAAAGGAAAATGCCATAAAGCGAAGGCTCATCCATGTGACAGAGGACATAGAAAACGAATGCTACGCCGGCAAGGAATCGCTCGAGAGCGTGCTTGATAAGACTGAGCATGATGTATTTGAGCTGCTTTCCACAAGGCAGACAGGTGACTACGTGCCAATCCGTACAGTAGTCATGAATGCCCTCGAGAAAATCGAAAAAGCAGCACAGCAGGAGGGCACAGTAACAGGAATCCCGACAGGCTTCATAGACCTTGACTACAGGACAGCGGGACTTCAGCCGTCAGATCTCGTGCTCGTGGCAGCCCGTCCGTCAATGGGAAAGACAGCCTTCGTCCTCAACATAGCACAGCATGTGGCATTCCACGCACATCTGTGTACTGCCATATTCTCACTCGAGATGTCGAAGGAGCAGCTCGTAAACCGTCTGTTCTCGCTCGAATCAAAGGTAGATGCGCAGGCACTGCGTACAGGAAATCTGTCTGATGCCGACTGGGAAAAGCTGGTCGAGGGCGCCGGAATCATCGGAGACTCCGAACTCATCATAGACGACACTCCGGGTATCAGCATATCGGAGCTTCGAAGCAAGTGCCGTAAATACAAGCTAGAGCACGACTTAAAGCTCGTCATCATCGATTACCTGCAGCTCATGACAGGCTCAGGACGAGGCTCAGAATCGCGTCAGCAGGAAATCTCAGACATATCACGTTCACTTAAGGCACTCGCCAGAGAGCTTTCAGTCCCTGTAGTGGCGCTCTCACAGCTCTCACGAGCCGTAGAGCAGCGACCGGACCACAGACCGATGCTTTCCGATCTTCGAGAGTCAGGAGCCATCGAGCAGGATGCCGACGTCGTTATGTTCATCTATCGTGATGACTACTACAACAAGGACACCGAGCTCAAGGGTATCTCAGAAATCATCATCGCTAAACAGCGTAACGGTCCAATCGGCACCGTAAACCTCGCATGGCTGCCTGAGTACACGAAGTTTGCAAATCTGGAGCATTAAGACTAAAACACAAAAAGAATAAAGAGACAATCCATCCCGGCTTGCGTCATAGGATATAGTTAAGTATCCTGATGTGGGCCGGGATTTTTCAAAAACTCTTTATACTTAAAAAGAGAAGAAAGCTATAAACTTTCCCTCAATTCATCCGATATATTCCTTAGAATAGGGTTAGAACAATAGTCAATTGCAACATATTTTCACACGGAGGTGTTAGAGATGGCAATAGAGGCAATCAAGGGTGCAGGAATGGTCTATCAGGGAAGTACATCAACTGCACAGATAAAGGAACAGGCACAGGGAAGGACAGAGGTGTCCAGCGAGGACAATCAGGTTGTGTCTGACAGCATCGCAAGGAATATCCAGGCGATGAATACAAAGGAAGCAAGCGGTGAATCAGCCGGGGATGCCGGTGCGCAGGGACAGGCACAGGCAGGACAGCTCGACAAGGGCAATGCACAGCTTAAAAAGGCTGTGGATGATATCAACAAGAGCGCGCTGGCTGACCAGTCGGAGGCTGTGTTCGGCATCCATGAGAAGACCAACCGCGTGACGATAAAGATAGTTGATAAGAAGACAAAGGAAGTCATCAAGGAGTTTCCGCCGGAGAAGACACTCGACATGATAGCGAAGGTCTGGGAGATGGCAGGACTCATGGTAGATGAGAAGAGATAGGAGGACACCATGGCAATCAGATTATCGGGAATGACATCAGGTCTGGATACAGATTCTATTGTAAAGGCAATGGTATCGTCATATACCACCAGAAAAGAGAAATATCAGAAGGCGCAGACTAAGCTTGAGTGGACACAGGATGCGTGGAAATCCCTTAATACCAAGGTGTACAGCTTGTACAGCAATATTTCCAATCTGCGATTTTCTACAGCATACAACTTAAAGAAGACATCAGTTTCGGATACTACAAAGGCCACAGTAAAGGCAGGCTCCGGTGCACCAAGCGGCACACAGTCGCTGAAAATCAAGCAGATGGCAAAGGCCGGATATATGACCGGAGCAGAAATTAAGGCAGACAGTGAGAAGACTACACTTGCCCAGCTCGGTTACACAGGTGGTGATGCCAAGCTTGAGGTAAAGATGGGCGATGAGACCAAGTCCATCACGCTCAGCGCATCATCTACCATGAACGACGTGGTAAAGGAACTCAGGAATGCGGGGCTTGATGCAAACTACGATTCAAGCTACAAGAGATTTTATATCAGCTCAAAAAAGACAGGCGTGGCAAACGATTTTACCATAACCGGCAGCAATATAGATGGAGCATCAGCACTTTATAGCCTGGGAATAGCATATGGTGGTGAAAAGACCACTACCGGTACTTATTCATCCAATCCATATGATGAGTATGCAGCTTTACATGGAGTTTCAGACGATGAGACCAGAGCCAAAATCGAGGCAGCTGTTACAAACTACAATAATCTGACAACAGATGCGGCGAAGATGAATGCGCAGAGCAAAAATCTTATGAATGCTGTAAATTATGGCTATTCATATGCCACACTTCAGGGCATTTATGAGAAGCTGGATGCAAACAATGCAGGAGATAGTGATAAGCTGAAGCTGCTTGAGCTGCTTGGCTCATCTCGTGATGGCGCATTGATTTCAAAGAATGGTGACAGCTATGATACATATACAAAGACCACACTGACCGATACAAATGGAAATACTCTCTATAAGTATATTGACAGCGACAACAATAGCCACTATATTGCAGCCGTTGCTGATAAGGACAAGGATACCACATCGTACTATGATGTGACAGAATCTACGAGGACAGCTTATACGGACGCTGATGGCAAGGAGCTTGAAGCAGTACCTACAGTAGTCGATGATACAACACTGAAAGTCGGTGATAAGACTTACAAAAAGGACGAGGCAGACGGCAAGTACTATCTGCAAAAGGAAGATGGCACAGCTGATAAAACTGATTCCATCACTGTTTCACAAAAGACCGAGTACACTATTGCGGCAGATGGCGTAAACAAGACTGGCATAGAGTCAGCTTCAGTAGCGTATGACACAATCATCAAGTCAATGGATGAAAAGACTAAAAGCTCATACGATGAGGCTCTTGCGTCAGTTCAGGCATTTGAGAATTCAAAGGACGAAGTGCTAGGAAGCGATGACAAGTACTCGGTTGCAAGCCTCACCAAGGCTATTCAGAATGCTTATGCAGGCAATGGAAAGGAAGCAGTAGAGCAGCTTTTAGCAGGAAACGGAAACGAGCCTGGCTTTGTAAATAAAGCAAACGCTTTGGAGAAGGACGCAGAGGACAACACAAAAAAAGCAGCAGATAGCAATATTGTAAAGGAGCTTGCCTCAAAGCAGAAGGATTCAGCTGAGTATACACAGGCGCTAAACGACCTGCTCGACAGGGTAAACACTGCATACACGCTTCAGAATAAGGCACTTTTCAATTCACAGGTGAAGAAGGTCGCAGGACAGGATTCGGAGATTGAGCTGAACGGTGTAAAATATACAGGTGACAGCAACAGCTATTCAATTAATGGACTGACAATCGAGGCACTTGCTGAGACCGGGGACAGTGCTATAAGCATTACAACAAGCACAGATACACAGGGTGTATATGATAAGGTAAAGGATTTCCTGACAGAGTACAACAACATCATCAACGAGATGACGAAGCTATACAATGCTGATTCAGCAGGAAGCTACGAGCCACTCACGGATGATGAGAAGGATCAGATGTCTGATAAAGAGATTGAGAAGTGGGAGACAAAGATTAAGGACTCTCTGCTTCGCAGGGATTCTACACTTGGCAGCGTAATGACAGCAATGCAGACAGCCATGATGTCATCAGTTGAGATAGGTGGCAAGAAGTACTCGCTCTCAAGCTTTGGAATCAGTACACTTGGATTTTTGAATGCAGCGGAGAATGAGCAGAATGCATATCACATTGATGGTGATGAGGATGACGCCAATACATCCGGCAAGACAGATAAGCTCATGGCAGCTATAAACGATGATCCGGATACGGTAATGCAGTTTATGCAGCAGCTTTCAACTAATCTGTATAGTGCAATCGGTGACAAGATGAAGTCTACAGATTTGAGCTCAGCATTTACCATCTACAATGACAAGCAGATGAAGACAGAGTACACTAACTACACCAAGACTATTAAGGAATGGGAGAAAAAAATCTCAGATCGTGAGGATTACTACTACAACAAGTTTACTCAGATGGAGTCAGCTATGACCAAGCTCAACAGCACACAGAGCTCAATTAGCAGTTACTTCTCATAAAAAGATACCAGGGAGGGTATATTATGTTACAAAATAAAGCATACGCAGCATATGCAAACAACAAAATCATGACTGCATCACCGGCAGAGCTTACACTCATGCTGTATGATGGTGCAATCAAATTTTGCAATATTGCAATCATGGCAGTGGAGAAGGAGGATATCCAGCAGGCTCATACAAATATCCGCAAGGTTGAGCGTATCATAGAAGAGTTCCAGTCCACACTTGATGACAAATATCCGGTATCAAAGGATTTTAACAATGTATATACATATCTTCACAGACGTCTTGTCGAGGCAAACATAAAGAAGGACAAGGAGATTCTTGAGGAGGTGCTTGAGCACCTGCGCACTATGCGTGACGCGTGGAAAGAGGTCATGCAGGCCACATGCAACGGAAACAAGCTGCATGTGTCATAGATAAATGTATCATAAATCACCGACAGGGATTATAGAGAGTTTTTAACTTAAACAAAACGCAGAGACAGCAGCATGAAGCTAGTTTGTTTGTGCGTTTTGTGCTATCATAGAGATGATTATAGTTAAAACTATCGAAAATACAGGGGGAACACAATGGAACAGACTTACATAGATATAATGATACAAAGCCTTGAGAAAAAGGAGCAGGTACTCGACCGGATAATAGAGCTTGATATCAAGCAGAAGAACCAGCTCGAGGATCCACAGCTCACACCGGACGACTTCGACGAGGTAGTTGAGGCAAAGAGCAGGCTTATCGACCAGCTCAATAATTTAGACTCAGGCTTTGAGAAGCTTTTTGAACGTACAAAGGAAGAACTGAATGGTCACAAAGAGGACTACAAGGAGCAGATACGCACCATGCAGGAGCATATCCGCAGTATTACGGACAAGAGCGTAAAAATACAGAGTCAGGAGGCCCGTAACAAGGATCTCATGACTCTGAAATTTGCGTCCATAAAGAAGCAGGCCCGCGAGGTGCGTGTTGGCACGCAGGCTGCAAGCCGCTACTACAAGTCCATGTCAGGAACCGGATATATGGAGCCGCAGTTTATGGACAATAAAAAGTGAAAAGTTTAATTTAATATTTCACCACAATATCCCCAAGCCCCGAGTCGATAACCAGGTGCTGTTTGGCATGCTCATTTACCTCATACTCATCATCATAGTCATTGCCGTTGATTGTGATATCGCCTGTACCTGAGTCCAGGTCCATCATGTAGCCGTCAAGTGACTGTGAGGATATCACTGTGATGTCACCTGTACCGCCGTCGATATCCATCTCGTCAAAGGCACAGTTTTCAAAGCTAAGGTCGCCGGTCCCTCCATCCACATCACATGTGGCGAAGCTGCAGCCTGTGACATACAAATCGCCTACGCCGGTGTCAAATTCTGCATCGGCTGCAGTCAGAGCATCGAGGCTTACTTCGCCTACGCCTGTATCAAATGAGAGCTTGTTCAATGCTGCGCCCTCAGGAATGGTAACAGTGATTTCGCTCGTGGTGTTTCTTCTGTAGTTGGCTCCTTTGCTCTGTGATATTGTGAGGGTATCGCCGGAGCTCTTAATCTTTGGAACCAGACGCTTGTTGCATTTGTATGAGACCATGTAGCTGTCACCGGTTTTCACGTTGATGTTCGATATGGTTGTATCAAATACCAGATTTGAAAATTTATCGACTGAAAGCTCCTCTGTGCATACGTTTCCGAGAGACTTGTCTGAGTGCGGAATCAGATTGTCAAACAGGCCTAGGGCAAAGCCCCCGATATGGTAGAGGCTTCCGGCGATGATGCAGACCACGGTAATTATTGTAATTATTATTAGATATATATTCTTTTTCATGACTTGTCTCCATTTCTGAATTATCTTGTTGCATAATTTGTTTTGTGATTATTCAAAATATGCTACACACATTTTTGACTGTCCTGGTTTCCATTAATTTCTATGTTTATCACCGAGCAGGTTTTCCACCAGCGAATTGATGATTGCGGCTATTGGCCAGATAATCCATGTGATACCCCAGTCAAAGGTAATAAAGCTCCAGCATAGATAGATGCATGTGACAGTTGACCAGTAGACTGACATGATTGCAGCCACAACAGGGTTTTCATAGTGCACCTTGCCATCGTGTGAATTGGCAAAATTACCGCCCATAGTCTGTGCTCCGTTCAGGGAAAGAAGCTTGTCAAAGCTTGATTTCTTCATGTTTGTGAATACTATCATGAATACACCGATTGCTATAAACACGAGAACGAGTCCGCCTGAAAGTGAGTCTGCGAAGGTGCTTTTGGTGTTCAGTGAGCTGATTATGATTGCCGGCACTGCGCAGAGTATGCAGAGCATGATACCCACTGTTAAAAGCATCGCATGTGTGGAGCGGTAGCTTTCCTTTCGCTCGATGACCCAGTTTGCCGTCTCAAAATCTATGCAGTATGGCTCTTGCTTCAGGTAGCTCCACTTGGATGAGATAGAGCCTGAAAAAATGAAGAAGCCGACTGCCACCGCGACACACAGGAACAGGAAGGTAATGCCGATTGCATCAGATGCGTCAGGTGAAGCGAGTGAACGCGGAATGCATTCGCTGAATATCGGTCCAAGGCTTGCGAGGATGCAAAGCAGCACTCCAAACGCTGTGAGATATGCTTGTTTTGCCGAATCCCTGAGGAATGCGGCAGCAGTCTCGCGGGAGAGTGTTTTGGCAGCAGGCATTGCCTGACTGGGATTCACGAAGCTCTTAATACCGAGTGAGTCGGCGAGCTCGTCAAGATTTCCAAACTCTGATATGACTATGCCTATGGCTTCGTTGTCAGATTTGCCCTCTGATATTAATTCGTTGTATTTATCCTCCATCATCTGATAGAGCTCATATTTGGCTTTTTGCACCTCGGGGGTATTCGGGAGGTGCGAAAACATATTTTCCAGATAATTCTTTATAGTTTCCATAAAATGTCTCCTTTAAAATCGTATAAATTTGCTTACTACATCAAGTGTCAGCTTCCATTCCTCGCATTTCATCCTGTAATATTCTCTGCCGGAATTGGTAATCTGATAGTAGGTTCGGCGCTTTCCGCTTGCATTGTCGCTTGAAGAGAATGATGTGATATAACCGTTTTTCTCAAGGCGGGTAAATGCAGAGTAGAGAGTTGTTTCTTTTATGATGTATTTTTCCTCGGATATCAGCTTTATCTGCTTTGAAATCTCATAGCCGTATGACGGTTTGTCGAGAAGCAGGTAGAGTATGATGGTATCGTTGTATCCGCGGATGACATCGCTGCTTATATTGAGCATTGTTCACCTCCTGTATCAAGTGTTTATTTCATCAGGCATGTTAAAATTATTCAATACTACGTGTAACGTACTACGAGTGTCATACTATGTCTGTCGTAGTAAACATATCACATGTTGTTTTTCGTGTCAACCGTGATTTTAAAAAGTTAGCCATTCCGTACAAAAATTAGCGGTAAAATACATTGACACAGCCCATGTCATTTGATATATTTTTTTAGAAGCAAAGGCGATTAATTAAATACACACTACCTCTGAGGGAGTAGTTCGCGTATTCTTAAATATACGTGGTTTGTCAACAGACCGGTCAATAGACCTGGCAAACATTAAAGAATGAGACTCAAGTATGCAGCACACAATAAAGCTATATAAGCCATAAATCATAGCTTTATAAGGTTTCGTGTCTGCATGCGAGGGTCTCATTTTTTCATATGGGAGAATTTAATCGCCGCACACTAGGCAAAAGGGAGAAAAATATGGTATTATTTATTGAAATCCTGCTCATAGGAGTAGGTTTGTCAATGGACGCCTTCGCAGTATCCATCTGCAAGGGACTTGGAATGACAAAGGTAAACAGAAAACAGGCGCTGACAATCGGTCTGTATTTCGGAGGATTTCAGGCGCTCATGCCGTTTATCGGCTATATGCTGGGCATCCGGTTTGAGAAGTACATTACAAGCATTGACCACTGGATAGCATTTATCCTGCTGGGATTTATCGGTGGAAAGATGGTTTATGAGGCAGTAAAGGAAAAGGATGATGACGCGGTCGTGGAAAAAGACCTGGCGCTTAATCAGGGAGAGATGTTTCTGCTTGCAATTGCGACAAGCATCGATGCGCTTGCAGTCGGAATCATGTTTGCATTTACCTATGACAGCTTAAACATCTACTGGGCTATTGCAATCATCGGACTTACAACCTTCGTGCTTTCAATCATCGGAGTCATAGTCGGAAACTTTTTCGGCAATAAATATAAAAAGAAATCAGAGATAGCCGGAGGAATCATTCTCATACTCATAGGTGTGAAGATATTGCTTGAGCACCTGGGAATTATAAGCTTTTAAAAAATAAAAAAATGGAGGAACCAATATGGAAAATTTCATCAATAATGCACCGTTTATAGTGGTGCTGCTTAGCCTCATAGTGGGCTTTGTGTTTTTGGTAAAGGGCGCAGACCTGTTCGTGGAGGGCAGCTCAAGCGTGGCAAAGCGCTTCAAGGTGCCGTCACTTATCATTGGACTGACAATTGTTGCGATGGGAACCTCGCTACCTGAAACCGCGGTCAGTGTGGCAGCATCCATAGCACACAATAATACGCTTGCAGTCAGCAACGTGACAGGCTCAAACATATTTAACCTTATGGTAGTAATCGGCGTGTGCGCTTTGATGACACCGGTCGTGGTGGACGGAGCATCATTAAAAAGGGATTTCCCATTTTCGATGATATGTGCCATTTTACTTCTTGTCATGGGAACAATCGGCATGACACTCGGCAGAGTGGACGGAATAATACTGCTCGGCTGCTTTGCAGGATATATTTTCTACCTTATCAGACACACATTAAAGCAGAACAGGCAGTCATCAGATGAGGAGGTCGATGAGATACCTCTCATCTCAATGCCAAAAGCAGTGATTTTCATCCTAATCGGAGCTGTCAGCATCGCAGTAGGCGGAGATGTCGTAGTAGACAGTGCAAGCCGCATAGCGATTGACCTTGGAATGAGCCAGACACTCGTCGGACTGACCATCGTATCTATCGGAACATCGCTTCCGGAGCTTGTGACATCAATAGTCGCAGCCAGAAAAAACGAGGTCGATATGGCGCTCGGAAATGCCGTCGGCTCATGTATTTTCAACATACTCATGGTGCTCGGAATTGCATCAGCCATCAGCCCGATAGCATTCATACAGGAAAATATCATAGATATTATCGTGCTTGTGGTATTTTCACTCATCGTGTGGATTATGGCATGGACAAAGCGTGAGATAAAAAGAGGCGAGGGCGTCATCATGCTGCTAATGTATGCAGCATATACAGCGTATATTATCATACGATAGGGTAAAATACCTTTTGAACCTTTAATGCATAATATTACTTAGAAAATGTGCAGATACTTATTGAGTATCTGCATATTTTTTAGTCAAATATATGCATAAAGGAGGAAAATATGCAACAAAATATGTCAATGCAAAATATATCAATAGTAAATAGAAAATTTCCCACAAATTTTACACAGCCACCTCAATATATTTTCAATTATTTGTTACACTTATAAGTGCAGAAATAAAGATTACAAAACATGTACGAATATTTTTATGAAAAGCAGACTATAATTTATGATTAAGTAACAAAACAGGAGGCAATAATTTGACATACGATGAGATAAAAAAGAATAAGGAGGTCTGTGAATGTTTAAAGAAAGGGAATGAAAACCTTGGAGTATTGGGCTTTACAGACCATTCGGCAGCTCATTGCACAATGGTAGCCAAAAGAGCAGCATATATATTAAAGAAATTCGGTTACAGCGAATCTGATATTGAAATGGTAAAAATCGCGGGATTTATGCATGATATCGGAAATGTGGTAAACAGAAGCCGTCATGCGGAATATGGTGCAATACTGGCAAACGAGATACTCAAAGAAACAGATATGAGTCTGAAGGATAGGATAACGGTTGTGTCTGCGATAGGACATCATGATGAGTCAACCGGAGGGGCAACGGATCCTATTTCAGCAGCACTCATCATAGCAGATAAAACCGATGTGCGCAGAAACCGTGTAAGGAACAAGGCAAAAGAAAATTTTGATATACACGACAGAGTAAATTATGCAGTAACAGATGCAGCTCTTAAGATAAATATGGATAAAAAAGTCATAGCGCTTAATCTGCAGATTGATACGAAAATCTGCTCTATGTATGAGTATTTTGAAATTTTCCTGGGTCGAATGATGATGTGCCGTGGCGCAGCAGAGGTGCTAGGTGCAACTTTTAAGCTTACGGCAAATGGTTCGAAGGTGTTATAGAAAATTGTGTCGTTTGTCAGATTTCAGAGGGATAGTTCATCCTTTTTGTGGATGAATTGATTCAAGGATTCAGAACAGGTATTATAACGGTGGCGGAATATATATCATTTTCGTGATTGATCACGCAGAAACCACCGCATGCCTCGGCTGAGTCCTTTACATTTTTCAGACCATATCCGTGAATAAAATCTATTTTTTCAAAATCATCAGGTGCCTTGTCAGGATCTGCAATCACATATGTGTTTGCAACGTGTATGGTAAAGGTGCCGTCTACAGTTCTTACCGCAACCTTGATATTTGCTCCGATTTGTCCACGGCAGGCATTAAGCGCATTATCAAGCAGATTTCCGAGAATGATAGTCAGGTGATAATCATTGACAGGAATAGTGGCTTTGTCAAATTTCAGATTGGTGTGCAGAGTGATACCTTGGGCTTTTGTCTGAAGCAGCAGGTTGCTTACAAAGGCATCTATAACGAGATTTCCTGTATTAATAGTACAATAGCGTGATTCGAGGTCGTGCATAATCTCTTTAGAATAAGGGATTATATCGTCATATTTTTTCTCAGTAACACAATTTTCAATATAAAACAGATGCTTTTTGGTGTCGTGCATAAAGCTACGTATATTTTTGTAGGCAGCACCAAGTTGCTCGTATTTGTTGCGCTGAAATTCAATCTGTTCTTTTTGGATGGTAAGCTGAAAGCGGAGCTCTTCGTTTTCGAGGACGTTGTAAAACAATATATAGTTCATAATATTTATAAACAATATAAAGGCTGCAAAAATGAAATAGGCAGACGGAATATTTATATTTAGATATAAAATTGGTTTTGATAGTAACAGGCACATAGAAAGTACCGGAATAACCAATAAAATTATTGTATAACTTAAAGAATGAACAAAAGCCTCCTTTTTCCAGACAAAATGAATCAGTATTGAAAAAATTAGGAAAAACATATTCGCCATAAGCGATATATTGGAGAATACTAAAAAATCCATAGTATCTGTTTCGACATTATAAGAGTAAATGCTGGTAATAATGTAATACGAAAATGATTCAAAAATAGAGCATAAGATAGTAGTACTGATGGATATAAGTATTTTAGTTCGCAAATTGGCTGAATAAAGAAAACTTAGGCAGAAACAAAGTAAAGATGATAAGGTTAAACGTAAATAAATTGCCAGTGTCGATGTATTGCCAATTAAAATAGATGTAATGGCTGAATAAATAGTAAAGCTGCATACAAATATGAGAAGTATTATATAATATGGCAGTTTGGATTTCTTTTTTCCAAGAATTGCCTGAAAAAATATAAAGGTTGCTGCACCGGACATCATGCTGTCCAATAAATTCAACAATACTATTTTCATAAACTTGTCTCCTTAAATTTATAGTATATCAATAATGTGCTGAGAGTAGATATTTTGTAATTCCTTGGATCTTCTCCGGCTGATCGGAAGTTCAAAGCCGTTATTCAGTAAAAGCCGTGTGGAATTAATTGATCTGATATGGTGTAAATTTACCAGAAATCCTCTTGAAGGTGAAACAAACCCATGAGAGGAAAGCCGTTTTTCTGCTTCGGATAAAGTGCCTTTGGATATCAATGCTCTGTCAGTAAGTTGATATCTGAGATGTAACTTATTTTCTTTCATTGATGAAATATAAAGCAGATCGTTTAAAGGTACAAAATTTTTTTCACCATCAGTATCAATTATAACGATACTTTTTGATTTTCGATATAATTTTTTGATAATATTGTTAAAAAGCTTGTATATAGCTGTATAGTCGATCGGTTTTGTTATGAATTGAAATGGCTGGACTTCAAAGCTTTCGTGCATATATTCCGGATAGGATGTTGTAAATATAATGAGCAGATCATCATCCATATCCCGGAGTTGTCTGGCAAGCTCCATACCATTTATGTCTGGCATTTCTATATCCAGAAGTACTATCTGATAGAGATGATTCTTGTAGTCTGAAAGTAGATCACTCGCTGAAAAATAAGATGATACGACAATGTTGTTATCAGTTTCTATTGTGTATTGTAAAATATTCTTTTTCATTATTGCGATATCGTTTGTATCATCGTCGCATATTGCTATATTAAGATTCATGATGCCTCCTTATATTTGAAATATATCCGGTATAAAGACTTGTTGCGCATATTATGAGACTTAAATCAATAAAAATTAAACCTTTATTCCAGTGTAACAAAAGTGACAGAATTGTAAATATGGAATTGAAGAAAAAAATAATATAGGTTTTTTTCCGGGCTGTCTTTTTAGCTGACTTACTAAATACTTTGTTAGGTGTGTCAACAGGTGAAACCACTAATATTAAAATCCAGCAAATAATATATATGGGTATCAAGACATATGCAGAAATCATAGGTATAGTGGCAATAGTTAAAAGATATATAGAAAATACAGTATATGATAGTATATAGCATGAAATACGTGTTTTGCAATGATACCCACCGGTTACAGCACGTAAAGATCCTGTAATGATAATATATATTGTAACGGCTATCGGATGGTGAAATAAAAAACCTAAAGTTAATAGTGATAAATTGTATAATATGAAATTAAACATGTAGTCAAAAATATAAGCATATGCATCACTAAAATGAGATTCAATAATTCCATTTAAAACATATTTTTCGGATAAGCATTTTCCAATAGATTTCATAGTTTGTCTCCTCACATAAAATCATGAATAAATCTATTATATATTTTTTTATAAAGAAATTGTAATTTATGGATAAGTGGATGAAAACGAGGAGTGAGTGGTTGATAAGACCGCTCACTCCTCATTTTTGACTATTAAGAAGAAATACAGTTATATGAGAGAAAATGAGGTAATATGAAAGTGTCAATTGACAAGCATAATACGAAGGAGGAGGCATTAAAATTTGAAAGAACATAAGAAAAGTCAGACCAAAGAAAAGAATTTGTTATGCCGGTTAGCAGAAATCGTTGCACCGCAGGCATTAGAATTTTGCTGGGGGCTTTATTATCAGCCTAAGGAGCCTGACAAGATGAGAGAATTTGTAGCAGCAAGTAAAAGAAATGATATTTAGATTGGAGGTTAGTTTATTATGAAAAAAACAATAATGGCTTTATTCATGTCTGGAATAATAATGACAACGGGAATTCCTGTACTTGCGAATAATTGTCGTGATACCTACTTGCCTAGTAAAGTTGTTTCATTTAGCTATAGTACGTCTGCATATACAGAGCTAAGAGATAAGACTGATGCATCGTCACACTATATATATAATCAATCGGGATTTGATTTATGGGTGCAGTCTTTAACATCTGGAGATATCAACAAAACAGTTAATGGACGTGCAATTATTCCTAGTGGAACGCAAAGAAGAATAAGGAATACAATAAAAGAATCTGGATATTTACAGTGTAAACTTGGAATCACATCGGCAAAGTCTGGGGTTAGCGGAAGAGTAAGTGGAAAATGGAGTCCTGATTGTGCAGGGACATATCAGGCTGCTAATTAGAAAACAAAAATTATGAAGTACGTTTTATCATAAATATATTATAGTATGATAAAACGTACTTTGTGATATAAGGGCCAAAAGATATACTTAAAAATGCAAGCATCAAGGATACTTTTGGATTTTTCAATCATTTTATTGAATTATAAGTGGTAGGAGAAAATTTATGGATAAGAGAAAAATATTCACTGCAATCATGGCAATTTCAATGATTATAACCACATTTTCAGGCTGCTCGTCAAATCAAAAACAAAGCTACGGCAACCTGGGTAAAGGTGATGAAAGCGATAGACCTGAGGTTGAGGATATAGTGATAGATAATGAAAGTGATATTTATAATATTGGAGATGAAATTCAGGTGAAAAACGTGGATTACGGCACAAATAGAGAATACGTTGCCAAAAGTTATATTGTAAATAGTGTAAAAATATATGATACTGCGGCTGAAATTGATGGTGTGCAGGATAAACTTATAGAAACCGATTATTATATGGGAGCTGATCCCGAAAAGCCTGCGATACTGAAAAAGGATGAGGTGGCCTGCGGAAAGCTTCTGCTTTGCGATATATCTGTAAAAAATATCGAGGATGAAATATGCACTGTAGGGGATATTTCCCTGGTATATGATATTAATGGTGTCTGTCAGCTTTTAGGATATCCGGTTTATTTTTCAAATGCAAAGGACAATGAGCATGGGATATATGATTATACACTGGTGCAGGGACAGTCGCTTGACGCTCAGATAGGATTTTGTGTAGATCCGGCATTGCTGCAGATTGATAATATGGACTTAAACAAGCTTTATCTGTCGGTGAACTTTAATGGTGATGAAGAGAACAGGCAGTTTATAGATCCCGGATTGGAGTAGCATATGAAAAATGTATTACAAATTGAGCTTAACAAGGCGATTAAGACCAGATATTTTGCCATATCCATAATCATAGGAACTATTATTGGCATAGTAGGACTGGTTTATAATGTAAATCTTGTATACAACAGTCAGATATATGATGGTATCAATCCTTGTTATGAGGGATTTACGCTATTTAATCATTGGATTGGTGGTGAAGGCTTTTCGCTGGGGTCATCACTATACTTTTTTGTGTTTCCGCTGCTTATCGCATTGCCGTATGGCTGGTCATTTTGCGGAGAAAAAAATAGCGGATATATGCGTCAGATGCTGGTAAGAGCAGGAGAGAAAAGCTATCTGACAGCCAAATTTCTGGCAACATTTATGGCTGGTGGTCTTGCAATGGTAGTGCCGTTAATCATCAATTTTATGCTGACTGCGATGTTTATTCCGGCAATAACACCTGTTCCTACATATGACACTATGTATGGTGTTTTTGGCAATTCTCTATTTTCAAGCTTGTATTATACACAGCCATTTGCTTATGTAGCGGTATATATCCTGGTTGATTTTATGTTTTGTGGAGCTTTGGCATGTATTACGATGCTGTCGGCACTATTTATTAAATATAAATGGGTTAATTGTATTTTTCCGTTTGTTGTCTGCATGGTATTAAATGTACTTAATAATATGTTGTTTTCAAATACTTCGGGGGCAGAAAATTATCAATTTTCACCATTTTATTTTACCAAATGTGTACAGACCGGATATCCGGCAAAACTTTGGATCATAGTTTTAATGTCTATGTTAATGGCTGCTATAACAATTGCGGTTAATATGGTTTTGATGCATAAAAAGGATGTAATGTGAGGATGCATATATGAAAATGTGGAAATTGTTATGTTATGACATAAAATATGGCTGCATAAAAAACCTGAAATTATTATTGTTTCCGGTTATATTTGAAATGGCTGTACTGTTTATGCTGTGGCAGAAAATGAATTCGTATGCGCAGTATGGTATAAGTACACAAAAGCATATGGGAGATGTTCTGCTATATAATTTCGGTGGTATGGAAAAATATAAAATGTCTATGGAAAATGTGTTTCAATTTCCAGTGACATGGATGCTGCTTTTTGTAATGATACTTTTTGTGACTCTGAGTTATCCCATGAACAATTTATGCGGTTTCGGAAATAAGCTTCTGATAAAGGGAAAAAGCCGTGTGAAATGGTGGCTGTCAAAATGTATATGGAATCTGCTCTGCAATATTATTTTCTTTGGGATAATTTTTACATTAATTCTGTCTTTTTGCAGTATAAGCGGCATACAGTCCGGAATGCAGGTAAATACAGATATGCAGACTGTTCTTTTTAATCTGGGGGCAGATACGTCACTTAAGCCAGATGCAATAATGCCGGTTGGAGATATAGTAATGGTTTTTATGTTATCTGTAGCAATATGTCAGATACAAATGGCACTGGGACTCTGGCTTAAGCCGATATACAGTTTTATGGTAATGTGCATGGTTTTGCTGCTGTCAGCATATTTTCAAAGCCTGTTTGTTATTGGAAATTATGCAATGCTGATAAGGCATTCTTGGATAAATGAGGATGGTATAGATTGTAAAGCGGCAATCCCTGCTATGTGTTTGATAATATTTATAACAGTTATAGTGGGTGTGATAAGGTTCAAAAAGTATAACATTATTCAGGAGGAAAACTAGAATGGCACATATAGAGGTAGAAAAGCTTTGTAAAACAATCAATAAAAGTATAGTGCTTGAAGATATAAATCTGGATATGTCATCAGGAAAAGTATATGGATTTCAGGGAATAAACGGCTCGGGAAAGACAATGCTTATGAGAGCACTTATCGGATTGATCCGTCCAACGAGCGGCAAGGTGTGTATTGATGGCAAAGAACTTGGAAAAGATATTGATTTTCCAGAGAGTATCGGATTTTTGCTGGAAAATCCTGCGTTTTTGGATATGTATTCAGGAGAGGATAATTTAAAGCTTCTTGCAAAAGTGGATAGTAATGTGGATAAAAAGAGCGTGGAGAATGAAATACGTGGATTAATTGATGACGTAGGACTAGGATTGGCGGGAAGGAAAAAATATAAAAAGTATTCACTTGGAATGAAGCAAAGACTGGGGATTGCGGCAGCAGTTCTTGGAAATCCCGATATCGTAGTATTAGACGAGCCGACAAATGCCCTGGATGATGATGGAAAGGAAATGGTTAAATCAGTTGTTAGAAAACAGAAAGAGCGGGGAGCACTTGTGATCATTTCATGCCATGATATGCAGACATTGGAGGAATTATCTGATGAAATTGTAAAACTTAAGGAGGGCAGGATATGCGGGTGAGAAAAAGAGTGCTTATTATTTGCGTATTAATTTTGCTTATTCTGTATACAGCTCGTGTAATTGTTGTTAATAAAAATGCTGATAAAGTGCCGGTATACATATATGATGTGGGAGAAACTGTAGATTTTGGAAATGATTATGTGGATACTGTTGAAGAGTGTATCGATGGATATGCTGTACAGGTTTTGGGCTATGAGATAGTAGATACAAGAGAACTTTATGAGCGTTATAATATGGGGCAGGCAGATGAAGCAACAGTAAAAAATACTCCATTTTATTGTCTGTTAAAGGTTCGTATCTATAATAAAGACTGTGACCTTGGAGAGGAAGGCGGGCTGATGCTGGATCGCTATAGTCTTATGGGCGATAATTATATGGCACTTGTGAGTGAGAATGTTTTTTGCACAATGTACCCTGATATGCCGGGAACATCGTTTTCACTTAGAAAGGGAACAAGCATGGAATTTGAGCTGCCTTATCCTATTACAAGGACTGAGGGCTGTACAAAAGAGGATATGCAGAAAAAAGCACCAATGCTGGAAATCTCTGAGTTTCCAAATAGAAAGCTATTGAGAGCAGGGTGAGCCTGCTCTATTTTTTGCAGTTACAAGTACAGAATGCATTTTTTAAAGAGGGTAAAAGATAAGTTTGTTGACTTACAACAGTTGACAATTTAAAAGCCACATGCTACTCTAGAAATGTATGAGATAAAAGCGACGAAAAAGAGAGTACTTTTATGGCAGATTCACAGAGAAATCCCACACAGGCTGAGAGGGGATGACCTAAAGTAGGAGGAACATGGCTTTGGAGCAGCAGTATTGAACCATTGGCTAGATACTGACAGGAACCGCCTGTTATAGCGGAAAGAGGCGCAGCAGTGCCGGCAAAAGATGCCGGATGATTTTGATAGCTGTGTGAAGAGAAGTGGTACCACGATATAATCGTCTTCTTGGGAGTTTTCTCCTGAGGAGGCGTTTTGTTTTATTATTACGGCTTCGCACGTAATATATTGAATTGCCGGAGAGCATACAGTTGTTCTGAGGAAATAAATATAGTATTTTTTCTGAGGAATATACTGTATGTGATACGGCATTATAGAAGACTATATGTGCGAAGCATTAAAAACAGGAGGAAACTAAATTGGCAAACAAAGGTAAATATTACATGACAACAGCCATTGCGTACACATCAGGCAAGCCTCATATCGGAAACACATATGAGATCATCCTTGCAGACGCAATCGCCAGATACAAGAGAGCAGAGGGATACGACGTATATTTCCAGACAGGAACAGATGAGCACGGACAGAAAATCCAGGAAAAGGCTGAGGCAGCCGGAATTTCACCGAAGGAGTTTGTAGATCAGATTTCAGGTGAGGTAAAGAGAATCTGGGATATGGTAAATTCATCATATGACAATTTTGTCCGCACAACAGATGAGGACCATGAGAAATGTGTAAAGAAAATCTTCAAGAAGCTTTACGATCAGGGCGACATCTACAAGGGCTCATACGAGGGACTTTACTGTACACCATGTGAGTCCTTCTGGACAGAGTCACAGCTCGTGGACGGAAAATGTCCGGACTGCGGACGTGAGGTACAGCCAGCAAAGGAAGAGGCATACTTCTTCAAGATGAGCAAATACGCAGACAGACTCATCGACTATATCAATACACACCCTGATTTCATCCAACCGGTTTCAAGGAAAAATGAGATGATGAACAACTTCCTGATTCCTGGACTTCAGGATCTTTGCGTATCGAGAACATCATTCAGCTGGGGAATCCCGGTAGACTTCGATCCAAAGCATGTAGTGTATGTATGGCTTGATGCCCTCACAAACTATATCACCAAAATCGGCTATGATCCTGACGGATCATCAGAGCTTTTCAAGAAAAACTGGCCTGCAGATCTGCACCTTATCGGAAAAGATATCGTGCGTTTCCACACTATTTACTGGCCTATTTTCCTTATGGCACTTGACCTTCCGCTTCCAAAGCAGGTGTTCGGACATCCATGGCTGCTACAGGGCGGTGACAAGATGAGTAAGTCAAAAGGAAACGTTATCTACGCAGATGATATGGTCAGGCTTTTCGGCGTAGATGCCACACGTTACTTTGTGCTTCATGAGATGCCGTTCGAGAACGACGGAATCATCACATGGGATCTTGTAATCGAGAGATTCAACTCAGACCTTGCAAACATACTTGGAAACCTTGTAAACAGAACAGTTTCCATGAGCAATAAATATTTTGACGGCATCGTAAAGAGCACAGGTGCAACAGGCGATGCAGACCAGACTGCCATTGACGCAGATCTTAAGGCTGTTGTTACCGGCACAAGAAATAAAGTGGCAAAGAAAATGGAAGGACTTCGTGTGGCAGACGCTATCACAGAGGTATTCGCACTTTTCCGCCGCTGCAACAAATACATCGACGAGACAACACCTTGGGTGCTTGCAAAGGACGAGGCACAGCAGGATCGTCTTGCTGAGGTGCTTTACAACCTCACAGAGTCTATCACAATCGGAGCAAGCCTTCTGCATTCATTCCTGCCAGAGACAGCAGAAAAGATTGTGGCACAGCTTAACACAACACTCCGTGATTTCGATGACCTTGACCAATTCGGTCTCTATGAGAGCGGTACAAAGGTTACAGACAAACCTGAGATTCTCTTCGGCAGATTAAAGGCAGAGGATGTGATGCCTGAGGTAGAGAAAATCCAGGCAGCACAGAAAGTAGAGTTTGAGGCTGAGCAGGCTAAGCTTGCAGCAGTCGAGGGTAAGGCAGCATGTGGCTGTGGCGCAGGTGAAAATGCCGCAGATGGTGCAGACCTTGAGCCTATGGATGTGGAAGTAAAGGAAGAAATCACATTTGATGATTTTGAAAAGCTCCAGTTCCAGGTTGGCGAAATCGTAAAATGTGAGGCAGTTGCGAAGTCAAAGAAGCTTCTCTGCTCACAGGTAAGGATTGGAAACCAGACAAAGCAGATAGTATCAGGAATCAGAAAGTACTATTCTCCTGAGGAGATGGTAGGCAAGAAGGTAATGGTTCTCGTAAACTTAAAGCCTGCTAAGCTCGCAGGTGTTTTATCAGAGGGAATGCTGCTGTGCGCAGAGGATGCAGAGGGCAATCTCGCACTCCTGACACCGGAGAAACCAATGCCGGCAGGAGCACCTATTGAATAGGACGTAAGCGATGAGAAGTACAAGATTTAAGGCGAATATGAAATTGTGCTTGCATAATTTCATATTTGGCTAAATCGAAGTTCGGCGACCGCCGAACTTCGAACAGAAATAAGCTATAATATATCTCAAAAATGCACTTTATTGAGTAAGGAAAGGAGTCTCATATGGAATATTTTGATATAGTGGACGAGCAGGGAAATCCAACAGGACAGACCGTAGAGCGCAAGCAGGCGCACAGAAACAATATACTTCATAGGACTGCACATGTCTGGATAGTCAGACGCCGTGGAAATTCCATACAGATACTTTTGCAGAAAAGGTGTATGGAAAAAGACTCCTTTCCGGGCTGCTATGACATATCAAGCGCGGGACACATACCGGCCGGTGTGGACTACATACCGTCTGCGCTCAGAGAGCTTAAGGAGGAGCTGAGCCTGACAATAGATCCGGAACAGCTTATCGACTGTGGACTGCACAGGCACCATGCAGACGAGGTGTTTCACGGAGAGAGATTCCTGGACAACCAGATAAGCAAGGTGTTTCTGCTGTGGCTCGACGTGGACGAAGCGGATATCACAGTGCAGAAGGAGGAAATCGACTCTGTAAAGTGGTTTGACTACGCAGAGTGCAAGCAGGACGTAATAGACGGCACGATTCCAAACTGCATAGATGTGGCGGAATTAGAGATGCTTGAGCCGCACTTTGATTCAAACATGGAATAAATATAGGATAAATATAGGGTAAACATAGCTCTAAATTATATGAATATGCCAGTTACCTGACTCACGAGGATGGGCCGTAACAAAGAATTGGGAGGAAACCATGAAATCAACAAAAGACTCTCTCTTAGAGGATATAAAAGCAGAATTTGCCGAGGTCAACGCCATGATGGAGGCACTCGAAGCAAAGGAGCCTGAGGATGAGGCAAGTGAAGCCTACGAGAAGTGGATTGAGGAGTGTGAGCAGCTCGCCATCGAATCAGAATCACTCATGACACTCATAGATTACAAGATGACGCAGGGATTGTAGAGGATTATCCTGTACATATTATACAAAAATAAACACCCGGATATAGCTAAATTGCCGTATTCGGGTGTTTTTTATAAAGAAAAATTACCGGAAAATGAAATTTAATATATTAAAAATTGTACAAACCGTGTTATACTTTATACGTTACACTAAATTTAACTAGGAGAAAAAGATGTTATCAGTAATAGAAAAAGTCAATGACGTAGTCAACAATTTTATCTGGGGCGTGCCTGCGATGATATGTATCATAGGCGTCGGGCTGCTTTTGAGCTTCAGAACGGGATTTATTCAGATTAGAAAGTTTCCGTATGCGATGAAGGTTACACTTGGCAGGATGCTCAAAAAACGCGAGGCATCCGACGGAGCACTCACACCGTTTCAGGCAGTGTGTACGGCACTTGCGGCGACTGTCGGCACAGGAAATGTGGCAGGAGTAGCGGGAGCCATCGCGATAGGTGGGCCGGGAGCGGTATTCTGGATGTGGATTTCAGCACTTCTTGGCATGTGTACCAAGTTCTCGGAGGTCACACTCGCTGTACATTTTCATGAGAGAAATGCAAACGGCGACCTGGTAGGCGGCCCTATGTACTATATTAAAAACGGTCTTAAAAAGCATTGGCACTGGCTTGCCTATCTGTTTTCAGCGTTTGGAGTGCTCACCGTGTTCGGTACCGGAAACGCTACACAGGTAAACACCATAACCACAGCAATTGATTCAGCTTTATATAATTACGATATAATTTCAAAAGAGTCGGCATCAACGCTCAATCTCATAATAGGAATAGTGCTTGCCGCACTTATAGCGCTTATTCTGCTTGGAGGAATCAAGCGTATAGGCCAGGTTACTGAAAAGCTTGTGCCGTTTATGGCAGTCATGTATATTCTGCTGTCACTTGGAGTGGTAATCGTCAACTTTAAAGCTATACCGGGTGTATTTGGAGCCATAATAGAGGGCGCTTTCAATCCGTCAGCAGTGACAGGCGGAGCGGTCGGAAGCTTCTTTATGAGCATGAAAAAGGGAGTTTCCAGAGGAATTTTTTCAAACGAAGCAGGTCTTGGAACAGGCTCTATCGCACATGCCTGTGCAGACACCAAAAAGCCTGTAAAGCAGGGCTTCTTTGGTATATTTGAGGTGTTTGTGGACACCATCGTGATATGTACACTCACAGCACTTGTCATACTTTGCAGCGGAGTTTCTGTGGGCTATGGGGAAGCAGCAGGCGCAGAGCTTACCATCAGTGGATTTACATCCACCTACGGTGGCTGGGTATCAATCTTTACAGCGGTTGCCATGTGCTGTTTTGCATTTTCTACCGTCATAGGCTGGGGACTTTACGGAACCAGGTGTATAGAGTTCTTATTCGGAACCAAGGCAAATAAGCCGTTCATGGTAGTATATTCGCTTGTTGCGATAGTCGGTGCGACAATGAACCTCGGACTGATGTGGAGCATAGCGGAGACCTTCAATGGTCTTATGGTCATACCAAACCTTATAGCGGTATTTTTGCTTTCGGGTGTAGTTGTAAAGCTGGTGAAGGAATATTTTGCCGGCGAGGGAGCTGCATCTACCGTGAAGAATAAAGAATAGCCGGGAAAAGGTGAAAAGAATATTTTTATAGAATATGAGGGTATAAGTCATTATGGAAAATAAAATTGATTCATCGTTTGAAAGAAGCCTGCTATTCAGAATAGTTGCAATTATAGTGTGTATAATTATTGCTGGTATTTCATTTTTTGGACTTGCAAAAAGCTATTCATCGCCTGAGTCAAAAATAAACAAAGAAACTATAAAGTATCTCGATGAAAAGAAAACAACTGCGCTGGAGCTGAGCGCAAGTGCTACAGCAGTTTCAACACTTATTACATTAGCACCGGGAGACGACGGAACTCCTGTTGCAAATAAATTAATGGATCTGGCAGGATATTTTTTGATTGTTGTATCAGCAATATATCTTGAAAAATATCTGCTGACTATTTTGGGCGCGCTGACCTTCAAATGGCTTATTCCGGTATCAATGCTGGCATTGGCAGCATATTTTGGAAGCAAAAAGGATTTCTTTTGGAAAATAGGTGTAAAAATATTTATTTTTGGACTGGCAATATATGCGGTTATTCCGGTAAGCGTGCATGTCTCAAAAATGATTTACAGTACATACCAGGAGTCAATTGATGCAACAATCGATGAGGCAAATGATTTAGCGGATGAATCAGAAGCAGCAAAGGATGATGACAAGGATAGCAAGAAGAGTAAGGATACTGAAAGCAGCTTTATAGATAAGGCAAAGGATGCAGTAAACAGTGTGAAAAATACATTGTCAGTTACTGCAGATAGTGTAAAGAACATGGTCAATAAGTTCATTGATGGACTGGCAGTGCTCATAGTCACAACGTGTCTTATTCCTGTACTTGTGATAGTATTTTTTATCTGGCTGGTAAAGCTTGTATTGGGAAGTGCAATTTCGTCGCCGGGAGCTGTAGCGATGAGGAGAGGGAAGGATAAATAGGAACTGTAATTGCCCCGACCTATGTGTGTTGGGGCATGATTTTTATATGAAAGGGGAAAGTAGATGTATCTTGTATCTGTATATTTTGACAAGACGGCAGAGCATATTTTACAACGATATATAAATAAAATAGCCGAGAAAACAGGTAATTCATTCATGACGGATAACAATGTGCCGCCACACATGACGATATCGGCAATAGAAGCCCGAAGTGAAAATGCTTTATTGGGAGCAATGGATAATCTGCGAAATTCACTTTCTAATGGGACGATTAGCATTGTGTCAGTTGGACAATTGCTGCCATATGTATTTTATGCCACGCCGGTGCTTAACGGATATTTACAGGATTTATCGGAAAAAGTATTTGATGAGGTGAAAAGCATTCCGGAATCTACAGTGAGCAGATATTACAAGCCAATGAGCTGGCTGCCACATATTACACTTGGAAAGACACTGACAAAGGAACAGATGCAGATGGCATTTTCAGTAATGCAGGAAAGCTTTGCGCCCTTTGAAGCGACAATTACGGAGATTGGACTTGCCAAAGTTAATCCACATAGAGATGTGGTGCGATGGGAGTTAAAACAGCAGCAATGAAGCCACGATAAACCGTTTTTTTGAAAGGATAATAAACATGATAATAGATAGAGAACGAGTAAAAAATACATTTGCAGAGTACACATCAGGATACAATACCACAGATCCAAAGATTAAGCTCAAAATAGACCATACCTATAGAGTGGCAGAGCTTTGCGAGCTGATAGCAAGGGATTTAAAGCTTGATGAATATGAGACAGATGTGGCATGGCTCACAGGGATGCTGCATGATGTCGGAAGATTTGAACAGATTAAGCGTTATAACACATTTAACGATGCACAGTCTGTCGATCATGCCAATTTTGGAGCAGACCTGTTGTTTAAGGAAGGACTTATCGACACATATGTGGATGGATTTCATGATGATAAATACGGCACAATTGTTGAAAATGCAATAAGAAATCACAGCGCTTTCAGGATAGATGAGAGGCTCGATGAGTATACGGTTATGTTTTGCAATATACTAAGGGATGCTGATAAGGTAGATATTTTCAGGGTAAATGTAGATACTCCGGCAGAGGATATATATAATGTGACGACGGAGGAACTGAGAAATTCGCAGGTAAGTCCTGAGGTTATGGCAGCCTTTGATGAGAGACATGCGGTACTTCGTTCCTGTAAAAAGACCGTGGTAGACCATGTGGCAGGGCACATTGCACTGACATTTGAGCTGGTTTATCCTATCAGTCTTCAGATAGCAAAGGAGCGTGGATATCTTGACAAAATGATGGCATTTGAGTCGGATAATGAGGTTACAGGAAAGCAGTTTGAAGAGATAAGAGCGAAGCTAAACGAATACGTGGCATCAGTCAGACCATTATAGTGACTAATGCAGGAGCGCGTGGCTGCAAGGCAATCATATTGGATTCGGGTATGCCTAGAAAAGCTGCACACGCATTTTATGAGAAGTATGGATTTGAGAAAAGCTGTTATGGGTTTGAGTTGTTTTTGGAATAGCAGGTAGCTGAAATATAAAAATATAATGACAAGCTTACTTCTCTGTGCTACAATCAACTCAAAGCATTATATTTCTGTAAATACGACACCACAGCATATTTTTCCGGTGCGTATCACTTTGAAGAGGGCAGACCACTTCGCATTTTTCGACAAAGACATGGAAATTTTCAATGCTTTATGTTACCAGTTAATAGCAGGAAAATTGAAGTGTCAGATGTGAAAACATTGCGAGAAAAGCGGGGTGTGGGGATTTTGCCGGCTTTTATATAAGCATACAGTATTTTCATTTAATTTCAAATTTCCTGCTCACACAAGAAGAGGAGGTTAATTTGGGTACAAAGGACTCGAAGGCAAAGGAGTATTTGTCAGATAATACGAGGTTTAGTGAAATCTGCAATTATGTATTGTTTGACGGAGAGAAGGTTATCAAACCGGAGAATTTAAAAGAATGCGACACCACAGAGGTGTTATCTGTTTTCGGTATTGATAAGAAGCAGATTGTTAAGCAGAAATGGAGAGATTTGCTAAAGGGGGTGTCTGTAAAATATACAGAATCAGTATACATCGTACTGATGGGGATAGAGGCACAGACAGATGTTCATTATTCGATGCCGGTTAAGACTATGATTTATGATGCCATGAATTATGGAGAACAGGTCAACGAGGCGAAGAAGCATCATCAGAAAAACAAAGATTATAAATCATCAGATGAGTTTTTATCAGGGTTTACACTTGAGGATAGGCTGACACCGGTGATTACAATTACATTATATCTTGGAACAAAAAACTGGGATGGTCCAAGAAGCCTTGTAGAGATGATGCCACATATGGACGAGAGATTTAGACCATTTATCAACGATTACAGAATTAATCTGTTGAATCCACTGGAGATTACGGATTTTTCCAAGTTCAAAACAGGACTGAGACCATTGTTTGAAGTGCTAAAAAATGCTTCAGATGAGGGGAAGCTGAATGATTTAATTACAAAAGACGAAACCTTTACAAGGGTTGACGTTGAGACGATTGCGGCTATCAATTTATTTGTAGGAACTGACATTAAGTATGATGAAAAGGAAGAGGTGGTAAATATGTGTAAGGCATGGGATGATCATAAAAAGCTTGGCATTCAGGAGGGTATGAAGCAAGGAAGATGTCTTGAAGTATATTCGCTTGTTCAAGATGGTATATTAGACCCCGAGGTAGGTGCAAGGAGAGTAAGTATGTCATTAGATGACTTCGCAGACGCAATGCAAAAAGCAGGTTATAAAATTCCCGAATTGGTGTAGTATAATAGATTAAAAGTATAACAGAAACTGCCCCAGCAGATGTGTGTTGGGGCATGATTTTTATATGACAGGGAAAGTAGATGTATATTGTATCTGTATATTTTGCCATGCAGATGCTTAATAGATATTTGCAGAAATTTATTTTGAATATAAAAAGGAATAATTGATGAATTATATAGGTACACAGAATTTTGAAACAAAACGATGCATTTTACGAAGAATCAAACTATCCGATTATACTATGATGTATGAAAATTGGGCTAAGTATGATGAAGTTTGCAAATACTATCCATTTAATCCTGTTGATGATATAGAAATATATAGGGACAAGGTAAAACATTGGATATCTAATTATGAGTCGGGTTCATATTTTCATTGGGTAGTTGAGTGGAAAGAAACGGGAGAATTGATAGGAACAATTAATTTGGGAAATGTGGAAGAAACATGTCATATGTGTGATACATGCTATATGTTGTCTCCCGGATTTTGGAATAAAGGCATTATGACAGAAGTATTGGAGGCTGTCTTAGATTATGCATTTGATAGAGTTGGATTTAACAGAGTTCAGGCAGAAGTATTCTATGGAAATGATGCTTCTTCCGCAGTGTTAAAGAAATGTGGCATGGTGTTAGAAGGCGTGGCCAGACAAAAATACTATAAAAATGGTGAGTATATTGATACCGCTTTATGGGCAATTATTGCAGGTGATAGGTTATATTGAGACAGGAACTTATATTAAGTATGATAAAAAGCTTCCTGTATAATTTAAATAGGTCAAGAGATTGACGAAAAAAATACCTCAAGTAAAATTAGATTATTACTGACCGGCAAGTTGGTAAAATCTAACGAATACAAGAGGTATCTATAATGAATATTAAAGGCTCAAAGAAGAAAAATCAAGTTTTATCAGTAAATATTTTTGAATAGCAGGAGATTATTGCAAAAGCTGAGGCTATTAAGGCAGAGTTAAAAGCATCTACCTGGCATGAGTTGGAAACCAAAGGTAAGTTTGACAAAAACGATAAGCTTTCATTCGTCAGTGATGACATGCTGATATTAGGATGCGATATTGGCAGCGAGACACATTATGTGAGGGCAATTGATACTAGAGGAAGAGAACTCAGTAAGTCCGCTTTTGGCTTTAGTAATACGGCAGAGGGCTTTGAAAGCATGTTAGACTGGAGCACTAAGCTTGCAGCTGCAAATGATAAGAAACAGATTGTCTTAGGGCTGGGGCCTACCGGTCATTACTGGTTCTGTCTGACAATCTGGCTGGTTGCAAAGGGAATCAGTGTTGTGCAGGTGAATCCATATGCAGTAAAACAGACAAAAGAGGTGGAAGACATTGTAAGACCCAATCAGTCAATACCACAGGCAGCATAAGTACTACTTAAGATAGCATTACAATTCCAGACCCTTGCCGGGATTCAGAGTTTATCTGGATTCGGGCAGGGTTCTGGAAAAGAAATCCGTAAACCGGATGGAGTGTGAAGAGCACTACATTAGCACCAAGACCAACTGATAAAGCAGGGGAGGCGTCCACTGAAAAGAGTCCCTGTAGCAAAGGAAGGTCAGTAACAATCAAAACAAACAAGAGCTGTAGCTGGCAGTAGTTCTCTCCGTAGGGCATGATCCTG
>OQVN01000017.1_pt1 | contig 63328 bp, 49 predicted proteins | sample 1691621 | NCBI WGS metagenome assembly OQVN01 (sample SAMN03418278, study PRJEB22391) | human gut metagenome | biome: human-gut; feature: organic feature; material: feces | host: Homo sapiens | place: Tanzania | collected 2013-01 | reverse complement strand
TATCAAGGAGAGTGCCCCTGAAATGCATGGTATTATTTTTTTGTTAAAGCTTCTTCCGGCACAAAATCTGTCAATAAAATAATATGATAAAAATCCCGGCACACTGCTGCCTAAAATAAAGCTCTGTGCCATAACCACACCGTTTGAATCAGTAAATACAGCCATTCTGTTATCAAACATATACTCGCTGCACAGAAAGACAAAATAAAAAAGAGCAAGCGAAATAATATTTCCGGATAGTTTTTTTATACTATTTATATTCATCTCATCTGCTCCTTAACACCAATAAATTATTCTGCCTGTTTTCTGATAAAATTATAGTAACATTAAACAGTTATAAATACAAGGAAAGTAACTGCATTTTTGTATCATTCACGACCTGCAAAATCCCGGGTTGTCCGTACACACCTTAGTGTGACAGACAACCCGGGATTTCAATTATTAAGTGTAAATATATTCTACTTGTAGAAAATATTTCCAAGCATAAGGTCCTTCTTGAAGTTTCTGATGGTTGTATCATTGTCGATAAATACAGCCTCAATACCCATCATGGCTGCCCACTCGCCCATCTGCTCAGCAGTAAGGTCATATGTGAACGCTGTATGATGTGCTCCTCCTGCAAGTATCCATGCCTCTGCACCTGTGTAAAGGTCAGGCTGTGGTGTCCAGAAGTTTGTTGCTACCGGAAGCTTTGGCATAGGCTTCTCTGTCTTCTTGCAGTCAACTGTATTGATAATGAGACGGAAACGGTCACCCAGATCAACAAGTGATGTGGCAATACCGGTACCCTCCTTTGATGTAAATACAAGTCTTGCCGGATCCTCTCTGTCACCCATTGTAAGTGGCTGGCACTTGATGCTGATAGGACCGTCTGCGATTGACGGACAAATCTCAAGCATATGAGCCTCGAGTATTCCCTCTTTGCCCTTCATGAGATTGTAGGTGTAGTCCTCAAGCATTGATGTACCCTTGGCATCCTTCATTCCTGCTGTCATGATCTTCATGAGGCGGACCATTGCTGCAACCTTCCAGTCTCCCTCTGCTCCAAAGCCGTAGCCCTTTTCCATGAGACGCTGAATTGCAAGTCCCGGAAGCTGCTTTAATGCGCCAAGATCACCAAAGTGTGTAACGATTGCCTGATAGTTCTTCTCCTCAAGGAATCTCTCAAATCCGAGCTCAATCTGTGCCTGTACAGCTACATGCTTCTTGAACTCCTCCGGATCTCTGCCCTCAAGCAGGATATCGTATTTGTCATAGTACTCATCAACCAAAGCGTTTGTGTCTGACTGCGAAACTGCAGCAACAGACTCTGCGATTTCATTTACAGGGTAAGCATCCACTTCCCAGCCAAACTTGATCTGAGCCTCTACCTTATCGCCCTCTGTAACTGCAACATTTCTCATGTTGTCAGCTACACGCATTACACGGATGTGGCTGCTCTCTACCACACCGACTGCTACACGCTGCCATGCTGCAATCTTTTCCTGTACCACAGGATCTGACCAGTGTCCTACAACGACCTTTCTCTCGATACCCATACGTGTGACAATGTGTCCCCACTCTCTGTCACCGTGAGCGGCCTGATTCTCATTCATGAAGTCCATATCAATTGAATCATATGGAATCTCCTCATTGTACTGTGTATGTAAATGAAGTAACGGCTTTCTGAGCTCCTTGAGTCCTAAAATCCATGACTTTGCAGGTGAAAATGTATGGCACCATACGATAACGCCGGCGCACTCATCATCTGTATTGGCCTCGTTGAAGGTCTTTCTGATGAGCTCATTTGTGATGAGTGTTGGCTTCCAGACTACCTCAAAAGGAAGCTTTCCTGACTCATTTAATTTGGCTACAATCTCCTTTGAATGTGCTGCAACATTTGCAAGGCACTCATCTCCGTACAGGTCCTGTGAACCGGTGCAGAACCAGAATTTGTAATTTTTAACTGCTAACATAGTTCCTTCTCCCTTGTTTTTTTATATTGTACCATATAAATATATATTACGTAATGCATAAATGATATTAATATACACGTATACCACCGATTATATACGTCTGGTACGGCTATTTGTAAAGCAACCTACTAATCCCCAAATACAGCTCTGTAATCTGCCTGGAACTTCTCAATTCCCTGATCTGTAAGCGGATGCTTTGTCATCTGCTCGATAACCTTGTAAGGAATTGTTGCTATATCAGCGCCTGCAAGTGCACAGTCTGTAACATGGATTGGATTTCTGATTGAAGCAGCGATAATCTCTGTCTCATATCCATAGATATCAAAAATCTCTGAAATCTGTCTGATCAGCTCAATACCCGGCTGGCTGATATCATCAAGTCTGCCAAGGAAAGGTGATACATATGTAGCGCCTGCATTTGCAGCAAGAATAGCCTGATTTGCCGAGAAAATAAGAGTAACGTTTGTCTTGATTCCCTCTGATGAAAGCACCTTGACAGCCTTAAGACCCTCAACTGTCATAGGAATCTTAACAACCATGTTTGGATGGATAGCTGCGATTTCGCGGCCCTCTTTTATCATGCCCTCTGCATCAACTGTTGTGGCTTTTACCTCTCCGCTTATCGGACCGTCAACGATAGATGTGATTTCTTTAATTACCTCATTGAAGTCTCTGCCCTCTTTTGCAATGAGTGAAGGGTTTGTTGTGACTCCACAGATGACTCCCATATCGTTTGCTTTCTTAATGTCCTCGACATTTGCTGTATCTACGAAAAACTTCATTTAATAATACCTCCGTCTTATATAATTTGCGTTTACTTTTATTTGCTGATATAAATATAACACTTCAAAAGCATAAATGCAATAGCAAAAGCAAATAAAAGTAAAAATAAATATAACTAAACATCATGAAATATAAATAAACATAAAAAATTGAAAACACTGGCTTTATTTACGAATTTGAGTTATTATATATTTATGTAATGCTTCGTGATAAAAACGTATACGTAAAAATAAAACAGAAATCAAAAGGAAGAGGAAAATCTATGCTGCAATTGGAAAGACAACAAAAGATTCTCGATTATTTAAAAGAAAACCGCAAGGCCACCACCAATGAGCTCAGCGAGCTGCTTGGTGTATCGACCACGACTATAAGAACAGATTTAAACCAGATGAACAAGGAAAAGCTTCTGACAAAAACCCACGGCGGTGCTATCTATAAGGATAAAACCCACGACATGACCGATTTAACCTCAAGAGCCTATCTGTTCCATGACCGTGCTCTGGAAAACAAGGATGCCAAGGAGGAGATTGCAAATGAGGCGATAAAGCTCGTGAGCGACCACATGTGTATATTCCTCGATGCCAGCTCCACAGCCTACACCCTCGGCATGAAGCTTTCAGGCTTTACAGAGCTGACTGTCATCACAAATGGTATCAACCTGGCTTTAGAGCTAAAGGATACCCCGGGTGTCACAGTCATCCTGACAGGCGGCATCGTAACCAGTGCATCTGCATCCATAGAGGGACTGCTTGGCGCTGATTTGCTCAAAAAGATACACACAGATATCGCATTCGTGTCAGCCAGAGGCTTTTCAGTGGAGGACGGACTGACTGATTTCAGTATATACGAGGCTGATTTGAAGCGCATGTGCATCAAGGCCTCCGCTAAAACAGTGGCTCTCGTGGACCACACCAAGTTTGATACCACATCCATATCAAGCTATGCATCGCTTGATGACATAAATATGGTAATCACCGACTCAGGTATCTCCCCTGAGACAGCAGATATATATGAGAAGGCCGACACCGATATTGTTATCGCCGGAATATAAAAAAGACACGCACCGATTTACGGCTGCGTGTCTTTTTAGTTTTATCTTTTATGCTTAAGGCATCAGACTATCTTATATGCATTTCTGCCCTTTTCCTTCACATCATTGAGCACCTCATCCACCGCCTTAAACAGCTTCGAGAACTCATCCGGCACCTTTACATCCGGGGCAATAACATATGCCTGTGATACAGTCAGATATTCATCCACCTTGGAGCTCTCATGAAGTATCTGTTTTTTGGCAAGCTCCAGTCTTATATGCTCGGCTAAATTTTTAATGATAGCCTCATCTGTTTCCTTCAGGATTATGTAGAATTCATCGCCATAGAAATGATAGCCCGTTCCCTTATCTTTGATGCACTCATTTATTATGGCAGAAAGCTCTTTTAATGCATCATCTCCTGTGACTCTGCCACTGTTTCTGTTAAATGACTTGAAGAAGTCGATATCCACTACTCCAAACGTGATTCCTGTACCGGCGGAATCCTGGTTTTCGCTCACAAGCTTTTCAAAATCATTTCGCATCTTGAACTTATTGCCCATGCCGGTAAGCATATCCGTGTAGTTGAGTCTGACTGCCTTACGGCGCTCATACTCAGTCTCCTGAAGCTGAAGCTTTAGGTCAATTGTATCACCCAGACGCTTTATCTGCTCCTTCACCTGCATAGAGTGGAGATTTGCGTAATATACACAAAGCTTGTTGTATGCTTCTGTATCACCCATGGCGCTCTCATATTTCATCCACATCTTGACACAGGTTTTCTGGAAAAACAGATTCTCTGTATCTGTGGCAAATCTTTCATACTCCACAATAACCTTTTTCCATGCATCAAACTCGCCCATATGCATGAATAAATTGCAAAGGCTTAGTATTTCAAGCACATAGTCCGCTGAATTGATATTGTTTATCGCACCCTCAACCAGCTCGTCCACATGATCCCTGACCTCATCCTCATTTCCCATCTTCCATAGCAGATGTGCCTGTGACATGTCTATCAGAAATCTGTTTTTTGTACTGCCCGCTATCTCATTAAAGAGTATCGCGTCCGTAAGATGCTTTTCAGCCTTTTCAAACTCGTTAATTCCTGTATATGATATGCACAGATTCAGATGAAGCATGAGAAGCTGCTGATAATAGCTTTCCCTCTCTCCGTGCAGTGGCGGCTTGCACAGCTCCAGTGCTTCGTTGAAATATCTGATAGCCTTTTCATACAATCCAAGCTCCATGTAAAGCGAGCCGATATTATTGTTTACAAGCATGATTATCTCAGTTGAGCCCTGCTCCACAGCTACATCCATAGCCTCCAAATAGCAGTCAATTGACATGCTTACATCTCCAATAGATGCATATATGACTCCCATAAAATTGACAGTCTTTGCCATCTGCTCATATGCGCCACAGCTCTTATAAAGACCGGCTGTCTCCTGTGCCTTCTTCTCTGCCAAAAATAGCTTATTCTCCCCAAATAAGGCTACTGCCTCATCCAGACTCTTGTCTGCCTTTTGCAATATACTCATAAAAACCCTCCTATAGATGACAATCCAATCTATTTCTCAGCAAGATACTGCTTATATCCAACCTGTTTCAGTTTCGCATCCTTTGCTACAACCTGAGCCTTCATATCTGCTGTATACTTCTTGATTTTCTCAAGGACTGTCTCATCACCTGCTGCGAGTATCTTTGCTGCGAGGATCGCTGCATTTTTTGCACCATCAATGGCTACTGTGGCAACAGGCACTCCAGGCGGCATCTGCATGATTGAGAACACTGCATCCATTCCATCCAGATTCTTTCCTGAAAGCGGTACTCCGATAACCGGAAGCGCAAAAAGCGCTGCACACATGCCCGGAAGTGCTGCTGCCATTCCCGCTCCTGCTATAATTACCTTTACATCTCTTTCCTCAGCGCCTCTTGTCCACTCAATAAGCTCATCAGGCTCACGGTGTGCCGAGATGATTGTAAGCTCATACTCTATACCGAGCTCCTCAAGCATATCTGCTGCTTTGCTCATCACCTTTAAATCCGAGTCACTGCCCATAACTATTCCAACTTTTGCCATTTTATCCTCCTTATATGTCTAAAAATCATTTACTTTCTGCATCAAGCGTATCGAGCGGTTTATTTAACTCTTCTACGCCCTCAAGCACAAATCTGCCATCTCTTATTATATCACAGGTTGAGCCATCGTGTCGAATAACAGTGATAGCTCCAAGCTCATCATATGGTATTGTGATATCCGTATGACAGTTGAAATATGCCTTTGATATATCCTCTTTTCTGCGGATGGAAACTGAATTGTCCCTGGCAATGATTGCCTTTCCGTCAGGATTGTATGTCATATTGTCCTCATCATATGTGTAGCAGGTATCACCCACTGCAAAGTGCGGTCCTGTCTTCTCTGCTATAAGAATAGGCATCTTTGCCGCGATATCGTATACTCTCGCCATACGGTAGGCCGTTGTATTAGTGCCTATGGCGAACTCGCCCATAGGCAGTGTATCATGATGGTAAAGCACATTGTCTGATATATACTTTCTATTTTCTTCCTCATTCTCAAAATTGGTACATGTATATTTATCAATCATGCCATCCTTAAAGTCAATTTCCAGATTGAGGAAATTAAGCTCATTGAGGTATACCTGACTGACATGCAGCTTTCCGTTTGTGCCCTCTAGCACCGGGGAGGTAAACACCTCTCCGACAGGGATATTTACATCAGCCACACAGTTTTCAAAGGCAGTCTCCTTTGAAGGCTCCTTAAGCTCATGAATCTTGACATACAAATCTGTCCTGTTGCCGTTTGTACCGACGATATGCACCCTGTCTGCCGTATCGAGCACATCTATGATTTTCTGCTGCATATCCCTGTAAAGTGCATAATCAAGCGTATTTATTTTTACAGTTTCCGTAAAAATCTCCTTATAGTCAGGTCCGATTGCAGCACACGGATAGGCAATAATCGTAAAGCTTCTGTCCTCGCTGTGGATATAGCTGTTCATATACTGTGAGCGCACACTTGTCATATGGACTACAAGCTTCTGCTGCTCATCATTAAAATGCGCAGCCTCCTTCTTTGAAACCGGAGCAAACGGCTCCTCGCCAAATATCTCTATGACAGCAGGCCCTCCACATTTACATGCTACATCCTTCATTCTCTCAAGTGCATTGTGCATGCACTCAAGGCGGTACTCCACATATGCCTTGTCAAGCCACAGTGCCATATCCTCCTTGTGGTCATAGTCAAACTGCTTGTTGACCAATGTGGAAAACGGCCTCATGGCAGGCTTCATACCCATTTTCTCGAAATTCTTTAAAGCCACCCTGATCATGCGCTCAAAGCCAAGCGGATAAAGCACCTGAACCACCGATTTCTTTGATATATCCTTGTTGCAGGTAATAAAGCCAATGCGGTATCCTTCTGTATAGGTATCCGCCATAGCCTGTATCTCCTCATCTGAAAATGAAGCCAGGTGTGCTCTGCCGGCGCGCTCATTCTCTCCTACATACAGTCCGTAGGCATACAGATAATCATCATTTGACAGATCTGCCTCATTTACAAGCTCTGTATAGTAATCATATGCAGGATCAAGGAGTGCTCCGTTGTCATCCTCTGCAAAAAGCTCCTCATAATCATGCATGAACGAGTATATGCAGCCCCTTATCTCATCAGGACTCAGCTCATCAGCATTCTCAAAATAATTGTAAAGCTCTACAATAAGCTCTGCATAGATGCAGAGATACTTTATATCACCCTGAAAGATATGCGTGATGCTCCCGGCAATTTTTGCATATACAGCCGATAAAAGCTGACCGTACTCATCGCCGAGCACCTTTACGGCATATGCCGGGTTGGCATAGCTTTTCTCGTAATTTTCTTTATCAAACTGTGAATAGAATAAATCGTTAAATTCTTTATCTGCACTATGGTTTTTAATAGTGTTGATGCACTGTGCAACACTTCTGAAATAATCTGCAAAAGCCGGCTCTATCGCAGGCTCTCTGACGATCTGCTCTATCCGCTCCTCCACAAGCTCTAATCTCTCTGCGTAAAGCTCATTGGAGAGCTCATAAATCTCTTTATAACTCATATATCCCTATATTCTTTCTATTTTCATATAATAAAACCTGCAGCATATGTCCCTCCCCAGCTGATTAGCGCTATGAGTGAAAAAAATACTGCCAGTCGTGGAAACGTCATGAATGATTCCTCATCAAAGAGGCTTCTGATGGCAAATCCGAAATCTGCCAAAGATATGCCAAGCATCAGTATACCGGCACTGCCGTAGTACATAGACAGATTGCCATCTCCTCTGAATGCCGCATTTAAAAAAACTATATATACAATCTCTATGAGGATAGCCACAACAAGTGCAGCTATCCCCTTCTTAGATTGCTTCTTTTCCGTAAACTTATACCTGTTACGCTTTCTTCTGCCAAGCAATTTGTATTCTCCTATTTGCAGCCGTACTGCTTATAGTACTCGTCTATCGCTGCCTTGATTGTATCGTCGATGACTACTCTGCCATCATGCTCTCTGTTGTAGAGATACTCTGTGACCTCTGCCATTGTGACGATAGCCTTGCCCTCAAAGCCGTACTTCTCATGAATCTCATCAAGAGCGCTCACCTTGCCGCCCTGTCCGACTTCCATTCTGTTAAGGCTCACCATAAGACCTACGATTGTAACATCAGCAGCCTCTCTTACCTTTGGTACTGTCTCCTCCATTGATTTGCCGGATGTGGTAACATCCTCTATCATGACTACTCTGTCGCCATCCTTAAGCTTGCTTCCAAGGAAGCCTCCCTTGTCTGCACCGTGATCCTTTGCTTCTTTTCTGTCTGAGCAGTAGCGCACCTCTTTGCCATAGAGCTCATGGTATGCGATGGCTGTTACCACTGCAAGCGGAATTCCCTTGTATGCAGGTCCGAATAATACATCAAAGTCATCACCGTAGTTTGCATGAATGGCCTTTGCGTAGTACTCTCCGAGTCTCTTAAGCTGTGAGCCTGTCACATATGCTCCCGCATTCATGAAAAACGGTGATTTACGGCCGCTCTTTAATGTGAAATCTCCGAATTTCAGCACGTCACTCTCTACCATAAAGTCTATAAATTCGCTCTTGTAGCTTTCCATTGTATGTTAATCCTCCTGTATGGTTTTCTTTAAATTATCTCTGTCAATTTTACCACATTGGGGCGTGCTTTTCAATGTGGAAATTGGGGGATTAGATATACTCACTTGTGTTTACGATCACGCCGTCATATACTGACTGCTTCTTGATAAACTCCGCAACCTTGTCCACATCTTTTCCGTTTTTGTTCCAGTCCTTTGTGAACTCAACCTTATCGGCTGCAAGCTCCTTCTCCTGCTTTTGGCTGATGAGTAAAAGCACGAGTATTCCGGCATGGCTTAGGTGCTTGACTACATTGACGAAGTCCTCACCCTCCTTTGGTGCGTAGAGATATGTATGACGTCCGTCTATATTCAAGGCTTTCTCTACATCCTCCACAAAGCCGCGGTTTACACCGTCCACTCCGTCTACGAATACGGCGGTGATTGCCTTCTGACCCTTGATTGCGGCTCTGACATTTCTGTCTACTCTGCCCTCATAGAGGCCGCTTTCCTCTGTGTGTACCTCTTCGACTACACCGCAGGCAGATGTCATATCTGTCACACGGTCGATTAAGATAAACTCACCGAGTGTCTTGTGGTTTTTGAACTTATCGCAGACTATCTTGTCGGAGAACGCAATCTTTACGACTGCTATCTCGTTCTTTTTGAGCTTGTCGGCAGGCTTTTCCTCACCTGTGTTTACATCGATGGTATGCTCTATTTCTGTCACGATGCCCGGTATTGACTTGGTACCAAGCTTGAAGAAGAAGTTCTTTCCCTTGAAGAGCTCATCATCATCCATCCAGAGTATTGTAGCTGTGATGGATGAAGCAACCTTTGCTCCTGAACCGATTGTGAGCACGCAGCCTCTTGATACGTCCACCTCTCTGTCGAGCTGGATTGTAACAGGCTGGCCTGTAAATGCGCTATCGCTTAGCTTATCACCCACATGAATGCTCTTTACATGGGCTGTCTCATTGCTTGGCAGTGTGGTGATTTCATCGCCCACCTTTACCTCTCCTGCCTCTATCTGGCCCTGGAAACCACGGAAGGTGTGGTCAGGACGGCAGACTCTCTGTACAGGCATGAAAAAGCCTTCTTCCTCGTTCTCATCCTTTATGTCTACATCCTCGAGGTATGATAAAAGAGCCGGTCCCTTGTACCATGGGATATTCTCTGACTTTGTTGTTACGTTGTCACCCTCTGTAGCAGAAACAGGAATGATTACTACATTTTTAAGCTCAAGCTCCTTTGTAAGCTCGACAATCTGCTTTGTGATTTCATCGAAACGCTTCTCGTCGTAGCCTACAAGATCCATCTTGTTTACTGCGAATACAAAGTAATTGATTCCCATAAGTGCACAGATTCTTGCATGTCTTCTTGTCTGAACCAATACGCCCTGCTTTGCATCTATTAAAATTACCGCAAGGTCTGCAAAGGATGCACCTACAGCCATGTTTCTTGTGTACTCCTCATGGCCCGGTGTATCTGCCACGATAAAGCTTCTCTTATCTGTTGTGAAGTAACGATAAGCTACATCGATTGTGATACCCTGCTCTCTCTCTGCCATGAGTCCGTCAAGGAGGAGTGAGTAGTCGATGGCACCGCCACGGCTGCCGACCTTACTGTCGAGCTCCAATGCCTTTTCCTGATCTGCATAGAGCAGCTTTGAATCGTATAATATATGTCCGATCAGAGTTGATTTTCCGTCGTCCACGCTTCCGCATGTAATAAATTTAAGTAATCCGCTCATTTTAGAAATATCCCTCCCTCTTTCTTCTTTCCATGCTGCCTGCCGCCTCGTTGTCAATGACACGGGTGGTTCTCTCTGAGGAAACAGCACTGAGTGTCTCATCAATAATCTCATCAAGTGTATCCGCTGTCGACTCCACACCACCTGTCAGCGGGTAGCAGCCGAGTGTTCTGAAACGAACACTCTTCATCTGGATTTCCTCACCCGGACGAAGCTTCATTCTGTCGTCGTCTACCATGATGATGTTGCCGTCTCTGTATACGACAGGTCTTTCCTTAGCAAAGTAAAGTGAAGGAATCTCGATATTCTCTCTCTTTATATACTGCCAGATATCCTTCTCTGTCCAGTTTGACAGTGGGAAAACTCGCACCTCCTGACCCTTTTTGATTCTTGAGTTGTAGAGCTTCCACATCTCAGGGCGCTGGTTCTTTGGATCCCATGCGTGGTTTTCATTTCTGAAGGAGAAGATTCGCTCCTTGGCTCTTGATTTCTCCTCGTCTCTTCGGCCGCCGCCAAACGCTGCCGTAAAGCCGTATTTGTCGAGTGCCTGCTTGAGCGCCTGTGTCTTCATGATATCTGTGTATGCTGAGCCGTGATCAAATGGATTGATGCCCTGCTTTACGCCGTCCTGATTTATATATTCAAGCATCTCGATGCCCTTTTCCTTGGCGATACGATCTCTGAATTCTATCATCTCACGGAATTTCCAGGTTGTATTTACATGTAAAAACGGAAATGGCGGCTTCTCCGGATAAAATGCCTTCATTGCAAGATGAAGCATTACCGAGCTGTCCTTTCCAATTGAGTACAACATAACCGGCTTCTCGCACTCTGCGGCTACTTCTCGTATTATGTATATTGCCTCTGCTTCGAGTTCGTCAAGATGTGATAATTCACCCATGTCTGTTACCATCCTTTTCTTTAATATTTATTGGATTCCTTCTTGTTGATAAGAATCTCTTCCTTGCTGCCGTCACGCTTTTTAATATCCCAGGTCAGCGTGTCCTGTGTGCTTTTCACTGTCATGAGACTTCCCATGCCTCCTATGTCTGCTCCAAGATAAAGAGCAATAGCGCCAAAATGACATTCCTTGATGCATGAGGCACAGCCCCAGCAGTCCTTGGGATATTTGATAAAAGCTTTTTTCTCTGAGTCCTGATATATCAGGCTTCCCGGACATACGCTTGTGCACATGCCACAGCCCTTACACTTTGCTTTATCAATCATTATGCTCATAACGCGCCTCCCTTCCGACAAGCTCTCTGTAAATCATGTTAAGCTGCCCATTTTCGTATTTGGAATTGACGTATTTCATCCAGTCATCACTCTTGTTTGGATAATCCAGATTCTCGGCAAAGCTGTGCCATCTGGTTTCCTTTCTCGCACCAAGATGTGCTATGACCGAAAGACATACCGTAAGTCTCTCCTTAAGCTCATATATGAACATAAGCTCATGCATATCCGATGCATATAAATCACCGGTCAGCTCTATCAGATGATTTATCTTTTCCTTTGCCAGGTCAAGCTGCCTGCCGTTGAACTGGTAATGTGTGGAAATGCCGCCTGCATAGTTGTCCATGACCTTCTGCATGGCTTCCTCGATAGCCTCTGTTGTAAACATCTGAGACCTTTCAGTAAGGAAATGGTCGTACTCTGAAGCTTTTGCTTCAAGAGCCTTTTTCTCATCGAATGCTGCCGTGTCAGAACTGCCAAAAGAGGTATCTGCATCAAGCTTTGATATCATATCTATCGCAGCGATTTCACCCTCCACCATGGCTCCTGTAACGTATTTCTGCGGACATCCACCTGCCACATCTCCTGCGGCATAGAGTCCGTGGATTGTTGTCTCACGCTCGGTATTTACCCAGTAGCCGCTCGCTGTGTGGCCACCTACGATATACGGCTCAGTGCCCTCTATCTCCACGTTCTGCTCACTTGGATTCTTGCCTGCCTCCACCCACTTGAGTGTCTGGCTCGGTGCCATGTTGAGATATGCCTTTCTCAATGACTCATCCTGCTGTGGCGAGATGCCCTCCGTCCTTAAGTAGCAAGGGCCTCTTCCCTCAAGATTTTCCATGACAGTTCCGTATACACGCTCTGATGTGGTGAGACCGTATTTTGTCTCGTAAACCTCTCCAAGCGAATTGACCTGCTTTGCTCCGACTCCCTGTGCAATTGTTCCTGTCGGTGCGATCGTATCCTTGCATCTGAGTGCGATAAATCTCATCTCAAAGGTGGTCATCTCTGCTCCGCTTCTTATGCCCATCGCATATCCGGCGCCTGTGTTAAATGGCGGATACCACATCTTGTGCCTTGAAAAGCCCGGATTGTTTGGTCTGTACAGTCCGGCCGCTCCGCCTGTTGCACAGAGCACCTTCTTGGCCCTGATTTCATAGGCTGTCGCATCCTCGATTGAAAATCCGTATGCACCCTTTATTGTGTTGTCCTCAACTATGTAGTCCGTGATATTGATTTTGTTTATCACCGTACAGTCCGTAAGCTTTGAAACCGCTTCTGCCAAAAGTGGCTTCATGTTCTCGCCGTTTATCTTGATATTGCGGTTTCCTCTGGCTACATACTCACCGTTTTCATCCTTTAATATGACAAGTCCAAGCTTTTCCATCTTGTCCGTCACACGGTTTAGGCCCTCTGACATAGTCATGAGTAAGTCCTCCCTTACTATGCCGTCAGCATCCTTTTTAGCGTAGTCCACATAGTCCTCAGGCTTTCTGCCCTTTACGATGTATGCATTTATCGCATTGACACCTGCTGCAAGGCATCCGCTTCGCTTTATGTTTGCCTTCTCTGCAATTATAATCGAATAATCCGATTTCTCACGGATGGTGAGCGCTGCATAACAGCCCGCCGTGCCTCCACCGATTATGAGAATATCCGTGTGTAGGATTTTTTTGTTTTCTATCTTCATTTATCTCCCTCTGCTTCCTCTTTCAATCACAAGCTTTAGACTATTCTTATATCTAGATATAGAATACATCCTGCTCCTGCATCTCGCTGTTTTCCATCAGGTATGTTTTCTCTTCATCAAATATATACAGCCTGTAAATCAGCACATGTACTTTCTCTCCAACCGATATCAGATCCTTTTCAAGTGAGCGCTCGCCGACCACCTCGATGCCGTTTATGCTGACCGTGATATCCATCCTGTTTCCTCTGAATACCACATCTGTTACGATGCCCTCCTCTGCCGCTGACTGATAGCGATCCAGGTTGCCACTCTTTGATATCTTGATAAACTCAGGTCTGATTACCGCCTTGTCGGCATTTTCTATCCTGTCAAAGCCCTTTAGCCTGTCATAGTTTTCAACGACTGTGGTGTGTCCTATAAACTGCGCCACAAAAGGGGTGTCAGGCGACTTGTATATCTCAAGAGGTGTGCCCATCTGCTCTATCGTGCCGTGGTTTGTGATAATGATTTCATCTGCCACCTCAACAGCCTCATCCTGGTCGTGTGTGACGAAAATGCTTGTGATTCCAAGCTTTTCAACAAGCTCCTTCAGCCAGGTACGAAGCTCACCTCGCACCTTTGCGTCAATCGCTGCAAAAGGCTCATCCAGCAAAAGCACCTGAGGATTCGGTGCCAGCGCTCTTGCAAATGCCACTCTCTGACGCTGTCCTCCCGAAAGCTGATTGGGATATCTCTTTTCAAGCCCCGATAATCCTGTCATCTCAAGAAGCTTGGTGACACGCTCCTTTATGAGCTTTTTCGGCATCTTCTGAAGCTCAAGTCCAAATGCCACATTGTCGTATATTGTCATATATCGAAACAGCGCGTAGTTCTGAAACACGAAGCCTATGCCTCTCTTTGAGGCCGGAATATCGTTCACACGCTTTCCATCTATATATATGTCACCGGAATTCGGTGTTTCAAGTCCTGCTATCATACGAAGAAGTGTTGTCTTGCCACTGCCGGACGGACCAAGCAGCGCCACAAGCTTTCCCTTTTCCACTCCAAAGCTCACATTGTCGGATGCCAGGAAGTCTCCGTATTTTTTGTATATATTTTTCATCTCAACGTACATATACGTTATCTCCCTCCTGCTTTTCCCATTAATCCTAGTGTAATTTCTTAAATTTGTGCTCAACTATATTTCTTGCAAAAAGAATGATCAATGCAATGATCAACAGTATCGACGATACAGCAAATGCCGATGTTATCGAGCTGTCTGTGCCCGACATATACAAGGCATCAATCTCAAGCGGCAGCGTAAATGTCTCACCTCTTGTCTTTGAGAGCGCATTTACCGCGCCGAACTCACCGAGGGCTCTCGCCGTACAGAGTATGATTCCATAGATCAGACTCCACTTCATCTGAGGAAGTGTTATTTTCCGAAATATCGTAAAGCCGGATGCTCCCATCAGTGCTGCTGCCTCTTCCTCGTCCTTTCCCTCTGCATTGAGCACCGGGATGATTTCCCTTGACACATAAGGAAATGTGACAAATATCGTGGCAAGCACAACTCCGGGTATCGCGAATGTGATTCTCACATTCGTACCGAAGAGCTCATTGAACCATCTGATAACCGGATAAAACCATCCGAGCCGTCCGAAGGTCATAAGATATGCAAGTCCTACGATGACCGGAGAAATCGAAAACGGTATATCAATAAGTGTTGCAAGCACCTGCTTTCCTTTAAACGAAAACCTGGTCAACAGCCATGCTGTCCATATTCCAAAGAAGGTATTTACAGCTACCGAAAAGACTGTTGCTATCAGAGTCACCTTTAGTGCCGAAAGCACATAGCTTGTGGAGATTGCTTTCAGATAGAATCCAAGCCCCTCCTTTAAAGCGCTTGCCATCACAGAAAAAAGCGGAACAACAAGCATGACAACTATGAAGAGCACCGTTACCGTGATGAGTATTATCTTTGTAATCTTTTTTCTTCTTTCAAGCTTTACCTGTTCGGTCATCGTATTGTGCTCCTTTCCTGTTTGTGTTCATCGCATTTAATATATATGCAGCGCCCTACAACAAATTGGTGCGCTGTGACTGTTTAACCTGCACTATGTTTACAAATAACAGCAGTAAAAATGATATTATAAGCATCACAAGTGCTATGGCAGTCGCACTAGCGTAATCTATATAGCTAAGCTTTTGCATGATGACGTAGGATACCACCTGTGTCCTGTGCCTTGCGCTGTTGCCTGATATGTAGATAACGCTTCCGTACTCTCCTATGCCTCTTGCAAACGCAAGGCCAAAGCCTGTTAAGAGTGCCGGGCGAAGCTCCGGAAGTATTACCTTAAAAAATGTCTTAGAGGGTGTGGCGCCAAGCATATAAGCGGCCTCCTCATATGTATTATCCATCTTTTCAAGCACCGGCTGTACAGCTCTTATTACGAAGGGAATGCCTACAAAAACAAGTGCCACAACTATTCCTGCCTGTGAGTAAGCTACATCTATTCCAAGCTTGCCAAGGCCCTTACCAAAAAAGCCTGTGCCTGAGTACAGCTTTGAGAGCGTGATGCCCGCAACCGCTGTCGGCAGTGCAAACGGAAGCTCTATAAGTCCGTCAAGCAGCCATTTCCCTGGAAAATCGTACTTTACAAGCGTCCATGCCACGATGAGTCCAAATACCACATTTACGATTGCTGCGATAAATGACGAGGTGATGCTTGTGATAAAGGCATTCCTCACATTCTCCTTCATGATAAGTGCCACGAAATCGCCCGGCGATATCTTTAGCGAATACACAAGCACTGATGCTAACGGAATGAGAACGATGACTGAAAGCATCGTGACCACTATTCCAAGCGAAAGATGGTAGCCCGGTATGACTCTGGTCTTTATGTTCTTTGATTTAGTTTTCTCTTTTGCTGTTTTATCAGTTGCCGTATATTTCATCGAACATTGCTCCATCATCGAAATATGTCTTATAGGCTTCATTCCATCCGCCGTAATCCTCTATGCTCCAAAGTCTGATATTTAAATCAAACTTGTCGGAAAACCGGTTTAATATATCCTGATTGGCTGGTCTGTAGCCGCTTTCGCCAATCAGCTGCTGTGCCTCATCACTGTAGAGATACTGTAGGTATTCTTTGCTTACCTCTTGTGTTCCGTTGCTCTTTGCATTGTCATCCACAATAGCAACAGAGGGCTGTGCTAAGATGCTGACGGACGGATTCACTATCTCATACTTGCCCGGATATGAATCCATGGTCGTAAGTGCCTCGTTTTCCCACGCTATGAGCACATCTCCCTGACCGTTTTCCACAAATGTGGTTGTTGAGCCTCTCGCACCCGAATCCATAATTGTGACATTTTCATACAGCTTCTTCATAAACGATTTCTGTTTCTTCAGGCTGTCATAATTTGTCTTCGCATAGCTTAGCGCTGCAAGAAAATTCCAGCAGGCTCCGCCACTGCTCTTTGGATCAGGCGTAATCACATCCACATTCTTTTTCACCAGGTCATCCCAGTCATTTATATGCTTTGGATTGCCCTTTCTTACAAGTAAAACGATTGTTGATGTGTATGGTGCCGAGCTGTCAGAAAACTCATCAATCCAGCCCTTATCAATTAAGCCGGTATTTTGTATCAGGTCTATGTCATGCTCAAGTGCCAGTGTGACAACATCTGCATTACAGCCCTCCACAACCGAGCGTGCCTGTGCTCCCGAGCCGCCATGTGACTGAATCACATTTATCTTTTTGCCGTGCTCGCTCTCATAGTAAGACTCGAATATTTTGTTGTATTTCTCGTAAAGCTCTCGTGTCGGATCATATGACACATTGGTTATGGTGACTGTACCGTCATCCTTCCTGCCTGAGCAGCCTGTCAGAAGAAGCGACAGAATCATCACTGTCGACAGCAGGGCTGCCGTATATTTATGTATGTTTCTCATGTATGTTTCTCATTTTTCATGTTACAGTTTCCGGCAAAGCAAGCCTATGCCGTCAGTTTATATGCCATTAGTTTACTGTAAAAAGCGGTGTGGACAGGTATCTTTCTCCTGTATCCGGAAGCAGCACCACGATATTCTTTCCCTTGTTCTCAGGTCTTTTCGCAAGCTCTGTTGCCGCATATATTGCTGCTCCTGAGGATATGCCAACGAGAAGTCCGTCGCTCTTTGCAACCTCTCTTGCCTTGTCAAAAGCGGCCTCATTCTCCACCGGAATCACCTCATCCACTATATCCATGCGCATGACCTTTGGAATAAAGCCTGCACCGATTCCCTGTATCTTGTGTGGCCCCGGTCTTCCGCCTGAGAGTACCGGTGAGCTCTTTGGTTCAACAGCGACTATCCTTACATCAGGATTATGGTCTCTCAATCCAAGCCCGGTGCCTGTACAGGTGCCGCCTGTTCCGACAGATGATACAAAGATATCTACCTTTCCATCTGTATCCTCCCAGATTTCCTGAGCGGTTGTAGCTCTGTGGATATCCGGATTGGCCTGATTCTCAAACTGCTGTGGAATAAAGGCATTGCCATAATGCTCTTTAAGTCTCTGCGCCTCATCGATTGCACCCTTCATGCCCTCACGCCCAGGTGTGAGCTTTATCTCTGCGCCAAGCGCTGTGACAATTTTTCTTCTCTCAACGCTCATGGTATCAGGCATGATAAGTATCAGGTGTAGTCCCTTTGAGGCTGCCACAAATGCAAGTCCGATTCCGGTATTGCCACTTGTCGGCTCTATGATTATTGTATCCTGATTTATCTTTCCATCCTTTATGCCCTGTTCTATCATAGCTGCCGCCACCCTGTCCTTTACACTTCCAAGTGGATTGAAATACTCCAGCTTTGCTATGATTTTTGCTTCAAGCCCAAGGGCTTTTTCATAATTGGTCAGCTCCAGAAGCGGAGTGTGACCTATCAGCTCAGTGAGCTGCTTTGCAATTTTTGCCATTGATATTACCTCTTTTTTGTTAATGTTTGTTTTGAGTATGTTATGAGTTTGAGCTTAGTTTGTATGGCTAGGATTTCCTACCATTCAAATATGATTTCTAAGTTATTGATATGTTACCACTAATTGATATTTTTGTAAATGTAATTAGGGTTATTAATATTTGTTAGCGGGCTATAAATTTTATTGATAGCAAATGGACGACTGCGCAGTCGTCCGTCCGGTGTATGAATTTATTAAAATAAAAAGAGTTCTATCATCCGCAGACACAAGGTCTGTGAAAAATAGAACTCTTTTGAGTTGTGCTTTAGCTACTCCTCCTGTTCATTTGCTTTATCGGTTCTCGTGATATACTTGATTCCGACAAAGGTTCCAATCAGGATAAACACTCCTATTATAAACGGTACTACCGGATTTCTGACAAAGCCTGCTATGATGTAGGTCAGGCATGATATGCCTGCCACAAGCACAGCGTACGGAAGCTGTGTGGATACATGATTCATGTGGTTGCACTGAGCTCCTGCCGATGCCATGATGGTGGTATCGGATATCGGTGAGCAGTGGTCTCCGCATACTGCACCTGCCATACACGCTGAGATTGAGATAATCATCATCGTATGGTTTGTGCCCGAGAAGATATTTACTACTATCGGTATGAGTATACCGAAGGTGCCCCATGAGGTTCCTGTTGCAAAGGCAAGGAAAGCTCCCACCAGGAATATGATTGCCGGGAACAGTCCAAGCAGTGGTCCCGATACTCCTCCCACTAAGCCTGCGACAAATTCCTTGGCGCCAAGGCTCTCTGTCATGGTCTTTAGTGTCCATGCAAAGGTCAGTATAAGTATTGCAGGTACCATTGCCTTAAAGCCCTCAGGGATTGAATTACAGCAGTCCGTAAAGCTTAGTACCCTTCTGATTGAGTAAAAGCATATGGTGATTATCAACGCAAAAAAGCTTCCAAGCATAAGACCGATTGAAGCATCGCTGCCTGCAAACGCATCAACGAAGCCTGTTCCGTCAAAAAAGCCTCCTGTGTATATCATTCCGATGATACAGCTTATTATGAGCACAAGAATAGGAAATACAAGGTCTATAACCTTCCCCTTGCCCTTTATAACATCCTGCTTTACCTCCGCATAAGGCCTGTCTCCTGTGGTAAACAAGTCACCCTTTTTGGCATTGGCTTCATGCTTTGCCATCGGACCGAAATCTACCTGTAAAACAACAAGTGTCACCATAGCGATAATAGTAAAGAGTGCATAATAATTGTATGGAATGGCCTTTATGAAAATAGAAAAGCCATCCTCTCCCTTTACAAAGCCGGTAACCGCGGCTGCCCACGATGATATAGGTGCAATGATGCATACAGGCGCTGCTGTGGCATCTATCAGATATGCAAGCTTTGCTCTTGAAACCTGATGCTTGTCGGTGACAGGGCGCATCACACTTCCTACTGTCAGACAGTTGAAGTAATCATCTATAAATATGAGTACTCCAAGTATTATAGCTGAAAGCTGGGCACCAATCCTTGTCTTTATGTGCTCACTCGCCCACTCTCCAAAGGCCGCCGAGCCGCCTGCCTTGTTCATCATGCTCACCATAACACCGAGCACGACTAAGAATATCAGTATTCCCACATTGTCCGAATCCGATAGCACTCCAACAAGTCCGTCCTCGAATATGTGAAGCACTGATCTCTCAGCCGAAAAACCCGGCTGAAATGCATTTCCATAAAACAGTCCGCCAATCACTATTCCAACGAATAATGAGCTGTAGACCTCTTTTGTGATAAGTGCCAGAACTATAGCCACAACAGGTGGAACAAGCGCCCAGACTGTGGCATACATAGAAGGCACGTATTCTGCTGCCAGAATCATTATTTTATCCTCCGTCTATCCTTTATGCTCTATCTGTCAACCGCGCCGACAAGCTCTGAAATATCCTTTACTCCATACCTGTCCATATACTCTGCGATGCCATCCACTATCTGCTCTGTGGTCTTTGGATTTACAAAGTTTGCTGTGCCGACTGAAACAGCCGTAGCTCCGGCAAGTATCATCTCTATAGCATCGGCAGCATTTGTGATACCGCCCATTCCGATAATCGGAATATTGACTGCATGCGCTGTCTCGTAAACCATGCGCACTGCAACCGGATGAACCGCCGGACCGCTCATGCCGCCTGTCTTGTTTGCTAACACAAAGCTTCTTCTGTTTATATCAATCTTCATGCCTGTAATTGTATTGATGAGCGAAACCGCATCAGCTCCACCGGCCTCTGCCGCCCTTGCTATCTCTGCAATACTTGTGACATTTGGAGAAAGCTTCATGATAACAGGCTGCTTTGCATATTTTTTAATCTCGCTTGTGATTGTCTCAACACCCTTTGGATCTGTTCCAAAGGCAATTCCGCCCTCCTTAACATTAGGGCATGAGATATTTATTTCCATCATATCAATAGGCTCATCTGCCAGACGCTTTACCACATCAAGATACTCGTCAAGCGAATGACCGCAGACATTTACCACAATCCTTGTATCAAACTGCTTTAAAAAAGGAATATCCCTCTTGCAGAAAAGCTCGATGCCGGGATTTTGAAGTCCGACTGCATTGAGCATGCCGCCGTACACCTCTGCTACTCTCGGTGTAGGATTTCCCTCCCACGGCTTATTCGCAACACCCTTTGTAGTGACTGCACCAAGTCTGTTTAAATCAACAAACTCGCTGTACTCTGCACCGGAGCCGAATGTGCCGGATGCAACTGTAACAGGATTTTTCCACTCAACACCGGCCACATTTACTGACATATTACTCATTACAGCTCCACCTCCTTCGCATCAAACACAGGTCCCTCTTTGCATATACGCTTGTTGTTTACATTGCTGTGAGCATCCTTGTCCTTTGTCTTGCATACGCAGGCAAGACATGCACCGATTCCACATGCCATGCGCTCCTCCATTGATACAAAGCAGTCCATATCATGCTCTGCAGCGTAAGCCTTGAGTGCACGCAGCATAGGCATCGGTCCACATGCATAAATCACATCTGCCTCAAGAGCATTATCCTTTATCGCATCGATGACATTGCCCTTTGTGCCGACACTGCCGTCCTCTGTGGCGACAAATGAAGCTGCCTGCTCCTTAAACTCATCAAGCAGGAAGGTATTCTCATCGCGATAGCCCATGACGATGTTCATATCGCATACTGCTGTTTTACTTTCTGCACCTTCCATTGCTGCCTGTCCAGGATTTTTTTCTTCACCCGGTGTCTGCACAATGCCTGCATTTATATCCTTCGCAAGCTGCAGCATAGGCGGCACTCCGATTCCTCCGCCGATAAGAAATGCCTTCTTTCCCGGCTCTACTGTAAAGCCGTTTCCAAGAGGTCCTAAAATCCTTACCTTATCGCCCCTGACAAGCTTTGAAAACTCCTCTGTTCCGGTGCCTTCACCTGTCACACGGTACACAAGACGAATGGTGTCATCATCTCTGTTTATGCCGCAAAGGCTTATCGGACGCGGAAGCAGCTTACTCTTGTCGTTTGAGTAAACCGATACAAACTGTCCCGCCTTTGCTGCCTTTGCAATTTTGTCTGTCTTAAGTGTGAGGTCGTAGATGCCATTGCCGAGTGAGCTCTGGTCAACTACAACTGCAATCTCCTCAAATTTCTCTGCCATTTTATCTCCCTGGTTTCGTTTGTTAATATATTTAAGCTTTCTGAATAACTTATTAACGATTTGCAAGTGCTCCTGAGATATCCTCAATCATATCCTCAACTGCCTTGCGTGATGCATCTGCAAAATTCTCTGCTGTGATGCCCATATCCTTGTACTTATCCTGCTTGTATGCGCAGATGATTCCGCGTGATGAATTGACAATCGCACCAAGTCCGTCCTCATTGAAGAAATGAACAAGGTCTGCGCCCTTGCCTCCCTGTGCGCCGTAGCCCGGTACAAGGATGAAGCTCTTTGGCATTACCTTACGAAGAATCTTACCCTGCTCAGGGTATGTGGCGCCGACAACCGCACCTACATAGCTGTATGAATCACCCATGCAGTCAGTTCCCCACTCTGCAACCTTCTCGCCTACCCACTCATATAATGGGCGTCCATCAATCATACGATCCTGGAACTCGCCGCTTGATGGATTAGATGTCTTAACAAGGATAAAGATACCCTTCTTCTCCTCCTTGCATACATCTACGAATGGCTTGATGCCGTCTGTTCCAAGGTATGGATTGACAGTGGCAAAATCCTCATCAAAGGTAGAATAGCTCTTGCTGCCGATCTGTACCCTTCCGAGATGTCCTGTAGCGTATGCAGCCGATGTTGAGCCGATATCTCCACGCTTTACATCTCCGATAACCACGAGATCCTTCTCGTGACAGTAATCCACTGTCTTCTGAAATGCCTTAAGTCCCTCCACTCCAAACTGCTCATACATGGCAATCTGTGGCTTTACAGCCGGAATCAGGTCATATGTGGCATCCACAATAGCCTTGTTGTACTGCCAGATAGCTTCCGCTGCACCTGCCGGTGTCTCTCCAAGCTCGTCAAATGCCTTCTTTGTGATGTGCTCAGGCACATATGAAAGCATCGGGTCAAGGCCTACCACGATAGGTGCGTTTGTTTTCTTGATTTTGTCTACTAATTTGTTGATCATTCTTTCGTCCTCTTTATGCGTATTTTATTATACAGGCAGATATTGTGATTATTAAATATCTGCATACAGTTATAAATATTTTATAGCATAAACAGGATTCTTGCAACCAAAAATATAATAGCAGGGAGTATAGCATTAATTGCTGCTATACTCCCTGCTGAAATTAGTTTGGTTAATATTTATACTCTCTGCTAGAACAGGAATGTCAGTGCACTCACCGTTACCACTGCAATCAATATGATAAGAAGAGGTCCGCCAAGCTTGACAAAATCAGAGAACTTGTATCCTGCCGGCAGAATCTGCATATTTACGGCAGTTCCGTATGAGGTTGCAATTGCAAGATTAGAGCATGCTGCAATTACGATAACCCATGGAAGCGGGCTTATTCCAAGTGCCAGTGCCATTGCTATACAGATAGGGCTTAACATAGCTGCTGTTGCATTGTTTGACATAAAGTTTGTCAATATACTTGTAAGCACTGCAATTACAATCGTAAGCACTACAAGTGAAGCATTCTTTCCTCCAAAGAGGTTAAGTACACCGTTTGCGATTAAAGCTCCACCGCCTGATACGTCAAGTCCTGTTCCAAGTCCGCCGATACCACCGATTGTGATGAGTACATCCCATGGAAGGTCTGCGTAAGCCTTTTTTACTGAAAGACACTTTGTTCCGAGAACAATTACAGCACCAAGCATACCGATAACACCGATATTGAAATGGCTCTTGAATGGCTCAAATCCACTGGCTACGAAAAGGAAGATGCAAAGGAGCATTGTAAATGCTGCAATATTTCCTTTTTTATTTGACGCCTTGTCGCTCTCATTTTTTTCTGCCACAACAGGTGCATCTGCATACATATTGCCTACATTAAAATCCGGGCTCTCCGGCTTTAAAACCTTTTTCAGTAATGAATATCCTATTGTACCCCAGAATATTACCTGAACAATAGCTGCCGGAACCATGATTTTGGCTGTATCAAACATTCCAAGGCCCTCAGAATATCCGTCATAGCCCTGAAGCACTGCATTTGCTGCAAGCTGTGATGTAGAGCCTACAAGTGTACACGCTCCACCGATGATTGCTGATGTAGCAGCCGGGAAGATTACCATCTTTGAACGGATACGTCCGTTTGAGCCTGCTGCAACAACTGCGATAAGCGGCATCCAGATAGCAACCGTTCCGTTGTTGCTCATGAAGGCTGACATAAGACAGCATACTGCACTAGCTGTTACAATAAATCGTCTCTCTGTCTTTGCGAGAAATGACCTGCCGATTCTGTCACCGATTCTTTGTGCCACACCTGTCTCAAACAGCGCTGCACTTACTATACACATACCTACTACCATTGCCCATCCCGGTGCACTAAATCCGGAATAAACCGATGACAGCTCCATCTCCGGTATGAAGATTCCCATCGCCACCGAGCTTCCCATTGCGACAACGCTCATTGGCAATTTATTCCACATAAATAATATAATTGTAATGGATGCAATTATAATTGCTATAATACTTGAACTCATATGTTTCCCCCATTTAATTTATGATATCTGCTATTATACTTCTGCCCAGTCCGCATTCTTCCACTTCTCATGCTCATAAACAGATTTATCTGCCACATATGGCCATTTTTTGCCTTCTGCAACTGCGAGGCACCCCTTCACGCACATCTGTGCCATCTTGATGACCGCTTCTCTTGTCTGAGCTGCTGAATGAGGGCTTACTATCAGATTAGGACAGTTGAGTAAAGGATCATCTGTCTTTGGCGGCTCATTGCAGAATACATCTGTTCCTGCACCTGCAATATCTCCTGCCTTCAATGCCTCCACAAGCTCTGCCTCATTTATGATGCCGCCACGGCTGCAGTTGATGATGAGCGCTGTCTTTTTCATCTCTGAAAGCTGTTTCTTTCCTATCATGTTTCTTGTCTCATCTGTGAGTGGAACATGAATAGATACAACGTCACTGGCTTTCAGTAATTCCTCATAGTCCTTGTAATAAACAGCTCCATAGCCCTCCACCTGCTCCTTTGACAGGAATGGATCATAGGCTGCTACCTTCATACCACAGCCCTCACATATTTTTGCTGTCTCACGTCCGATTGCGCCAAGTCCAAGTATTCCGACCGTCTTTCCTTCCAGCTCAAAGGCCTTCTTTGCGCCACGGATTTCCCAGTTCCCCTTGCACATCTCCTGCTGCGCCTCAACAAGGTTTTTAGAAAGTGCAAACATCATGGCTACCGCATGCTCAGCAACACTTCTGTTGTTGGCTCCCGGTGTGATTACCACCGGGATTCCTTTTTCTGTAGCTGTCTTTACATCCACAGAATCATAGCCTACGCCTGTACGGCCTATAACCTTAAGCTTTGGACTGTTTTCTATCGCATGTCCGTCACACTTTGCAATTCTTACGATCAGTGCATCTGCATCCTGCATTTCATCCAGGTAATTATTCGGGTCCTGGTTATCCGCCACATACACATCAGCCACACCATCAAGCATCTTTAATCCTTCAGGACAAACCGCCTGAGTCATTACAAATTTCATTGTTCACCCTCCGTTATCTATACAAAACCGATTAGTTCATTCCTTTTGCTTTGTTTTCCTCAAGAACCTTCTTTAAAGCCTCAACGCCCTCATCACACAGATAGTTGAATGGTCTGCGGCAGTCACCAACAGGATATCCAAGCATCTTTACAGCTGTCTTTACTACTGTATTTGGATTTCCGTATTTGAATACAGCCCTAAAGCTTGCGATTGAATCCTGTGCAGCCTCAGCCTCTGCAATTTTGCCTTCCTTGAATAAATTGTAGATTGAAGAAAGCACATGAGGATATACGTTTGAGCATCCTGCAATTCCTCCAAAGCCGCCTTCCTTTAATGAAGGAAGAATGAGTGAATCATTTCCTGATAAAACATAGAAATCCTTGTCAAGCTCCTGTGTCTGATGAATATATGCTTTTAAGTTTTCCCAGTCACCGCTTGAATCCTTAGCTCCTACAATTACGTCTACATCCTTTGCAAGCTTTGCAACTGTTTCAGGAAGCAGCTTGTTTCCTGTTCTCGCCGGGATATTGTAAAGCACGATTGGTGTATCAACATGCTTTGCAACCTCTACATAATGATCATACAGCTCCTTCTGTGATGCCACTGCAAAGCTTGGTGTAATGATTGATAATACATCTGCTCCAAGCTGCTGTGCCTTTTTGCTCATGCGGATGGTATCTGCTGTTGAGATGCAGCCTGAGCCTGCATATACAGGAACTCTGCCCTTTACCTGATCGATTGTGGCCTCAAGTACCTCTTCCTTTTCCTTCTCACTGAGAATATAGCCCTCACCGTTTGTACCAAATGGGAAAATTCCGTGTACGCCGCCCTCAATAAGACGCTCAATCTGGTTGCGAAGCTCTGTTGTGTTTACGCTCTCATCCTCGTTCATTGGTGTTAAAATTGGTGTGATAATTCCTTTAAGTTCTACTTTCTTCATGATAAATGTTCTCCTTTTTGATTGATTTATTTTACTCAAATTATTTATTCAATTATTTTATCTGCTATCCTGCAAAAAATGTCGCAGGTACCAAAGCCTCCGGATTTTGATATCACCTGTACGCTCTTGCCGGCTCTGACAATATTTGAGACAACTACACCCTGTTCTATCTCACACAGAGGTTCAATCTGTGTGCAGCCTGTTTTTTTCATATAGCCCATCAGCGTGTCTCCACCTGTCATCAATATTGTGAAATCCAGCTTCTTTACAACCTCATCCACTATGCAGCTATGTGAATCAGTGATTCTGAACCTGACAGATGATGGTTTGATGTCGTTTTGTTTTATAAATTCATCCTTTGTATCATCCCGGTCAAAGGTATCAGCAATGACTCTTTTATGCTTTTCACAGAGGCCTATAACGCTTTCTGTAAACTGCTTACCCTGTGCGGTCTCATAATACTCAGGCTTAAGCTTCTGCTCCATAGTCAGATGAACTGTTTTAAATCCACCATGTGCCTCGGCATATTTCACCTGATTTTCGGTTATCCTGTTCAGACTGCCGCATGCCACATACAGTCCTTTTGTTTTCCTGTATGAGGCTGTTTTGCTTCTCGTAAAAGAAAGCTTGTCTGCAAGGCACTCTGCTAGTCCTGCGCACCCGGCTATGAGCCTTAAGCATTTCTTTTGTAAAAGCTCATCAAGCCGACTTTTTATATCCTGCGAGTCAACAGTATCACATACCACTATTTCAGATATTTCTTTATCCGTTTTCTGTACTGTCTCATCAGTCTTTACACTCACTACCGAAATATCGCTCTGCTCATGTATGATATCCGGAATGTATGATTTCGTAACCGGCTCAAACGGATCCTGTCCAAAAACACTTTTCTCAAGCAGCTCTCCGTCTATATAATGAAAGCCGTCCTTCGTAATCCTGTTCATTCCGGGATATCCCGGCCAAAAGAACACTGTGCCGTTTTTTGCTGCATCTGCAAGTGCACTAAGCTCAGCTCCAATATTTCCTCTGAGTGCCGAATCAGTTTTCTTGAAAATAATCTCTATCCCGGCAGAAAGTGCCCATTCTGCGATACTTTTCACTTCTGAATAAGCCTCATCCTTTGAAAGAGGTCTTGTCTCACTATCAATCACAAGCACCTGCGTATCCGGTTTTATTTCATCATCAGAAATCTGTTTCTTTGTAAAAACCTGTGTGCATATTCCCTGTTTTTTAAACTGTATGCCAGTATCCAGAGCACCGGTAAAGTCATCTGCTATAATCAACAGCTTTACCATACCTTTTCCTCCATACTGCTATTTATTTTCAGCCAGCCTTATTGCATAGTCTATAGAATTCACAAGGCTTATCTGATTGCACTGACCGCTTCCTGCCAGGTCAAAGCCTGTTCCATGATCCACCGAAACTCTGATAATCGGTATTCCAAGTGTTACATTGATACCGGACACTGCATCCCATTTCTTAAGCTTTTTATTGTATTTAAAGCCCTCAACCTTTAGCGGGATATGTCCCTGGTCATGATACATAGCTACCACAATATCATACCAGCCACCAATTGCTTTTGAAAAAATTGAATCAGGCGGTGTCGGCTTCTTTTCAGGAATGTTGATTCCTTCCTCCATTGCCTCGTCAATAGCAGGCTGGATTTCTTCTATCTCCTCCATACCAAACATGCCGTTTTCGCCACAGTGTGGGTTAAGTCCTGCCACACCAATCTTTGGCTCCTTTATACCAATTGCCTTGCATGCATCATTTGCAATTCTGATACACTCAAGCACTCTTTCCTTCTTGACCCTGTCACATGCCTGTCTCAGCGATACGTGAGTGGATACATGCACTACTCTTAAATCATCATGTGCAAGCATCATTGTGTATTTGTCGGTATGTGTGTAGTCTGCATAGATTTCTGTATGTCCAGAGTAGTGATGTCCTGCCATATTGATTGCTTCCTTGCATATCGCATTGGTCACGGTTGCATCAATCTCATGCTTCATAGCCAGCTCTATAACCTTTACCACATACTGAAAAGCTGCCTCACCGCACATTTTTGAAACTTTTCCGTACATATGCTTTTTTATATCTACAAGCTGCATATCATACACATCAATTGTGCCAAATTCAAACAATGCATCCTTTACATCATGAATTGCATGAATTTTAATCTCATCCTCTTTTCCAAGAAGCTGTACAGCCTTTTCCATGCAGCATGCATCGCCAATTATGATCGGTCTGCATCTGTCGTAAACCTGCGGATCGTCCAAGGCCTTTACAGATATTTCCGAACCGTTTCCGGCCGGATCTCCCATTGTAATTCCAATAATCGGTCTCTGTACCATCGTGCTCTCCTTTCCTGCTATTTTAAAACCTTAAGATAAATCTCTCTTATATCATCTAACGATAATTCTTTCATATTGTTTACAAGAAGTCTCTTCTGGTCGCTTCCGGCCTTTACAAGAAAATCGAGATCCTCCATCTTTACACCAAACTCATTTAAGTCTGTCGGTATATTTGTCACCTTCACAATATCTGCAATCTGGGCAATCATGTAATCTGCCTTTTCATCAATGCTCTTTTCTGAAAGCTCAGGAAATACTCCATCACATAGTCTTGCGAGCCTGCTCTTGCATGCATCCTTGTTGAACTCCATAACATGAGCAAAAAGAATCGCATTTGAAACGCCGTGAGCAATGTGATATTTTCCTCCAAGCGGATAAGAAAGTGCATGCACCGCTGTAGTTCCGCTTCCTGTGATTGCCACTCCTCCATAGAAGGCTCCAAGCATCATATTGCTTTTTGCTTCCATGTTGTCAGCATCATTGTAGGCCTCTCTTATATTATGGAAGATAAGCTTTGCTCCGGCCATCGCATATGTATCGGAAAATGGTGTTGCTTTTTTTGATGTAAAGCACTCAACTACGTGTGCCAGTGCATCTACACCTGTTGCAGCTATTATTGACTGCGGAAGTCTCTTTATCATCTGTGGATCAAGAAATACATAGTCCGGAATCATATTGTCGTTTACGATTCCCTTCTTTGACTGCTCCTCAGGAATTGCAACAATTGCATTGCATGTGGCTTCTGAGCCTGTTCCACAGGTTGTTGGAATCATAAGTGACTTTATCTGTTTTTTGGCAATTGTCGGATCCTTAAGTAAATCCTTTACTGTATATGAAGCACCCTTTAACACGCTGCAGAGCTTTGCTGCATCCATCACGCTTCCACCGCCGATTGCAATAATGAAATCGCCCTCGTACTTCTTTGCTTCATCCATCACTCTCTCAACATCCTGATATGCAGGTTCCGGTGTCAGATCATCAAAAATCTGATACTCGGCATTTGTCTCATCAAGTATTGATGTAAGTACATCCAAAAGACCGGTTGCACGGATTCCTTTGTCAGTAAACACCATAATCTTTTTTGCCTGTTCCTTTTCAATTATGTCCGGTACGTTTTCGATGCATCCCATACCTCCACTGATATATGATGGGATTTTAATCTGATAGCTCATTTTTATTCCTCCTGTGTTTTATTTTGAAACATTTTAATGTTTTGTTCTCTTGGTTCTCCTATATAATAGTTCATTTTCATCTTTGCAACAATTATTTAAATAAAATTTATGTCTTATTTTGAAACACAAGCGTCATTTTACTGTTGCATTTTGAAACATTACTATTTATAATAATAAATGTACAAACACATTCACACAGAATTTAATGTTCCGGAGGATTTTACTATGCCAAAAATAAAGATTCTGGCTGTCGCACCATATGACGGAATGGCTGATGCCATCTCAGCGATTGCCATGACACGCGATGATATTCAAATGACTGTCCAGACCGGAGATCTGGACACCGGCAGAAAAATAGCACTTGAACTGGCACACAATAACTATGATGTCATCATATCCCGTGGTGGAACAGCAGAGCTTATACGCTCTACCGTAGAGCTTCCTGTTATCGATATTCCTATTTCAGTATATGATGTTCTAAGAACCATCAAGCTCGCCGAAAGCTATTCGGGAAAATTTGTGATTGCAGGCTTTCCGTCTATCACCAACTGCTCAAAGCTCCTGTGCGATCTGCTGCAGTATGATATTGACATAATCACATTTACAAATGAAACAGATGCCATGCCTTCTCTAAAAAGGGCTATGGAAAACGGATGCACGCTGGCGCTCTGCGATATGATCGGCTTCAAGGCTTCAAGCGAGCTGGGCATGAACTCTTTACTGATTTCATCCGGAAACGAAAGTATCACCTCAGCCATTGACGATGCTGTAAAGCTGGTAAAATCCGCTAAGCATGTGCATAAACAAAAGGATTTGTTTCAGAAGCTCTTATCTGACAACGAAAACGAATTTCTCATTTACAACCCTGCCGGCTCACTTTGGTTTTCAAGCATTGCGCAGGACAATCGCAACACATCTCTTATGAACCTTGTGCAGACATACCTTAAGGCATTTCTCAAGGTGCCCGACCAGACAGTTCAAAGGCAGATTCGCGACAAAATATATACTCTTACCAACCGTCATCTGTTTTATGATGACCTAAGATACACCGCTATCATCATCACGCAGCGTGACGCTGTATTTTCAGAGGATCAGACCGAGATTACCATATACAACAGGCTCGATGAACAGTCGCACGACTTTACCGGAGAATACAGCAGCTCCCAGAATACCGGAAATACAGCTCATCTCATTAAGGAGTATTCAAAAAACAACTACCCTGTTCTCATCCTCGGAGAGCCCGGAACCGGAAAAGACAAAATAGCCAAGCAGCTGTATGAAAACGGACAATACAGCTCTTCGCCTTTATATATCATTAACTGTGAATTGATAGGAGAAAGAAAGTGGAATGCTATTTTAAACAATGCGGACTCACCACTAACAGAAATAAATACGACCATATATATAAAGAACATGAATGCTCTTTCAAAAAATAAATTGAATGATTTCTTTGCATACATAGATAATTCAAAGCTTGCAACAAGGAACCGGCTGATTTTTTCACTGGCACTTTCCTCTGAAAACAGCACCTCGATAGAGCTATGCCGTAATTACCTGGAAAACAAGCTATGCTGTCTCACTCTTTCGCTCCCACCTCTTAGAGAGCGTCTGGGTGACCTGCCGAGCATTGCCGCACTATACATTCACCGTATAAACGTTTCCACCGGCAAACAGATTATAGGCTTTGAATCGGAAGCAATGGAGCTTATGACTGAATTTACATGGCCAAACAATCTTGACCAGCTCCATCACGTCATCAAAGAGCTGGTTGTCTCTACCAAGACACCGTATATCACCTACAATGATGTAAAAGCAGCTTTGGAAGCCGAGCCAAACCCGGATGCCGGTTCCAACAATGATTGCTCATTTGATTTATCAGGTACATTGGATGATATCAATTACCGCATTATAAAGCAGGTACTGAATGAAGAAGGACAAAATAAAGAAAAAACCGCCAAAAGACTTGGCATAAGCAGAAGTACACTGTGGCGCATGCTCAAGAATCAAGTATAGAAAAAGGACAACCAAAAAGGACAACCGTGAGCACGGTTGTCCTTTCTCTTATTCATAATCATCAAAATTTGTTGACACGCAGATATCTGCATCATCATCCATATTTACATAAATCCTTGCATCACCGCTTATGAGTCCTCTGAAGCTTCCTGAGAATTGCTGTCCCGATACAGTCTCACCTGTCACAGAAACCTCATATACACTTGCGGTATCTGCATCCAAATCAACACTTGAACGGGCATTTAGTGAAGCAACTGCCTGCTCAGCTCCTGTATTGTAGGTCACCTTGATATTCTTAAGATTCAGATAAGTCTCGTTTACGAGCTCTATAGTGCTTGACTTTTTATCATCAACCTGTGCTGCATTTACACGAATGCATCCAACTGCTCCGACTAACAGCACACATACAACTGCGCAACATACATATAAATGTTTTTTTATTGATTTAATCATTTTAAAGCCTCCTTGTCAAAACCGAAACAAGGATAGCACATGATTATCTAAAACTCAATCGGCAGATAGCTTAAATATTTCTCAAGATTTGCCGATTTTTTTACATTTTTACCACAAGACTTTTATCTGGATATAAATAAAACGCCTAATGTTCCCGGACCACAATGAGATGTTTACTATATCTATTCACTACTACAGCTCCCATTTTTCAATCACACATTGATGTTCTTTTGTCTTTTTATCGTAATTTATTCCAACAAGAAGTAAATTACCTTTATAATCTTTCAAGGCTTCCACATACTGTCTCGACTTTATCTGTGAAATGGCACCATCAACATTCTTATCATATTTCAATTCAATAACAACTGCCGGCTTATCCAAATGACTCACTCTTGGAATAAAGCATACATCAGCAAAGCCTTTTCCTGTTGGTAATTCACGAACTATTGAGTAATACTCCCTAGCCGAATAAAATGCCAAATTAATTGTACAGCTTAAAGAGTTCTCATCATTATACTGTAAAATAGATATCTCATTATGTGCCTTATCAATTCCGTCAGCAACCGCAGCACCATTCATATTCCACAAACTCTCAAGCAATTTTTGTGATGCTTTTATTGATTTTGCCACTTCATGCCAATCCATTGTACTAATTGCATTAAGGTATTCCTTTGACACCTCTCGATTTGGAATTGAAACTTCTTCCGTCTCACTATCATATGTCAGGTATCCAAGATGTACTAAAAGTGTGAGCACATCATCCTTTGTGGCAAATGATGTCATGTCATTTTCAAATGTGCCTGTATTTATTTTCTCACTTTCACCGGCAAGCATTTTAATCACGGCATCTTTTAGACCATCCATATTCATTTGAATATAAACCTTGAGAGCCTCGTAAGTTTCAGTCTGATTCCAATAAGTACCAAATTTATGCTTTAGCATGGCTTCTACTACAGACTTCGGACTGTACATCGCATATTTCTTTACTCCATATTTGCTATGGGACACGAGCTTATATCCATTGTACCATGCCCTTGCCTCTTCAAAGTCCATATCGTATCTGTCACACAATTCTCCGACTTCATCATCTGTAAATCCAAAGTACTCTGCCAAAGCCCCCATATCTGTCATGGAATATTCAGTGAACATATTAAGAGCAGAATGTGAACCATATTTTTTAATCGGCAGTATACCTGTCATGTATGCAAGCGCTATATAGTCCTTATCCTTAAGCCAGCCTCTCAAAAAATCAAGATATTTCTTCTGTGCTTCTTTATCCTGCGTAAATTCTCTAAACAGACAATCCCATTCATCAATAAGAATCACAAACGGCCTGCCTGTAGACATAAAAACATCCTGCATTACTCTCACAATATTTGACTTGTCCCGAAAAATAATATCCTTATACTCTATTGAAAAGTCATCCGTAATGTATTCGCACAGCATTTTGAGCATATCATCAACATTGTGTGTAACACTCAAAAAGTCCTGCACATTGATTTTGAGTACATCATACTTGTTAATATGCCTGTCATACGACTCATCATGACTGATTTTAAGGCCTTTAAATAAATTTTCTGCATCAGTCTTTCGACCATAATATGCTGAAAGCATATCCATAGCCATTGACTTTCCGAATCGCCTTGGACGGCTTACACACATATACCTTTGTAATGTATTTATACACTTATTCGTTTCTTTAATCAGACCGCTTTTGTCAACAAAAATCTCTGAATTTATCGCAAACTCAAACGATCTTCCTGTCGGATTAATGTAAATGCCCAATGAATATGCCTCCCTGTTAATATGTTTATTATAACTTTTCAGAACTACGCCACACACATTCACAAAATGCACGTCGCGTGTACAATTCTACACTCCCACAACCTCATCAATCATCCTAAGCTCTTCCTCAGAGAAGCCTGTGCCCTCCATAACCTTTAAGTTTTCAAGAATCTGCTGTGGCTTTGAGGCGCCGACAAGCACGCTTGTCACGTCATCATCCTTTACCACCCACTTAAGAGCCATCTGTGCAAGTGTCTCACCACGTTTTGCGGCTATATCGTTTAGCTTCTTAATCTGCTCGATGTGTGGAGTGAGCTTTTCCTGATTTAAAAAGCGGCCGTCTGTCTTTATACGGCTATCCTCCGGAATACCGTTTATGTAACGGTCTGTGAGCATGCCCTGTGCGAGCGGACTGAAGGAGATGATGCCCTTTTGACACTCTCTTGCTGCCTGCTTCAAGCCGTTTTGCTCTATTGTACGGTTGAAGATATTGTATGAGTTCTGATTGATGATAAACGGACATTTCAAATCAGTAAGAATCTCGCAGGCTCTCTTCATTGTCTCGCCGTCATAATTTGACAGTCCGACATAGAGTGCTTTTCCGCTTTTTACTATCTGGTCGAGTGCTCCCATTGTCTCCTCAAGCGGTGTCTCAGGGTCCATTCTGTGATGATAGAAGATATCCACATAGTCGAGTCCCATTCTCTTAAGACTCTGATCGAGGCTTGCAATCAGATACTTGCGGCTGCCCCAATTGCCGTATGGACCCTTCCACATATCATAGCCTGCCTTTGAGCTGATGATGAGCTCATCGCGGTATACTGACAGATGCTCCTTCAGGATAAGCCCGAAGTGCTTCTCTGCGCTGCCGTATTCAGGACCATAGTTGTTTGCCAGGTCAAAGTGGGTGATGCCATGGTCAAAGGCTGTGAAGCACATCTGCTTCATGTTGTCGTACGATGAAAAATCACCGAAATTGTGCCATAAACCAAGCGATACAACAGGAAGCTTAAGTCCGCTCCTGCCGCATCTGTTATATCTCATTGTGTCGTATCTCTTTTCGTCTGCTGTGTACATATTTACCTCCCGCATAAATACATAATATTTTGTAACTATTTTACCCGATAAATTATTATACTACAGCAGGCTTGATTTTTCTATTGTTAAATAAAATCCTCCGTCAGCTTTCCATGCTTCTCATAATTTGTCACACGCGCTATCTTATTTTCATCATCCACAAATACAACCTTTGGATGATGCTCCTTTGCTTCCTCCGGTGTCATCTGCGCATAGCACATGAGTATGACATGGTCACCGACTGCAACCTGTCTGGCGGCTGCGCCGTTTAAGCATATCATGCCTGAGCCAGGCTCTCCGGCGATGGTGTAGGTCTCGAATCTGTTTCCGTTTTCCACATCGACAATCTGGACCATCTCATACTCCAGGATGCCTGCTGCCTCAAGCAGCTTTGTATCTACAGTGATGCTTCCCACGTAGTTTAAGTCAGCTTGCTTGACCACCGCTCTGTGTATTTTGCCTTTAAGCATTGTATAATTCATTTTTTATACCTCTTTTTCATATATCAATTTACTTTTTGACTGTCATACTGAAATGACTATTCTAAATATCACTTTTGTATGAACAGCAACAAATTATTGTTACTATCCAATAATTGTTACTGTTCAAAAATCATTATTGTCCGTCTACGCGATAAAATTATCAATCAGCCTTGTCTTTCCGATATAGACAGCAATTGCCACGAGTGTTGTTCCCTTAATCTCATCAACCGGTGTGATTGTGTCAAAATCAACCACATCTACATAATCAATTCTTGCAAGCGGCTCCTTGTTTATCTCTGCTGTGATTGCATCCTTTACCACCTTTGCACTCTTCTCGCCATCCTCTACGAGCTGCTTTCCGAATTTTAAGCTTCTGCTCAGTACAAGCGCTGCCTGTCTTTCATCTGCACTCAGATATGTGTTTCTTGAGCTCTTTGCCAGTCCATCCTCCTCGCGGATGATTGGGCAGCCGATGATTTCTGTGTCAACATTTAAATCCTTTACCATACGCTTTATGACCGCAAGCTGCTGTGCATCCTTCTGTCCAAAATATGCGCGGTCAGGTGTCACAATGTGAAACAGCTTCAGGACAACTGTCTGCACACCTCTGAAATGGATAGGTCTTGTTTTTCCACAAAGCTCAGTTGTGAGACCATTCATATCCACATATGAGCAAAAGCCGTCTGCGTACATCTCCTCAGGCTGTGGATGGAATATAATGTCAACTCCCGCATCCTCACACAGCTTTGCATCCCTGTTTAAATCACGTGGATAGCTGTCTAAATCCTCTGTAGGGCCAAACTGCATTGGATTTACAAAAATACTCACTACAACCTTGTCATTTTCGCGTCTTGCAGCATCTATTAAGCTCTTGTGTCCCTCGTGGAGGTATCCCATTGTAGGTACAAAGCCAACGCTTTTGCCCTCTCTCTTCCATGCCTTTACTGCTTCTCTCACCTGTTCGATTTGTCCGTATATTAACATTTTATGTCTCCTTATTCTTTTATTTTTCGTAACTATTTTTCGTAAATATTCTTCGATACTATTTTCGATACTAATACAGCTTGTCAATTATTGTCTCATCCATCTTAAAGGTATGCTCCTCACCCGGGAAGCTTCCCTCCTCAACAGCCTTTTTGTAGGCTGTGAATGCCTCATTCATCTCTTTTCCGACCTGTGCGAACTGCTTTACAAATTTCGGCTTCATGTTTGCATACATTGCAAGCATATCCTGATATACAAGCACCTGGCCGTCGCAGTCTGCTCCTGCTCCGATACCGATTGTAGGTATGCTTATGCTCTCTGTGATTTTTTTGGCAAGTGCCTTTGGCACGCACTCAAGCACTACTGCAAATGCTCCTGCCTCCTCGACTGCACGGGCCTCATCAAGGAGCTTCTGTGCTGCCTCTTCACCCTTGCCCTGCACCTTGAAGCCGCCAAATGCGTTTACTGACTGTGGTGTAAGTCCTAAATGTGCACATACCGGAATTGACGCATCAACGATAGCCTTTATCTGTGGACATACCTCCTTACCACCCTCGAGCTTAACTGCCTGCGCATGGCCTTCCTTCACGAGTCGTCCTGCATTGACCACAGCATCATAAACTGATGTCTGATATGACATAAAAGGCATATCTGTGATGAGCAGTGTATCCTTTATGCCTCTTGAAACAGCTGCGCTGTGATGAATCATATCCTCCATAGTCACTGAAAGTGTATCCTCATAGCCAAGCACCACCATGCCGAGAGAATCTCCCACTAAAATTGCATTGATTCCGGCCTCATCTATGAGCTTTGCTGTCGAATAATCATACGCTGTGAGCATCGTGAGCTTCTCGCCCTTTTCCTTTGCCTGTTTAAAAGTTACTACTGTATTTTTCATTGTCCAATCCCTCTGTCTTTCTGCAACAATCCGTTTCTTGTATATTCACGGTATTGTCACCCTCTTAGCAATTCCATCATCTGAGTGTAATCCTTATCAGGATTCTTTTTTTCAGCAATATTTACCAGTTTTGTGCCAAGCATTTTGTACAATATAACATCATCGCTATCGTCATTTTGCATACATGCGATGTGCTTTTTCACTGTTTCAATATCGTTTCTCTCGATTGGTCCGGTCAGCGCGCCGTCACAGCCTGCTTCGAGTACGTTTTCGATATTGCGCATCACAAGCTGGCCTGTGGCTCTTACCGCCTCAGCCCTTGTAAAGCCGCAGTCCTCCAAAAGAGAATAGCCCATGTCAAGTACAGCAATCACCTGATTGCTCAAAATGCTCGCCGCTGCATGGTATTTTGCCTTTTTAGCACCATCAATGCGGCATACCTCATTTCCAATAGAACAAAACAGCCCGGATATTGCTTCAACCGCAGCATCCTGCCCTTCCACTGTGAAAAATGCTTTATTTAATTGCTCATATGATGAAAATCTGTTACTGAACGGTAACATTGGATGAATTGAACAGCATGATACGCTCATGCTCTCCCTTCCGGAAAATGAATCGGATGATAATGCGCCACTGCAATGACATATAATCTGATTCGTTAGAGACAGCTCTTTTAATTGTTCCCAAACCGATATAATAAATGAATCCGGTGTGGTGATAAATATAATCTGTGATTGATCCGCCAGTTGCTTTAGCGAATCAAAGCTCTCTGTCCTTGTAAACTCCGCAGCCTCCTTAGCCGCCGCAGAATCCACGTCATAATAGCCTGCAAGCTCTATGTCCTTTGTCCTTAGGTACTTACCTATAGAACAGCCCACTCTACCTGCGCCGATTATGCCTATTTTCATGCTACCACCTTCTTTCCAAGCCGGTCAGACCATTCCTTATATCGCAGCTGATATAATCTCCGCCATGTGCCGTATGGCAGCGGTCGATTTATCCTGTGCGCGCCTGTCACTTTGCTGTCTGCTTCATATCTGCTGCAGCAATGTGCTTTTGGCTACTTGTGTCTGCCGGATATGCTCTGTCATAAGGTGACAACACATCCTCCATGATACAGTTTCCTTCGAATACCGTTCGAAGAAAACTATACCACATTGACTATTATTTAACAATCCCTATTTTATTTTGCCTCGGTCATTTTGATATACTCATACTGCGGCTTGAAATCCTCTCTGTCACAGAGCTCATAGTAATGCATAAAGATTCTCTCCATGACATTCGGAATCTGATTTTCCTGTGGCTCAAATAGTATGATAAGATACTGCATTGAGCTGTAGCGCGTGCAGACATCCACCTTTCTGATCTTGCTGCGAATAGACTGCTCCATGTAGTCAAGTGCCTTCTCAATTTCCTCGATATCTGCAAGCTGCTCCGGCAGAGTGTTCATGGTCACCATGACCAGATAGCAGTTGTGCTTGTGCCTCTCTCCTACATTGTTCATGAACTCATAGATTCTCGCAAACTCTCTGTAGTTTAAATCCAGCGCACCTGTGTAGCTGCCACTCTCCTTTAAATGCTTTGCCACATTTCGTAAATCCACACTCAGATTTGTATTCTCCATATTGTCAGTTAAAAGCTGCTCATAGAAGAAATATGTACCCTTGCAGTTCTGCTTCACATAGTAGAGTGCCTTATCTGCCCTTGTGTAGTCACTTTCAAACATGGCTCCCTTTGTTGTCAGGCACATTCCTGCCGAAAGAGCAGCATCCTTTATCTCACAGTCCGCTTCCTTGGCACTCTCGAAGCCCTCAAATATGCGCTTTATAACACTCTCCACCATCGCCCTGTCAGAATATGGCATAAAGATGAGGAACTCATCACCTCCAAGCCTGCAGGCTGCAAAGGTCTCATTCTCAGTCTCTTTTGCGAGGAGATTGCCTATAAGCTTAAGTGCCCTGTCACCGGCCTTGTGACCATGCACATCATTGACTTTTTTGAGATTATCCATATCTATGAAGGCAAGACAGCCATCATTCTCCTGCATCAGGGCTGCTATTATCTGCTGTCCGCGGCTTCGCATGTGAAGTCCTGTCAGATAATCAACACTGTCTGCCTTTTCCTGACTGCTCATGGTCTTCATGACCTCAGATATGAATTTGTCTGCCACTGACTCAATAACTGCATTATCACGGTAGCCCTGAGCCGCCGGATTATTTTCATCTATCACAACCATGCCATTGTCAAGCATATCAACAAACATACGCGATATCTGCGGGTCAAACTGCGTGCCGCAGTTATCCAAAAGCTCCCTTCGGATTTCTTCATCGGGCAGTGCATTCCTGTAAATCCTGCGCGATTTCATGGCATCATAGCTGTCTGCCACACACACTATACGGGCAGAAAGCGGTATCTCCTCTCCCACCAGTCCGTCAGTATAGCCCTTTCCATCGTAGCGCTCATGATGATTCCTTGCAATATCCACCAGATGGTCTAACAGTGTGATATCCTTTAAGATATCTGCGCCCATCACAGTATGGCTCTTTATGGCTGCAAACTCTTCATCGGTCAGCCTGGTTGGCTTATTTAATATAGTATCAGGCACGCCAATCTTTCCGATATCATGCAGATATGCAGCATTTCTAAGATTCTCCACCTCATGCTCACTCCAGCCAAGCTGCTTTGCAATGAGAGCAGAGTACTCTGCCACCCTGTATGAGTGCCCCCTCATATAATCATCCTTTGCTTCTATTGTAGCAGCGAGTGTCTTCATCATCTGAAGGGAAACTCTCTCTGTCTGATTTCTAAGCCTGTCACTTTCTTCCTTCTGGCGCTTGTATTCTATCTCGCTGATTCTTTTTATTGTGACTATGATATTGACAAACAAAATCACAATAAGGCCTGTTCCGATAAAGAAGCCTGACATAGTGACAACAAAGTACACAGAAGCAGCCTCTATAAGCACCAGAACAAGTGCTAAAATCATGGCAACCATCTCAGGTCTGTAGCCCAAAGCCCTATGCTTAATTATATCAATGATAAACGTTGTGATAACGACCGCGCAGCAGACAGCAAGCATTCCCTGTCCTGCCGGCAGAGTCTCTATATAATCGCACACACCAAAAAGCTGCAAAGCTGTGCAGACAATTAAATTCGCAGCCGCAAGTGCCTCTATGCATGTATACACTCTTGTATAACGCCCACCCTGTATGCTGTCAATATAAATCGAAACAGCAATAGGACTAAGCAGAATAACCACAAAGCACATAGCCGCCAAAGCAGACGCATTCGGCACCAGCATCTGACGCAGCTTTGACTCACCAAGCATCCATACTGCCCCAAGAAGCATACACCAGCCTACATACTCCATGTCAAAGTGTGTCTTGTATACAATACTGAGTGCTATACTGAACATAATAGACACTACAGCAGCAAAAAAAATGAAAAACGCTATAATTGTCTCTCTGGAGCTGTTATGAAAGATATTTGTCCATATATCGCTCCTATCTCCACAGTATACAGTATTTACAACGCCTGAATAATTGGATGCATGGCTTGTCAGCTCAATGCGCAGCTCTTTGCCGGCATCATCCTCCGACATATTGCAAAATACATATCTGCTCGCTGAATCCTTACCGAAGGGTCTCGTGTCCTTTGTATCATACTCTTCTCTCAGGCTGCCATCCACGTAGAATCTGACTGTCTGAAGTGATGCTCTGATTGCCATGACATTTGCATCGAAATCATCAGGCAGTACGGTGGTTATGACCATCGTATCCCCCGGCTTCACATCATACCTGCCGGGCACTTCAATAGTCTCCCTTTCACCATCAGACTTCTCCCATGTAAAGCTGCCCTCGTAGGTGATATTTTTATCACTTACAGACTGACTTCTCTCACTCGGTAATATGCACTCGGCAATTATAAATCCAACAATCAAAAAGGCCATCGTTAAATAAAACAATGACCTCTTTGTCCTACTCACGCTGTATCTATCCATAACTTATCCTATTCCGCAAACATAAGGTCTGCTTTATAATAGTCAGGTTTTCTAATGCCGCAGATTAGAATTCAGACACACTATGCAGTCTGCTGTTCAACCATGGTGTTGATTTCCTTGCTGATTTTGTTTACATACATCATGATTGCTACACCTGCAGCAAAAATCACTACCGTGACAATAATTCCAACTGCTGAAAAGCACAGCTGGCTTAAGTATCCTATAAACGGAGTCTTTGCGATAACCTGCCCTTTAACTACCTTATATGATACACCATTTCCATCACGTAATGCAATCTCTTTTGCAGAAGAATCATTAGAATCTACATAATATGAATCAACACTTCTGCCTGATGAATCAGCTGATTCGATGGCTACTATATTGCCATCCTTGTAAGATGCCTCATCGATAGTCTTTAAATATACCACGCTGCCGTACTTTGAGATATTTCCTGTGTGATCTGTGCCCGAAAGATATGTATGATAGCCAAATATCGGCGGAAGCACAACCGGAAGCACTATAAGCAGTGCCACGATTACAAGCACATAGCCCAGTATTGTAAGCCCTGTCCTTTTACCCTTTTTCTCGTCTACTGTCTGATTGTTGTTTGTGTTTTTACTCATATTAAGCTCCTTTCTGTTCATAAACCCTGTATCACTACAAATGGAGTATCTCCATGTAGTCCGATGCATCAGCCGCTACAGCGGCCTTTTTCTGCATGGCCAGCGCCTCATCAATGAGATGCGGCATGGCCAGTGTCGTGTTGAGTGCCTCCGCCATATCAGCGTACTCGCTCTCCTTAAATGTATTCGTGTCTGCGGTGTAATATGCGTTGTGCATGGTCTCCTCATAGCCCACTATAAGCATGTTGTTTAAGAAAGCCCTGTGAACCGCATCCACTATTTCACCCTCGTGATTGATATCGAGGTAGAAATCACACTTCTCAAAAAGATTATCCAGCACGGACCTCTTCACATTAGGGTAGAGTGACACATTGTCATACTGCCCTGCCGACATAAGCTTCGACGACATCTCTGTGATGGCCGCCACATGAAAATGCATCTGCGGCATCAGTGACGCAAGCTCTGTCAGATGACCCACATTCTCTGAATTGGTACATACGAGTATGTGCGGCCTGTGCTTATTTTCCCTGACGAAGCTGTAGATGTATCCAAGCTGCTTCACCTTATCCGCCGGAGCACCTAATGCTATAAGCCTGTCGTAAGAGTCCTTTCGCGATACAAATACACGCTTTGCCCTCGTTCCCTGATCATGCAGTATAATCTGCATATTGCCAGGTATTTCTTCTCCCACCGGCTCGTGCCAGAAGAGTGCATCGCGAAATCCGTTTGACGCAAGCGCCTGTGATGCAAAAAACGGATATGACAGCGAGTTGAAATAAACCGCTGTATCCTCAAGCCCTGCACATCTGATGAAAAACGCTATAAAGTCGGTCTTGTTTCTGAAAATCCAGTCCTTATCCTGCCATCTGACGAGAATATCACCGGTGACGAAGTTCTCCACTATCATCTCCCTGCCCGTCACATCAAAAAACTTCCTGAGTGCCTTCTGGCCCTTTTTATTAAAAATAGTGTGACAGAAAATCGCGCCATACCTGTTATAATGCTCTGAAAGCCTGACCTGACCGGCATCATCGAGCCAGTCAACAATCTTGACCTGCCTCCTGTGCGTAGGCTCCGTGAAGAATATCCTCGCTCTCTCCCTGGTGCGATCCATGACCTTCGCAGATGAATTATCGCCCTCTATGCGCCAGTAATCAGGAATCTGTATCTGATTGAAATACAGTGGCTTCCCCGGTAAGCTGTCAGCTTTCCTGTAATCGCCTAAGAAAAATCCATACACGCTCATCACATCATCTGGCAGAAAACCGTCATCCTCAATGACTGCTGCATGAAAGGCTGCACCGGCATTCTTAAATGACTCAAGGAGATTTTTGCTCTCGCCCGAAAATGTATCAAACAGCAGTGTGATATCCCCTGCTTCGTGTGTTACTTCAACAGCTCTATCCATCTGTGAACCACCTCCTTAGTCAGATATTCTTTGGCCTTTTCATATGAATGTGCTGAAAATGCATCCATATCATTCTCTGTAAACATCCTCACTATGCGCTCAGAAAGAAGCTTTATCTTCTCCTTCTGATCCATCTCATCGGTGATCGGAATTTTGTAGCCGTTTTGCCCATCATCGATAAAGGTCTGGTTGCCATACCTCACATCAAAGCCCACGATAGGAAGTCCTGAGCCTATGGCCTCCATGAGAGTGAGACCAAAGCCCTCACTCTGTGAAGCCGCCACATACGCATCATAGTGCTTGTATACATCACCTAATTTCTGCTGTCCCATCAAATGCACATAATCAGCACAGCTTAGCCTTTCGATAAGCCCCTTAAGCTTTGCCTCATCGCCACCCTTACCATATATGTCAAGTGAGATGTCAGGCACACTTTCCTTCGCCTTCACAACAGCCTCCACCAGCCAGTCACAGTGCTTCTCAGTCGCAAGACGCGACGCAGTGATGAGAGAATGTCTCTTTCTCGGCTCATCAGGATACTTAAGCTCATCCAGACTGCCCACAGGGATAGTCACCACATGAGGCTCCTTTCCACAATACTTCTTAAACTGCTGCCTCATAAGCTCATTCTGCGCATCTGTCGCTGTGATGTAGAAATCTATGTGCTCTGTCTGTGAAAACGAATACTCATAATAGTTGTTCCACAGTATGTAATCATCATCCGTGCCGCCCTCGCTGAAATGGTCCGCATGCACCACTATGCCTACACGCGCCGGTCCGCAGTTTTCGAGGATTGCCTGGCCTATGCCGGTCGTCCTGTCGATGATCACCACATCATCAGCCGTGAGATTAAGCCTCTTTACCATGTAGCCGACCAGGTCTGCCTTGGTGTAAAGCACCTGCGCTCCAATCCTGTAAAAGGTGCTGTCATCCTCTATGACCTCCTCGTAGCACACCGAGCCATCCTCATTGAAAAAGGTCCTGTCGTACAGATGCGCTTTGCCGTCGAGCGGAGCATAGTACTCGCTGAAGGTCCTGCAATAGGTGTAAAAATCCTTCCTGATCAGGCATCCGTTTGAGACAATCTCGACTCTGTGCACGAGATCACTTGTATCATCGACCATGTAGCAGGTGTAGAACCTGCCGTTCTCCTTAAACTGATACCTGCACGTCTTCCCATCTCTGGAAAAGGTATAATCCTCTTCTGCCATCGTAGCCTCAAGCTCCTTTAGAGTAAAGGTGACAGGCGATGTCCTCACATCTGTAAAAAATGTGTACAGCCATATCACTTCCTCATCCAAAAAGCCAATATTTCCTGTCATGTGCTCTATATTTTCAGTTGGAAACATATCTGTGAAAATAAACCTTGCCGGAATATGTGCCCTGCGGAGCAGATTCGCTCTGTAGCTCTGTGCGTATTCCACGCCGCTTGAAGCCCAGCCAATTCCGAGATTGAAGTTATATACCATATGATTCTCCTCGTATCTGTCAAACTATTGATATTACAGTGTCTGCTTTTTCTCCATATTTTATGAATAGTTACATCTATGGATATATAATCTGCAGCCTGCCATCCTTGCCGATTTTCACATCACTAAGTAAAATATTTCTTATAATATTACATTTTACTGCTTTTTCTGTATCCAAAAACGAGTCGAAAGCCTCATTTTGGTATTCAAACATAACATTTCTCTGTGCGGATGCTCTTCCCGCTACCGCATACTTGAGCTGCTCAAGGTAGTCAATCAGCTCAACCCAGCCATCATCCACCGCCTTTAGAGTTGCCTCACGGACAAACTGCTCGTAAGCCTCCTCATCACCTATGCGCTCCTTTTGCCTTGAAAGCCCCTGATATACACGAAGCAGCAGGTAGTCGCTAACAGTAGAAGCACTTTCCATATCAGACGAAGTCAGCCCTGCGTCCAGCTTGTAGGAGATATTGTCAAGGATGTATCTGTTTAGTATGGATGTGTATTGCTCTGTATTGTTATTTTTATCGTTATCTTTCCTTCTGCCACAGCGCCTGCCATGCTTTTTATTACTCTGTATGCAGTCAAAATGATTCACGAAGTCTGAGATATTCTCCTTCGCAATCCCTACTATCTTCTCCTCCTCGACGCTTGCACCGTCGAGCAGGTTTTTTCTGGTTGCATAGATTAGGTCTCGCTGGCGCTGGAGGACCACATCATACTGCACAGATCTCTTACGATTTATCTCTGCCATCTCATTATTTAATCGCTGGCTTTGATTTACAATACGTCTTATCCGGCTCCTGCTTATCCAACGCTTTCCATCAATATACTTTTCAAGCTTTTCATCATCCTCTGCTCCCACAATATCATCCTCGAGGCTCACATAGTACTGGCTAAAGCCCGGGTCACCCTGTCTGCCTGCACGCCCTCTTGCCTGCCTTTCAGACCTTCTGTTTTCCATCCTTCCTACACCTATAACAGCCAGACCTCCAAGCTCCTTAACTCCATCTCCAAGCTTTATATCGGTTCCTCTTCCTGCCATAGTTGTAGCAACCGTGACCGCATTCAACTGGCCTGCGCCTGCGATAATCTGTGCTTCCCAGAAAGCATTGCTGGCGTTTAGTACGTTGTGCGGGATATTGTACTGTATCATCAATCTCGAAAACAAATCGGTATCTGTAACAGAGTTTAAAACTACGAGCACAGGCTGTCCTGTTTTATGCAATTCAATAACATCATTTGCTGCAGTGTGAAACTGATCCCTTGCATTTCTGAAATATTTATCTTTATGGTCTTTCCTAATCATTGGCTTGTTTGTCGGTATTTTAACAACCCTCTTGTGATATACCTCAAACAGTTCATCCTTTGCATCCATGAGTGTACCGCTCATGCCGGCCATCTTGTCAAACAGCATAAACAGATTTTGGAAGGTAACAGATGCCACAGTTCTGTATTCCTGCGATATCTCTACCTTTTCCTTTGCCTCTATAGCCTGATGCTGACCGCCACGCAGCTTTACACCATGCATGAGACGTCCTGTCGCTCCGTCAAACAGTTCTACCTCTCCATCCGGGCTGATTACATAATCTTTTTTATTTTCGAGCAATTTATGAGCCCTTAATGCCAGCGTAACATGCCTGTTGATTTCAAAATATTCCTTGCCATAAAAGTTAGGAATACCAAAAAAGCTCTCTGCAAATTTAACTCCCTTTGGAGTAAGCCAGACAGCCTTGTCCTCTTCAATATAGTCAATATCCTCAACCAGTGTTGTAACAAAGAAATCACACAGATTATAAAGATTTGACTGCACACGTGGAACTCCTGATATAACAAGCGGCATAATAGCTGCATCCAAAAGCACCGAGTCAGCCTCATCAATAATTACATAATTAAAATCACACAAAAACCTATCTGACTTATTCTTAACAAGATTATCAAACAGATAGTCAAAACCAAGTGTACCGTTTGTGGTATATATGATGTCCGCTGAATAAAATTTTTTGCGTTCATCGTCAGTTCTCTTATTAGTATTAGAATCATCGCCATCAGGATATGAGCATGTCAGTCCCATAAAAGAATATACTTCACCCATCTCCTCACCATCACGTGAAGCAAGATAGTCATTTGTCGTGACAAGCATACAGCTTTTACCCGTCAAGGCATTCAGATATAAAGGCATCGTAGCCGCAAGAGTTTTACCTTCACCAGTATTCATCTCTGCAAGATATCCCTTGTGTAAGGCTGCTCCTGCAAGAATCTGAACATCATATGGTCTTTTTCCAAGAACTCTTTCATCAGCCTCAACAATAGCTGCAAATGCATCCGGCAATAACGAATCCAGTGATTCACCACTCTGGTATCTGTCCTTAAACTCAACTGTAAGATGTTTTAATTCATTATCACTTAGATTTTTTATTTTTTCTTCGCTTTTTTTGACCTTTGCTAGCAATCTTTTTAAGCTTTTCAATTCTCTTCTGGTCTTCATCAAACTCTTCCTTTGAAACCTCTTTTATTATAAGTGACTTAAATGTGAAATCCGCATTTCCACCATTAATCAATTCTATTGAGTAACTGTATGTCGTGATTGGTGGTAAAAAATATGCTTTATTATCTCTCACAATAGTGCTTTTCGTCTCATTATCGTACCTGTCGTAAAATATGATACGAAGAATCAGAGCCTCGCTTTCCACACTGTTATAATCAATGTTCAGCCCGATAAAATATGTGCTCTCGCCATCAATAAGCGGCAATGTTGGTTCTAGCCTGTGCATCTGATAATTCGTCTTTGAATACCATCTGTGCACCACAGTTCCCGGTGGCATAAGCCTGTTAGAATATCTTACTGATTTGTCTTTATTAAATTCCACCTCTGACCCATACCCATATGAATCAGACATAAACTCTTCCCAATATACTGTCCAAGTATCATTTACCATATATCTACATCACTTTCGATTAAAATCTTCTTCAAGAATCAGCCTGTATTGACTTCTAAACCATCCAACAACAATTTCATTATTTTCCATATGATGACCATGTGTTCCCTTACCATATACTTGAACTCCTGCTGATTTCAAATGCATTAAAATATTCTTATATCCATCAGTATCATAATCATCCTCATACAAATATGAAATAACAAATTTAGTATTTGACCAATCTGCCTTATCAAATTTTTTCCACAGTCTTTTATTAAATTCCAGGACATCTTTCCTTGATAGTGAACCATAATTCTTCATCAGCAAATCAAGCGATGTTGCAAAAACTCCAGGACGATTAATCCTTTCATTTTCAGCTACTGTTCCCATTTCGGTAAGCGGTTTAGCCAAAATTAAAGCATATGGCGATAACTTTGAGCCATAATTTAGTGCACCGTAGGTTCCCATTGACATTCCTGAAATCACTACATCCGAATATGTAAAACCTAGTTCTTTTATTTTTTCTTTTATATATGCTAATACTTTGTTCTCTAAATCAGCATTATCTATATAAAAAGCACCGCCCTCAAGTCTTGGATCAGTAATAAGCATAAAAGGACATCCAAGCTTTCTCATCATATTATAGCCCTCAAAGCCTTCCTGCTTACGATATCCTGAAAAATAAATAGCAAGAGGTGGTTTACAATCTCCTTTATCCAGATATGTGAATATCTCTTCCCCCTGTGATGAGATAATCCTCTCTCCACCCGGAAGAAAATAACCTATATTCTGCCTTGAATATCTATCATGCAACGATATAACCTCGAGTGTTCCCTGTCCTTTTGCCAAAACAGAAACAAACACCGGGCCTTCAAGCTCGTCATTGTCAATAGTCACTATCCCGTCTAATTCATCCTGGCTGAATTCCCATACCCTTTGGATATCACCGACAGAACCATTATAGAATTTATATACATGCAGCTTTACCTCTACAGAACCTGTCCTTCTGTGTTCAAAGTATAAATCAATATTTTGTCTGTCAAACACCGGAATATTTGATTTCCAGAACACTATCTGAGAAAATGTGTCTCCAAAATCTCCTTCTAAAAGCATGTCATAGTTACCCTTACATCTGACTGAACCTCTAAAAAACTGACTAACAGATATATGCTCCGGCTTAAACTTTTCACCATATGGCTGTCTGTAATACTTTGCTGCCTCCTGATCCAGAAAAACCTGCACATCCCCTGAATAGAGGTAAAGACCTGATCGCTCCTCAAAATAATCATGAATAACACTGTTTTGCATCTTTACATTCTCTGTAGCAAAAAGACTGTACGCTCTTGTAATCTTAGTCAGTATCTGTTTTTCCTTATAGGTTATATCTCTGTCTAAAATAACGATATCTACCTGTTTCGGCGGAAAAATCCCTGTGTCTTCATAATTCTCCCACTCAACGAAATCGGGAATGTTATATTTGGTTGTCCAATCCTCATTTCCAATATACAAAATCTGAATACTATTCAACTATACCTAACACCTTTCGCCATTTATCAAGTAATACTTCTGTTTTATAATCCTTTCCTGCTTCATAACACGCAACAAGAGCTGCATTCCAATTCTCAAGACTATCCAGATAAAATGCCAGACTTCTGCCTATCTGATTATAATCATCTATGATTCTACCGTTTTTGCCATCATGCAGGAACTGATCCTCTGAAAAACTAATACGCGGAACACCTTTACTTATCGCTGTTATATAAAGGAAAACATCAACCACTCCTCGCAAATCCAATATAATTCTTTGCTCATTGATACATTTGCTGATGGTTCTCTCATCCACACACACATCGATAAAAAATCTCTGTTCAACCTTTTCTTCGTCCTCATCAATATAGTCCGCTTTACATACCCATCTTATGTCGTGTCCATATTCCCTAAGCATACCGACAAGCTCGTTACGAATATTATCTTCATGTCCCCACTGTGCATTTCTTGTAAAAATGTGTACCCTTGCAAGATCGTTAATACACAAATACTCTGACACCTCGCGAATAATTGCTCTATATGCATCCTTTTCCAAACCATCTATAGGAATCAAAATATTCTGAACCTTTAACTGCTGACTTATACCAAAATCCATACGCGTATCATACGGCGGAATATCCATTATACGCAGACTCGAATCTGACAAATTATCCTTTATAATTTTTGTTGTATTTTTTGAATCTGTAATAATATATTCTGAGGACTTCAGATAGCCTTTGATGCTATGAATTTTCGAATAATCATATCTTTCTTCAAAAAAAGTATAAACTACCTTTCTTTCTCGGAGCACATCACCTAAAACCTTCATATGCAAACTATGAACTGCCACGAAAAAAGTATCCTTTGCCCCGGTTTCATTAACAAAATCAGATAGTACCTCCTGTATCACCTCATCAAGTGAGTCATATGACAGCTTACAAAATTGCTTTTCTCCTGTTTTAGTATCATACATTGGATAAGAAGGATTGACCATTACACTTCCATCTGATGCATTTACTCTGAGCTTCCAAATAGTGTTTTCCATCAGGTAATCCTGATATTTCATTTGTCCGTTTTCATATATAATCGTTGAAGATACAAAGCCTCTGTCATCGTAATAATTCCTTCGGCAAATATGCCCTTCCTCGTACATATCTATAATTATAGGGTTCCCATCCTCGCCAAACTCAACCTGAGCATATTTCTGTCCCTCATACAAGGCAACAATTGAGAATGGTGAATATACAAACTCCACGCCCTCCGGCCACTTAATATCATGATATGACAACACAGCCATCTTAGTCCTCTTAATCTGTGCAATTGCATCAAAACAAGACCAGTACGGCGAACGATACATGCCCTGTCTATGAGAGAAATGCCTGAAATTTGGTGAATAACCAAGTAACACTATCCGATACTTCACATCCACATTTCTGTGAAATAGTGTAATCTGTTTAATTGTTTCGTCAAACTCTGATTTCATTCTCCTCATGTACCATTGCTGTTCATTTTCAATCCATGAGTTTTCCTTATACCATGCCGGTACAAAATATAACATTAAAAATCTCCTTATACTATATAAATGGATGATATCTGTCCATATTTCTATAAACCTCAGCCTCTCTATATAACGATATCCAAATGCCTGTCGACATCATTATAGAGCATGGTAACATAGCCAGTGTTGAATCAATATATCCTCCAAATTGAAGAAATAGCGGAACTCCCTGACATATACATATAATTATCGAGCTGTATATAGAAAATCTGATTACCGTACCCACAAGATATCTGCGAGTCGGCTTGCCTGCATATATATCCAGGATAGAATCCCCTGATTTCAACAAATTCTCGGCTTCCTTGCCCGGTGTAAGCATTATCACAGAAAATAAAATAGTAAGTAATACAATAATTGCCAAATATACTATAATTCCAAAAACAGCCGTGAGCCTAAGATTATCAATAAGCCATGCAAGTTTTTGATTATCCGGGTACAGATAATATAAGCCTGAACAGACAAACTGTGGCAGCATAAATACCGCTGAGGTGAACATAAGTGGCATTGCACCCACAGGATTTAACTTATATGCCAAGTAATTCTTATCTGCATAAATATTGTTTATGGAAACTCTCTGTACTGCTATTCTCTTTTCAGTTGTTTCTATTATAATCATAATAGCAATCTCAACAACACCGATAATTACAGGCAAAATCAGTCTGTCTGCTTTCTGTCCTGCAAACATATTCATCATTCCATCCACAATATTTATCATAAATACACTCATTCGACCACCAATACCGTATTTCGTGGTTCTATCACACATATACACTACTATAAGCATACCTGCTATAAGCTGTATAAACACAATTACCTTTGTAATCAACAGCATCTGCGCATCCATATCCTTATATACGAATGTCTGAACCTTCTGATATGCCTGGATAAATGCAATTACCATCATAAAAAAAAGTGTCCATATATTAAGTTTTCTTGGAGATATCTTTCGGGAACTGTCTAAAGATATTATTGCTACCATTAGCACTGCAAGTATTGAAGCAATCATATATGGCCACAATCCCAGAATAAACAATGAACAGTTTTTCATATCTCCTGATAATGCCTGAAGCAAAATAGATTGTGCATCAACACTCACATCCTCATATGCTTTCAGATCTATTCCATATAATGGGATATTTCTTCCAATCATATATACAAGCATTATCATTAGAGAATACAATATCTTATACAATAATACATGTTCTTTTTGTCTCTTCTCTTTCAATGATTTCCTCTTCCTTTGAATAGTATTAGTGACCATCCATAACAGATGGTCACTAACATTATAAAACAATATTCTTAGTATTGCTATTGATTATTTATTTCTCATCAGAATTATCCTCAGAGTCATCACTCTTTGCCGGTTTTCTTCTACGATTATCATAAACACCCTTTCCTGTGATAGCTGCAACTGCTGCTGCAATCCACCACCACCATGTTTTGATACCGTCCTTGGCTGTTCCGCCTGCTGCAAGAGGTGTATCCTCATCCTCGATGTTCTGAAGATTATCTTCATCCTCATTTACTGCAAGAGGAACCTGTGCATCCTGAATTGGTGTATTCGGTGTCGCAGGAGCTGCCGGAGCTGCTGGTGCAGGTGCTACTGGTGTAGCTGCTGCAAGAGGTGTAGCAGCCGGTGTAATAGTTGCTGCCGGTGCAGGTGCATTATCTACTGCCGGTGCAGGAGTTGGAGCCGGTGTCGGTACTACATTTGCAGTTGACTGACTCTGACTCGTGCTTGTGCTGATGCTCTCGCTTGTGCTGAGTGACTCACTTGTGCTTGCTGACTCACTTACACTGGTTGATTCACTCTCGCTTGCTGAAATGCTCTCCGACTCACTTGCACTCGTTGATGCACTCTCACTTGCTGAGGTGCTCTCTGACTCACTTGCACTCGTTGATGCACTCTCACTTGCTGAGATGCTCTCTGACTCACTTGCACTCGTTGATGCACTCTCACTTGCTGATGTACTTGCGCTTGTTGAAGCACTTGTGCTTGCCGATGTACTTGCACTCGTTGATGCGCTAGTACTTGCCGATGTGCTTGCACTTGTTGAAGCACTCGTACTTGCTGATGTGCTTGCACTTGTTGAGGCACTGGTGCTTGCGCTAGTTGAAGCACTTGTACTTGCCGATGTGCTTGCACTTGTTGAAGCACTTGTACTTGCTGAGGTACTTGCGCTTGTCGATGCACTGGTGCTTGCGCTAGTTGAAGCACTCGTACTTGCTGATGTACTTGCACTTGTTGAAGCACTTGTACTTGCTGATGTGCTTGCACTTGTTGAGGCACTCGTACTTGCCGATGTGCTTGCGCTTGTCGATGCGCTTGTGCTAGCCGATGTACTTGCACTTGTTGAGGCGCTAGTGCTTGCTGAGGTACTTGCACTTGTCGATGCGCTCGTACTTGCTGAGGTACTTGCACTTGTTGAGGCACTGGTACTTGCCGATGTACTTGCGCTTGTTGAGGCACTTGTGCTTGCTGAGGTACTTGCACTTGTTGAAGCACTGGTACTAGCTGATGTACTTGCACTTATCGATGCACTTGTACTAGCTGAGGTACTTGCGCTGGTTGAGGCACTGATGCTTGCTGAGGTGCTTGCGCTGGTTGAGGCGCTTGTGCTTGCCGATGTACTTGCACTTGTTGAGGCACTTGTCGATGCACTTGTGCTTGCTGAGGTGCTTGCGCTGGTTGATGCACTTGTACTTGCTGATGTACTTGCGCTCGTTGAGGCACTGGTTGAAGCACTTGTACTTGCTGATGTACTTGCACTTGTCGATGCACTTGTACTTGCTGATGTGCTTGCACTTGTTGAGGCACTGGTACTTGCCGATGTGCTTGCACTTGTTGAGGCGCTGATGCTTGCCGATGTGCTTGCGCTGGTCGAAGCGCTTGTGCTTGCCGATGTACTTGCGCTGGTCGAAGCGCTTGTGCTTGCCGATGTACTTGCGCTGGTTGATGCACTCGTACTTGCTGATGTACTTGCACTTGTTGATGCACTGGTGCTTGCTGAGGCACTTGCACTTGTTGATGCACTGGTACTTGCCGATGTGCTTGCACTTGTCGAGGCACTCGTACTTGCTTCAACACTCAAACTCTCTGATATTCTTACTGATTCACTCTTCTCATAGTTTGGATCTGCATCATCCAATAAATCAATAGAATCCCCATGTTTATATGCATATTTATAAGTATGTACTCCTCCAGTATTACTACTTCTGAATTCTACCCATTCATTATCAGACACTTTTAATACAAACGCATTTCCATCACATATATACAATTCGCCTGTTATAGAATGTTTTATTTGATGCTTTCCTTTCCCTGTTGTCCAATTAAATGTAACATTATCAAAATCATTAAAATATTCATGATTATTTGTATATGAATTCTCAACTCTATACTGACAAGATTTATTGTCCCAAAACCATGTAAATACTTCGTCTTTAGATTTAATACTAGATTCAGCTAAATTTTTAAAATTGCTTGCCGTAATCTTAGTAACATGATGTACCTTTTTTGATACACAACCATCTCTATATGTATCATTACTTGCAAGTTGCGGCATTCCACTCATTCGAGCATAAACAGCCATATCCTGTTCTGTATCATCTGTGTATGCAGCCGCTACAACATTATCACCACTCTGCTGTTCTGCATCACTCTTCTTAGCACTTTCGCTGGTGCTTGAGCTTTCACTGGTGCTTGAGCTTTCACTGGTACTTTCACTTACACTCACGCTCTCGCTAGTACTCTCTGAAGCACTTTCACTAATGCTCTGTGTTGTACTCTCGCTATATTCTGTTCGCTCGCTCTCAGATAAAGAGCCTGCATCAACTAATGAATTGGAATCTGCTGCCGATTCATCAATTGCAGCCATAACCATATCAGCGCCTTGGATAGAGCTGACTCCACCCATGGCAATTCCTGCTGCGGTTATACCTTTTAAAATACTGTCAACCTTCTTCTTATTCATATAGTCTCTCCTTATTCACACGAATCCGGACACTTGGATTATATGCTTCCTAATCCTCTTTCATCCGGACATAACTATAATTTTCCTCTTTTACACTATAAATATAAACTCCTAGGTGTATCTAAAATCGTATAAAAACATTTATATACCGCCAAATCATAGCCTTTCTCTACACAAAATCAAGGTATCCAGCAATAATTTTCTGGTATATATCCCATTTATGAACAAATCTTGCAGGTTTTTTACATTTGCGTAGTATTGACCTAATTTATCTTCCGATTCAGATACAGCTATCCTGTATACATCTTCAAAATCTGTTGCTACTGCTCCTATTTCATTATCTGTCACATACTTTTCACAGGGCAAACCCTTTTTAACTATCACCGGGATTCCGGCAGCCATATAAAGTCCAAGTGCCTGCTCATCAGTATCCCATATTAGTCCAAAGCCTCCGTCTGACAACCTGAGTATAGATTCATTGACGTGGTACTCATCATATCGCACCACCTCTATATTCAAATTGTTCAATAGATAGTCATTTTGACTCGTTTCCGCCATGATATATAATTTTTTATTTTTATGCTCATTTGCGCAAATGTCTGTCATATAATCCGGTACAGCTTGAATCAGATAAGGTTTTTCTTTTAATCCTTTCCCGATATAGTAATCCCTCAACGCTGCTGAGGCAAAAATAAACATATCAGCCCGGTTAAGCAACGTAATTTCATCACTCAAAGAATACTCACTATCATCTCTATCGGATGCTATTTCCTGTATAAACGCAACAATTTTCGTTCCATGATATCTTCTTAAATGCTCAAATAAAAATCCATCGTATCTGGGACTCTCACCGCTTGGATGCTGAAAAATCACTATATCCTCCGGACAAAGTGATGCGATTATGCCATCCATCCTAACATGTAGCTCATCATCACTATCATATGCATCAGGAAATTTAAATAGGCTCATTTCTTTAAAGGCAAGTGTTTCACCTGCGTTTTTCACCGCATTTTGACGGAGGCCAATCAATCCACCTATGTTATAAGTTTTTGTAATATGTACGCTCATAATCTCTTCCCCATTATTCCACTGTAGCAACTATCTGTGATTCATACACCTGATCATGATCAAACACTATATCCTGATCATAGTTATGCTCTGCTGTATGCTTATTAGGCAGTTTCACCTTTTCTACTGCCCCAAGCTTGTACCATTCATATTCCGAATCAATATGTCCGATATCGATGAGCCAATATCCCTTCTTATACAAGTGATATGAGATAACCTTCGCAGTTGGTCCAAGCATTAGGAGTATCAACTTATCTGTGCCATATTCCTCTATCTTACTCTCTATCCTGTCAATAGCCCTATAGGCATTTTTTGAAGGGCCTATAATGCGAACGAGTGATTTAGCATTGTCAAATAAATCATTTCCCACTCCGGATCTGGTTGTTTTTCCCTCAACAATAAGCACATCTCTATTGTTCCAAAGCGATTTTAACCTGTCAAAATATCCTGTCACGGTCGATTTGTCTGCTAAATCTATATATGGTCTTGATACAAAGGTTGAACCATACCAGCTAGCTGTACAAACGTCATTATATAATTGTCTGTATGCCTGCAAATGTCCCTTCCAGAAGTTCTGGCACGCTTCATTGTATCTTCCTTGATTCTCAAACACATCAGGTAAACAGGTCATAAAGTGTGTATCACTTTGACGTGCTATAATCTCTTTAAGCTCCGTTGCTAGTGTCTCATTATATTCCTGATAAGGAATAGAGTTGCCGGCGATGATATCAAACTCTCCGTCTCCAAACCTCGCTATCGAGCATCTGTTTTCAAGTATCAGATTAAGTGTCTCAGAATTATTTTTTACACAAATATCAAAGTCCAAAGCCAATCTGTTTTCAACCGGTGTGCAGGCATTTTCCAACACCTCAATTATTGCATCCTGAAGCGTTTTTCTTGTATATGCGCCATCTAATATCAGCTTTTGAATATTTTTTACATTATGATAGAGCTCTATATACTCTGCATCCGTAATACTCTGAACCAGTTTATCAGCTTCATCCAACGTATCGACTGCATATCCCAGACCGTTTCTTTCGACAAATTTCTCATGAACACAGCCTCTTTTTACTATAACCGGTATCCCTGCTGCCAGATTTGTACCGAGCTTGTACGGCTGATTCATCGAATAATATCTGTCAAAATATTCATCATCACTCCAAACAAGCCCAAAGCCACCTTTGGAAAGCTCATGCATTAGTTTTTCCTGCTCAAAATACCCTCTCCAGCAAAAGCTGCCATCATTTTCTCGGTCCGGCTTATTTGCATCATATTGATAAATCGGAGTCTTGCCATGATACTCTGCCAGAAATGGAAAACGATTATAGTTCCCGGCAAAATGAAAGCATCTCGTTACAGCATGATCCACAAAGCAAATGTCTGATGGCATATCCCAGATAGTCTGATAGATAACAGGCTTCTCATCAAGCCCATTTTCTTTCAGATAACGATGCATCTTCTTCGATGGCAAAATAAGCAAATCCGCCTTATTGAGAGTTCTGATTTCCATATCGAGAATTGCCTGCTCAGAATCAAACATGAGCTTTTGTATATCCTGAACAAAAATTATCAGCTTTGTATCCCGGTATGACTTTATCTTGTTTACAAAGCTCTCATCATAATTCACCCCAATCCAGCTTGGATACTGGAAAATCACAATATCCCCATAGTTAAGAGGCGCAATTATTCCATCAAGGCGTTTGTCTATTTCCTTTGCATAGTCTGGCTTTAAAGGGTAAAAAGACAAGCCCATTTCATGGCAGCCAATACTCTGAGCCACCTTTAATACTCTTCTATGTGCCAGACTGGCAGTTCCTGCCATGTTGTTTAGTGTGGTAATGTGTGTTTTCATTGATACTCCTGTCTACAAGCCTGTAGTTTCATTGATGTTTTCCAACATTTTTCTCTTATACTCAAGCCAATAATCCTTAGGATGATTTACCTTCATGTTACTGCATTTCTCTATAAAATTAAGTTTGACGGATTAAGGTCTAGTATATTTTTCATAAGCTGCATCCATTTTGATTCTATTACATGCTCCTTATACTCTTCAGCAATTTTATATGAATACTCATGAAATTTCTTCAATCTGTTATCATCCTCAAATATTTTAACTATTGCTGCTGCAGTTCTTTCACAGAGCTTATCTTTATTTTGGAAGTCTGTTTCAATATCAAAATCCACCAGATAGCCATTTTCATCCTGATGTATAAAAAGCCTGTTTCCATATCTGACATCCAATCCAACTATGGCAAGTCCGTCTCCTACAGCCTCCATGAGTGAAAGTCCAAATGTTTCCCACAAGGAAAATGATGCAAACAATTCATAGTGTGGATAAATCTTTTCAAGATTACAGCGCCCTTTAAAGTGAATATAATCATCGGCACCAGTATCTTTAACTATATTTTGTAAATATGAAGTATACCCATCATCACCACTTCCATATATATCTAGGTTGATTATTGGGTTTTGTTCATGTGCTTTTATCACACTCTTAATAAGAATATCAATACCTTTCCTCGGGCTAAGTCTTGAAGCAGATATTATGCTGCCTCGCCTACGCTCACTTTTACTTTTAAGTTTGTCTTCAGGTATAGCCCCGGGTGGAATAGCTGCAATATGTGGAACAAAGCAATCATACTCTTTTAAAAATGCTTCCAGACTTCTTTTATGTTCCTCCGTACCAACAACAAAATAATCAATTGCCTTTGAATATTTGAACCAATAATAATACTCATAGTTCATATATAATGAACTTTCATCCTCAAATATTTTGTAAAAATGATCTGAATGCAGCACAGCTACCAGCTTTGATTTGCCTTTATTTTCAAACAGAGGCTGAATATAATCTAAATATCCCGCTCTATCCATTATACATATATCATTCTCACAAAGATTAAGTGCCTTTACAAATCTTTCGACGAACTCTACATTGTCTATAATTTCACCATTTTTTAACAGATATTCAACCTTGTCTTTATAGATGCATTGTTCATAAACCATCTGCCCCTGTTTGTTCCAAAAAATTCTTCTTTCCGGATTTAAGCCGTTGCTTAAATCATTATCCCAATTATACAATTCTGTATATGACAAGCTGTCTGTATAATAATTTACTAAATACTTTTTTCCGTTTTTAAAAAGACTTTCATTTATAACAAATCCATCTTCGTCGCATAATATTTCAACTATTTTGTCACCGGAATTATATAGACAAATCTCCTTTCCATTCTCATCTATATCGTCATACTCACAATTTTCTTTTTCATTTTCTAAAAGAGCTTCTTTTTTCACAGACAAACTCATATCTGCTCTTCCGGTCATAAAAAGATGTGCAGACATAATCTGACCACGTTTTATTTTTTGTGAACCATACAGTTCCATATCCCGAATTGTCGGCAGCTCTTTAAAAATAAATTTAGCGTTTACATTGTTTTTTGCAAACAACCTTGCTCTAAATCCCTGAGCAACATCGACTCCGGAAAATTCAAATCCACTAAGTAATGTAAAATCAAATACTCTCATCTGTATCACCTATAACAACTTTTGCAGCCAACTGTTTTAATTGCTTCTTCTGCCTGTCTATATATTCATTGAATATCATCCGATTGGTTATTATATTTTTTAGAGTTTCTTTCATCTTTACATAATTGCTGCTATCAAAAATATTTTCCATTGGATATAATTCTTTTGAGTGTGCTGTATTGTCAAACGCTAGTATTAGCATATTGTTTATCAGCGCCTGGTTTACGGCATTGTATAGTTCTCTGTAATGATTGATATCCAAATAAATATCGCATCTTTCAAACAGTTCTTTTTTCTTCTGTTCAGAAATACACGGGTATAGCTCAACATTATTATTTATATCCAGTTTTGTTAATTTATCTGACATAATAGTACTGGCAGCTATATGAAATGTTATTTCCGGAAAGTCATTTATAAGCTGTTCAATATACTCGAGCTGATCCGTTTCTGTAATAATAAATGCTTCCTTTTTTCCATATTTCGATTCATTATTTTCAAAATATAAATATAGTCTGTCACATTTACAATCCGAATTATCTTTATACCAATTGATCTGTTGCTCTTCACTGCACAGTATTCGGAATGATGTATTAGTCTGATTGGTTTCTTTAACATCTGAGTTTAATCTATTCTGTGGCAGATAAGATATTTTAAAATTCCCATAATCCCCGGCAAATTTATTCAATATCTCATTACTTGTCAGCCATATATTTTCATCATATATTTCATTATATTTAAGATAAGCTTCCAGATAATCAGCAAAGCCTCTATAGCTTCTCGGACTAATGCCTGTATCCAACGTGGTATATGTCTTTGAACCTGTCTGTTCTATTACCCTAATATCGCCATTTCTATCATAGAATTCCCTGCTTGTAACATTGCCGCCTCTCACATTCTCTGAACAATACTTATATCCGTATTTATTGTAATAATCTATTCTATATACTGTATTATTCCTGTCAATCCACTCGACTCTGCTAACCATTCTTTTCTCTATCGGATTCTTAAAATAGATATTTGCCTTTTTGGTTTTATTATCATATATAGCACCATTTAGCCCATCTGCACGAACCCCCCAGTATTGAGGGATATCTATGAATGCATAATACAGGTCTTTTTCCTTAAGCACATCGTTTTTTTCGGATATGCCGCAAAACAAATCTATGGTTTCTATTGTTTTACAGTCTTTAACCCCCACATTTTCTACCAGTTCTAGTATATTTTTTTCAGTATTACCCAATTCATCAATAATAAAAATCATAGGATAAACCCACCCTCTGTATAATGCAAAAACCTCTGTGTTATAAAATAATTCTCACCATTTTCTAATCCGGCATTTGCCAGTATTTCTAATCCATTGCCATCGTCCGCATCCGCAGAGACTATATAGACAGTATTGTCATCACAGATAATCTCATTTTCCTTTAAATGCTCATGCCATTCACAGCTATCGAATTCTCTGTTTAATAGCCTCATTGCATTCCTTATAGAGCTGTTCTCTCCACCATAGAATACGAATCGTATATTGTTTTGAGCAACTTTTTTTAGCAGCTTCTCCAGCATACCTGTTCTATCCACAATTCTGCCCATAGAATTACACAATAAGCCATCCTCCATCTGTTCTCCCCATGGGGTTCTCAGTATTGTGAAATAGTAAGCTCTGTCAATTTCATTATTTGTATGCAGTATCAATAAAGTTGCAGCATAATGATATATTTTTTTCTCAACTTTCTCATTGTGCTTTCTTGCTTCAATAACAAAATAATTCCATTTTTCATCTATCAATAAGGTTTTCCCACTGAATATAGCATTTAACGCATCCTGGTCAGAAATATCCGCTTGGGAATTAGCATTCAGATACTCCATAACCTGTTGAAACAGGCTTCCATTTTTCCTGATATTGTCAAGATTCATGCAAAGAACACCCAAATTAAAATATCTGTCACGGCTTGTCTGCCCTGCTGCTACAGCATGTGGATTTCCCAAATTCCTTATTACCAAGCAATCCGGTACAGCCGCCAGGCAGTAGTCATCTATATTGAGGTTCCATAATTCTTCAATATCTGTATTTACAAATAAATCAGAGTCCAAATATATTATCTTTTTCAAATCCGGCATAATATCCGGTAGCATAATTCTGAACATTGCGCCAATTGTAAATCTATTCATTGAATCAGCTATTGCGCCAAAAATTTCCGGATTACAATGATGAAATTCTATGCCGTTTACACCATTATCAGCAATAAGACTCAGCTTATTTTTGTTTATTTCGTTCAATGTGTCATCATGTAATATATGAAAAACCATTGGTGCTTTTGTATTTTCAACAATTGATTGCATCGTTGTTCCAGCCCAGACACTGTAATTTCCGTCATTATCATGTATACCAAGACAGATATGTATTGCATTATCTAAAAAGCATACATTATTCATTCTTTTCGCAGTTACTCTCAGCCTTGACATTCTTTTCAATACCGCATCATCTGAAAAAGCCCTCACATATGGATTATTAAATATATCCGGTTCACTCTTTAAAAACTCTTCTTTGCAAATATCCAGTTCCCTATTCATAAAGGTTTCTATTCTACTATATGGTTCAATATATTGGTGCCATAACAAAAATGTCTGGATTTCACAATAACACTGCTCAATTACATTTCCCAGTTCTGCTTTTCTACTTTGAATAGCCTGCCTTATATGATCCATAATAATCTTAGCATCCCGAATCTTTGCATTGCTAATTTCAGAACGTATAATGCCCTCTGTGTTCTCAAAGTAATAGTATAATGTCGATTTCACCTTACAATATTTCTTTGCAAGTAACACACAAAGCATGGAAAAATGCGTATCCTCATAATATACATCTTCTATAAATCTTAGATTATGTTCTCTTATGAATTTGGTTGAGTATAGCTTTGCCCATGCTGTTACACTAGTAAATCCGGTCAGACCTATAATGAGATTTTTCCTATTATCAACATTATCCAAATCAAGCCTTTGAATTTCAAAATCATTTACTTCTAATACATTTGGCTTATCTGCTTTAAAACACGATACACCACACTGTGCCACATCATAATCATCCTCTGTCATTCTATCATGTAGCACCCTGAGCATATCCGGATGCACATAATCATCCGCATCCACAAATGTGATATATTTGCCGGTGCAGATATCCATTCCCAGATTACGTGCACCGCCACACTTTCCCTTTTTCTGTATTTTAAGAGATATAACATTCTCCGGGTATTTTCTTTGTAAGGATTCTAATATAGACCATGTATTGTCTGTCGATAAATCATCTATGAGTATCACTTCGAGATTTTCAAAGCCATATGTCTGGCTGTAAATTGAATCGAAGCATCTCATAATATATTTTT